>Ga0222425_100078_pt1 | contig 165163 bp, 136 predicted proteins | sample 2B1ome_2_FD_180089 | JGI IMG/M metagenome (GOLD analysis project Ga0222425, IMG submission 180089) | Enriched microbial communities from leaf-cutter ant dump, University of Wisconsin, Madison, United States - 2B150A (version 2) | ecosystem: Environmental > Terrestrial > Nest > Insects nest >...
GCCTCCGCTCCAACGCCAAACCACCCAAACTCGCCCTCATCGCCGTCGCCAGAAAACTCCTCATCTTCCTCAACCGCTTGCTCAAGGTCGACTCTCCTCCTCCCTGAGCAAGACAGTTGCTACAGCCTGTCGTTCTGGCCATGCCATCAGGTGGAGGGTTCGGCTCCCGCTGAGCCGCGGCCCTCCATCAATCGCAACCCGATCAAAGCACCAGTTCCCAGTAGCCCACGTCGATCCACTGGTTGAATTTCCAGCCGACTTCCTTGAAGTGGCCGATCTTTTGGAAACCGAGTTTTTCGTGCAGGGCGATGCTGCCGGGGTTGGGAATGGAGATGCCGCCGATGAGGGCGTGATATTTCTGGACCCGAAGGGTCTCGATCAGGGCGGTGTAAAGTTTCATGCCCAGGCCGCGGCCGGTGGCATGCGGAGCGAGATAGACCGTCGTTTCGAGCGAGTAACGGAATGAACAGCGCGATTTCCATTTGCTCGCGTAGGTGTAGCCGAGGACGTGCCCGTTCTCTTCCCAGACGAACCACGGGATCCCGGCACCCTGCACGTCGCGGATCCGGGCGGCGATTTCGCCGGCGGACACCGCTTCCTCCTCGAAGGTCACGATGGTGTTGAGCACATAGTGATTGTAGATGGCGGCGATGGCGGTGGCATCGGCGGTCGTGGCGGAGCGGAGCATGGAAAGGCGAGTGTTGGAACCACTGATGGACACTAAGCCCGAACCAAGCAACCCGCGGGTAACCACGAAAGACGCACAAGACACGAAATGGCGGCCATCACCGACCGGGTTCTTTCGTGTGATTCGTATATTTCGTGGTGACCAAGCCAAAGGCGGGCTTTGGCGATCCCGCCTGCATCACTTGGCCGTCAGGGTTGCTTCGGTGGAGGCGAGACCGTCGGATTTAGCGCGGAGGGTGATGGGGCCGAACTCGCCGGGCTTGGTGCGCAGGACGACGAGCACGAGTCCGTTGAAGGCGGCGCGCTCCCTGGCCTGGAAGGATTCGAAGCTCGTCGCATCGCCGTTGTCGGTGGCGACGATCTCGGCCGGTCCGCTGACCTCGAACGCCACGCGATTCGATGCGCGCGGCGAGAGCACGCCGTCGCTGTCCTCGATGCGCACAGTCACAAACGACAGGTCCTTGCCGTCGGCGCTGAGCTCGCGCCGGTCGGGCATGAGCTTGAGGCGCGCAGCCGGCCCGGCGGTGCGTTGCACGGCTTCGGCCCATTTGACGCCGGCCTTGTAGGCGACCAGCCGCACCTCGCCGGGCGCGTATTTCACATCGTCCCAGCGCAGGCGGTATTCGTCGGGGGCGAGTTTCTTTCGTCCGAGCGACTGACCGTTGAGGAACAATTCGGCTTCGTCGCCGGAGGTGTAGGCATGGACGGGCGTGACCTGCCCGATGCGCTCCGGCCAGGTCCAGTGCGGGAGCAGGTGGGCCATGGGCAGGTCAGGGCGCCAGCGGGCCTGGTAGAAGTAGTAGCGGTCCTTCGGGAAACCCGCGAGGTCCACGATGCCGAAATAGGAACTGCGCGACGGCGTCGGGATGCGGCCCAGCTCCTCGAGCAGTTTCTTCTGCCGCTCCTTTTCGGCGGGATCCGAGAAGTTGAGGAGGTTGGTAAGGTCGGCGTTGTAGGGCGTCGGTTCGCCGAGGTAGTCGAAACCGGTCCAGACGAACTCGCCGGCGTAGCCCGGCACCGCGTCGGCGGCGTGCCATTCCGCGTCGGGCGGGGTCGCCCACGGGGCGGCGTAGAGATCGTAGCTGCTTACCTGGAAATCGGCGCGGCTGGCGGGATCGATCTTGTTGTCGCTGATCGGGAAGAAATAGACGCCGCGCGAACTGAGCGCGGAGGCGGTCTCGGCGCCGAAGAGCGGGACGGCGGGGTTGATGCGGCGGAAGCGCGCGTACTCGTTGATGCGGTAGTTGTAACCGATCGCGTCGAGCACGTGTTGGAAGCCGCTGTAACCGCTGATCTCGCCGTTGAAACCGGCGCTGACCGGGCGCGTGCGATCCTCCTCGCGCACGATGCCGGCGAGGCGGGCGGCCAGCTTCCAGCCTTCCTGGCCGTCGGCGTACCATTGTTCGATGACTTCGTTGCCGATGCTCCAGATCACGACGCTCGGGTGGTTGCGATCGCGACGCACGAGCGCCCGGAGGTCGGCTTCATGCCAGTCGGGAAACTGCACGTGGTAATCGTGGCGGTTCTTGCCCTTGCCCCAGCAGTCGAAGGCTTCGTCCATCACGAGAAAACCCATGCGGTCGCACAGGTCGAGCAGTTCGGGCGCGGGCGGGTTGTGGCTGGTGCGGATGGCGTTGCAGCCCATGGCGCGCAGGATCTCGAGCTGGCGTTCGAGCGCGCGGACATTGATGGCGGTGCCAAGGGCTCCGAGGTCATGGTGGTTGCACACGCCGCGGATCGGCACGACATCGCCGTTGAGCACGAAGCCGCGATCGGCGTCGAAGGCGATGCTGCGGATGCCGAACGGGGTTTCGTAACGGTCCACCACGCGGCCGTCCTGCCTGAGGGTCGTGACGGCGACGTAGCGGTTCGGATGATCCACGCTCCAGAGCCGCGGTTGCGGCACGACGAGGGTTTGGGTGACCGACGCCTGGCGACCCGGTTCGATGGCAACCGCAACGGATTCGCCGGTAAGGGCGGGGTTGGCGGTCTTTTTCCCGTCTGCCTCCAGCGCGAAGAGTTCGGTGGTGACGTTGAGGGCGGCCTTGGCGGTCGAATCGTTGTCGGCGATCACCTGCACGCTCACCAGTGCGGCTTCGGCGCTGACGCGCGGCGTGGTGACATGAGTGCCCCACGGGGCGACGTGGACGGGACCGGTCCTGGTCAGCCAGACATTGCGGTAGATGCCGCCGCCGGGGTACCAACGGGACGACTCGGTCGGATTGTCGAGGCGGATGGCGAGCACGTTTTTGCCGCCCGGCTTCACGTAGGGAGTGAGATCGAGCTGGTAGGAGGTGTAGCCGTAAGGCCAGCCGCCGACGAAGTGTCCATTGCACCAGACCAGCGAGTGCGCCATCGCGCCGTCGATCTCGAGCACGAGGCGGCGGCCGGCATCGGTCGCGGGCAGCTCGAAGTGTTTGCGATACCACGCCACGCCCCACCACGGCAGCTTGCCGGTGTCGTTGGGGTATTCCTGCTTGAAGGGGCCTTCGATGCCCCAGTCATGCGGGAGGTCCAGCTTCCGCCAGCCGCTGTCATCGAAACCGGGCTGCGTATGGGTGAAGTGACCGCCGAAGTTTCCGGCCGGCGGGATCTGGCGAGGACTGGTGGGGCCGAAGAAATCGGCGGCGGAGGCCAGGAGCCAGGGCTTGGCATTGGCGTAGTCGAGCTGGCCGAGCACCCATTCGGCGTCGGTGCGGCTGAAGAGCCAGCCGTCGTTGAAGGAAAGTCGCTCACGCGGCGGCGCATCGGCCGCCAGCGGGGAAAACATCAGCAGAGAAAGCAGCGCACCAAACAGGACATGGGATCGCATGATTGGGAGGGTTTGCCTCCGAGCATGGGATGCGCCTTGGCAGGCGGCGAGACCGGGGCCTTGCCGTCCGCTGGCATTTGCTGACTGGAAATTGCGCAGAGGAATTGCGCAGACGGGCGGAACCCGGCCTCCGGACGAGTTGGCCTGAGGTCAGGCAGATCGGTTCGACTTCCGGTTTTTCGCCCAAGCCCGTCCGGAGGCCGGGCTCCGCCTTATTGCGGCGCAGGGGCGAGGTGGCCCTTGGCGACGGCGTCGTCGATCATTTTCACGGAGTATTCCCAGATGGCGGTGGACCCCTCGGCCACGTGGGCGTTACGGGCGCGGACGCGGTCGTGGGTGACGCCGTGCTTCTGCCAGGCATGACCGTCGGTGAGGCAGTTGAGCAGCATCGGATGAAAGCGGTCGCAGGCGGCGGCGAAGCGGGCTTCGGGCGTCTCGCGGGCCTCGAACTCGTCCCAGAGCGCGCGAAATTCAGCTGCCTGATCGGGCGGCAGCAGGCCGAAGATGCGATCGGCGGCGCGGGCTTCGCGCTCATGCTGGCCGGCCACCAGGTTCGTGTCGTAGACGAAGGTGTCGCCGGCGTCGATTTCCACCAGGTCGTGGATGAGCACCATCTTGAGGATGCGCAGCACGTCGAGCGGCCGGTGGTTCGAGTGCTCGGCGAGCACGATGATCATGAGCGCGAAGTGCCACGAGTGCTCGGCGCTGTTCTCGGGGCGGCGGCTTTGCGTGAGGATGGTCTGGCGGAAGACCTCCTTGAGTTTGTCCACCTCCGTGATGAAGGCGATCTGGCGGCGGAGGCGTTCGGCAGGGGAGGGAAGGGAGGAAGGAGAGCCCACGGCATAGACGGAAGACACGGAAACGGGAGCCGGGCAATGCAGGAAACGGCGGTCCGCGTTCCGGTCGGGTCCGGACTTACGGTTTCAGGTAGGGCGCCAGCACGCGCTTCCAGATGGCGTAACCGTCGGCGTTCAGGTGCAGCTGGTCTTCGATGAACAGTTCGGGCCGTGTGCCGCCGCTGGCGTCGAGCATCGGGGTGGCGACATCCACGAACACACAACGCGGGTCGCCGGTGCAGTCGGTTTCGATGAGTGCGTTGGTTTCGCTCATGAGGTCGTGGATGCGGGCGCGCGCCGGTGCCGGGTTGATGGAGAGGAAGACCAGTTTCGTTTCCGGCAGGGCGGCGTGGAGTTTCGTGCGGAAAGCCTTGAAATCGGCGGCGACCGCGGCCGGGGTCTTGCCGCTCCAGAGGTCGTTGGTGCCTGCGAACAGCACCACGAGGCGCGGTTGGTAGGCGATGACGATGCGGTCGATGTAATGCACGCTGTCCTCGAGCTGCGAGCCGCCGAAGCCGCGGTTGATGACCGGTACGCCGGGAAAGTCCTCCGCCAGCGTTTGCCAGAGACGGATCGACGAGCTGCCGACGAAGACCACGCCGCCGGCGGGAGGCGGATTGGTCGCGTCGTGCACGGTCAGGGCATCGATATCCTTGGCCCAGAAATCGGGCGCGGCCATCAGGCCGGAGGCGGACCAAAGCAGGAGCAGGGCGGCGAGGCAGGGGCGGAGACGGGGTTTCACGACCGACAGCCAAGCGCGGAATCGCGACGGGGCAACCCAGGAGAAGGCGGTGGTGACTCAGTTTGCCGTAGCGGCGCGCAGTGAGCGCCGTTTCTTCGGACGGCGGTCATAGAGCATCCCAACCCGGCGGAGCTGGAACCAAACCCCAAGCCCCAGAGGTTTTGGCCACAAAAAACACCAGGAGCCTTTGGCCAGGCAGGAGGCTATTTTCCGCGCGCCTATAGGCACCTTGAGAGCTTTATCCGCCGCCGGATTCTCGTGTTTTTCGTGGCCATAAAATGCTTCGAGGTTGGCGAGGATTAACGTCTCAATCCTTGTCGTTGTTCGCGAGTGCGGGACTCAATAAATCTGCAGCCACGGACCTTCGAGCCGGACTCAACTCGGCTCCGAGGGGTTTGTAACGTATTACGTTACAAACCGGCTTGAGGCGTACGGTCACAGAAACACTTAACCCGCCATAGACCGCCGCGACAGATTTCGTCCAAACTGAGTCACTACCGAGAAGGCTGACAGCTTGCGCAACCGCCCGGCTCTGCTTTCCTTCCGGCATGCGAATCCTTCCTTCCGTTTTCCTCATGACCGCCCTTGCCGCGACCAGCGTCGCCTCGCCCTATCCTCCGAGCCCCGCCGTTCCGCAGACCGACGATTTCTTCGGCACGAAGGTGGCGGATCCGTACCGCTGGCTCGAGGACCTCGATTCGGCGGAAACGGCCGCCTGGGTCGGGGCGCAGAACAAGGTGACCTTCGACTTTCTCGCGAAGCTCGGTCAGCGCGACGCGATCAAACAGCGTCTCACCGAGCTCTACAACTACCCGCGGCACGACCTGCCGTTCAAGGAAGGCGGGCGCTATTTCTACACCTACAACACCGGCCTGTTGAACCAGCCGCAGCTGCTGATGAAGGACCGCCTCGACGGCGGGGCGCGCCTGTTGCTCGATCCCAACACCCTGTCCGCCGACGGCACCGTTTCGCTCACGCAATGGGACGTGTCGCCGGACGGCCGGTGGCTCGGCTACGGCGTGGCCGTGGCCGGTTCGGACTGGAACGAATACCGCGTGCGCGACATTGCCACGGCGCAGGACACGGACGACGTGGTCAGGTGGGTGAAGTTTTCCGCTCTGGAGTGGACCAAGGACAGCAAGGGCTTCTTCTACTCGCGCTTTCCCGAGCCGCCGAAGGACGGCAACCAGGTCTTCGGCGCGCTCGCCAACCAGGCCGTCTATTACCACCGCCTCGGCACGCACCAGAGCGAGGACGTGCTCGTGTTCGCCTCGCCCGAGCACCCGAAGCGCGGGTGGGGCGCGTCGGTCACCGATGACGGACGTTACCTGCTCATCTACGGCTCGGAGGGAACGGATTCGCGCAACCGGTTTTATTACCTCGACCTGAAGGATCCGAAAAATCCGGATATGTCGGGCCCGGTGGTCCGGCTCATCGACGTGCTCGAGGCCGATTATGCGGTGCTCGGCAACCGGGGCAGCGTGCTGTTCGTGCGCACGGATCTCGACGCGCCGAAAAAGAAGATCATCGCCATCGACCTCGCGCATCCCGAGCGCACCGCCTGGCGCACGCTCGTGCCCGAGGCGCCGGACGTGATCGAGTCGGCCATCGTCGCCGGCGGCCGGTTTGTCATCAATTACCTGCACGACGCGCACAGCCGCCTCGCGGTCTTCGGCCTCGACGGCGCGCCGCAGGGGGAGATCGCGCTGCCGGGCATCGGCACCGTGGCGGGTTCGAATTATACGCGCGACTCGGGCGGCCTGACCGGCGACATCGACGATCCGGAGATGTTTTTCAAATTCGTGTCGTTCACCCAGCCGGCGACGGCGTTCCGGCACGATTTCACCACGGGGCGGAGCGCGCCGGTCGAGGTGCCGAAGGTGGCCTTCGACGCCTCGCTCTACGAGACGAAGCAGGTCTTCTACACGTCGAAGGACGGCACGCGCGTGCCGATGTTCATCACGCATCGCAAGGGCCTGAAGCTCGACGGCTCGCACCCGACGCTGCTCTACGCCTACGGCGGCTTCGACATTTCGCTGAAGCCGACCTTTTCGCCCGCCAACGTCGCCTGGCTCGAGCTCGGCGGCGTTTATGCCCAGCCGAATTTGCGCGGCGGCGGCGAATACGGCCGCGAGTGGCACCTCGCGGGCACGAAGGAGCGCAAACAAAACGTGTTCGACGACTTCATCGCGGCCGGCGACTGGCTCGTGGCGAACGGCTACACCGGACACGACAAGCTGGTGGTCAGCGGCGGCTCCAACGGCGGCCTGCTCATCGGCGCGGTCATCAACCAGCGGCCCGACCTCGCGCGCGTGGCGTTTCCGGCGGTGGGCGTGATGGACATGCTGCGTTTCCACAAATTCACCATCGGCTGGGCCTGGACCAGTGATTACGGTTCGGCCGAGGAGCCGGAAGGGTTCAAATACCTCTCCGCCTACTCGCCGGTTCATAACGTGAAGCCCGGCGTCTCGTATCCGGCGGTGATGGTGACGACCGCCGATCACGACGACCGCGTGCATCCCGGCCATTCATTCAAGTACGCCGCAGCCATGCAGGCGGCCAACCCTGAGCCGAGGTTTCCGACCTACATCCGGGTCGATGTGAAGGCCGGCCACGGGCAGGGCAAGCCGGTTGCCAAGCAGATCGACGAGATCGCCGACAAGCTGGCCTTCGCCCTGTATTTTACGGGAACCGGAGCGAATTGACGCCCCGGGCTTGTCCTGCCGCGGGCCGAGGCCATCTCTGACTTGCGGGAAATCACAAACGCCAGAACCCAAACGCCAGGCAAACCCCAGGGTCGGTCTGTAGGCGTCTTTGGGCATTGGGGCCGTCGGCGTTGGCGTCTCCCGGCTTCGTGCCGGTACACCCTTTGCGCTTATCCGTATCAGGCTGTTATTAATGAACCCGACCAACCGGGAGGGCGCGTCATAATTTTCCGGCACTGACGGTCCGCCCTGTCTGGAAGGTTGCATTTGGGGCGGGGCCTCTGCTTACCTGACCCTTTCCATGAAAATCCTCGTCGCCGACAAGATCTCACCCAAGGGAGTTGCCTTTCTGCGTGCGCAGAAGGGCTTTGAAGTTGTTGAGGCCTACGGCTCCTCTCCCGCCAAGGTGCTGGAACTGGTGAAGGACGTCCACGCGATCGCCGTCCGCTCGGAGACGAAGATCACCGCCGAGGTCATCGCCGCCGCGCCCCTGCTCAAGGTCGTCGGCCGTGCCGGCGTGGGCGTGGACAACGTGGATGTCGACGCCGCCACCGAGCGCGGCGTCATCGTGATGAACACCCCCTCGGGCAACACGATCGCCACCGCCGAGCTGACCTTCACCCACATCCTGTGCGGCGCCCGCCCGGTGCCGCAGGCCGCCGCCTCGATGCGCGAGGGCAAGTGGGACCGCAAGAGCTTCTCGGGCATCGAGCTTTTCAAGAAGACCCTCGGCGTCGTCGGTCTCGGCCGCATCGGTTCCGAGGTGGCCAAGCGCGCCCAGGCTTTCGGCATGAGCGTCGTCGCCTACGACCCGTACCTTTCGCCGAGCCGCGCCAAGGCCATGCAGATCGAGGCCGTCACGCTCGACGAACTGCTGGCCCGGTCGGACTACATCACGGTCCACATGCCGCTGACCGAGCAGACCCAGTACATGATCGACGAGGCCGCCCTCGCGAAGTGCAAGAAGGGCGTCCGTCTCTTCAACTGCGCCCGCGGTGGCATCATCAAGGAGGCCGCCCTGGTCGCCGGGCTCAAGTCCGGCCACGTCGCCGCCGCCGGTCTCGACGTGTTCGAGGACGAACCGCTCGCCGCCGACCATGAGCTGCGCAAGCTGCCGAACGTCACCCTCACGCCGCATCTCGGCGCCTCCACCGCCGAGGCCCAGGACGCCGTGGGCGTGGAGGTCGCCGAGCAGATCGCCGACGTGCTCGCCGGCGGCGTGATCCGCAACGCCGTCAACATGCCTTCGCTCGACGCCGCGACCTTGAAGGCCATCGGGCCGTACCTCGAGCTCGGCAACAAGCTCGGCACGCTCGTGCAGCAGCTCGCCACCGATCGCGTCGAGAAGCTTCGCATCACCTATTACGGCAAGATCGTCGAACTCGACGCCAATCCCGTCACCCGCTCCGTCCAGCGCGGCTTCCTCAGCCGCATCAGCAGCGAGAGCCTGAATTTCATCAACGCGCCCGTCGTTCTCGAGCGCCTCGGCGTCCAGGCCGAGGTGGTGAAGTCCAACGCCGAGACCGACTACACCGAGCTCATGCTCGTCGAGGCCGTCACCGCGAGCGGGACGGTTTTCTCGGCCGCCGGCACCTTGCTCGGCAAGGGCAGCAGCCCGCGCCTCGTGGCCCTCAACGGCCGCGACGTGGAGGCCGAGCCGAAGGGCGCGCTTCTGGTTTACGAGAACCACGACGAGCCGGGCATCATCGGCATGGTCGGCACCCTGCTCGGACGCGAGAAGGTGAACATCGCCGCCATGTCGCTGGGCCGCAACAACGCCGGCGGCACGGCGCTCTGCGTGCTCAATCTCGACAGCGCGCCCACGGAGGCGACGGTTAAGGAATTGACCAGCCATCGGGCCATCAAGCAGGCTCAGGTCGTCAATCTCTGATGCCACTCGCCGGGTTACTCGTCTCCACCCTCATCGGCTACGTGCTCGGGTCACTGCCGTTCGGCTACATCGTGGCCCGGGCGCACGGTGTCGACATCTTCAAGGTGGGCAGCGGCAACCCGGGTGCGACCAACGTCAAACGTGTGCTCGGCGAGAAATTCGGCGCCAAGGGCAAACGCGCCGGAAATCTGGTCTTCGTGCTCGACGCCCTGAAGGGCGCGGTGGCGGCCTCCTGGGCCCTGCTCGCCCGCACGGGGACACGCCTGACCTATGATTTCGAGGGCTGGGCCGGATTCGGCGCCACGCAGATCACCGGCGACGACTGGCGGCTGATGGGGCTCGCCGGGGTGGTGGGCGCCGTGCTCGGGCACTCGTTCTCGCTCTTTACCAGGTTCAAGGGCGGCAAGGGCGTTGCGACCGCGGCCGGCGGCGTGCTCGTGCTGGTGCCGGTTTCCTGCCTGCTCGGCGCCCTCGTGTGGGTGATCACCTTCTACACCACACGCTACGTGTCGCTCGGTTCGATCCTGGCGGCGGTGGTCGTGCCCGCGGCGAGCTGGCTGCGCGGCAATCCCGTCTACCTCAACGTTGTGGTCACGGCGCTGGGTCTGTTCGTCGTCATCCGGCACCGGGAAAACATCAGGCGCCTGCTGAACGGCACGGAGAACAAGTTCGTGCGCAAGCCGCCGGCGTAACTCCTATTTTTGCAAGTGCTTACGCGCTTGCGATATGACGCGTGGCGGCCACTCCCGCCTTGCCAAGAAGCGTCTGGTCGCGCCAATTAGTCGGGTTTACGACAATGGCTCTCATCGTCCAGAAATACGGCGGCACCTCGGTCGGCGATATCGACCGGATCAAGAACGTCGCCCAGCGCATCAAGAAGTCCCGTGACGAGGGACACAGCCTCGTGGTCGTGGTCTCGGCCCGTTCGGGCGTCACGAACGAGCTGATCGCGAAAGCCAAGGCGATCTCCGATCGCCCCGATTCCCGCGAGATGGACATGCTCCTCGCCATCGGTGAGCAGGAGACGATCGCGCTCACGGCCATGGCGTTGCAGGCGATCGGCATCCCGGCCGTCTCCTACACCGGCGCCCAGGCCGGCATCTTCACCGACGAGATTTTCACGAAGGCCAAGATCAAGAAGATCATCCCGAAGTCCATCGAGTCCGAGCTGAAGGCCGGCAAGGTGTGCATAGTCGCGGGCTTCCAGGGCATCAACGACCAGGGCCAGATCACCACGCTCGGCCGCGGCGGTTCCGACCTCACCGCCATCGCGCTCGCCGCCGCCCTCAAGGCCGATGTCTGCCAGATCTACACCGACGTGGACGGCGTCTATACCGCCGACCCGCGCCTCGTGAAGGACGCCAGGAAGCTCGGGGAGATCAGCTACGACGAGATGCTCGAGCTCGCCAGCCTCGGCTCGAAGGTCATGCAGTCGCGCTCCGTCGAGTTCGCCAAGAAGTACGGCGTCGTGTTCGAGGTCCGCTCCAGTTTCAACCACAACCCAGGAACCATCGTGAAAGAAGAAGTCGCCTACATGGAGAAGGTCGTCGTCCGCGGCGTGGCCGCCGACAAGGACCAGGCCAAGGTCGCCATCACCAACGTGCCCGACAAGCCCGCCACGGCGGCCACCATCTTCAAGGCGCTCGCCGACGCCAACATCAACGTGGACATGATCGTCCAGAACATGAGCCAGACCGCCGGCCTCGCCGACCTCACCTTCACGGTGCAGCGCGACGACGCCCAGAACGCCGTGCGCGTGCTGCCCGCGGTGCTCAAGCAGCTCGGCGGCGGCGAGGTGAAGGCCTTCGACAACATCGCCAAGCTCTCCGTCGTGGGCGTCGGCATGCGCACCCACGCCGGCGTGGCCGCCACGCTCTTCGCCGCGCTCGGCGAGAAGGCCGTGAATATCCAGCTCATCACCACCTCCGAGATCAAGATCACCGTCGCGATCGACCGCGCCAAGGCCGACGAGGCCGTGCGCGCCGCCCACGCGGCCTTCGGGCTCGAGAAGTGACGCGCCCGGATCGTTCCCGTTATCTTCCTCGTAATCGTCATCCCTCCCGGGTTGCCTGTTCGAGAGAGCGAGAACGATCAAGAGAACGATGAAATACGTTTCCACCCGCGGCCAGACCGACCCCGTTTCCTTCGGGGAAGCCGTGGCCATCGGCCTCGCGGCGGATGGCGGGCTGTTCCTGCCGGAAAGCCTGCCGGACATCTCGCCGCGGCTCGCGGGCTGGAGGAACCTGAGCTACGCGGATCTCGCGGTGGAGTTCCTGTCGTTGTTCGCGACCGACATCCCGCGCGAGACGCTGGAGCAGCTCGTGCACCGTTCGTACGGCACGTTCACGCATCCGGAGATCGCCCCGCTGCGCAAGCTCGACGACCGGCTCTACGTGCTCGAGCTCTTCCACGGGCCGACCCTGGCGTTCAAGGATTTCGCCCTGCAGTTCCTCGGCAACCTCTACGGCTGGCAGTGCGAGCAGGCGGGGAAGGGAATCAATGTGCTCGGCGCAACCTCCGGTGATACCGGCGCCGCCGCGATCCATGGCCTGCTGGGCAAGCCGCGCACCGCGATTTTCATCCTGTATCCCGACGGCCGCGTCTCGCCGCTCCAGGAGCGGCAGATGGCCTGCACCGGCGCCGCCAACGTCCATGCCATCGCGATCGACGGCAGCTTCGACGACGCGCAGCGCGTGCTGAAGGAGGTCTTTTCGTTCAAGCAGTTCGTCGCGCAGCACCGCCTGTCGGCGGTCAACTCGATCAACATCGCCCGCGTGCTCGCGCAGTCGGTCTATTACCTGCACGCCTGGCTGCGTCTGCCGGAATCGGAGCGCGGCAACGTCGAGTTCGTCGTCCCCACGGGCAACTTCGGCAACGTCTTCGCCGGCTGGCTGCTCCAGCAGATGGGCGTGCCGGTGCTCGGCTACAAGGTCGCGACGAATCGCAACGACATCCTGCACCGCCTCTTTACGACCGCCGAATACCGCAGCGGCGAGGTGCACCCGAGCCTCGCCCCGTCGATGGACATCCAGGTGGCGTCGAACTTCGAGCGCTTCCTCTATTACGCCCTCGACGAGAACCCGACGCGCGTGAATGCCGTCATGGCCCAGATCAAGGCCACCGGCGCCTACCGTTTCGACCTGTTGAACCGCTCCGTGTTCAGTTCGTCCGCGGCCGGCGACGCCGAGATCCTCGGCCTGATCAGGCGCGTTCACGAGCGTTACCGCTACATCGTCGATCCCCATACGGCCTGCGCCTTCAAGGAGCTGAACCCGCAGCGGGTGAGCGTGGTGCTTTCGACCGCGCATCCGGCCAAGTTTCCCGCCGCGATCCACGAGGCCATCGGCCAGGAGCCGACCTCGCCGGTCCTTGAGGTGTTGAAAAATCGTCCGATCGTGAAATACCGTGTGCCGGCCGATATCGCGGCCATCAAAGCCTTCATCGCCGAGCGGGCGGTTTAGGGGCAAGCGCCGGGGCGTGGCCCTCGGCCGCTTGGTTTGATGTAGGGCGGGGTCGCCGAACCCCGCCTCGAAAGGGTTATCGGCTTCGATTCAAGGCGGGGTTCGGCGACCCCGCCTTACACATTTGGCTGTAAAGACGCACAAAGCCCGCACCTCGTTGAGGATGCGGGCTTTGCTTTAAAATGGTGGTGGAGGCTGGAGTCGAACCAGCGAACGGCAGGAGCCGAATTGATTTACAGTCAACGCCCTTTGGCCACTTGGATACTCCACCATCAAGAGAACGAACGGTGAAGGTAGGAGACGGGTTCGAGCTTTGCCAAGAGGTTTTTTGCAGATTTTCCCGGCCGGCCAAGCTCTGCGGAAGGTCTCCCGCGAATCCCGCGAATGAACGCGAATTTCAGAGGAGGAGGCGGTTCGACCGGACCTTGCGGGTGCTCACCGGTCGTGGGCTTGGTTTCCCTGCCGGATTGGATTCGCGTGATTCGCGGGCAACCCGCTCGTTCTTCCTGTTTCAAATCACCCCGGCTTCACGGAAGCTGTAGTAGCCCCGGCCGCGCGGGTCGACGCTAGGCAGGCCCACGATCACGTGGTCCAGCAATTCGATGTCCAGGGTCCGGGCGGCTTCGCGCAACTGGCGGGTCACCTGCACGTCGGCGGCGCTTGGGGCGGGATCGCCGCTGGGGTGGTTGTGGACGCAGATCACCGAGGTGGCGCCATGGTGCACGGCCTCGCGGAAAACCTCGCGCGGGTGGGCCAGGCTGCTCGTGGCCGTGCCGGAGGTCAGCTCGACCTGGCGGATGAGCCGGTTTTTCCGATTCAGGCACAAGACCCAGAACTTTTCCACACTCAGGCCCGTGACGGTGGCATGGAAATGAGTGAACACGAGTTCGGGGCGGTTGAGGAGCGGCTGTCCGCCCTGGTCGGCGCTGAGCACGCGGCGCGCGATTTCCATGACCGTGATCAGTTGCAGGGACTTGATGCGCCCGATGCCCTTGATGCGTTTGAAATCGGTTTCGCGCCAGCGGATGAGCCCGGCGAGGGAACCTCCTTCCGTGATCAATTGCTGGCTGATTGTGACGACACTGCGGCCCTTCTGCCCGCTGCGCAGCAGCATGGCGAGGAGTTCGGCGTCGCTGAGGGCGCCGGGGCCGAGGCGTTCCAGGCGTTCCTGCGGGCGTTCTCCGGACGCCAGATCCTTGACGCGCGGGGCGGGGTGGCGGGGAGGATCGTGGGTCATGGGCCGGGGTGCTTCACCCGCTGGCCCACGGGTCGCGCACCTAGAAGTGCTTCACGTAGGCGTTGCGTCGGAGCTTTTCCAACCAGCGCTCGGTGGCGCGGCGGGAGCCCTGCTGCACGAGGGCGCGCTCGATGTCGGGGCGCACCTCGTCGATCGGCAGATTGCCGGCGAACTTGCGGTCCTCGGCGTAGAACAGGAAGGCGCCTTCGGGCGTGATGAGCGGCTTGCTGCGCTCGCCTTTCTTGAGCTCGAAGATCACGTCGCTGAATTCCTTGCGGAGGTCGGAGCGGCGCTGCCAGCCCCAGTCGCCGCCGCGGCTCTTGCGGGAGTCGTTGCTGTACTTGCGGGCGACGTTGCCGAAGTCTGCGCCGGCGTCGAGCTCGGCCACGACGGCATCGGCCTTGGTGCGAAGCGCATCGTCGCTTTCGCCGGGGCCGCGGGCGATCTGGATGAGGCGCAGCTGCACGCTGTCCTCCTGGTAGAATCGCTCCTTGTTCTCGTTGTAGAACTCCTCGATGCGCACCGGGCTCACCGTGCTGCCGGACTTGGCCCGCTGCTGGCGCATGAAGCTGTAAATCATGTCCTCCTCGATCTCACGGCGGTACTCGCGCTGGGAGATGCCGCGGGCGCGGAGGTAGGCGAGGTACTTGCTGCGGTCGTTTTCGAACTGGGTGATGATCGTCTCGGCGAGCTGGTTGTCGATGTAGCTGGCCGGGACGCGGCGCTTCTCGTCCTTGTAGAATTCCTTCACGATCAGCACGCGATCGATGAGGTTTTGGATGACGTCGTTCTGCAGCGCCTCGAGTTTCTCGTTGAATTCCTGCTCGTTGCGGCTGGAGCGCTGGAGCTCGGGAATGAGGGGCCCGATTTCGCGGCGCACGTCGTCGACGGTGATGACCTTGTTCTCGGCGATGGCAACTATGCCGTTGGCATAGCGGAGGTTAAGGTTGTCGGAGTGCGGCTCGGCCTGCGGGGCTTGCGCGAATCCGACCAGACTGGTGGCGAGGGTCAGGATGGTGAGGCGGAAGCGACGTAGACTCATCGTGGGTCGGGGAGATTGTGTAGAAAGGTGATTATTTCTTTCAACCTTGCAAGGGGGGTGGGGGCGGTCAAGCGGGGAAACCGGCTGGAGAGCTGGATGAAATCATCGCGGCGGCCTGAATTGCGCAGGCATTTCAACCGGTTGCCGTCGGTTTCGACGGACAGCAGGCCCTTTTGTTCCGCGCGCACGCGGATTTCGGTTACGAGCAGCAGGGCGCGCACCGGCTCGCCGAAGCGCCCGAAGCGGTCGCGCAGTTCCTGCTCGAGCTCCTTCACCTGCCTCGCGGTTTCGGCCAGGGCCAGGCGCCGGTAGCAATCGATGCGGAGGCGGGTCTCGGCGATGTAGGCCGACGGCAGGCGGGCCTGGATGCGGTCGATCTCGCCTTCGATGCGTTCGGCCTGGCGCAGCGCCGAGAACGCGCCGGTGGCCTCCGGCCGCGGGGCCTCCGCGTCGGCGCCCTCGCCGACGAACACGAAATCGAGCTTCACGTTGGCGCGAACGTGCGCGGCGTGTTTCTCGCCCTTCAGCCGGGCCACGCTCTGGCGCAGGAGCTGGCAGTAGAGCTCGAAACCGATGCCGACGATGTGGCCGCTTTGCTCGGCGCCGAGGAGGTTGCCCGCGCCGCGGAGTTCGAGGTCGCGCATGGCGATGCGGAAGCCCGCGCCGAGCTGGTTGTGCTGGCGGATGGCGGTCAGGCGCTGGCGGGCCAGGTCGAGCACGCGGGCATGACGGTGCAACAGGAGGTAGGCGTAGGCCTGGTGCTTGAAGCGCCCGACGCGGCCGCGGATCTGGTAAAGCTGGGATAATCCGAAGCGATCCGCGCCCTCGATGATCAGCGTGTTGCAGTTGGGGATGTCGAGGCCGCTTTCGATGATCGTGGTGCACACGAGCACCTGGTACCGGCCGGCGACGAAATCCGTCATCACGCGCTCGAGTCCGTCGGCCCCCATCTGGCCGTGGCCGACGCCCACGGAGATGTCGGGCATGAGCTGGCGCAGCCGGGCGGTGACGAGGTCGATCGTCTGGATGCGGTTGTGGAGGTAGAACACCTGGCCGCCGCGCCGCAGTTCGTGGCGGATGGCCTCGATGACGAGCTTCTCGTCGTAGCTTTTGACGACCGTCTGGATCGGCAGGCGGTTGGTCGGCGCGGTCTCGATCGTGCTGAGGTCGCGCGCGCCGGTGAGCGCGAGGTAAAGCGTGCGCGGAATGGGCGTGGCGCTCATCGAGAGCATGTCCACGTGCGCGCGCCAGCGCTTGAAGACCTCCTTGTGCTTCACGCCGAAGCGCTGCTCCTCGTCGACGATCACGAGGCCGAGGTCCTTGAACTGCACGTCGCTTTGGATGAGCCGGTGTGTGCCGATGAGGATGTCCACCTTGCCGGCCGCGAGCGCGGCGACGATGCCGGCCTGTTCCTTGCGCGAGCGGAACCGGCTGAGCATCTCGACGGCCACCGGGTAGCCGGCCATGCGCTCGCGGAAGCTGTTCAGGTGCTGCTGGGCGAGCACGGTGGTCGGCACGAGCACGGCGACCTGCTTGCCGCCCATCACGGCCTTGAACGCCGCGCGGATCGCGACCTCGGTTTTGCCGAAACCCACGTCGCCGCAGACGAGCCGGTCCATCGGGCGCGTGCGCTCCATGTCGGCCTTGGCTTCCTGGATGGCCTTCATCTGGTCGGGCGTCTCGGTGAAGGGAAACGCCGCCTCGAATTCGCGTTGCCAGACGTTGTCCTCGGCGAAGGCGTGCCCCGGCTGCGCCTCACGCTTCGCCTGGATGGAGAGCAACTCGGCGGCCAGATCGAGCGTGGCGCGCTCGGCGGCCTGGCGGGCCTTTTCCCAGCGGCCGGACCCGACTCGCCCGAGCTGGGGCTTCGCCTTCGAGAGGCCGACGTAGCGGCTGATCAGGTGCGATTCCTGCAGCGGCACGTGCAGGGTCACGTGGTCGTCGAACTCCAGCGAGATGACTTCGCGCACGCCGTCGCGCGATTCGAGCTTGGTGAGCCCGCGGTATTGGGCGATGCCGTGCTGGAGGTGGACGACGAAGTCGCCTTCGACGAGTTCGGAAAAATCGAGCAGCTGGTCGACGGCCGACGGGGTGGCGATGGCGCGCTTGGGGAGGGAGCGGCGCTGGCGTCTCCGGCCGAAGATCTCGGTTTCGGAGACGACGACCCGCCCCTTGCCGCGTCCGGCGGCGTGGCGGAAGGTGATTCTGAATCCCTCTCCCAATGCCCCGCGCAGAAAGCGTGGCTTCAGGGCGCGCAGCTCCTTGTCGTCCTCGAGCAGTTCGCGCACGCGCTGTTCCTCTCCCTCCTTGGAAACGACAAAGTCCACGGCGTAACCGGCCTGCTGCCAGGCGAGCACCTTTTCGAGGAAGTCGCGGCGGGCTTCCTCCTCGGCCTGCAGGCGTTCGTGCGCGAGCTGGCGCTCCTCGGGATAGGAACGATGGTGCGCGAGCGATTCGGTGTCCCGGGTCTCCTCCTCGGCGGCGCCGTCGAGGAGTTCGCTCGCGATGTCGAGGTCGCTCAGCCCGACGACGCGGGCGCAGTGCGCGGCGAGTTTTTTCAGAAAGGATGGAGTGCGGTCTCCGGGCGCGCTTTCAGCGCTTTCCCGCGCGTCCGGAGGTCGCGCTCCACCTTCCGCCAGATCGAAGACTTCCTCGATGGCCTTGGGTTCGAGCAGGACGGCGTGGGTGGAGGCGGGCAGGTGGTCGAGCAGGGACGCCGGCGCCCCGCCCGTGAGCAGACGCGGCGCGGCGGTGAGTGTGATTGCGTCCACGGCCTCGCCCGAGCGCTGGGTGACCGGATCGAGTGCCTTGATCTCCTCGATCGTGTCGCCGAAGAAATCCAGCCGGTAGGGTTGGTGGGCGGTGACGGGATAGACGTCCACGATGCCGCCGCGCACCGCATACTGGCCGGGCGCCTCGCACACGGCCTCGCTGTCATAATCGAAGCTGCGGAGCAGGTCGATCAGGGCCTGGAAAGAGCGGGTTTCGCCGCGCTTCAGCAAGGTCTCGCGCCGGGCGAGCTCCGCCGCGGGCGGCACGGGTTGGAGCAGCGCGGCCGGGGTGGCGAGGACCATCAGGACGGAGACCGGAGATTGGGCATCGGAGTCCGCGCCGGCGTTGCGCAGCCGGCTCAACACGGCGAGGCGGTCGCTCGCGGCGGTGAAGGTTTCGCGCAGCTCGCGGTTGTCGGCCTGGGCTTCGGGAAAGGTGAGGATCTCGAACCCGCCGCCACCCCCGGCGCGGTGGAAGAGGGCGACGTCCTCGGCGAGCGCGTCGGCGCGGGCGGCTTCCTCGTGCAGCACCAGCCACACGGGCGCGGGGTGCGTGCAGGCCAGTTCCGCGAGGGCATGGGGGTGCGCCGCCGGACAAATTCCGGTCACCTTGATGAATTTGCTGGCCGTGGTATCCGACACGGGAGGGGCTCAACGTGGGCGGGAAAGCCCAAATGCCAAACTCCAAACGCCAGGCAAACGACGGTTCCGAAGTACCCATTCGAGCATTTCTGCCCTCCTTGGGACTATTTGGAGTCCGGGGTTTGGAATTTGGAGCTTTCGCTGCGCAGCACCGTGAGCGCAGCGCTGGCGGCGTCTTCCTCGGCGGTCTTCTTGGACGAACCGCGGCCGGTGCCGAGGGGCGCGCCGTTGAGGCTTACGACGACTTCGTAGACGTGCGCATGGCGCGGGCCGGTCGTGGCCGTGACGGTGTAGGCGAGGGCGTTGTTTCCATACAGGGGTTGCACGATTTCCTGCAGCCGGCCTTTGGGATTGTCGGCATCTTCGGAAACCGCGAGCCGCGCCGCGAGCGGACCGTACCACGCGAGCACGAGGTGGCGCACCGTCGCGAGGTCGCTGTCGAGGTACACGGCGCCGATGAGCGCCTCGAAGGCGTCCTCGAGGATCGAGGCGCGGTTGCGGCCGCCGGAATCCTCCTCGCTTTTGTTGAGGCGCAGGCAGGCGTCGAGCGCGAGGTCGCGCGCCATCTGCGTGAGAAAACCGCCTTTCGACAACACCGCGCGGCGCCGGCTCAGCGGCCCTTCGCGTTCGGCGGGAAACTCATGGTAGAGCGCATCCGTCAGGATGAACTGCAGCACCGAGTCGCCGAGGAATTCGAGCCGCTGGTTGTTCGGACCCGAGGCCGGATCATCCTGCAGATACGAGCTGTGCGTCAGGGCCTCGAGCAGGAGGGCCGGGTTGGAAAAACGGTAGCCCAGGCGGGATTCGAGCGTGGCGAGCGGAGCGGTCACGTTGGGGAAATCACAGACGCCAGGGGCCAAACGCCAAACAAAATCCAACGGTCATGGGGTGGAAAGGCTGGCGTGGGCGGGGCCGGTTCACGAACTTGCGCTCGAATAGCGACGCAGGCCGCGGTGAAAAACGGTGACGGAAACGCCGAGCCAGAACACCGCGACGCCGACGAGCCACAGCGCCTGGAGCGGCTCGATGCCGTGGATCAGCGTGCGGGCGGGCACGTTGGTCACGACGATCACCGGCAGCGCGTACACGAAAACGACCGACGCGACGCCCTTCAAGGCCTCGCGGGGGAGGCGCGAGAATTCGTTCAGGCCGAAGTAGCCGTGCTCGATGCCGTGGGCGCTGCGCATCCAGAAAACCAGCGACACGAAGAACAGCAGCGTGGCGTAATGGATCACGAGCCCGCACAGGATGAACAACGCGTAGAGGGCGATCTGCGCCCAGGAGGGATGCAGGTTGAGCTGCTGCGAGGCGTAGAAGATCACGCCGAGCGCCACCGGCAGGTTGGCGAGGCCGTCGAGGTCGATCTTGCGCGTCGACACCATGAACAGCGGCCAGCCCGGCTGGGCCATGAAGAAGTCGAAATGCCCTGACCGCACGTTGCGGCCCATCTCGAACAGGTTGGTCCAGAAAAAGCCCATCAGCAGCCGCTGGATCAGCATCGAGGTGCCCACGATCAGCGTCATCTCCCACGGGCCCCAGCCGGCGATGGCGTCGGTGTGCCGATAGATGACGGCGATCAGCAGAAGATTCACACCCATCCAGAACAGTTCGACCAGAGACCACATGACGAAGTCCGCCCGGAACATCATGGTCCGGATGACCGAGTAGCGCGCCGACGCGAGCCAGAGGCGGAGGTAGTGGGACATTTTCGATTTTTGATTTTCGATTCTCGATTGGCCGGCTGATCGCCGGTTTTAAGAGACGGTGATTGATGGGTTGGTTAAATCGAAAATCGAGAATCCAAAATCGAAAATCTCCTCATCCGCCCACGGCGGTGTGGCGGCGCAGGCCGCGGGTCCAGAGCAGGCGGGCGACGGCCAGCAGGATCAGCACCCAGCCGAACTGGATGCCGAGGCCCCGCAGCGCGAAGGCAGGATCCGTGATGCGTCCGGTCAGCAGCGCGGCCGGGAAATACATCTGGTAGTAATACGGCAGCCAGACCGAGATGTCGTACAGCCACTTCGGGAACAGATCCAGAGGGAAGACCGACCCGCCGAGCACCGTTTCGACCGCGAGCGAGAGGATGATGAACGACTGGATCTCCAGGAACCAGAACGTCAGCAGGCCGAAGCAGTAGGCGATGGTGAACTGGATCATCATGGACATCACCAGCGCGGGCAGGGCATAGGCGAGGTTCCAGCCCGGTGCCGGCAGCGCGAGGTGATCCCAGAACAGCGGCATCGCGAGCAGGATAGGGACGAGGCCGAGAAACCCGGCGACAAACCGCGCCGACAAAAAGATGCTGAACCGGTAGAGGTAGTAGTTCACCGGCTTGAGCAGGAACTGGTTGATCAGGCCGTTGCGGATCTCCTCGGAGATCTCGTAGTCCTCGTTCATCGCGCTGATGAAGAACTGCAGCGCCAGCAACGTCACGAAGTAGGTGAGCGTCTGCCGCAGGTCGAAACCGCCGATGTCGGTCTCCCCCGCGAACGCCGCGCCCCAGAGAATGAACACGAACGCCAGGTGCACGAGCGAGAAGCTGGCGCGCACGGCGAAGTTCCACCGGTAGACCAGATTGCTCTGGAGACCGACGGCGAAGACGGAGCGGTATTTGGAAAGGAGCGCGAGCACGGTCAGGAGGAAAACACGGAGCACACGGAAAACACGGAAAGCAGCCGCTGGCAAGCGACTGTAGGGCAGGGACACCGATCCCGGCCTTTGATCGATGGCCGTCGCAATCACAGGGGGAGCATGGCCTCCGGACAGGCTGGACGGGGATGCGTTGCCCCAAGCCTAGGCAGGGTTTGGCGACCCCGCCTGACACTCACGGTCCCGCTTCCTTCAGTCCGAAGCGCTCGGCGACCTCCTTGGCGAGGGCTCGGTAGGCCACGGCGCCGGGGCCGTGCGGATCGTAGGCGAAGATCGGTTTGCCGAAGCTCGGGGCCTCGCTGAGGCGGACGGTGCGCGGGATGAGGGTCTGGAAAATCTTGTCGGGCAGGTGCTGCTTCACCTCGTCCACGACCTGGCGGGCGAGGTTGGTGCGGCTGTCGTACATCGTCATCACGATGCCCCCGACGCCGAGCTCGGCGTTGACGCCGGCCTGCTTGAGGCGGTCGACGACCTTGAGGATCTGGCCGAGGCCCTCGAGGGCCATGTATTCGCACTGGAGGGCGACGAGGAGCTGGTCGGCGGCGGCGAGCGAGTTCATCGAGAGCATGCCGAGCGCGGGCGGGCAGTCGATGATGATGGCGCGGTAGCCGTTGGAGTTGCGCAGCGGCTCGAGCACCGAGCGCAGGCGCATGAGGTAATTCGGCTGCTGGGCGAGCTCGATCTCGATGGCGGCCAGATCCTGTTCCGATGGGATGAGGGCGAGGTGCGGCCAGGCGGTGGGCGTGAGCATTTCGAAGGCCGTGCCCTCGCCGTGGAGGGGGCCGTAGAGGCTCTTGCCCTCCTGCTTTTCGACGCCGAGGGCGCTGGTGGCATTGGCCTGCGGATCGAGGTCCACGACCAGGGTGTGGATCTTGCGCTCCGCCAGCGCGGCGGCGAGATTCACGGCGGTGGTGGTCTTGCCGACGCCGCCCTTCTGGTTGGCGATGGTGAAAACAGTGCAGGCCATGCCGCGATTAACCGGGAAGGGGTGGGGGGAGTCTAGCGCGAAGTGTACGTTGCGCCCCGATCCGCGCGTTCCGCTCCGGCCCTCGGCGAAGGCTTGGAGGTGCGGGGCGGAATCGGCGGCCTTCAGGGGTTGCTCCCTCAAAATGATGCCTCCTCAGAGTGGACCAAGCTTAATCGTGGGCTACTCGTGAACTGCTTTTCCGGGCTGTTTGGAGTCCGTTTTGGTGTCCGTCCGTGGGATAATCTCCAATCTGCCCTTTTCCGCTCGCTGCATCGCCATTGCTTCCCTCGCTCAGCGTCTCCAAAGCGGCCTCGAGGCTTTGATGGCGCGATGCCGCCGGCGGATCGAACCGGGCGCCAGGTAGTCGCTTAGTTAGTGTCCGCCGCCTCGATTTCCGGGCCGTCCTTTCCGGAGGAAAGAAAGGTATAGAAGGCAGCGCGCGTTCCGAGGTGCCGGAACTTCTGACGGGCCAGTTGGTAGAGGCGCTCATCGCAGGTCGAGACGATGAACTGGCGCGGACCGGATTGGGATTCCACGAGGCCGGCGACCAGATCCAGGAACGCGTAAGTGTTCAGATCGTCAAAGTGGGTCACCGGGTCGTCCAACAACACCGGGCAGAAGCCCGACCAGGTCTGTGAGCTGCAGGCGGTCAGGAATAGGGCGAGCAGTAAGGTCTGCTGCTGGGATTGGCTGAAATAGTCGGTCGGCTTGAGCGGCTCCCCGCGCCGCGTGGCGCGTACGATGATGTCGCTGCCCTCGGAGGTGAGAGTGATGTCGTCGAATCCGTAAACGGACCGGAGCCGACGCTGGATGACGGATGCGCGCGGACCATACTCGACCGTGAACTTTGCTATCGCGGAGGCCTGCTGGGCACCCAGGAGCTCGCTGAGCTGGCTGAAATAATCCACCCACGGCAGGAACTTTGCGCGCCGTGCCTCGGCCGCAGCCTTCATCTTGTCTGCGGCGTGGATATTCTCGGTGAGGCGCGACAACGCCGCAGCGGTGGTGGCGGCGTCGAGCGCGATCTCCAGGTTGGTCGCCTCGTCGTTTAGCAGCGGAAACGTGGCTTGGGCCGCAGACTCGGTGCGGAGTTTTTCCGCCAGCGCCTCAGAGGAGAGATCGGCGGGCATGGCGGCCGCCGCCAAGCGCGCGTCAAAATCTGCGAGCCATTTATTTTGATGGGCAATCTGGTTGCGCAAGTTGGCGACTTCCGAGCTTACCAAGGTCAAGGCCTGGCGCAATGGAACCAGCGCCGCTCTGAGCTTGGCGGCCTCGGCATCCAGGGTCGCGTGGTGATCGCGCGCCGCGATGACCGCGGCTTGCGCTGCCTGGATCGCTGCCGACAACTGGTCGTCGGGCATGTCCAATGCACCGCCTTTGGCCCGGGCATCGGCCCGCAGGCGCGCAACTTCAGCGCGACGCTCGGCGAGCGTCTTGTTCTTCTCCTCTTGGTCGATTCGCTTGCCTTCGGTTTCACGCCGGTTGGTGGCGAGCGTCTCCCGCAGAGAGGGAAGCTTGGCATCCTCCGCAAGGGGCTTTCCGAGCTGTGTAACCTCTGCCTGCAATTTGCCGAGAGCATCCCTCAGGTTGTCGGCAATCTGCCCTTCCGGAAGGTTCGGGAAGAACCCGGCGTCCTCGAGCGCTTTCGCGAAGGCCGCACAGGCCTTCTCTAGGGTGTTCTTCTCGGCGTTCGCATCATTTGCCTGCCGGGTGAGCTGGGCCCTTTCGGTCGCAAGTGCAGTTGCCAGCCGCTTGGAGTCTGCGATCTTTTCGCGGGCCAAACGCAATTGCTCGTGAAGCTGGCTGGCGTCCGCGGAGCGTATATGGTGCTGCATGCGCTGTAATAGCTGTTCCTTCGCGCCGTAGTCGGCGGCACAAATCGGGCAAACCCCCGTGTGGACGTGGCCACTAAGTTCACCGAGAAGGCGCTTGAGATCGGAAGCCTGGGCTGAGGTTTGGTCAATAAGGTCTTGGACGCGCTTTTCCTCGGCCTGCAACGGGGCTTGGTCCTTCTCTGTCTGCCGCATCCGCGGCAAAAGTTCAGCCGAGCGATTTTCCAAGCTCCGCTTCGCGTCCTCGACGATGGCAAGGCGCTTGGAGCGTTCGCTGTGGTCCGACAGGCCATCGCTCAAACGCGTAAGCACGGCGATTCGCTTTTGGAGGGCAGCCGACTTCTCGGCCCGTTGGGTCACCGCTGTTTCTACCGTCCTGAGCTCGACCACAAGCTTCTCCTCGACTGTACGCTGTGCAGCGACGAACGAGGCAAGAGTGTTGAGCTCGGTCACCAACTTGGCTTCCTGTGCCAGCGCCTCCGTGTAACGCGGTTTGGTGGCGCGGATCCATTCCAGCTCCTGGGAGCGGGCGACCGCTTCCTTGAGCCTCGTGTTGGCGTCTGTCGCCAGCCGGGTGGCTTGTTGGCTGCCAAGCTCGGCTTCGCTCTTTTCCTTTTCGGCTGTGGCCTGCGTTGCCGTCCGGGCGGCGAGTTCCTGGGTGGCGTTTTTCAGCTTAGAAAGAGTCTCGGACCGGAGCGGCAAATCCTTGGCCAACTCAGTGAGGCGAGCAATGCGGCTGGCCGACTCACCAAGCAGGACGGCAATCGAGGCACGCCACCCCCGCAGCACCGCTGCGTCCACGCTGCCATCACCGGTCTCGAGGCCTGCAGTCGTCATCTTCGTGCGAAGCTGCGCAATGCCCTCTTCCAACGTCGCCGGGCTTCCCAGGCTTTTAACCGACGCGCTCAGTCGCTGTAACTCTTGGCGATTGATGGCGGCCTGTGTTTCCGCGCTCAGGATAGCCTGATCCTCGGCAGCCACCAACCCCTGGATATGCGTATGGACCTTGCCCGCCTTTGCCACTGCGTTGTTGTAGTCCTCGAATGCGAGCATTCGCGACACAATGTCGGCGGAGAGCCGGCAGTCCTTCTGGAATTCCTTGGTAAGTTCCTGGACCTCCTGGTTGAACTGATGGGTGGCTCGAAACAGCCTGACCAGGTGGTCGATGCGCTCCGTGCCCACCGCGCCCGCTGCGGTGAGCGCAGCTAGGATGGATTTACGGTCCTTGCGTTCACCGTCGAGCGTGGCCTGGTTGTGGGTTTTCACTATGCGCTCAATGCGCTTCTTGCCGTCGGCGCCGTCCACAGTGAGTGCGACCACACTTTGCGCGGGTTCGCTGTCCAAGTGGGTCGCCGCTTTGAGGAATTGGGTTTCCGTGAGCGCCTCCAACCGCCCGATTCCGCCTGTCACAGCGAAGTCGATCGCATCAAAGAAGGAGGTTTTTCCGAATCCGTTCGGGCCGTAGATTATGGTGACGTCACGCGCGATCTTGAAAACCTTCCGCTGGCGGTAGGCGCGGAAGTTCTCGATTTCGACCTGCTCGATCCGCACCGGGACGAGCTGGCGATCAGCCGGGGTTTCGGCCACCCGCGCCAAGGCCGCCGTCAAGCGTGGCTCGCCATAATCGTCGGCGAGGCAACCGTTGACGATTTCCTCGACGCCTTTCTGGTGCATCTGACTCAGGTATCGCGCCAGCAGCGGTGACACCCCGTGTCGCTGCAGGTAAACCGACGCCGAATCCGGCCGCAAACCTGCCCCTTGTAAGGGGTCGAGCGGAAGGAATGGGAGCCGCGCAAGCGCTGCCGGCATCGTGACGTTGAGGGGCACCACGAACTTCCGGCAAAAATAAACGTCGGTTTCGACGCGCGAGCAGAATGTCTCGAACCCTGTTTCGGGCTTCGGCACACAGAATACAAAATTGATGTCCAAGGCGTCCCACTCGCGACCGTGGGCCGCGCACAGTTGCTGGAAGCCTTCGTATTGCGCCTCGTAATCCTCCTGCCAATGGCCATTGGGAAATGCAAACGCCGCGAGGTTATGTTTAGCACGCAACAGCATCAACGGCGGCAATGCGCCGATCGGCGCAGCATCGCTCACTTGTGCGCCATGAACGAGGCTTTGCAGGTGCTCCCGCAACCTGCCGCGAAGGTCGGCCGGGTCAGTTGATGCAGGCATAGACGCTGGCTTCTAATTCCGCCGGGGTGCTTGTTTTCAGGTAACAATCAAGCAGCTCATGGGATCCGAGGTGAATGCGATTGCTGCCTGGGTCGTTGAACCGAATGGGCGAAGTGATCTTCGTCTGGCCGACGCGCAGGAACGAGCCGGCGCGATTGCCCAGCCTCGTGTTATGATAATCTCGCGTCACCACCAAGACCTTGCGCCGGGCATGTGGCATGAACTTGTTCGCGTGCTGCACGCATTCGATATGCGAGTTGCCGCGCACGGCGAGAATGTCCACGGCGGTGCTACGAATCGTGGCGCCGCCGTGCATGTCCATCCCAGGGGCGGCCGAAGTGTCGCTAAAAGCAGTGCGTAAAACGTCGAGCGTTTGCACGACGTGCTCGAGGGCATGCGTTTCCGGGGTATCCCAGTCATCGGCGAATTTGTCGAAGCGTGCGCCACCAGCCTTTTCTATCTGAAATGAAGGGCTCGCCTGTGCAAAAACCCGGACCGCCTCCGATGCGGGTTTACCACGAAAATCATTTTCATTCGCGCCATGGGCCGCGGCAACCGCTGCCTTCATTGCACTTTCAGGGAATTGCGTGCTCAAACAGGCCAGCTCATCCAGCGAATCGTTGAGCCATTTCACCCCAGCCGCCACGGTAGCGCCAGGCGTGCGCGGTCCCGTCTCAGCCGGATTCACCGGGTAAACTTCGGGGTTCTCAATGGGCAGGGTATGGCCCGCCGCACCCGGGACTACCGCGTTCGGATTGACCTGAACGAATGAATGCACGCACGAGCCCTTCTCCCGGAAGACTGCCTCCCTTCGCGGGTGCACGAGATTGTTACCCCGCGTCCTGGGACCGCCGTTCGAGTAGGTGAAATAGCTATCCGGCCGCTGAAACGTGACATTCGGGCTGAAAACGAGGCTGGTACAGCCGTGGGTGAGCGCACGACCTGGGATCGATTTCCCTGCATTGTTGGCAAAGACGACGCAGGTTTCCTGCCGGCGGACCGATGGACAGGTGACCGGGTTAAAAAAATCGGCCAGCTCACGAAGGAAGGTCTCGTGGTTCGGCTTGTCGTTATGCTGGATAACAAACAGCCACGTGAGCGGGAGCATCGCACCACCGCCTGCAGCCTCCTGTTGCATTGCATCCAGCAGCCAACGCCAGACTTTGTGTGCGCCCGCATCCGCAATCCAGTCAAAGCAAACCAAGGACGCGAATCTGTAGGGGACTGCATCGCCCGCGTGCATCCCGCGGAATTGGAAGACGGCTTTCCCGCGGAACATCCGCTGGTATTGTCCGTTGTTTTCCGGCCAAGACGGCCAGATTTTCGGCTGCACCCAGCGCTCGACGGTCCCGTTCGCCGCCTTGACCCAAGTGACGATGCAATTTGCCCATTCGTCAGCCTGGAGCTGGTCCGCCGCGTTGCTGGCGGCCACATGCGTATGGGGTTCAGCCAGGAGCTGGGCATACTGGGGTTTCGTCAGGCCGCCGATCCCAGCGATGACCACCGTGGCCACGGGCCAGGAGTCCGCCTGCAGTGCCGCATCAATCCGCGCCGCCCCTGCGAGCCCGGGCACGGAGAATTCGGGCAGGATGGTAAAGTGGGTTTTTGCTTTCCCGTGCGGGGCTTGGCGCGCGATGTCCAAAGTCCGATCCACCATCGCGAGCTGGCGGTCAACGGCGCCGGCCGCGCAAACGAAGGGCTCGGCGACTGTCAGCTCGAGCCAAGGCTGCGCAATCACGACGCCAATGCGGTCGGCCGGCAGGTCAATGCCACGCGGGGCGAGATCGATGGTTACGATTTGAACCATGGGGCCGAACGATTCCGACGCATCGTGCCTTCGGCGGCGCACCAACACAACGAAATAGCCGGTGCACAAAGACCATCCGCTCCGCTAACCGCGTAATATGACAACTTCATAGGCCAAGCGTTGCTGGCCCAAGCGACGTCTGTTACGGTTTGGTAGCCGGAATGGGCGGGGCAAGCAAGGCGGATCAAGTTCGAGGATTGGGTGGGCATTCCTGCCCCTCGTGGTCGACAAGCGATGCTGCGTCGGTAAAGGTCGAAGTATGGAAAATCCGACGGCGCCATGGACCGAAGCCGGGCTGCGCACCATAGTCGACAACCAGGTCGAGGAGAGTCTCGAGCTGGAATACAAGGCGGGCGAAGCGCTGGATGGCACCGACCGCTGCAAGGATGAGATCACGAAGGACGTCTCAGCGTTTGCCAATGCAGCTGGTGGCACCATCATCTATGGCATCTCCGAGACCAATGTCGGCGGCATCCGGCGGGCAAGCGAGCTCAAGCCGGTGGATGCAGTCAAGTTTTCGAAGGAGCGTCTCGACCAGGTCATCAACACGATCCGCCCTCGAATTAAGGGGCTCACGATCATCCCGGTAGCGATTGGCGAGCGGGCCGACCGAGTCTGTTACGTCGTCATCATCCCGCAAAGCACCACCGCGCATCAGGCGCGCGATCGGCGTTACTATCGGCGGCGCAATTTCATGGCGGAGCCCATGGATGATTACGAAATCCGCGATATCATGCTCCGGGAAAAGCATCCTACCTTGCGGGTGCGCTTCGGCGTCCTGCCAATGCAAAAGTTTTCTGGCCTCCGTATAACCATCGAGAATACCGGTCGCCTGATTGCCCATCATGTCTGTGCCTACGTCCGTGCCCCCGGCCGACTGAAGCTGAAGGAGTCGGCTAATTCCGATTTCCAGTTCAAACTCGACCGCGGACAGATGTATTACGAAACCTACCTCCGGAACATCCACTATGACCTCGTTGGCAGGGCCGCCCCGCCTTCGACGTCGCCGCCGGTTTTTTTCGGACGGAGGACGGAACAATTCTATGCGGGCCGCTATGATCCCATCCTTCCGCTGATGTTCACCCAGTTTTCCACCAACATGGAAATTCCTGCGGAAGAGGTGCGGAATGGCGACGACCATATCGAATGGACCCTATATGCGGATAGCGCGGTGCCGGTCAGCGGCAAACAAGCGTTGCGCGACATCGAAATCGATTGAAGGTCACTTCATTCTTCGGACCACGTCTCGAAAATGCCGGGCCGTTGAAGACTTGAGCCCGCATTCCAACGCCAGCTTGTGCGCTAAGGCGAATCCCTCCGAGACTATCGAGTACGTTCAGATGCCCTGCGTGTCGGCTTCACGTTAGTCCGATAGCTTACGCAGGAATTAGCTCCTGTCTCGTTCTCAGAACGCGATGCTCGAACCAACGCCTACCACGAGTAGCGATAAAGTGGTGGTCGAGCGACAACCTAGCGAGATCATCCTAACATTCGTTAGGGGTGGCGTGTTCACACTTCCATAGATGAACGGTTCACCGGCTAGGTGACAGATCGTTCGTTGGTCTAGTCTGTGGATGCGTTTGGCTTTGGTCCGCTTCCGCTGCCTAGTTCAGCCCATTTAGGGAAATATTTAATCCGGGTGCGAAGGCTTCGGATGAATTTATGACTGGTTTGGCGGCTGATGCATGAGGAGCGGCCAAGTCGGTGAGGTACGGATTGGAATAGCATGTTGATGCCAGCGGGAGAAAAGCGGCGTAGGCCCCAAGAGCCGGAGCCGCCTCGCTGTCTCGCGCAGTGCGTCAATTGACGCTGGGGAAAAACCGAGTAGCTTGTTCTCCACGCACTAAAGTAGCGCCATCTGCCCCTGAAGGAGGCCCCAAAAAGTCTGGATCGGGCAGGATCGCCCGCCGGCTGCGACCGTCATAACGGCGACAATCGATCCGTGGTAATTGAACCCGTTCCGACCATGACTCATCGCACTCATTCACCGCGCCCACATCTAAGGACCCACCACACAAACCCATCCCGCCGACGCCAAACATGCGCGACGACCAGCATCGCTTTTTAAGCCTGCTGGGACAGGTTCCGGCCCGGCTCACGGTGGAGCAAACCGCCTGGGTGCTGAACTGTCAGCCGCACGATGTGCCCGTGCTGGTCGCGGCGCGTTTGCTAAAACCGTTGGGCACCCCTCAGCCCAACTCGGTGAAGTATTTCGCAACGACTGAGATTCTGGAGATATCAAAAAATCCGGCCTGGCTGTCGAAGCTGACGGTCACTCTTAGCCGGCATTGGCAGAAGAAGAACCGACGCGGCGCAGAACCCGTCGAATTTCGCTCATCCGCAGCCGGTGATGCGCAAGCCAACCCGCCGCAAGCAGCTGCCTAATGAATATCAAAAATGATTGCTTACAGTAATATTTTAGGCATTAAAGCTCACATGTTATCGCTTACCACAGAAGGCGACGTCGTGCGCGAAACCCGCGAGTCCGTGCGGGCTCATCGCTTGGCGTTGGCTTGGCGACAGGAGGACTTGGCGAAAAAGAGTGGTGTTGGAGTCGCCACTCTCCGTCGCTTTGAGCTCACCGGCCGCATCGGGTTCAATGCCTTGGCGAAACTGCTCGTGACTCTGGGTCTCGCGGACCGGCTCCTCGCCGCATTGAAGCCGGCGGCAGCGAGCCCCCGCGACATCCCCGAATTTCTTGCTGAAGGACAGGAACCCGCACGTCGGCGCGCGCCGCGTGCTTCCAAAGGAGCCTAAGTCATGGAGGAGCCCGACGTCATCCAACTCCAATTCCTCGGCCAGCCCATGGGCACACTGGCGCATCGGGCCCGCGATGGTACGCATGCGCTCGAACTCGAACGTTCCTTCGTCGCCCAGCGCCATCAGCTTTCGCCTGTTCACCTATCATTGGAATCGTTTGTGCAGGGACCACGTTTTTTTAGGACGGGCGATTCGCCGTTTGCTGGCGGGCTTCCGGGATTGATTGCAGATTCACTGCCGGATGCTTGGGGCGAACGAATGCTGAAATCAGAGGCGCCCGGCGTGCGCACGATTGTCGGCAAGCTCGCAGCCATCGGAGAACGCGGACCCGGGGCGATTACCTTTGTGCCGCCGATCGCGAAGGGTGCGGACACCGAATCCGTCACGGTCAACCTCGCGCGCCTCTCCGACGAGGCCGCGAAGATTGCCCAAACCCCGACAATCTTAACTCCGTCCAAGGTGGATCATGCGTTGGCTCACGGCGGCAGCAGCCTGGGCGGCGCGCGCCCTAAAGTATCGGCCCACCTCCCGGACAGCGGCGACTTCCTCGACCTTCGCGAAATCCGGATCGGCGGCCCGGTACCGGCCGGACACCATCCGGGCATCGTCAAATTTTCGCCCGCGGATGGCGAGGCCACCGGTCAGCTCGAATTTCTCTACTGGAAGCTGGCGAAGAAGGCGGGCATTGATGTGCCGCGCGCCTGCCTCATCAACGACGGCGCACGGAGTCATTTCGCGGTCACGCGCTTCGACCGCATCCAGAAGCCGGATGGGACCTGGACGCGGCGCCATGTGCACACGCTCTCGGGTCTGCTGCATCAACGAGCCTCGGACGGGAATCTCGACTATCGGGACTTTATTCGCGCCTCGCGCACCCTTTGCGATGCGTCCGCCGCTCGCGAGTGCTTTCGACGCGCGGTCTTCAACCTCGTCGCCGGCAACCGCGACGACCACGGCCGCAACCACGCCTTCCGCTACGATGAAAAGACGCGGGCCTGGTCATTGACTCCCGCCTATGACCTGACTCCAAGCGTGGCCAACAACCTGATCGGATTGTCTTGGATGGGCTCCACGGCCATCCCGCAGCGCTTCTCCCAGGTCGTGCAACTCGCCGAAGCCGGCGGGATTGAACGGAAGGAGGCGAAAGCCATCTACGCATCGGTGGAGACCGCTGTTCTGGGCGGTTGGCGCGAAGCCGCGAAGTACGCAGGTGTACCCAGCGCCATCGCCACCGCTTGGGAAAAGGAAATCTTCTCGCACACCCGCGACCTGCGCGAGGACGTCGCCGCAGACGCGCGACCGAAGATACGCCCGGTGTCCGATGAATCGCCAGACCCTCGCCAACGGATCACACGGTCACCGGGTTCGCAGGGGCCGCGGATGTCACTCTAAGCTAAAGGACGAAATAAGCCGGCTGAGTTTTTCAGCCGGCCCTACGAAACGAGCGCGTCCCAAAGGTCTCGCTCGTGGGCCAAAACGATAGGGATCCCGTTTTGGCGAAAATGCATCACGGCTTCGATTTTTCGCCCATAGCCGGCATATGCCCAGCACTTGCTGCCTTCACCGCAAACAATCACATAGTTGATCTTCTCGTGAACGTTGCCATCGCACCTGCCACCTTTTTTAGCGATGGCATCTTCGATTTCCGCACGTTCAGCCTTCTTTGATCGTCCGGTGATACAAAAGCGCTGACCTGCGAACTGGATGTCGGGTGCAGTTGCACAGATACCTTTCACGGTGCGAACGCTCCACTCGGGCTTCGAATCGATTTTGATGCCGGTGAAACTGGCGAAAAATGCCGTGGCTTCAGCCAATTCCTCCGCGGTGAGTTTTCCATCCAGCAAGGCTTTGATTAGAACAGTCTCGATTTCGGCGAGTGGCCAATACTGGCGGATGTCTTCATGGTCTTCGAGCCAAGCTCTCACAGCACGCAATTCCTCTTCACTGACTTCGCCGTCCGCTAAAACGCCATGCAGTATTCCATGGAGTCGTTGGATGGCGTGCGTTGCCAAGTCGTAGAACCCGGTGAGTTCTTGAATGCGCCGACAAAGATGTCGGAGATCGAGTAGCTCCTCAGAGGAAACCTGGCCGTCAGCGAGCACTCGCGTTACCGTTTCTACCGCGTCCTCAATTGCGGGATGTCGAGAACGCAGAACCTCTGTTTCACGCACCCAGCGCTGTAATTCGGCAATTTCGGCCGCATTCACCTGCTGGTCGCAAGCGATTCCCGTGATGATCCCATCAAGAGTCTGCAGGGCCTTATCGCAATTTTGGCGGCCGGCCAGTGATTCGTAGGGTTCGTCAATTGAAGCCATGATAGATCAAGGGGGTGAACTTACAGTACGCTATTCTATTTGGCCCAAGATTACTTCCCAAGAGATCACTCCTAACGCAAGTGCTGATGCTAGAGTGCCAGCACAAGTTCTAGCCGTTGGTCGCCATCGGCAACGGAATCACCGGTGCAGGAGCCGCGTTCTTCTCGTAGTCCTCGAGCGGCGGCAACGTGACTTGAGCCTTCCTCGCATAAGCGCGGTGGACGGCCTTGCTGTTGTGGCCGAGGGCTAGTTGGGCGAAGCGTTCAGGGTAGCCAACCGTCTTGGCCCGTTCGGCCCAAGCATAGCGATAGCTGTGCAGGCTGACGCCCGTTATGCCGAGCCCGCGGCAGCGTTCGCGAAATTCGTTCGCGCGATAACCGGGGAGCCGCCCGCGCAGATATGGAAACAACGGCCCCGTCTTGGGCAGCCCGTTGAGAATATCGACGACTGTCTGGCCGAACTTGATCTGCGGGGGCGTTTGATTTTCGCGCCACTTCGTCTTCATCCGGACGTAGGTGATGGTGCGGCTTGGCCAGTCGACATCCTCGGCGTGCAGGTTCGCCAAGTCGCCTTGGGATGCGCCCAGATGCCACGCCAGCTGATAGAACGCTTTGCGCTCAGCGTTCCCTTCGCGCTCCACGATCCGGCAGTGTTCTTCCCACGTGATGGCGCGCTTCTCCTTGTGCCGAACCGCCGGCCATTGCCGCTTTGGAATCAACGGCCAGGGCAGCCAGCTCATATCCACGCAGAAGTTGTGCAAACGACGCAGGTGTTGATTGGTGGGGACGCCACCGTTGCGCAGGACCGCCAACAATTCCTCGCCCTTGGTCTCCACGACTGTACGGGACCACAAGGGCGCGAATGCCTTCTCTTTTTGTGCTCGCTGCCAGCGTTCCTTGTTCGATCCCAATTTTGTTTCCGTTAGCGCGATGATGGCCTCTTTCCACGTGCGCGTCGCGATCTGGTCGCTGCTGCCGAATAGATACGCCCGGGCGATCTGGAGGTTCAGCATGGGCTGGAGGGCGGCTTCGTTCCGCGCATTGAGGAATCGCTGGGCTTCGTACTTATCGGAGGTTTTGAGACTGGTGCGCTTCTTGGTCTGAGTATCGACGCAATAGTAGGTATCGTTTCGGCCCCTGCGCAGGATCAGTCGATAACGTGGTTTCATAGTTGGATGCGCAACCACGACGATAGTCGAAACTGGTGCCGCAGTGTTAGCGGGTAGCGGGCGGTTTAGTTCCCGTTACGTCCAGTTCTCCGGGAGTGGAGAAAGTGGACACCAGCCTTGGTGTCCGTTTCCGTTTAGGCCTCTCCAAGATTCACCCGCTACGCGGGTTGGAAATTGGAGGTGCGGGGCGGAATCGAACCGCCGAATAGAGCTTTTGCAGAGCTCGGCCTTACCACTTGGCTACCGCACCGGAGCAAGCGAGCGCGGAACTTGGGTCAATTTCCCGGGTTCCGCAAGAACCGAAATTCAGTTTGCGCAGAGCCCGGGCGCACTCGCGCGAGACGTCGTCCGGCGCGGCGGTTTTCGCCCCCGAAGCGCCCGTTTTCTTATGTCGTCCGCAGGCAGCATTCGCATTTGACGGACGGGGGTGGGGGCGTAGCGTCTCGCGCGACACCCTGCAGTGTTCGAGGTGCCTTTATACACGCTCTTTGCCTTTGTTATAATTTGGGAGCCACTCCTCAGTCGTCCGGATGCCAGGCCGTAAACCGGAAGGCAGAAAGGCGGCGGGCGGCGCCCACCTTAACCTAAAAAGGACATGAGCCTTTGGGCGCACGGCACCGGCGGGGTGTCACTCTTTTTTCCACACCATGAACCCCCAGTACTACTACCTGCTTCATCTCCTCGCCCTGTTTGTGCTTTCGGCGCACACGTTCATGGCGTTCGCCAATCCTGATCCGGCCAACCGCAAGCGCACCATGATGATCACCGGCATCGCCAGCCTGCTCGTGCTTGTCAGCGGCTTCGGCCTCCTTGCCAAGCTCCACGCCAACCAGTTCTCCGGCTGGGTCATCGTGAAAATCGTCTGCTGGCTCGGCCTGTCGGCCCTCGCCGGCATCGCCTACCGCCGTCCGCATCTCCGCGGCACGCTGGCCATCGTCGCGCTGGCCCTGACCCTGGTGGCGCTGTTCATGGTCTACGTCTACCGGTTCTCCGCCGCGGCGTGAGCGCGGGTCCGATCTGCGGTCTCTGGATCGACGACGACGGCCGGGCGTTCGTGTGCTCGGCCGCCCCCGACGGCGGACGCCAGGAAGGCACGTTGCCTTTCCGTCCGTTTGCGTGGTGCTCGCAGGCCCTCACCGGCGACGGTCTGACGGTCGAGGCGCTGGCCGGTGACGGCCAGTTCACCCATTTGCTGCATGCGGACTCGCTCGGGCGTTTCGAGGTGGCGCTCAAGGCCGCGCCCGAGGGCGCGCAACGCGATGTGCTCCGGCCCTACGAGAGCCAGTGGCTCATCCAGCAGCGCACGCGGCTTTACGACGGGCTGCCGTTCGCGCAGTTGCGGCGCTGTCAGCTCGACATCGAGACGGCCGCGGCCGAGGCGGGCGGCTTCAGCGATGCCCGCAAGCCGGGCGACCGCATCCTTGCCATCGGCCTGCAATGCGGCGCCGCGCGCGACCTGCTGACGCTCGACGAGGAATCCGATGCCGGGGAAAAGCGTCTGCTCCAGGCGTTCAACGAGCGATTGCGCGCGCTCGATCCCGATGTCGTGGAGGGGCACAACATCCACAAGTTCGACCTCGACTACCTGCGCCAGCGTTCGAAACGTCACAAGCTGCCCTGCGCCTGGGGGCGCTTCGGGCTGAACGCGGAATTTCGCAACAGCCGCATGAAGGTCGCGGAGCGCTGGATCGATTTCCCGCGCTGCGACCTCCCCGGCCGCGCCGTCATCGACACCTATTTGCTGGCCCAGCTCTATGACATCACGGCGCGCGAGATGACCGGCTACGGCCTGAAGGAGGTGGCGGTCTATTTCGGCGTCACGCCCGAGTCGGGCGAAGGCCGGACCTACATCGAGGGCGCGCACATCCAGCACGCGTTTCGCGAAAATCGTGAACGGTTCCTGGCCTACCTGGCCGACGACCTGCGCGAGACCCGGGGGCTGGCCGACGTGCTGCTGCCGACGTATTTCGAGCAGGCGCGGGCGTTCCCGATCCTGCTGCAGGAGGCGGCGCTGCGCGGCACGGCCGGCAAGGTGGACCTGCTTTTCCTGGAGGAATACTATCACGCCCGCGCGGCGTGTCCGGCCCCGTTGGGCGCGATCGCCACGTTCGAGGGCGGCTTCACGCGCAGTTTCCAGGAGGGCGTCTTCAGGCACGTGCTGCACTTCGACGTGGCCTCGCTTTACCCGAGTCTGCTGCTGGCCATCGGCCGCAATCCGAAGAGCGACACGCTGGGCGTCTTCATTCCAATGCTGCGGCGCCTGCGCGAGTACCGGTTGAAGTACAAGCAGCTCGCCAAAAGCGCGCCCACCGCGGCCGAGCGCGACGAGGCGCAGGCACGGCAGACGGCGTTCAAGATCCTGATCAACTCCTTCTACGGTTACCTCGGGTTCCCGGCCGCGCGTTTCGGCGACGGCGATCTGGCCGCCGAGGTCACGCGGCGCGGGCGCGACCTGCTCCAGGCGCTGATCGCCGAATTCGAGAAGCTCGGCTGCACGATCCTGGAGGCCGACACCGACGGCATCTACCTGTCGGCCGCGGAATATTTCGGGAAGCCGGAGGAACTGCTCGCCCGGGTCGAAACGATCATGCCCGCGGGCATCGAGCTGGAATTCGACGGACGCTACGACGCGATGTTCTGCTACAAGGCCAAGAACTACGCGCTCGCGGCCGGCGGCGAGATCACGCTGCGCGGCTCGGCGTTGCGCTCGCGGGGCATCGAACCGTTCCTGAAACGGCTCGGCGATCACCTCATCGCGCACGTGCTGGGCGTTTCCGGCGAATCGCCCGTGCCCGAGGTCGAGCGCTTGCGCCGGAGCATCGGCTCCGGTTCGCATCCCGTGGCCGATCTCGCGAAATCCGAGAATCTCAGCCAGAATCCGGAAACCTACGAACAGTGGGTGGCCGGCGGCGGAAAACCCCGGCGCGCCGCCGCCGAGGTCGCGTTGCGCATGAACCCCCGTCCGCGCATGGGCGAGCGGGTTTCCTACTACATCGCCCCCAAGGCCAAGGGCCAGACTTCCGACTGGCAGCGTGCCCGTCCGCTCGCGGAGCACAACCCGGCCACCGCGCCGTACGATTCTGCATATTATTTGGAAAAAATAGACGACTGGCTCGAACGGTATGGACGTTTCATCGGGATCAAGGCAAACGACTCGCAGCAGGAAATGAACCTCTGACGATGCGCACCCGGGTCTGCCTCACCATTCTGCTGCTCACGCCCATTCTCGTTTACTGGCAGAGTGTGTTCCATGACTACGGGGCGAGATCGGATTACAGCCACCTGCGGGTGGCCAAGGAAGAGCCGGGGCGGCTCGTGAAACTCTACGCGAGCGAGGGACGTCCGCTGTACGGCGCGATGATCGAGACGTCCTACGCCGTGACCGCCGAGGTCGGGCGTCTGCAGTGGGTGCGGTTGTGTTCCGTGCTGCTTCTGACCCTGGTCGGCCTCGTGTTGTGGCGGCAGCTGTATCAATCGGGCTGGAACGAGGTGCAGGCGGCCGGCGTCGGTCTCGGGGTGCTGCTGCTGCCGTCGGCGCAGGTGCTCGCCTCGTGGGGATCGGGCTGGGCGCAGGTGCTGGCGCTGTTGCTTGCCCTGGCCGGATTTTCCGCGGTCGAGACGGAAATCGAGCGCGGCGGCCTCAAGCGCATCGTGGCCTTGCTCGGCGGCGGGGTCATCTATGCGGTCGCCAGCCTCATCTCGCCGGACAACGTCTTTTTCGCGCTCGTGCCGCTGACCGGCGTGCTCCTGATCCGCACCGGGCGCGAGCCGCTCAGTGATGTGGTCTGGGCGGGCATCCATGTGGGCACGCTGCTGCTGGGTCTCGTGGCCGGCTGGGCGGCGATGCAGCACCTGCTCGGTTCGGGCATCCTGTACGAGGCCGGACGCCTCGGTCTCGAGACCAACCCGTTCACCAAGCTCACCTGGTTCTTCGCCAACCCGCTGCCCAACGCCCTCGCACTGTTCGCCCTCAACGACGATCAGCACACGGGGGCCTGGGTTTACTGGGGCGCCGCCGGAGCGGTCGTCGTCCTGATCGCGCTGGCCTACCGGAAGGTGACGGCCGCCGGCGACGAAGGGGTGCGGCGGCGCTGGCTGAGCTGCCTGATCGCCCTGCCGTTGCTGGCCGGCGGCCTGGTGCTCGTGACGGCGGAGCGCTCGAGCACCTACCGGGTCCTGTTCGCGATCTGCGGTCTGGTGCTCGTGCTCGTCGCGTTTTCGTTCCGCACCCTCATCCTCGGTGAGAAGGCGCGTCCGTGGCTGCACTACCCGTTGCTCGCCCTGATCTGGGGCGCGCTGGCCTACGCGGCGAACCACAACGCCTTTGCGCTGCTGGCCGAGCCGCAGGGGCGGGAGTGGGAGCGGGTGCGCAACGCGGTCTGGCGTGGGACATTCAACAAGCCTGTGCGCATTTATGTGCTCACGCCCGGCCCCGAGGATCGACCGACGGAGCGTCTTTACGGCGATGAGTTCGGCTCGCTTTCCAGCGCGGATCCGCAGGTGGCCGGCGAGATGGTCAGGGCGGCCCTGCGCGCGCGCTTTGGGGAAAGTCTGCCCAAGGGGGGCAGCTACACGATCACCGCCGCGCCGGCCGAACCCGAACCGGGCAGTTACGACCTGCTGGTCGACATGCGCAAGCTGTGAGGACGGGTCGGCTGTAGGGCGGGGTCTCCGAACCCCGCCTTCGTTCGAGGAACTGGCTGCATCAAATCCGTCTTATCCTTTGTGGAGGACACCTCTTCTGATGTGTCGCGGCCCAGCGGGAGCTGGGCCCTCCAGAGGCGGGTTTCAGCCGGCGCCAAGGCTATGGCTGACGCGGTCGCAGACCCGTCCTACAGCATCAGGCTCCGTCAGCTCCAGCTCAGGTCCGATTTGATGATCGGCCAGTGGCGGATGCGTTTGCCGCAGGCGGCGAAGATCGCGTTGCAGACGGCGGGCATCACGACCGGGTAGGGCGGTTCGCCGAGACCGGTGGGCGGGTTGTCGCTCTGGAGGAAGTGCACCGCGACCTTCGGCGCGGCGTTGATGCGCAGCAGCGGGAAATCGTGGAAATTGCTCTGCACGGCGCGGCCCTCATCGAAGGTCATTTCCTGCAGCCAGATCGCGCCGAGGCCGTCCATGACGGACCCCTCGACCTGGTTTTCGGCGCCGCTGAAATTGATGATCGGGCCGACGTCGCTGGCGCAGATGAACTCCTTCACGGTGAGCGTGCCATCCTGCTCGACGGCGACATGTGCGACCATGGCGACGTAGCCGGAATGGGAGAAGTGGAACGCAATGCCACGGCCTTCGCCCTTCGGCAGGGGTGCGCCCCAGCCGGATTTTTCGGCGGCGAGGCGGAGCACGCCCTTCATGCGGCCGGTATCGTAGGGGACGCCTTGGCGACCGCCGTCCGGCGCGACCTTGCGGTCTTCGCCCAGCAGTTCGAGCCGGAACGCCACCGGATCGCGTCCGGCAGCGTGCGCCAGTTCGTCGATGAAGCCTTGGAACACGAACGCCAGGCCGTTGCTGCGCGGGGCGCGCAGCGGTCCGCTCGGGATCATCGTGGAGAGGATGGTCTGATCGAGGCGGAAGTTGGGCACAAACCGGGCCGGCAGTTCGTCGGGACTCAGGTCGCCGCCGCCGCCCGGCCGCTCGGTGTTCTTGAATCCGAAGGTGACGAAATGGTTCTGCCATGCGGTGAGGCGTCCGGCGGCATCCACCGCGCCCTTGAGAAAGTGGTAGCCGGCGGGGCGGTGGTAGCAGTCGTGGCGCATGTCGTCTTCGCGCGTCCACGTGAGCTTCACGGGCCTGCCGCCGGTGCGCAGCGCGATGGCCGCGGCCTCGGCCATGTAGTCGTTGGCGAGGCGCCGGCCGAAGCCGCCGCCGCCGCGCACGAAGTTCAGTTTCAGTTTCTCCTTCGGGATCTTGAGCGTGTTGGCCACGAGATCCTGGCCCGAGCCGGGCGTCTGCGAGGTGGTCCAAAATTCGATGCCGCCATCCTCCTTCGCCCACGCGGTGCAGCCCTGCGGCTCGAGCGTGGCATGGTTGAGGAACGGGTAATGATATTCGGCCTCGACGGTCTTGGCGGCGCTGGCGAAAGCCGCGGCGACGTCGCCGTCGGTGCGCACGTTCTTGCCGCCGGTCCTGGCCGCGGCGGCGGCCTGGGCGGCATAAGCCTCGGTGCCGTGGCCGGCGCCGGCGCTCTCGTCCCATTCGACGTTGAGTTTCTGCTTCGCGGAGAACGCGGGCCACGTGGACGTGGCGACGATCGCGACGCCGGGCTTGAGTCCGTTGGGGTTCTCGGTGCCTTCGAGGACAAAGCAGTCGAGCACGCCGGGGAGCTTTTTGATGCGCTCGGTGTTGGCGGAGATCACCTTGCCGCCGTAGACCGGGCACTTCTCATAGGCGGCGTAGACCATGCCCGGCAGGACCTGGTCGATGCCGAAAAGCGGTTTGCCGGTGACGATGGCGGGATTGTCGACGCCGCCGACGCGCGAGCCCATGACGCGGAACTCGCCCTCGCGTTTCAGGCGCACGGTTTTCTCGTCGGGGATCGGCAGCGTGGCGGCCTTGGTGGCGAGCTCGCCGTAGGTGGCGCTGCGGCCGGTGGCGGAATGGATGACCCGGCCTTTTTCGGTCGTGAGCTGGTCGGCGGACACGCCCCATATTTGCGCGGCGGCCTCGACGAGCATCACGCGGGCCGTGGCGCCCGCGATGCGCAGGCGCATGTAGTTGTCCGGCGTGGAACGGCTGCCGCCGGCGAACTGCGGGCCGACGTCGCCGCGCAGACCGGCCTGTTCGACGACGATGGCGTTGAAATCGGCGTCGAGTTCCTCGGCCACGATCATCGGCAGCGAGGTCTTCACGCCCTGGCCGGTCTCGGGATTCTTGGCGAGGATGGTGATGATGTTCTCCGGCGTGATCTTGATGAACGGATTCGGCGTGAACTGCTTCGCGGTGTCGTCGAGCAGGTTGGCCGCCGCCTGGGCGAAGGTCTGCCCGGGCAGCAGGTAGCCGATGACCAGTCCGCCGCCGGAGAGGGCGGACACGCGCAGGAAGTCGCGGCGGGAGACCTGCTGTAGCGGCGGTCTGTGACCGCCGTCCGTACTGGCATCCCGGTCCAAGCGGTCATGGACCGCCGCTACAACTTGGCCGGATTTCGGTTTCATCGGGCACCTCCTTGAGCTGTGAGCGAGGCGGCGTCCTTGATGGCGGCGCGGATGCGGACGTAGGTGCCGCAGCGGCAGAGGTTGCCGGCCATGGCGGCGTCGATGTCGGCGTCGGTCGGGTTGGGCGTCTGCTTGAGCAGGGCGGCGGCGGTCATGATCTGGCCGGACTGGCAGTAGCCGCATTGCGGGACGTCGTGGTCGCACCAGGTTTTCTGGAGCGGATGCCGGCCGGCGGGGTCGAGGCCCTCGATGGTCGTGACCGGCGTGTTGCCCACGGCGGAGACGGGCGTCTGGCAGGAGCGCACCGGCACGCCGTTGAGGTGGACGGTACAGGCACCGCAGAGGCCCATGCCGCAACCGTACTTGGTGCCGACCAGACCGAGATGGTCACGAAGCGCCCAGAGGAGCGGGGTGTCGGCAGCCACGTCGATCGTGTGGGCCTGCCCGTTGATTTTGAGGGTGTAAGCCGGCATGAGGGGAAAGCTTGGCGGAAGCTGTTCACACCCCTCAGCACGTCAAATGCCGGGATGGTCTAAAGGTTGCGCGGGGCGTTTGGGTGTCGGTCGCCGCGGACTCGTTGGCCGCCTCCCTCAGCGGCCGATCAGAATCACCGCGTATACCTCGCCCTTGTTGCCGGTGGACGGGCCGCCGAGGACGGCGGGGACGCCGGGGCGGAGGGCGAGGCCGGTGTTCATCAGCGTGCGGCCTTGCGCGATCCAGCGCACCTTGAGGTGCACGGTTTTGCCGTCGCTGGACTCGGTCTCGAGCTCGAGTTCATGACCGTCCCCGAGGGCGAGGCGGCCTGCGGCGGGGATGTCCATATTGGCCCGACCGGAGCCGACCTGGCGGAACGTTTCGAAGCGCAGGATGCGGCGGAGCGTGGCCTCGTAGGGGGCAAGCCGCCGGTCCGTTTGCCCGGATTCGTTGGAGGCGGTGATGAGAATGCCTTCGACCGCCGCACGCTCGGCGCGGGCGGTGCCGAGGAGGAGGCTGCAGGCGGCGAACAGCAGGACGAGGCGGAGGATGGTCTTCATACGGAGGGCTCCTGAGGAGAGTTAACCACGGAATACGTGGAACACACGGAAGAATTTAACCATGGATTTCACGAATGATCGATGCAGGGGATGGCCACAGGAAGGCACAAGAAATCAAACCATGGGTGACAGTCGCAAGGCGCCTATAGGCGCGCGGGGCTTCTCCGAGGCGGGACGGATTCCTTTTGTGTTTTTCGTGGCCATCAAAATCAGGGTTGGGCTCCCAGTTTCGCGGCGAGGAGTTTGCGGGCGTGGAAGAGGCGGGACATGACGGTGCCGACGGGGACGCCGGTGGCGGCGGCGATCTCCTCGTAGCTGAGGCCTTCCAGTTCGCGGAGCGCGAGCACGGCGCGCTGCTTCGGCGGCAGGGTGGCGATGGCGGCGCGGACGCGTTCGATGGTTTCATTGCCTTCGTTGATCGAGCGGGCGTCCTCGGTGGTAGCGGGCTCCGGGGCTTCCACCGCGTTCTCGTCGCCGGTGCCGAAGGGCAGGAAACGGTCGAACCAGCGACGACGCTTGCGGAGATGGTCCAGGGATTTGCGGGTGACGATGGGATGCAGCCAGGTCGTGAACCGGGCGTCGCCACGGAAGGTGCGGAGCTGCTTCCAGACGGTGAGCCAGACCTCCTGGGCGATGTCCCGGGCGTCGGCTTCGTTGTGAACGATGGCGTAGGCCAGCCGGAAGGTGCGTTCGTGATGCGCACGCATGATCACCCCGAAGGCGGTCTCGTCGCCCGCTTGCGCACGGCGGAGAAGATCGGGATCAAGCTCTGGGGCGGGTTCGGTCACAGAGGAGGATTAACCACGGAATACAGGGAAGACACAGAAACCGAGGCAAGGTTGGCCTCAAAAAGGCGCGAAGAGAGGTAAAACAAGGCAGGTTGACCACGGATGGTACGGATAAACACGATGGGGCGGTTGGGGTATCCGATATCCATCGGTGAAATCCGTGGTTAACCCCGTCTGGAATGTACGCATCTGCGTTCATTTGCGGTTAAGTACTCCGCCCTCGGTGTGTTTCGTGGCTAAGTCAGCTCGACTTCGGCGTCGAGCGGCAGGTCGAGGTGGATCTGACTCGAGTTGAGCGCTAAGGGGAACCAGGCGCGGGAACAGAAACGATAGGCGTCGCCGAGGGCGATGTGCGGGGCGGAATTTTCGTCGAGCAGGATGTGGTGAAAAACGGGCAGGGCGTTCTGCCAGGTGGCCCTTCCTGCGGTGGATGGCACCACGGCCACCTCGCCCAGGCGGGCGGCGCCGTCGTCCGTCGCCAGGAGCTGGAGCAGGAGGTCTTCACCTGCGCGGGAGCGCGCTTGCACGACCCGGCCGAAGCGAAATTCCAGCTCGATGCCGTCGATGACGTTGCCGGCGACGGTCACGGGGCGGGCCACGCGGACCGTACCGTGGGCGGAGCGCTTGTGCGGGGCCGTGAAGATTTCCTCGGTGGGCAGATTGGCGACGAAGGCCACGCCGCGGCGCGTGGTGAGCTGCGTGGTGCACCAACGGTGCGAGCGGGGAAGTTCGAGCGTAAGGTCGGTGCCGGATCCGGTATAGCGGAGACGGCGGCGCCGGGCGGCGTTGAGTTGGTCGCGCTGCCAGGCGAGGGCGGTGAGATGGAGTTTCCAATCCGGGAGCGACCTGCTGCCGGAAGGACCGATGCGCAGGGCGGAGAACACCGTGTTCCAAAGCGTGGGTAAATCCACGCCGGCGGCGTCCGCCCATTCGGAGGTCGGGGCGGGTACGAGTGTCCACTGGCTGGCGCCGCGGATGAGCGATTGAATGACCGGACCGAGATGCCGCCACTTCACGGCGTCGAAGCGGGTCAGTCGCCCGGCGGGTTGTCCGGCCATAAGACGGGGAGCCGAGCCGGTGAGAAAGAGGAACGCGCCGCCCTGGTCCAGGTGCCGGTGCAGGCGCCGGATGTGGGCGGCGACGAGTTTTTCGTAGGTGGGAAGATCGTCGTTCGCGATCAGGCTGCGCAGGCGGACCGGATCAGCCGGCAGGATCGTCGTGCTGCCCTCGGTCTGCGCGCCGATGGCCTCGGCCAAGGGGATCGCTTCCGGATGCACGCCTTGCAGGTCGTAGGGATCCGTGATGAGCAGCGGCTGACCGGGCTGGAGGTTCAGGCCGGTGCGCACGACGACCTCGGCGAGGCTTGGCAGGCGGGCGTCGGACTCGGGTGGCATGCGGGCGGGAGACGTCAGGACAGGTGAAAATGCCGGACGATCCGGGCCGCCGCGTCGGGCGCGGAGAGCGATTCGCCGTCGAGGAGGAGGTCCGTGCGTGGAATGACCGGCTGGTTGAACACCCCCGTGTCACGCAGTTTCCGGTAGAGCGCGTGGTCGGTGAGCTTGCGGAAGCCGCGGCGTTGTTCGCTGGCCAGGCGGGCTTCGATCTCCGTCTCACTGAGCTTGAGCGCGACCGAATGCAGGTGGCCGCCGCGGGCCGGCACCTCCTGAAAAAGCCAGTCGATGAACGCCTGGGGGACGGTGTTTTCCGGGTTGAAGGTGAAGATGAGCCGGCGGTCGGGGGCTGAGGCGGCGGCTCCCAAGTGCAGCCTCCAGGCGTGATCGCGCTCGGCGATGAAGTCCGGTGTTCCGAACGCGTGGCGCTGCAACACGTCGTCCACGACGAGGTGGTTGTGGTACAGTTCGAAGCCGGTTTGCGCGGCCAGCTCGCGTCCGATGGTGTATTTGCCCGTGGCCGGGGCGCCGTGGATGAAAACCAGGATCACGGGGCGATTTGGCCACAAAGCGGCGGGAAGAGACACTCTAAAGTCAGAGTACCGCGGCGGGCGGATGACGGAGGTCGGGCGGCGGAGAGAGCTCTTTCGATGGAGCAGCCGCGGCCGTGACGCCATTGGCCAGCCGCTTTGCAGCGGCTGCTACTTGCGGGCGTTGGACGGGCGCGAGCGATCCGGCCAAAGAAAAACGCCGCCCGGTGAGGGGCGGCGTCGCGACTATGGCAAAGGGACGAACGGCTTACTTGCCGAGGCTCTTGCGCAGATCCTCGAGCTGACCGGCGCTGCCGAGGAGCTTGTTGCGCGAGGCGATGAACTTCGCGTATTCGGCGATGAAAATCTTGCCCGGCGGGCGGAAGTCGAACTCGGCGGGCTTGTCCCGGAAGAACTCGCGGTGCACGCGGGTCCAGACGAGGCGGCCGTCGGTGTCGATGTTGATCTTGGTGACGCCGAGCTTGGCGGCGGGCAGGTACTCGTTCACGTCGACGCCCATGGAGTCCTTGATCTGACCGCCGGCGGCGTTGATGCGGGCGACCTCGTCCTGCGGGACGGAGGAGGAACCGTGCATGACGAGCGGGAAGCCGGGCATGCGGGACTTGATCTTCTCGAGCACGTCGAAATGGAGGGACTGCTTGCCCTTGAACTTGAAGGCGCCGTGCGAGGTGCCGATGGCGCAGGCGAGGGAGTCGCAGCCGGTCTTCTTGACGAAGTCCTCGGCTTCGGCCGGGTTGGTGAGGGTGGCGTGGCCGTCCTCGACCTTGATGTCCTCCTCGACGCCGCCGAGCATGCCGAGCTCGGCCTCGACGGAGATGCCCTTGGCGTGGGCGCGGTCGACGACGCGCTTGGTGATCTCGACGTTCTTGTCGAACGGATCGTGCGAGGCGTCGATCATCACGGAGCTGAAAAAGCCGGAATCGATGCAGTCGTAGCAGGTGGCCTCGTCACCGTGGTCCAGGTGGACGGCGAAGATGGCCTCCGGGAAGATGTCGCCGGCGGCGCGGATGATCGCCTCGAGCATGCGCTTGTCGGTGTAGGACCGCGCGCCCTTCGAGATCTGGATGATGAACGGCGCCTGGGACTCGATGGCACCGCGGAAGAGGCCCATGGCCTGCTCGGCGTTGTTGATGTTGTAGGCGCCGACGGCGTACTTGCCGTAGGCGTGTTTGAAGAGTTGGGCGGTCGTGACGATCATGGCGGTCTGACAGTTAGCTTTCAGAGCGGAAGTGTCACAAGCCTATTCCCGGGCAAACGTGTCAAAAATTCGCGGCAAACAGCGCCGAGCGACGGGCAAAGAATGCGTGGACGGTTGCAGGGCGGGGTCGCCGAACCCCGCCTCGAACATGCCACCCCTTCCGAGCCAGGGCGGGGTTCGGCGACCCCGCCCTGCAGTTCCACCTCAGCGAGGGGGAAACTCGAACTCGGCCTTGTCCTGCTTTTGCGAGAGAACGAGGTAGGCGCTGAACTTGTTGCCGCGCTTGGAGACGAAGTTCTCGATCAGGTCGCTGCGGCCGTCGGTCAGGAGCTTCTGCACCTGTTCGACGGGCAGCTCCACGTCGCAGAGCTTCTTGGAGAGCTTGAAGACCTGGCGGTTGTCCTGATCGGGCTTGCGCACGTAATAGGCGCCGTCGAGCTCGACGAGCTGGCCGCCGGTGTGGACCTTGCTTTCGCCGAGGACGGCGGCCTTGGAGAGGTCGACCTTGGCGCGGGCCTTGCGCTCGATCGGTTTGCCGTCCTTGTCGAGCTTCGGCGCGCGCGGCGGGAACTCCCAGGCGAACTTCGCCCCCTCGCGCTTGAGGAAGGCGCTGAACGGGCGGCCGCGCTTGGAGATGAAATTCTCGATGAGGTCCGTCTTGCCCTCGCCGACGAGCTTGACGGCCTGCTCCGGCGGGATGGCCTTCTGGCACATGATGCGGCCGAGGCGAAAGGTCTGCTCCCAGGTGCCGTCGGGCTTTTTCTCACGGACAATGTAGCTGTTGCCGTTTTCGCAGAGCTCGGCGCCGGTCTTGGGATCGGTCCAGAAGGGCGTGAGTTCGCCGATGTCGGCCTTGTCGCCGAAATCGAACTCGGTTTTCCATTTCTTCACGACCTCGCCCTTCTTCTCCTCCTCGACGAGCGAAAGCTTGAGCACGGCGGAGAAACGGCTGCGGGTCTTGGCCGAGATGAAGCCGTCGAGCGGTCCGACCTGGCGGGTTTCGACGAGCTGCTTGACCTCGGGCTCCTCCAGGCGGCGTCCGCCGACGATCTTGTAAACCATCAGCTCGCCGTCCTGCGACTTGTAGCCGCGGAGCGTCTCGAGCAGGGGCTTGCCGTCGGTCGGCGAGACGATGTCGGTCTGGCGGGCGACGGAGTCGTCCTCTTCGAAGCCCTTCACGCGTTCCACGATGCCGCGCGTCTCCTTGACGATTTCGGCCATGAATTTCTCGCGGGAGAACTTGCCGTGCTCCATTTCGCGGAGATTGAACTCCCAGCCGCCGGTCATGGCCGGGCTGGTGAGGTTCTCGGCCTTCACGGCGGCGAGGAACTGGAGGAGCTGCTCGGCCTTGGCGGTGGGGACGAGTTCGCGCTGGGCACGGTCGAGGTACTTCTGGTTGACGAGCCCTTCGATGGTGTCGGCGCGCGTGGCCGGCGTGCCCAGGCCGCGTTCCTTCATGGCCTCGGCGAGTTCCTCGTCGTCGACGAGTTTGCCGGCGCCTTCCATCGCGGAAAGCAGCGTCGCCTCGGTGTAGCGCGGCGGCGGCTTGGTGGACTCGGCATGGAGGTCGACGGAAACGGTCGTGGCCCTGGCCTGGTCCTCGGGCGAAAGGGCGGGCAGGGACTTGGCGTCGCCGCCGGCTTCCTCGTCCACGGCGGCCTTGCCGTAGACGGCCAGCCAGCCCGGCGCGGTGAGAACCTTGCCCTCGGTCTTGAAGGCGTGCGCGGCGACCGTGCTGATGCGCGTGGTGACGTCGAATTCGGCGACCGGGTGGAAGACCGCGACGAAACGGCGGGCGATCATGTCGAACAGCTTCGCCTCGGCCTCGTCGAGGTGCTTGGCCTCGTGCTGGGTCGGGATGATGGCAAAGTGGTCGGAAACCTGCGCGTTGTTGAAGATGCGTTTGTTGGGCTGCACCCAGCCCTGTTCGAGCACGCGTTCGGAGTGGACCTTGAGGTCACCGTGCAGGTTGGCGAGGGTCTGGCGGACGAGCGGGATGTAATCCTCCGGCAGCGCGCGGGAGTCCGTGCGCGGGTAGGTGATCATCTTGTGACGCTCGTAGAGGGCCTGGGCGATCTGGAGCGTGCGCTTGGCCGGGAAACCGAAGCGGCTGTTGGCCTCGCGCTGGAGCGTGGTGAGGTCGTAGAGGCGCGGCGCGATCTGCGTGGTGGGCTTCTTCTCCTCGGTGACGCTGGCGACGGGTTGACCCTGGCAGACGGCGACGACGGCCTGCGCCATCGCCTCGTCCCAGATGCGGTCGATGCGGTCGTGTTCGTCGTCGGATTTCTTGAAATCGGGACGCTGGTAGACGCCCTCGTATTCGCCCTTGGCGATGCCGAACCTCGCGGTGATGCGCCAGTAGGCGCGGGGCTTGAAGTGGCGGATCTCCAGCTCGCGGGCGAAGACGATCGCGAGGGTGGGGGTCTGCACGCGGCCGACGGAGGCGACGTTGCCCGCGCGGGAGCCGAACATGCGCTTGGTGATGGCGCGCGTGCCGTTGATGCCGATGAGCCAGTCGGATTCGCTGCGGCAGCGGGCGGCGTCGGCCAGTCCCTGCATCTCCGCGCCGTCGCGGAGCCTGGTGAAGCCGTCGCGGATGGCCTCGGGCGTCATGGACTGGAGCCAGAGGCGCTTCACCGGGTGCCTGTTCTTCGCGAGCTGGCAGAGGTAGGCGAAGATCAGCTCGCCCTCGCGCCCGGCGTCGCAGGCATTGACGACCTCCTTGATGTCCTTCCGGGCGATCAGCTTCTTCAGCTGGTTGAAGCGGTCCTTGGAATCCTCGCTGGGCTTGAGTTCGAATTTCTCCGGAACGATCGGGAGCGTCTCGAGGCGCCAGAAGCCGTACTTTTTCTTGTCGATGTCCTCGGGCATGAGGAGTTCGACGACATGGCCGACGGCCGACGAGATCACGTATTCGTCGTTCTCGTAGTGGTCGCCCTTCTTGGGCACCTTGCCGAGCGCGCGCGCGAGGTCGGCGGCGACGGAAGGTTTCTCGGCAATGACCAGTGTCTTCATGTGTGGGGGCGAGCGGTTAGGCGGCGCCAGCGGTAATTACAAGCAATACTTTTTCCGGCGGGACGCGCGCGGGTGTGTGGAAGAGGTACGAAATGGACCGCAGGGCGGGGTCGCCGAACCCCGCTTCGAACGTGGCATCGCGTTCGAACAAAGGCGGGGTTCGGCGACCCCGCCCTACAACCAAAAGGCGCACCCGAAAGGGTGCGCCTTGATGAGGGAAAACGAACGAAGGCTCCTTACTTCACACCCAGCTCGGCAAGGGCGGCGTCGAGGGACCTGAGCATCGCGGCGATGGTCTCGTCGGTCTCGTCGCCCATGTTCGAGATGCGGAAGGTCTGGCCCTTCAGCTTGCCGTAGCCGCCGTCGATCACGAGCCGGTGCTTCGACTTGAGGGTCTTGTTCAATGCGGCGAGATCCACGTTGAGCGTGTTGGCGAAGCAGTTGAGCGAGACGGAGCCGTGGCCTTCCTTGGGGAAGAGCTTGAAACCCTTCGCGAGCACGTGGTCGCGCACGGTCTTGTTCAGGCGGGCGTGGCGGGCGTAACGGGCTTCCGCGCCCTCGGCCTTGATGTCCTCGAGCTTGGACTTGAGGGCGTAGATGAGCGGGATGACCGGCGTGCTCGGGGTCATGCCGGCCTCGTGGTTCTTCTGGAACTCGAGCAGGTCGAAGTAGTAGCCGCGGGTCTTGATCTGGGCGGCGCGGGTCAGGGCGCGCTTCGAGGGCGTGAGCAGCGAAAGGCCGGGGGGCAGGGCGAGGGCCTTCTGCGAGCCGGTGATGATCACGTCGAGGCCGAGTTCGTCCTTCTTGATCGGCATCGCGCTGAACGAGCTGACCGTGTCCACGATGCTGATGACATCGGGGAACTGCTTCAGCACGGCGGCGAGGGCCGGCAGGTCGCTCATGCAGCCGCACGAGGTCTCGTTGTGGATGAGGGTGACGACGTCGTACTGGCCGGTGGCGAGTTCCTTCCGGAGCGCCTCGGGATCGACGGGCTGGCCCCACTCGGACTTCAGGGCGCCTGCGGCGAGGCCGCTGCGCTGGGCGACGTCGAGCCACTTGTCGGAAAACGCGCCGTTCATGCAGCACAGCACCTTCTTCTGGGTGAGGTTGCGGATGGCGCCTTCCATCACGCCCCAGGCGCTGCTGGTGCTGATGTAGACGGGATCCTGCGTGTAGAACAGGGCCTGCAGGTCCGGCTGGATGGACTGGTAGAGCGCGACAAAGTCGGTGCTGCGGTGGCCGATCATCGGCTGGGCCATCGCGCGCAGGGTTTTCTCGGAGACCGCAATCGGTCCGGGAATGAAAAGTTTGTAGCTCATGGTGAAAAGTGAGGCTGGTGTTGCATGGGCCGGGCCCAAAGGCTAACTAGCCTCCTCACCACCCCTCCCAAGCGTCAAAGCCAATTTTGCTCATGCCCAACCGCTGGTTCCGTCATAAGGCCGATGAATTCGAGCAATTCGCCATAGACGTGATCATGGGCCGGCGCGAGGACATGCCGGCGGTCCTCTTCGGGTCGTTCCTGCAGGTGTGTTCCTACCTGTTCAGCGGAATTGTGCAGCTGCGGTGGTGGCTCTATCGCAACCGCGTGCTCCGCGACCAGCCGCTCGGCTGCCTGGTGGTCGTCGTGGGCAACCTCACCGTCGGCGGCACGGGCAAGACGCCCGTCGTGGAAAAATTCGCCCGCGCCCTGCGCGACCGCGGACGCAAGGTCGCCATCCTGAGCCGCGGCTACAAGAGCAAGGCCCCGCCGTTCTGGAAGAAATGGTGGTTCTGGCTGAACCATACCGAGGACGCCCCGCCGCGCGTCGTGAGCGACGGCCGGGCCGTGCTGCTCGATTCCGAGGTGGCGGGTGACGAGCCCTACATGCTGGCGCGCAACCTGCCCGGCGTGGTCGTGCTTGTGGACAAGGACCGCGTGAAGGCCGGCGCCCATGCGATCAAGGAATTCGGCTGCGACACGCTCGTGCTCGACGACGGTTTCCAGTACCTGCCGCTCAAGGGCCGGCTGAATCTCCTGCTCGTGGACAAGACGAATCCCTTCGGCAACGGCTTCCTGCTGCCGCGCGGCATCCTGCGCGAGCCGATCAAGCACCTGAAGCGCGCCTCCTATGTGTTTCTCACGAAATCCAAGGGCGTGCGCGACGAGGAGCTCGAGGCCATGATCCGGCGGTTCAACCCCGATGCGGAGATCATCGAATGCGCGCACAAGCCGCAGTACCTCCAGCGCATCGGCGGCGACGAACGCCTGCCGCTGGCGGCGATCGCGGGGAAGCGCATCGGGGCGTTCAGCGGCATCGCCGCGCCGGAGAGCTTCGAGGCGTTTCTGCGCGAGACCGGCGCGCGGCTGGAGTACACGAAACGCTTCCTGGACCACCACCGGTTCAGCTCCGAGGAACTGCAGGGCGTGTTCAAAGAGGCGCTGGGCGCCCGCGTGGACATGATCATCACGACGGAAAAGGATGCGGTGCGCATCGACCCGGCGCTCAAGATTCCGCTGCCGTGCTACTACCTGCGCCTGGAGATCGAGATTCTCCGCGGCGCGTCCGATTTCGACGAGGCGGTCGGCAAGATCTGCTTCCCGCGCGGCGAACCGGCGGTGGACACCGCGCCGGCCGCGTGAGCGGCGGACGGTGGGGCGGGGCCGCCGGCCGCACGCTTCATCCGCTCACTTCGGCGCTTCGACCGAGATGTTGAGTTTCTCGAGGGTGAGGCCGAGCTGGCGGTCGTACTCGGCCAGGGCCTTGTGGTAGTCGGCCATCGCGGCGGCTTCGCGCACCTCGGCGATCGAGAGCAGCTCCTGCTGCTGCGCGACGAAGAACGTGCTGCTCTGGCCGGCGCGCAGGCGTTTTTCCTCGGCGTCGAGGGTCGCCTGGGCGAGTTCGCGGGCGCGGCGGTCGGCCTGGATGCGCTTCTGCGCGGTCTCGATCTGGCCGGCGGCGTTGCCGACCTGGACGACGATGGCCTGCTCGAGCTGCTCGACCTGCGTGGAGGCCTGGCGCTGCGTGAGCCGGGCGGCGCGGTAGCGGCCGCGCTCGGTGGTGAAGGTGAGCGGCACCGAGACGACCACGCCCCAGCTGTAGCTGCGGTAATCCTTGTCCTGCACCATGCGGCGGCTGGCGCTGCGGTCGGGATCGAGGCCGTTGTAACCGTAGCTGCCCACGAGGTCGACGCGGGGCAGGAGCTGGTTGCGCTGGAGCCGGGTGTTGAGATCGCTGCGGTGGACGGCGAGCTTCGCCTGCTGGTAGTCGGGGCGTTTTTCCAGCGCGGTGCGGAAATCCGCGACCGGGTCGACGACGACGATCGGCGCGGGCGGGGGCGCCTCGATGGCGAGGCGGCGGTCGAGCAGGGCGGTGGATTTGTCGTCGGAGATGAGCTGTTTGAGAAAGTTCTCGGCGTTGAGCACCTGGCGCTCGGCGGAGAGCACGTCCTCCTCGCGGCTGGCCACGCGGGCGCGGGCGGAGGTCACGTCGTATTCGGACATCGAGCCGACGCGGAAGCGTTTTTCGTTCTCGGCGAGCAGGCCGGCGGCGAGGTCGCGGGAGCGCGTGGCGCTGCGCAGGTAGGCGTAGGCGAAGTTGAGGTCGTGGTAGGCGAAGGTGACGCGCGTGACCGTGTCGATCACGGCCTGTTTGAACTGCCAGTCGCTGATGGTGCGGTTGGTGCGCGCGATGCGGATGGAGGCGAGGGTCGGCCCGAAGCCGAAGTCGCGGAGCAGCGGCTGCGTGCCGGAAACGCCGGCGAAGGAGTCGAAGTTGTCCGAGTAGGCGTTGAAGGTGCCGCGGGCGTTGGTCGTGCTCGCGCCGAGGCGGTAGGTCATGCCCCAGGGCAGCAGGCCGCTCGCGCCCAGATCATAGGTGTCGGTCTCGTCGCTCGTGGTGTCGCGCAGGCCGGTGGCCGGATCGAAGGTGAGCAGCGGGTTGCGGTTGCCGTCGTTGCTATAGCGGCCGCTGATCACGGGATCGAATTTGCCGAGCGACTCGGTCACGCGGGCGGAGGCGATGGCGGCATCGTAGCCCTCGACCTTGATCGAGAAATTCTGCGCGAGCGCCAGCTGGATGGCGCGGCTCAGCGAAAGCGGTTCGCCCGTCGGGTGGGTTTCGGCCGCATGCGCCGGCAGGGCGGCGGCGAACAGGGCGAGGGCGGTGAGGAGACTCCGGTTGGGGATCATCGGCATGAGGATCACCTTGCTTTGCAACCCGTGTGCCAGCGTACGGATTAAAATCTAAATCACTTGTTTGCAGCGATTAATGATATTTTCAGACTCGGCGCAACGGAGGGGCATCGCCGGCCTCGGGATTGACCAATCCCGGGAATGGGAAAGCCAGAGTGTAGCGGCGGTCTGTGGCCGCCGCCGACCAGCCCGGCGCCGCTACAAGCTACCGCAGCGAAGAATCCAGCTCCTGGGTAGGCAGTCTTGGCTACAGGAATATTTAGAGCGCCTAACAAAACCGTTGGACCTGACGAAAGCAGATGAGGCTGCAAGCGAGAGTCAGGAAGGCGTGATGAATGTCGTCCCGGCGTTCGTAGCGGATGCGCAAGCGCCGACAGCGATGCAGCCAGGACAAGGTCCGCTCGACCACCCAGCGATGACGGCCGAGGCGTTGGCTCGATTCGATGCCACGGCGAGCAATGCGCGGGCAGATGTGGCGCTGACGCGCGTCCCGGCGGCAGCGGGGGAAGTCGTAACCTTTATCGGCATGAATCTTGGTGGGGCGGCGCCGGGGTGCACCGCGCCGCTGACGAATGCGCGGCACCGCATCCAGCAGGGCGGTGAAGCTCAGCGAGTCGTGCGCGTTGGCCGGGCCGAGGAGCGCGGCGAGCGGAATCCCGCGGCGTTCCACAATGAGGTGATGCTTCGTGCCGAGCTTGCCGCGGTCCGTGGGATTCGCTCCGGTCTGCCGCCCCCTTTTTCGGCCGGCACCGCCGCGGCATCCAGGCTGGCCCGAGACCAATCGATCTGGCCGGCACTGCCCAGCTGGTCCAGCAGCACGTGGTGCAACCGCGACCACACGCCCGCCGCCTGCCAGTCGCGCAGCCGGCGCCAACAGCTCATCCCGCTGCCACAGCCCATCTCCGCCGGCAGGTATTCCCACGGAATGCCTGTGCGCAGCACAAACAATATGCCCGTCAAAGCCTGCCGATCAGGCAGCGGCGGCCGTCCGCCCTTCGGCCGCGCGGCTCGCGGCGGCAGCAGGGGCGCTATCACCGCCCACAACTCCTCACTGACAAGTTCCTTTCCCATCCTGGCAGCTTATCCATTGCTCCTCTCCTTGCCTAGGTTTTGTTAGACGCTCTTAACCCGCTCTAGACTCAACCGACGTCACATCTTCCGCATCAGCACGAGCGCGAAGGGGCGGACTTCGACGGTCATGACACCGGCGAGGACGGCGGGATCGCTTTCAGCGAAGGCCTTGGCGGTGGCGGCGTTGTCGGCATCGAAAATGACCAGGCCGAAGGTCTTGTCGCCGGGCTCGAGCGTGCGGCCGGCCATCACGACGCGGCCATCCTCGGTGGCGGCCTTCAGGTGGCGGAAATGGCGGGCGATCGCGTCCTCGTCGGCCTTCGTCCAGCCGGAATCCTGGTGCAGGCGTTCGACCAGGCGCAGGACGTAGATGAAGCGGTTGTTGGCCTGGGCCGCGGCGGAGGCACCGGCCTCCTCGGCGCGGAGCGCGGGCAGGGCGAAAACGGCCAGCGACAGGACAAGCAGCAACAAGGCGGGACGGCGGGGCAGCGGGGTCATGGGAACGAAAGGAATCCGTTCGCCGACCCGGCACAACCGCAATTCCGCCGAAGCGGGCGGAATTGCGTCCGGAGAAAACCGGACGCGTCAGGCGACCATCATGCCGTCGGCCAGACGGATGACACGGGAGCCGCAGGTCGCGTTCTCGGCGGAGTGGGTGACCTGGATGATGGTCGTGCCCTCGCCGTTGAGCTTCTTGAAAAGCTGCATGATCTCGCGGCCCTGATCGGAGTGCAGGTTGCCGGTCGGTTCGTCGGCGAGGATGAGCGAGGGTTTGGCGACAAGGGCGCGGGCCACGCCGACGAGCTGCTGCTGGCCGCCGGAGAGCTGGTTGGGGTAAAGGTCCTTTTTCCCGACGATGGCGAAGCGGTCGAGGATGTCGCACACGACGGACTCGCGCTCCTTTTTCGGCATGTCGCGATAGGAAAGCGGAATCTCGAGGTTTTCGTAGACGGTGAGGTCGTCGAGCAGGTGGTAGCTCTGGAAAACGAAACCGATGTGTTTTTTCTGCAGTTCGAAGCGCTTCTTCTTGTCGAGCTTGTGCACGGGCTGGCCGAGCAGGTCGAATTCGCCGTTCCAGGCGCTGTCATGCAGGCCGAGGATGTGGAGCAGCGTGGATTTGCCGGAGCCGGACGGACCCATGATGGAGACGAACTCGCCCTCGTTGATCGTGAGGTTGATGTTGCGGAGGGCGTAGAACACACCGCCCTTGAGCGGATAGACTTTCTCGACGTTGCGGAGGGTGATCATGGGAGAGTCGGAGATGGGGAATCGGAGTGCGGAGGTCGGGACGGAAGCAACCACGGATGGACACAGATGAACACGGATAAGGTTCGGCTGGTCGCAAAGGATCTCAGGAATTCGTGTCCATGGGGGTTAATGGGGTTGAAGGCGTTTCCGACTCAATCCGGGTTATGCGGCCGTTTTCATGGGACCAGCGGTGGAGCGAGGCGGCGGTGCCCTGCTTGAGTCCCTTGAACAGGACGGGCTCGTCCCGCTTTTGGAGCATGAGGTCGTGCACGCCGGTTTCGTCGCAGGCGAAAAGTTTTGCGTAGCCCTTGAAGACCTTGGCGTCGCCGATGATGCGAGACGTCTTGCAGGGGCGCGGCTCGTCCGCGCCCGATCGGGCGTCGTCAAGCGACGCCCCTACATTTCGCTCCAGCACCAGATACGAATACGGCAGCGATCTCAGGTCGATGCCGGCGCGCTGGCCGAATTTCACCCAGCCGGAATCGGCGTAGAGCCCGGACGGAGGCGAGGCGAAGAAGTGACACCAATGGCGTTCGTTGCCGGCGGCCAGCACGCCGCAGGCGGTCTGATGAGGGCAGGGGGCGATCACGCGAAAGCGTTCGCGCAATTGCTCACGCCAGGTTCCGAGCAACCGGCTGGCCTCGTGTGTGCCCGGCTCGACCCACAGGACCGTCTCGGCGCGGGCGCAGAGTTCGCCGAGTTCGGCGCGGGCGAGGTCGTTGAGCTCGTTCACCACATGGCTTACGACGAGCAGGCCGATCGGCGTGTCGCCGCGCAGGTCCCGGATCGTGGCGCGCTCGACCGGTAGTCCGGGAAAAGCCCGGCGGCCGTGGTGTTCGGCATAGTCGAGGGCCAGCATCGAATGGTCGTGGACGACCAGCCGGGAAAAATTCTCCGGACCAAACGCCTCGACGACGCGCCGGCCGGCGATGCCGCTGCCACAGCCCCAGTCGAGCACGACGGCGCCCGGCGGCGGGCTCCAGCCGCGGGCCTTCAGTTCACCGAGCACCGCATCCCATTTCCACCCGATGCGTTCGCCGTAGGTGAAGTCGTAACACTCGAGGTCGGTGATCGTGTGCCAGTAGGGGCCGGTGGTCTTGTCGCCGGTCAGAAACGTTTCGCGGAGACGGTCGAGCACCTCCCAGTCGAGGGATTCCCAGGTCATGGGCAAACAAGACAAGCAAGGTTCACCACGGATTTCACGGATGGCCACGGATGGAAGAGAGTCCCCCGCAACGTGTCATGCTGAGCGAAAGGTTGGTCTTTATCCGTGAGCATTCGCGTCATCCGTGGCTAAAAGAAAATCCCAGCTGCCGGGCCAGCGCCTGCGAGGTGATGCCGTAGAAGGCCGCGAGGTCGCGGATCTGCGCGGCATGGACGTCGTCGCGCGCGAGACCGGGGCGGCGGGTGGCGGCGATCATCAGGTTGCGCGCCGTATGCTCGGTGGAGATGAATTCAAAAACCTTGGTGTCGTAGCCCGCCCATTCGAGCAGCAGCGCGCGCAGGGCGTCGGTGACGAACTCGGCGTGGCGCTCCTGCCAGATGCCGTGACGCAGGGCCGGGGCCAGCACGGGGGCGGGCCTGAGTTGCGGCCGCAGCTCTTTCTGGCAGCAGGGCGAGACCACGATCAGCGCGGCGCCTGCCTTCACGCCGCGGGCGAGGGCGTCGTCGGTCGCCGTGTCGCAGGCATGCAGGGCGATGAGCACGTCCGGGTCGGGGAGATCGGCGTTCTGGATCGTGCCGCTGACAAACGAGAGCTTGGGGCGGCCCGTGTCGTGGGCGATCCGGTTGCAGAGCGCAACCAGTTCGGGCCGGGCCTCGACCCCGCAGACGCGGGCCGAGCGTTTCATCACGCGGTCGAAATAATCGTGCGTGGCGAAGGTCAGGTAGCCTTTGCCGCAACCCATGTCGGTGATCTCGATCGGGCGGTCCTCCGGCAGCGGCGCTTCCGTGGCGAGGTGGCTCAATACCTCGGTGAACTTGTGGATCTGGCGGTGCTTGTCGGCGAGACCCTCGCGGACGGCGCCGGCGGCGTTGGTCACGCCGAGGGCTTGCAGCCAGGACTGGGCGTCGGGCGTGAGCACGCGCGGCTTGGCGCGGTCATGCGCGGTGTCGGGCGGGGCCTCGGCGGCGCGGCCGAGATGCAGGCGCGGTTCGCCCGTCTTGTTGAACTCGAGTTGCACGCCCTGGGTGGTCGTGGCCAGGTGGGCGCTGTGGAAGGTCGAGCCGGTCAGCCGCACGATCTCGCGCACGCCTTCCGCGGGCGGCAGGTTCCGGGTGAGATCGCGGGTGTCGTGACGCCAGACGAACGACAGATGCGGACCGGCCTTGAGGGTGACGGGGCGGATGATGACCTTTTGCAGCGTCGGGTCGTCGCCGCGCGGTTTGCCGAGGGTCAGGCGCACGAAGCTGCCGTCGCGGACGCTGGCGTCGAGGCGGGCGGCAAAGTCTTCCTGGGGCGAGACGGTCATCACCCCTTAAGAGACATCGCCGGCAAACAAGTGTCAACCGGGTCGCGGCACCGAACCGCGCCCGTCGTGGAGCGTCAGCCGGTCGGGCGCATGCGGGCCAGCTCCCCGGTGGTGAAGGTGAACGCCCCCGCGATGCTGGCCAGCAGGCTGATGAACTCGGCCTCGCCCGGCAGGGGGCTTCGGTTGCGACGGCTCAGCAGACCCCAGCGCCGGCGCAGCGGAGTCGCGCCGAGCGGGAGGGCGCGCAGCGTGTTGTCGCGCAGTTCCTGATGGGCAACCCAGGGCGCCAGCACGCCGATGCCGGTGCCGTTTTTGGCCAGTTCCTTGATCAGGTCCATGCTGCCCGACTCGATGAACGGTCCGAGGCGCAGGCCCGCCCGGTGGAAGTGCGCGACGAGCAGGCGGAACGTCAGGCTGCCGCGCGGGTAGACGATCAGCGTTTCGCGCGCGGCCGGGTGCAGGTCGGCGGGCGGCTCGCTGACCCAGGGGTGGGTGGGCGGCACGAGAAAGCACAGCTCGTCCTCGAACAGCGGACGAAACTGGAATTCCTGCGACGATTCCGGCTCGAGCGTGAGCGCGTAGTCCAGCTTGCGGTGACGCAGCTGGTCGAGAAGGGCCTGCCAGTCGCCCGGCTCGACCGTCAGGACGCAGTCCGGATGCCGGCGTCGGAATTCGTGCAGCACGGGTGGCAGCAGCAGACGGCAGGCCGTGGCGCTCGCGCCGATGTGCAGGCGTTCCGGGGAACGGTGCCGGCCGGGTTCCAGTTCGGTCCGGGCGTGCGCCATGTCGGCCAGGATGCGTTCCGCGTGCTGGCGGAGAATTTCTCCCGCAGGGGTCAGCCGCACCCGCGCGCCGCCGCGTTCGAAAAGCTTGCAGCCGATCTCGTGCTCCAGGCTCCTGATCGCGTGACTGACCGCGCTCTGGGTGAGGTGAAGTTCCTCGGCCGCCCGGATGAACCGTCCCGTTCGCGCCACCGTGACGAAGGCCAGCAACTGGCGGCTGTCCAGCAACGGGATCATGGCAAAGCGGGCCGGGGATGGGGCAGCAGGGAAGGGCGGCGGCGAGGGGAGAGGTCAGCGCAGGCGTGCGGCGCCGGGTTCCGGCTTCGGGCGGTTCGTTCGGAGGAGGATTGGCATGCCCGCGGCACAGCACGCCATATGCCGCGGGCGCGGGGCAGCGCGCCGCATGAAAACTTTTCAGACCTCGCCGGCGGTTGCCGGACGAAAAAAGGCCGGTCTGCGAGGGACCGGCCTGATGACCAAGGAAGAAGCGGGCGCGACTCAGGCGCCGGGACGGTTGGCGCCGCCGGCGAGCGCGGTCGAGAACATCTCGCGGACGGCCGCGGGCTGACGTTCCATCTCGGCGCGGCAGATCGCGAGGACCTCGGGATGCGACACGGCGTTGCGGGCGAGCGTGCGCACGGCCGACTGGCCGAGGCCGGGCTGCTGGGAGCCGAGCGCGGAGACGATCGCAACGATGTGCCGGGCGTCGCCGCTGGCCAGGTAGGCGCCCCACTGGAGATTGAGCGAGCTCGCCGAGAGGACGGGCGTGTCGGCGATGGCGGAGGGCGCTTGGCGGGTGAGGGCGACGATCTCGGCGTTGAGCGCGTCGTCGTTGGAGCTCATCTCGCGCAGCAGGCGGGCGCCGGACGTGTGGCCGGCCTTCCAGGCGGCGGCCGCGAGGATGCGGCGATGGGCCTCCGGCAGGCCGCGGGTGCGGGCCAGCCAGGTTTCCACCTTCTGGGGATGGGATTCGAAGACGGTGGCGAAGAAGCCGATGGCCGTGGAGACCTGGCTCGCATCGTCGAGCCGGCCGCTGGCGCTCAGGCTGTGGACCGCCATCAGGAAATCCTGGGGGCGGGGATTCTGGTAGTAGCCGTCGAACCAGGCCGGACCGGCGACGGCCGGCAGCGGGGTTTCGGGTTCGAGCATGGCAAACGCGGAGACGGTGCCGAGGCACGCGAGGGAGATGAGGACTTGGATTTTCATGGCAGGGTATGGATTGGCGCCGGAGAAGTTGCATCCCCGGCAGGGAAAGCACGGAAAACCTTGCTCACCGCCGGCCCCGAGTAAAGGGACCACCCGGTGAATAATTTTCATGCCGGAAACGGCCCGGCGGAGCGTCGGAAGCGGCGCGTGGCATGGAAGCGGCTGGGTGCCCGGTGCCAATCACCAACCCATGCACCCACGCCGCGTTCTCGCCGCAGCGGGCGCTCTTTGCGCCACGCTGCTCTTCGGAGCCGACAGCTCCTCGCCGACCCGCCATCACCTGCGCTCCATCCCCGAAAACATGGTCTGGGGCTACTTCGCCGCCGAGACGCCGCCGGTGCTCCACATCAAGTCCGGCGACATCGTCGTCATCGACACCGTCAGCATGGGCGGCATCCGCGATGAAAACCCGGAGCAGTTTTTCAGGGACAACGGGATCTCCGTCGACCTGCCCGTCGTGCAGGAGATGATCGCGATCAAGGCGGCGGTGAAACCCTCCGGCATCCGCGGGCACATGATGACCGGCCCGATCCACATCGAGGGCGCGATGCCGGGCGACACGCTCGAGGTGCGCGTGCTCGACGTCCGTTCGCGCGCGCCCTACGGCATCAATTCCGGGCGTCCGGGTTCCGGCGGCGTTCCCGATGCCGTGCCGCGGCCCTATTCGAAGGTCATCAAATTCGACGAGTCGATGCGGTACGGCCTCTTCAGCGACGATATCCGGGTGCCGCTGCGTCCATTTCAGGGGGTGATGGGCGTCGCGCCGACGAAGGACCGCGGCAAGCTCGGCTCGTCGCCGCCCTACACCGACATCGGCGGAAACTTCGACAACAAGCACTTCGGCGCCGGCGCGACCGTCTACATTCCGGTCCAGGTCGAGGGCGCGCTGTTCCAGACCGGCGATCCGCACGCCGCCCAAGGCAACGGTGAGATCAGCATCACCGCGATCGAGAGCAGCAACACCGCGACCCTGCAGTTCATCGTGCGGAAGGACATGCCGATCAAGATCTGCCGCGCCGAGACGCCGACGCACTACATCTGCATGGGGCTCGACGTGGAGCTGAACATGGCGATGCGCATGGCGATCATGGAGACGCTGGCCTTCCTGCGGGAGAAGAAGGGCCTCGATTTCTTCGACGCCCTCGCGCTCGGCAGCGTGGCCGTGGACTTCGAGGTCACGCAGGTGGTCGACGGCACCAAGGGCATCCATGCGATGATCCCCAAGGCGCTCTTCACGAAGACCGCGGAGGACTACTGGTATCACCCCGCCGGCGTCCTGACCGCGGCGGCGCCCTGAATCCGCCATGTCCCGCTTCATCCTTGGCGGTCTCCTGCTGGCGGTGGCCCTCGGCGCGGGCGCGGCCGGCTATTGGGCGCGCGGCGCGGCTTCCATGCGCCCTGCCGGGCCCGCCGCCCGCCCGGGGCCGGCCCCGGCTCCGCCGCCGCTGGCGGTGCAGGCGGTGCGGCTCGAGCCGGTCTTGCTCGCCGAGCGCGTCTCGGCGACCGGCACGCTGCGTCCCGCCGAGAGCGTCGAACTGCAGGCCGAGACCAACGGCAAGGTGGTCGGCATCCATTTCACCGAGGGCAGCCGGGTGCGCCGGGGCGACCTGTTGCTGAAGATCAACGACGCCGAGCTTCGCGCGAGCCTGTCCCGCGCGGTTTTCCGACGGGAACTGGCCGCCGTGCGCGAGCGCCGCCTCGCCACGCTCCTGGACAAGGGCGGCGTGAACCAGCAGGACTACGACAACGCCGTCAACGAACTCAACGTGCAGCGCGCCGAGGTGGATCTGATCGAGGCGCAGATCGCCAAAACCGAGATCCGGGCGCCCTTCGACGGCGTGGTCGGCCTGCGGTTCGTGAGCGAGGGGGCGTACGTGAGCCCGGCATCGCGCATCGCGACGCTGCAGGACGTCAGTTCGCTGAAGCTCGATTTCACCCTGCCGGAGAAATATGCGCCGCGCGTGCGCCTCGGGTCGCCGCTGAGCTTCACACTCGCCGGCGAGGGGGCGGCGTTTTCCGGGGAAGTGTATGCGCTCGAGCCCCGCATCGATGCGGCCACCCGCACCCTGCTGCTGCGGGCCCGGGTGGGGAATCCCGGCGGACGCCTGCAGCCCGGGGCCTTCGCCAACGTCGACTTCACCCTCGCCGCGGTCGACGACGCCATTCTGGTGCCGGCCGGCGCGGTGGTTCCCGGTCTGGTTGAAAAGAACGTTTTCGTGATCGAGCAGGGGAAGGCCGCCCGCCGGACCGTGGTCACCGGCACGCGTACGGAAAAGGCGGTGCAGGTCGTCGAAGGCCTGCGGGCCGGCGACATCGTGATCACCTCCGGTCTGCAGCAGGTGCGCGCCGGCCAGGCGGTCGTCGCGCGCCTGGAGGGAGGCTGACCATGGATCTTGCCGCGCTCAGCCTCCGACGTCCGGTGCTCACGCTGGTGTCGTCGTTGCTCATCCTCGTCGCCGGCGCGGTCGGCCTGACACGGCTGGCCGTGCGCGAATATCCGGCCGTGGATCCGCCGACGCTTTCGATCTCCACCAGCTATCCGGGCGCCTCCGCGGAGATCATCGAGGCGCAGATCACCGAGCCGATCGAGGAGGCGGTGAATTCCGTCGCGGGCATCCGCACGATCACCTCGACCAGCCGCGAGGGCAGCAGCCAGATATCGGTCGAGTTCACGCTTGAAACCAACCTCGACACGGCGGCGAGCGACGTGCGCGACCAGCTCTCCCGCGCCGCGCGGAACCTGCCGCCGGACTGCAATCCGCCGATTCTCATCAAATCCAACGCCGACTCGACCCCGATCCTCGGCCTCGCGCTGTCGAGCGACCGGCGCGGCCCGCTCGAGCTGTCCGCCCTGGCGGATCTGCTCAAGGAGCGGCTGCAGACCGTGCCCGGCGTCGCGGCCGTGGACCAGCCGGCGGAGAAGCGCTACGCGATGCGCCTCTGGCTCGATCCCGACAAGCTGCTGGCGCACGGCCTGACGCCGCTCGACGTGCGCGCCGCGCTGGCCCGCGAGAATGTCGAGCTGCCGGCGGGCCGCATCGAGGGCGAGAGCATCGAGCTGCCGGTGAAGACGCAGTCGCGGCTCTCCACGCCGCCGGAGTTCGACGCCGTGGTGGTGAAGCGCGACGGCGACCGCGTGGTGCGCGTGCGCGACATCGGCTACACCGAACTCGGCGCGCAGAACGAGCGCTCGTTTCTCAAGCTCGGCCGCACCCCGGTCGCGGGCCTGTATTTCCGTCCGCAACCCGGGGCCAACCAGATCGAGATCGTGGACGAGATCATGCGGCGGCTCGGTCCGCTCCAGCGGGAACTGCCCGGGGACGTGCGGCTCGAGCTGGCCTACGACAACACGCAGTATGTGCGGAAGTCGCTGGTCGAGGTGGCCGAGACCGTGCTGATCGCCTTCGCGCTCGTGGTGCTCGTGGTCTTCTTCTTCCTGCGCGAATGGCGCTCGACGCTGATCCCGGTGCTGGCGATTCCGGTGTCGATCGTGGGCACGTTCGCCCTGCTCGCGGGCAGCGGGTTTTCCATCAACACGCTCACGCTGCTCGGCCTCGTGCTGGCGATCGGCCTCGTGGTGGACGACGCGATCGTGGTGCTCGAGAACATCCACGCGAAGATCGAGGCCGGTTTGCCGCCGGCGCGGGCGGCCGTGGAGGGGACGCGCGAGATCTTCGGCGCCGTGATCGCCACGACCCTCGTGCTGGCGGTGGTCTTCCTGCCGCTGCTCTTTCTGGGCGGGCTCACCGGGAGGCTTTTCCGCGAGTTCGGCGTCACCATCGCGGGCGCGGTGCTGTTGTCGGCGTTCGTCGCGCTCACGCTCACGCCGCTGCTGTCGGGCCGCCTGCTCGGCGCGCACACCGGCGGCGGCTGGCTGCATCGGCGGACCGAGCCGTTTTTCCGCGGATTGGAGTCCGGTTACGGCCGGTTGCTCGGCGGGGCGCTGCGCTGGAGCTGGCTTTCACCGTTCGTGATCCTGGCGGCGGTGACCGCCACCTGGGCCGTGCAGCGCGTCCTGCCGCGGGAGCTGACGCCGATGGAGGACAGGGGACGCGTCTGGGTGCGCGCCACCGCCAGCGAAGGCGCCGGTTTCGACTACATGCAGGCGGTGATGGACGACCTCACGCACCTCGTCGCCGAGGAGGTGCCGGAGGCGCGCCTCATGATGACCCAGGTGCCCGGTTTCGGCGGTGCGCCCGGCGCGCAGGGGCCCGTCAACGGCGGCTTCGTGCGGGTGTTTCTGAAGGAGCGGAACGAGCGCGGGCGTTCGCAGCAGGAGATCGCCCAGGCGTTGCAGGGCAGCGTGCGGGGCATCACCGCCGCGCGGGTGAACATCACGCAGGAGGCCAGCATCGGCGAGCGCCGGGCGGCCGTGAGCGGCGTGCAATTTGTCATCCAGGCGGGCTCGCTCGACGCGTTGGCCGACGGCCTGCCGCGTTTTCTGGAGGAGCTGCGCAAGAGCCCGGCGTTCACCTTCGTCGACAGCGATTTGAAGTTCAACAAGCCCGAGCTGCGCGTGCGGCTCGATCGCGAGAAGGCCCAGGCGCTGGGCGTGTCGGCGCAGGAGATTGCGCAGACGCTGCAGTCGTCGCTGAGCGGCCAGCGCTTCGGCTATTTCCTGCTCAACGGGCGCCAGTACGAGGTGCTCGGGCAACTGACGCGCGATTTCCGCTCGCAGCCCGGCGACCTCAGCCGGCTCGGCGTGCGCGCCGCCGGCGGCGAGATCGTCCGGCTCGACAACCTGGTGGCGCTCGAGGAGCGCAGCGCGCCGCCGGAGCTGTTCCGCTACAACCGCGAATCGGCCGCCACGGTGAGCGGTACGCTCGCCCCGGGCGTGTCGATGAGCGAAGGCGTCGACGTCATGCGCGCCGCGGCGAAGGCCGTGCTCGACGAGCGTTTCCGCACGGCCCTCACCGGCAGCGCCCGCGATTTCGAGGACAGCTCGAGTTCGCTCGGCTGGGTCTTCGGCCTTGCCGTGCTGCTCGTGTACCTCGTGCTGGCAGCCCAGTTCGAGAGCTTCGTCGATCCGTTGATCATCCTGCTCACGGTACCACTGGCGCTGGCCGGCGCCTTCGGCGCCCTCTGGGCGACAGGGCAGACGCTGAACCTCTTCTCGCAGATCGGCCTGATCATGCTGGTGGGCCTGGTGACGAAGAACGGCATCTTGATTGTGGAATTCGCCCAGCAGCGCCGGGAGGCGGGCTTGGCACCGCGGGAGGCGGTGCGCGAGGCCGCGATCGCGCGCCTGCGTCCGATCCTCATGACCACGCTGGCCACAATCCTCGGTATCCTGCCGATCGCGCTTGCGCTCGGGGCCGGCGCGGAAAGCCGCGTTTCCATGGGCATCGGCGTCATCGGCGGGCTTTTGGTGGGCGGGGCGCTGACGTTGTTCGTGATCCCGGCCATGTGCGTGCTGGCCTACGCGCGGACCAAGCCCGCTCCGTTGCCGACGGTGGAGCTGGCCCCGGCGGTTCCTGGTTCCTGACCTTCTGCGGAGGCCGAGTGGGATCAAACTGCGGCTAAGCGCGATCCAGCGCCTGCTACCCATCCCAAACAAATCGGGAGGGCGGAATTTTGTCATATAATAGATGACAAATTTCCGCCTCCAAGCTGCCTTATTTGCAGAAGCATAAGGAAAGATGACGGCATAGGGTTACGGCTGTTTGTCATCTATTAGATGACAAGGCTTCTTGGAGGGTGGGCAAGCCGCACACCTGCGAGACCGCTGAAAATGGCATCAAGACGATCCCACGACTGCGGGGAGCCTATGCCGGATCAAACGATGCTCGACTGGTTGGATGCGGCCGATGGGCGCAAAAAACGGCCGCGGGGCTGCACACCCCGCGGCCGGAACCTACTTACTACAATACAAACCAAATCGACTAGAGATTCTCGCCGGGAAGGACGGGCGTGGTCTTGGGCAGGACCAGGCCCTTCACGGCCTGCTCGAAATCGTAGCCGTAGCCGAGGAGCTTGGGCTCGCTCCAGGCGACGCCGAGGAAGCTGATCGTGACCGGCAGCTCGTCCTTGGTGATGCCGACGGGCACGATGAGGTCGGGGAAGCCGGTGAAGTTGGCGATGCTGGTCGCGGACCCGCCGCCGGCGGCGCCCGGCGTGGGCGGCGGTGCGTCGATGAGGCCGGCCGGGCGCGGCGAGGTCGGGTAGATGATCGCATCGAGCTGATGCTTCTTGAAGAGCGCGAGCACCGTGGCGGTGACCGAGGCGATCTGCTCGTTCTTGTTGGCGAGGTAGAGCGGGTCGTCGAGGTCGAGCGCGAGCTTGGCCGTGTAGGTCAGTCCGTAGGCCTTGCCCGGGCTGCGGTACTTCGTGGCCAAGTCGTTGGACAACTTCACCACCTCATCGAAACTCTTCGGATAACCGGGCTTCGTCGTCTTGAGATACTCGGTGAGCTGGGCCTTGAACTCGGAGGCGACGAGCAGGTTGTAGGTGCCCTGGCGGGCGCCGAGCAGGTAGTCCGGGTACTTGATGTCGATGACGGTTGCGCCGAGGTCGCGCAGCTTGGCGACGGCGGCCTCGATCAGGCGGTCGGTCTCGGTGTCCTGGCCCATGAAATCGCGGGCGAGGCCGAGCCGGGCGCCCTTGAGCGAGCCCTTCTTGAGGAACGGCGTGTAGTCGGTGTGGAAGTTGCCCTTGCTGGGCGCGGTGGCGGCGTCGGCGGTATCCACGCCGGTCATGGCTCCGAGCGAGACGGCGACGTCGTACACGCTGCGGGCCATCGGCCCGGCGGTGTCGTAACTGAGCGCGAGGGGGATGATGCCGTCGCGCGAGAGCAGGCCACGCGTGGGCTTCAACCCGGCGAGGCCGTTGGCGGACGACGGTCCGCGGACGGAGCCGCCGGTGTCGGTGCCGAGGCCGAACTGGGCGAAGGCCGCGGCGATCGCGGCGCCGGTGCCACCGGAGGAGCCGGAGGGGCCGCGCTTGAGGTCGTGCGGGTTGAGCGTCTGGCCGCCGGCGGAGCTGAAGCCGTTGGGCACGCGTCCGGCGGCCAGCACCGCAGGATCCGTGGCGCCGGAAACCGAACCGCCGCTGCCCGCCCATTCGGACAGGTTGACCTTGGCGATGATGACGGCGCCGGCCTCGCGGAGCTTCTTCGTGATGAGGGCGTCGTCCGGCGGGAGCGAGCCCTCGAGCAATTGCGAGCCGCCGGTGGTGGGCAGGTCGAAGGTGTCGATGTTGTCCTTGAGCGCGACGGGAATGCCGTGGAGCGGTCCGCGGACCTTGCCGGCCTTGCGCTCGGCGTCGAGGGCGCGGGCCTCCTCGAGGGCCTTGGGATTGACGGTGATGACGGCGTTGATCGCCGGGCCCTGCTTGTCGTACGCGGCGATGCGTGCGAGGTAGAGCGCGGTGAGTTTTTCCGACGTGAGCGTGCCGGCGGCGAACGCCGCCTGGAGGTCGGCGATGGTGGCGGAGGTCAGGGGAACGGCCCGCAGCGAGGTGAGCTGCAGGGCGAGGAGGGTGAGGAGGACGAATCGGCGGAGTTGCATGGTGGTGTGGTGGGCGGGGAGGGGAGAGGCGTTCAGTAGCTGAGCACGTCGGAGGGCAGCGCGGGCGTATGCCTAGGCACCACGACGGCGTGGGTGGCCTGCTCATAGTCGTAGGCGAAGGCCAGCAGACGGGCCTCGGTGAAGGCGCGGCCGAGCAGCGAAAACGTGACGGGCAGGCCGCGCGGGCTCAGGCCGGCCGGGACGACGAGGTCGGGGAAGCCGGTCAGATTGGCGATGTTGAGCGGCGAGCCGCCGCCTGCGCCGCCGGTCTCCGGCGGGTTGTCGATGAGCCCGACCGGCGTCGGCGACGTCGGGTAGAGCAACGCATGCAGGTGATGGTTCGCAAACAGGCCTTCCATGGCCGCGTGGACGTAGGCGAGGCCCTCGTCGCGAGCGGCGATGTAGACGGGATCGCCGAGGTCGAGGGCGGTTTCCGCCTGGTATTGCAGACCGAAGGCCTTGCCGGGCGAGCGGTAGCCGGTGGCGGGATCGTTGGCCAGGCGGGCGAGGTCGTGGATGGTCTTCGGGTACGACGGCGTGGTGGTCGCGAGGTAATCGGCGATCTGGGCTTTGAAGTCGGCGGAACGGATCGTGTTGTAGAGCGGTCCGCGCGCGGCGAGCACCGGAGGCGGGACGCGGATGTCGTCCACGATGATGGCGCCAAGCTCGCGCAGTCTGGCGATGGCCGTCTCGACGACCGCGTCGATCTCGGCGTCCTTGCCGAAGAAATCACGGGCGATGCCGATGCGCGCGCCTTTCAGGGCGCCCGGTTTGAGGACAGCGGTATAGTCGGGAGGCACCCGGCCGGCCGACTTGAGGGTGGAATCGTCGTCCGGATCGATGCCGGACATGACGGTGAGCGCCGCGGCGATGTCGTAGGTGCTGCGCGCGAGCGGTCCGACCGTGTCGAACGTGAGGGAGAGCGGGACGACGCCATCGCGGGAGACGAGGCCGTGCGTGGTCTTGAGGCCGAAGAGACCGCCGGCGTTGGCGGGGCCGCGGACGGACGCGGCGGTGTCGGTGCCGAGACCGAACTGGGCGAAACTGGCGGCAATGGCCGCGCCGGTGCCGCCCGACGAGCCGGAGGGGCCGCGGGCGAGGTCGTGCGGGTTTCGCGTCTGCCCGCCGGCGGTGGAGAAACCGTTGGGCACGTGGCCGGCCTTGGTGATGGCGGGATCGTACGCGCCGGAAACGGAACCGCCCCCGCCGGCCCACTCGGAGAGGTTGACCTTGGCGATGATGATGACACCGGCGGCGCGGAGCTTGCGCGTCACGAAGGCGTCGTCGGGGGGGAGCGAACCGGCGAGCAGTTGCGAGCCTGCGGTGGTGGGCAGGTCGGAGGTGTCGATGTTGTCCTTGAGCACGATCGGCACGCCGTGGAGCGGACCGCGGACCTTGCCGGCCTGGCGCTCGGCATCGAGCGCGCGGGCCTCGTCGAGGGCTTTGGGGTTGAGCGTGATGACGGTGTTGATCGCCGGCCCCTGCTGGTCGTAAGCGCTGATGCGGGCCAGGTAGGCCGCGGTGACCTTTTCCGTGCTCAGGCCGGCGGCGTAGGCGGCCTGAAGGTCGGCGATCGTGGCGGTCTTGAGGTCGAGGGTCGCGGCGGGCAGCGACGACAGGGCAAGCGTGAGACCGAGGGTGAGCAGGGAACGGCGCATGGTGGGTGAAGGCGTCAGGGGATTTTCTGCCAGACGAAGACAGATTGGATTTGGCCGCCGCCTTCGCGATCGCGGGGCGGGGTGGCGAGCGAGAGGAGGCCGGCGGAGTCGAAGGAATAGGTGCGCTTGGCGGCCTGCCCGGCCTGGGCCTGGTTGAGGTTGCCGTCCTGCTGGTGCACGACGCAGCCCTCGAGCGGCAGCAGATGCCAGGTGCCGAAATAGCTGCTGAAACCGTCGGCCTCGGGCTTCGCGGGATTCGGGGCCCGCCCGGCGCGCACGATCTGCACGGAGAGGCGACCGTTGGCGGCGTAGATGAGCTGGCCGTCCGCGGCGGCCCGCGCGGCGGGTGTTTCGGTGCCGGTGGCGGGATTGCGGTCGCGGATCGCGACGAGTTTCCAGGTGCCGACAAGGCGTCCGGCCGGCGAATTGTCGAGCGGCGGCGTGAACGGCGGCGGGCGGCGGTGATGCGTGGCCTGCTCGTAGGCGTAAGCGTAGGCGGTGATGCGGGCGTCCGCCCAGGCGCGGCCGACGATCTGCAGGCCGAGCGGAAGACCTTCCGGCGAGAAGCCGTTGGGCACGGAGATGGCCGGCCATTGGAGCATGGAAGCGACGAAGGTGAGGCTCGAACCCAGGCGGGTCGGCGGGCCGCGACCGGGTGCGGAGCCCGGCATGGGATCGGACGTGATCTGCGTGTTGCGGTCGCCGTTGCGCGCGGGCAGCTGCGCCCAGATGGGAAACACGAGTGCGTCGATGCCGGCGGCGTCCATCGCCGCGGTGAAGGCGGTGCGGAAGCGTTCCTCGTTGCGGCGGCCTTCCCGCGTGGCGGGATCCTCGCCGGCGGGCAGGGCGACGGCGGCGGCTTCGGTGGCCTGCTGGTGCAGCGGGTGAAGCAGCCGGGAATCGGCGAGTTCCTTTGCGGTGGGGAAGGGCACACCGGGGTGGGCGGCGGCCCAGCGCTCGTAGTCGGTCCTGAAGCTGGAGGGCGTCTGCGGCGGTCGCGGAATGGTGTCCAATGCGGGCACGATGAACGGGTCGATGAGCTCCGCGCCGGCGGCGCGCAGCTCGGCGAGCGTGCGCTCGAAGTTGGCGAGAATCACGGGATCGGTCGCCCCGGGCTTGAACACCTGGCGGAGCACGCCCAGGCGTGCGCCCTTGAGCGCGCCGGACCGGAGCGCCGGCATCGCGACCGTGCTTTGGGGGGCCGGCGCCCGCGCGGTGGCCGCGTCGAGAGGATCGGGGCCGGCGATGACATCGAGCAGGAGGGCGAGGTCGGCGACCGTGCGCGCCATCGGCCCGGCGGTGTCGCGGTGACCGTCGAGCGGCACGACGCCCGTGCGCGGGACGAGGCCGACGGTCGGGCGCAGGCCGGCGAGCGCGTTGTGCGCGGCGGGCATGCGCACGGAGCCGCCGGTGTCGGTGCCGATGCCAACGACCGCGAAACTCGCGGCGAGCGAGGCGCCGGTGCCGCCGGAGGAACCGCCGGTCGCGTGGAGCGGATTGTAAGGATTGCGGGCAAAGCCCGGCAGCACGGAGTTGATGTTGTCACCCCCGCCGCGGGCGAATTCGGAGAGCGAGGCCTTGGCGAGGAGGATGCCATCCGCGGCCTTGATCCGCGCCACGACCGGCGCGTCCGAGGGCGGCACGTAGTTCTTCCATCCTTGGAATCCGTTCGTCATCGGCACGCCCACGGCGTCGAGGTTGTCTTTCACGACCACGGGGATGCCCCACAGCGGTCCGGCGCCCGGCGGCAGCGAACCCGCCGGCGCGGCGGCGAGCGCCTGGTCGAGGCGGCGGGCGACGGCCAGTGCGTCAGGGACCACGTTGATGATGGAATTCAACGTCGGGCCCTGCTGATCGTAGGCGGCGATCCGGTCGAGGTGGGACTGGATCACCGCCGTGACCGTCGTGGCGCGCGCCCGGTAGGCGTCCTGGAGCGACGCGATGGTGGCTTCCTCGATCGGGAAGGGCGTCGCCGCCCGCACCACCAAGGCGAAGGCCAGCGTGAGCAGTGGAGCGAGGCGGCGCATGGCGGGGCGGTCAGTACGTGAGCACGTCCGAGGGCAGCGCCGGCGTGTGTTTGGGCAGCACGATCGCGTGAGTGGCCTGTTCGAAGTCGTAGCCGTAGGCCAGCAGTTTGGGTTCGCTCCAGGCCGGGCCGAAGAAGCTGATAGTGACGGGCAGGCCCTCGGGGGTCAGGCCGGCGGGGACGATGAGGTCGGGAAAGCCCGTGAGGTTCGCCATGCTCGCCGGCGAGGTAAGGATGGACGGACCGCCGGGGGGCGTGATGATCGGCTGGGCGGGGACCGAGTTGGTCGGGTAGATGAGGGCGTCCAACCGGTGTTTCGCGAGCACGGCCGCGATGGTGGCGCGCATGAGCGGCAGGCCGTTGGTCCGCGCGGCGATGACGACCGGATCGTCGTTGGCCGGCGTGTTGGCTCCCTGCCAGGCGAGGCCGAAAGCCTTTTCCGGCGAGCGGTAGCCGGTGGCGGGATCGTTGCTGCGGGTGACGACGTCCTCGAAGGATTTCGGGTAACCGGGTTTGGTGGTCCTGAGGTAGTCGGTGACCTGCGCTTTGAATTCGGGCGCCATCACGAAGCCGAGCAGGCCCCAGCGCGCCTGCATGAAATAGGCGGGCAGCGGCACAGGATCCACGATCTCGGCGCCGAGTTCGCGCAGTTTGGCAATGGCGGCCTCCATCACCGCGTCCACGCCTGCGTCCTGGCCGAAGTAGTCGCGGGCCACGCCGAGACGGGCGCCCTTGAGCGAGCCCTTTTTCAGGAAGGTCGTGTAATCGGCGGGCACCTGGCCGGCGGACGCCTTGGTCGCGCCATCGGCGGTGTCCACGCCGCTCATGACGTTGAGCGACACCGCCACATCGTAGACCGAGCGGGCCATCGGCCCGGCGGTGTCGAACGACAGGGCGAGCGGGATGATGCCGTCGCGGGAGAGCAGGCCGAGGGTGGGTTTCAGGCCGGCGATGCCGTTGACCGATGAAGGACCGCGGACGGAGCCGCCGGTGTCGGTGCCGATGCCGAAGGGACCGAAGACGGCGGCCAGCGCCGCGCCCGTGCCGCCCGAGGAGCCGGCGGGGCCGCGGGTGAGGTCGTGCGGGTTGCGGGTCTGGCCGCCGGCGGAGGAGAAACCGTTGGGCACGCGGCCCTTCGCGGTGACCGCGGGATCGGTGGCGCCGAAGGTCGAGCCACCGCCGCCGGCCCACTCGGAGAGGTTGGTCTTGGCGAGGATGATGGCACCGGCGGCGCGGAGTTTCCTGGCGATGAAGGCATCGTCGGGCGGGATCGAGCCTTCGAGCAATTGCGAGCCGCCCGTGGTGGGCAGATCGAAGGTGTCGACGTTGTCCTTCAGCAGCACCGGCACGCCGTGAAACGGACCGTGGACCTTGCCGGCCTTGCGCTCGGCGTCGAGGGCCCGGGCCTGCTCGAGGGCGCGCGGGTTCAGCGTGATGATCGCATTGATGACCGGCCCCTGTTTTTCATACGCCGTGATGCGGGCGAGGTAGGCGGTGACAACCTGTTCGGCGGTCAGGCCCTTGGCGTAAGCGGCCTGGAGATCGGCTATCGTGGCGGACTTGATATCGAGCGTGGCCGCGGAGAGGACGGACAGCGCGAGGGCGAAGGAAAGCGGAGCGAGGAGGCGGCGCATGGTGGCGGAGGGTCAGGATTTCTTGCCCACGGGGGGTTTGGGGGTGTCGGGCGTCAGCGGCGGGATGCGCTTGTGCCACTCGGTGGCCTGTTCGTAGGCGTGAGCGAGCGCGAGCACCTTGCCGTCGGCGAAGTGCGGGCCGGCGATCATGAGGCCGATGGGCAGCCCATCCTTGCTGAAGCCGCAGGGGATGGAGATCGCCGGCAGGCCGAAGAGGTTGAACGGCCAGCAATTCGACGTGAGGCGCGGATCGCTCGGGTTGGTCGAGTAGGCGCGGTCGAGCAGGTCGTCGAGTTTGGGCGGAAGGATGCGGTGCGTCGGCACGACGACGAGATCCACGCCGGCCTTGGCGAACTCGTCGTCGATCGTGCGGCGGAGGATCTGCACCTCCCACATGCCCTTGACGTAATCCACGGCGGTGCCTCCGCCGTCCTTGGCCAGCGCCTCGAGCCGGCGGCGCTGCGGCAGCATGTAGAGGCTGGCGGATTCCTTCACGTATTTCTCGTGCCACGCGAGCGTCTCGGCGGCACCGGCGAGCGGACGAGGCGCGGCCGGCAGGTACATTTCCCTGGAGCCGGAGGTGAGCTGGTTGAGCACGGCCACGGCGGCGTCGAAGGCAGCCTTGACCTCGGGGTCGAGGTGGTCGAAGAAGCCGACCGGCAGGCCGAGCTTGAGACCTTTGACCGGCTGTTTGAGCGCGGCGACGTAGTCCTCCTTGGGGGCGCGCTCGACGGAGGTGATGTCGAGTTGGTCGTAGCCGGCGAGGACGTTGAGCATGATCGCGCTGTCCTCGACGGTGCGCGTCATCGGGCCGGCATGATCCATGGTCACGCGCAGCGGAATGATGCCGCGGATCGGGACGAGGCCGTAGGTGGGCTTGTGGCCGACGATGCCGGAGAACGAGGCCGGCATGCGGATGGAGCCGCCGGTGTCGGTGCCGATGGCGCCGTAGGCGAGGAAGGCTGAGATCGCGGCGCCGGAGCCGGACGAGGAGCCGCCGGTGTTGTGGGCGAGGTTCCAGGGATTGCGGGCGGGGCCCCAGAAGGAGGATTCGCCGCCGCCCATGGCGAACTCCTGGAGGTTGGTCTTGCCGATGATCACGGCGCCGGCGGCGACCATGCGGGTGACAATCGGGGCGTCCTCGGCGGGAAGACGCTCGGCGAAGAGCGCCGAGCCGCCGGTCGTGCGGGCATTGGCGGTGTCGACGTTGTCCTTGAGGGCGATGGGCACGCCGTGGAGCGGGCCGCGGAACCTGCCGGCCCTGGCCTCGGCGTCGAGCTGCTTCGCCTGGGCGAGCGCCTGGTCCTTCATCACGGTGATGAAGGCGTCGAGTTTCGGATCGTAGATCGCAATGCGGGCGAGACAGGCTTCGGTGAGCTGGACGGACGTGACCGTGCCGGCGCGGATGCGAGCGGCGGCCTCGGCCAGGGTGAGCGTGGTCAGGTCCCCGGCCGCGCGCAGCGCCGGAACGGCGAGCGTGAGTGCGAGAACGAGGGAGGAGAGGATACGGGGAAATCTCATGGAGGAGTGGAGGTGATGGTGTGGTGGAAGGGAGCGCTCAGATCGGCGGCATCTGCCAGCCGCCGGAGCGGGATTCGAGGTGGGCGGCGACGGCGAGGCAGATGTCCTCGCGCCACGGGGCGCAGACGATCTGGACGCCGATCGGGAGCCTGCCGTCGGCGGAGCTGCCGCAGCGCACGACGACGACGGGCCAGCCGGTGGTGTTGAACACGCCGGTGTAGGGCCAGCCGGAGCCGGGGGCGCCGAAACCGGGCGAGGCCGGGTCGGCGTCGATCGGCTGGGCGGGCTTGCCGGCGACCGGACAGAGGAAGACGTCGTAGGACTTCATCCAGGCGAGCATGCGCGATTTGCAGGCGTCGTGTTGTTCCCAGGCCTCGACGTACTCGGCGGTGCTGATGGGGGTCATGCGCGCCATGCGCTCCTTGACGGACGGGGAGAAGTTCTTGCTGCCCCACTTGTCGGCGAGCCGCTTGTAGAAGGCCCAGGCGTCGCCGCCGGTGAGCCTGGTGCGGGCGGCGGCGAGGTCGGTGAGGACCGGCACGGGCGCGTCCTCGCTGATCGACGCGACGATGCCTTCGAGCCAGGCGGCGGCCTGACGGACAGTCTTCTTCGTGTCGTCGTCAGTGCGGCTGGTCGCGTTGGTGGCGCCGTTGTCGACGCAGAAGGCCACGCGGAGCTTCCTGAGCTCGACCGCCGCCGGGTCGGCCCAGGGCACGGGGGCGCAGCTGGCGTCTCGGAAGTCGGGGCCGGAGATCAGCGGTGTGATCAGCGCGAGGTCCTCGACACGGCGGCACATGGGCCCGAGCTGCTGCCAGAGGTCGAAAACGCCACCGTAGTCGACGATGTGACCGGTGCGGGGCACGCGGACGGACGTGGGCTTGATGCCGGCGATGCCGTTGTTGTGCGCCGGGCCGCGGATCGAGCCGCCCCAGTCGGAGCCGATGTCGAACGAAGCCGCGGCGGCGGCCACGATGGCGCCGGCGCCGCCCGACGAGCCCGACGTGGAGCGCGTGAGATCGTAGGGGTTGTGCGAGGCGCCAAAGAGCAGGTTGCTCGCCGTGCTGATGCCGCCGAGGCCGCCGAGGGTGAATTCCGGCGTATTGGTCTTGCCGAGCAGGATCGCGCCGGCGGCGCGGACGCGCGCCACGCAGGTGGCGTCCTTTTCGGGCACGTAGGCCTGGCGGCCGATGGTGCCGCCGGTCGAGACGACGCCCGCGGTGTCGAGCGAGTCCTTGATCGTCATCGGCACGCCGTGGAGCGGACCGGCGAACTCGCCCCTGGCGGCTCGTTCGTCGAGGGCGCGCGCTTCGGCGAGCGCACGGTCGTAACAGCGGGTGACGACGGCGTTGAGTTTGTCGTCGATCGCGACCTGGCGCCTGATGTGGAGGTCGACGACCTCGGTGGCGGAGATTTTCTTCGCGCGCAGGAGCGAGGCGAGCTTGGTCGCGCTCATCTTGAGCGGATCCTCGTTCGCATCGGTCGAAGCCGGCGCGGCGGCGCGGGCCTCGGGGGCGGCAAGCGAGGGCAGGAGGGCGGCGGTGAGCAGCGGGGCGCGCCGGAGGAAGGCGCGGCGGGACGAAGCCGCGGAGACGGTCTTGGCGGAAAGGGCGGAAGGCTTCATGACAGGGTTGGGTTGGCGTTCAGACTTTCAGGCCGGTCTTGGTGAAGCCGCCGGTCCTGCTTTCAACGAAGGCGAGGGCGGCGAGGACGATGTCGTCGCGCCAGGGCTGGCCGACGAGCTGGATGCCGAGCGGGAGGCCGTTGGCGGCGGTGCCGCAGCGGACGACGCCGGCGGGCCAGCCCGTGGTGTTGTACTGGCTGGTGTAGGAGGCGCCGGTCCAGTTCGGCGGACGCTCGTAGTCGAGCGGGATGGGCGCGTGGTTGCTCGCGGGGCAGATGATCAGGTCGTAGCTCTCGAGCCAGGCGAGCTGCTCCGACTTGATGGCGTCCATTTCCTCGCAGAGGCGGGTGAACTCGCCGGCGGAAACGGCCTCGCCGTCGAGGCGCAAGCCGGGCGAGGCCTGCGTCGTACCGTGCAGCTTGAGCAGGCGGCGCATGTGCTCGCGGCCGTCGGCGCCGTTGAACTTCGTGCGGATTTCCGCGAGCTCCTTCATCTTCGGCGGGGCGTCCTCCTTGAGGGAGGCAACCCCGAGGGCCGCGAAGGCGGCCACGGTCTGCTTCACGGTCGCCTGCAGCTCATCGGTCGGCGCGACCTGGCCGTTGGTGAGGTAGTAGGCGATGCGCAGTTTTTTGAGATCGACGGCGGCGGGGGAACCGAGCGGCACGGGGCACATGGCGGCATCCCGGTCGTCGGGTCCGCCGATGACCGGCATGAGGAGGGTGAGGTCCTCGACGCGCCGGGCGAGCGGTCCGGTTTCCTGGAAAGTGTCGAAGGCGCCGCCGTAGCCGACGATGTGGCCGGTGCGGGGCACGCGGCCGAGGGTCGGCTTCAGGCCGGCGATGCCGTTGGCGAAGGCCGGGCCGCGGATCGAGCCGCCGTAGTCGGAGCCGAGGTCGAAGCTCGCACCGCCGGCAGCCACGATGGCGCCGGCGCCGCCGGAGGAACCGCTCGGCTGGTAGTCGAGATGGTACGGGTTGCGCGTGACGCCGTACACAAGGTTCACGGTGCCCTTGCCGCCGCCGCCAAGGGTGAACTCGGGCGTGTTGCTCTTGCCGAGCAGGATCGCGCCCGCGGCGCGGCAGCGGGCGACGATGGTGGCGTCCTGGCCGGGGACGTAGGTCCTGCGCCCGAGCGTGCCGCCGGTGCTGACGACACCGGCGGTGTCGAAGGAGTCCTTGATCGTCATGGGCACGCCGTGGAGCGGGCCCTTCGGGTTTCCCCTCATCAGCGCGGCGTCGGCCTCCGCGGCCTCGGCCAGCGCGCGTTCGGCGCAGAGGGCGACGACGGCGTTGATCTTCGGGTTGACGGCCTCGATGCGCGCCAGGTGCAGCTTGACGACTTCCGTGGCGGAAATCCTTTTGTCGCGGATCAGGCCGGCGAGCTTGGTGGCGCTCATGAAGAGCGGATCCTCGGAGGGATCGCCGGACGATAAAAAGCCGCCGGGGGAGGACTCGGCGGCGCGGAGGCGGGAGAGCAGGGACGAGGCGACGAAGAAAGCCGCGGTGCCGTAGCCGGCCTGGCGGAGAAACGCCCGGCGCGAGGCGCGGGCGGAAGCGGGGGGATGGCGGGTGCTCATGGCGGGGAAGGGGGATGGTCCAAAATGGGCTTGGCATGAAGCGGCCCGGTTGGTGGGCTCGCCTTACCTGAATGGGCCCGTGTGTGCGTTCGCGGTTGAGTGATTGGCGTTACCCAAACGTAAGCGTTTCCGGGCCCGTTCAGGCCCCGGCACACGGTGGCGCCGGGGCGCGAAGGCTCAGAAGTTGCGCGTGATCGAGAACTCGAGGTTGCGGGGCAGGCCGGTCTGCAGGAGCATGCCGCCGAAGGAGCCGTTGTTCGGCACCCAGTAGAGCTTGTCGAAGACGTTGCGCAGGATCAGCGACATGCGCCACCGCTTGCTGTTATAGCCGAGCGAGGCGGTGCTGATGGTGTACTGCGGGAGCTGGAGCAGGTCGTAGAGCTCGGAGGAGGCCGCGACATCGGACACGTAGGTCGTCTGCCAGCTCGCGCTCCAGCCCTTGGGGCTGGTGTAGCCGACGAACGCGCCCATGACGGCCTCGGGGTACTGGCCGAAGGTGTTGTAGTCGGTGGCCTCGGCGGGGATGGCGACCTGCGCGTTGCCGCCGAGCAGGAAGGCCTGCGCGGGCACGATCACGTTGCCGGCCGAGTCCTTCAGATCCTGAAAGCCGATGTACCGGGCGGTGGCCAGCGCGGTGCGGTAGGTGCCCGGCACAAGCTGGGTGCGCTCGACGCGGGAGAAGGTGGCGTTGAGCGCGAAGGACAGGTTGCGGGTCGGCGCGTAGCGGAGTTCGTATTCCCAGCCGCGGTTCACGGTGGAGCGGACGAAGCTTTCGCCTTCCTCGAGGACCGACGACGAGCGGAACTGCTCGTAGAAGGCGGCGGAGTAGAAGAGTTTTCCGCCGAGCGTGTTGCCCTTGATGCCGCCCTCGATGAGCTTGGCCTCGCCGAGGATGTTGCCGCTGCCGACGTTGCTGGTGGCGATCTCCAGGCGCGTGCCCGAGAGGATGGCCGAGGAGTTCGATGCGGTCACATAGGGGATCGCGCCGAAGAGGCCCGTGCGGTAGTTGAGGCTGAGCGAGCGGGAGATGGCGTGGTCGTTGCCCTCGCGGTCGACGCGCGGGAGCATCGCGCCGGTGCCGGAGAGCGCGGCCGCGCCCGAGCGGTTGTAGCGCTCGTGGTCCACGCTCTCGGCCTGCACGTAGTCGTAGCGGATGGCGGGGAGGAAGCCGAGCCGCTTGAAGAACAGCATGTCGGCGAGGAGACCGGCGCCGGTCTCGACGTATTCCGAATACGTGGCGGTGCTGATGGGTTCGCCGGTTGCGAAGGAGGTGTCGCCGCTGATGATGAACGAGGTGAACGTGTCGGTCGGGCGGTAGCCGGTCACGAGGTCGCGGCGCTGGTCGTAGTCGCCGGCCGTGGACATGCCGCCCGCGTCGGTGTAGCGCACGTTGACGGAACCGAGCAGGTCGAGCTCGGCCCAGTCGGGCAGCTTGTTGAGCACGGGAATGGTCTCGGCCTTGCGCTGGTGCGTGTACTTGATCTCGGCCGCGGTGATCTGCTGGACCTGGTTGAAGGGCAGCTGCGAGCGCTTGTCCTGCTTCTGGTAGTCGTAGAAGAACTGGAGCTTCCTGGTCTCGTCCGGATTGTCGTCGGCGATGAAGTCGAGGTAGCCGGTCAGCGTGTGGCCGTCGGCCTCCTCCTCGATGGCGACGAGACTCCAGTCGCGCTCCGCGTAGCGGACCTCGGCGGGATTGAGGAAGAAACCGATCGGGACCTGCTGCGTGCCGGTGGCGCCGGCGGTGCCGGTGAGCGCGAGCGGGCCGCCGTCGGGCGCGGCGAGGATGGCCTGGCCCTGCGGCGACGCGGCGATGGCGGCGTACTGCGGCAGCGCGAGCAGCTGCTTCAGGTACTTCGGCACGCCCGCCACGGCGGGACGACCGCCGGGCACGAAGGGAAACACGATCGAGAGCGGGCGGTTGACGGTCGAGCGCGTGCCGTCGGGGAAGTTGCGGCTGTCCTGGATCTCCTTTTCGGAGACGGTGCCGTTGCCGTCGAGATCGAGGTTCACGAGCGCGGAGCCGCGCAGGTAGAGGCTGTTGTCGAGCGAGAACTGGTCCACGCGGTTGGCGCCGGCCTGGCCCGCGTTGATCGCGCGCTGGTAGATGACGCCGGACTCGAGGCGCCAGTCGTCGTTGAGGTTCATCGAGAAGGAGCCTTGAAAGACACGGTCCTTCTGGAAGTTGTCCTTGTAGAAGCTGTCCGAGTCGTTGGTCAGCGCGAAGACCTGGTAGCCGGCGTCGTGTCCCTTGATGTCGAGCGGCGCGGCGTAGTTGACCTGCATCTCGGCGCGGTTGAAGGAGCCGGCGACGACGCTGACGGAGCCGGTGGCCTGCTCGAGGTACTTGCCGGTGGTGCCGCGCACGGACTTGGGCACGTAGTTGGTGTAGCCGCCGATGCGGCCGTTGCCGAAGATCGGCGACGGCGGGCCGCGTACGACCTCGACCTGATCCCACATGGTGATCACGTTCCGGATGTTGCCCTGCGCGTCGATGCGCTTCATGCCGCGGAGGTAGGTGTCGGCGGGCGTGTTGCGGATCTGCGTGGAGCCGGCGATGCCCCAGCGGTTGACCGTGTAGGTGCCGGGGATCACCTGGAACAGCTGGTCGCCGTCGCGGATGCCGACCTTGTCGACCATCTCGGAGCTGAGCACCGACATCGAGCGCGGCGTTTCCTCGACCTTGCGCGCAAAGCCGACCGCGCTGGAGGCGGGCCCCTGGGGCATGACGTTGAAGCCGGTGCCACCGGTCACAAATTTCTCCAGCACGAAGATCGGCTCCTTCTTCTGCTCGGCCGGAAGATCATCCCCGGTGGTTTCGGTTCTTTCCTGGGCAAAGAGCGAGCCGAGGCTCGCGGAGAACAACAGTACGGCGGCGGTCAGCCGCATGGACAAGGCGACCCGTGGTGGTGACATGGTTTTGTGTGCGAGGTTTGCAAGATACGGTGAGCGATTGGCACCGGCACTTGAGCACGGCGTGTGCCACGGCGGGAAATGCACCCGGGCATGAAAAAAATCGCTGCGCGTGCGCGAACCGCGGATCGGCGCGCGGATGCACGGCGCGATTCATCCGGAAAAACGTGCCGTAGGATTTTTGTGCGCGTCGAACGGGCGATCGCGTTGCCGCATCTTTCCGTTCGTTGTCGCTCCCGATCACGACGGGCAGACAGCGACGATGTCTTCGGCCCGCGTTGCGCTCTGATTGTCATCGTCGCGTACGTTGCATGTGGTGACGGAATCTTTTCCGTGTGCCATGTCGCGAGTCGTGATGCGCGGTTCGATCGAGACCGGGCATGCGGTTGGCGATGAAGCGATCCTCACGTCGTTCAGGCGTGCGCTTCCCTATATACCTTACTGGCGCGTCTGCCTGTGTGGTTTGCGCGCCATCATGACGGGGTGAGCAACGCCGTTGCTCGGATGCTTCCTGGAGATGAAATTATTTCATCAGGCGCCTGCTTTATGGGTTCGCCCGCTCTGGCGAAGAAGGCGCTGACTCATTTCCGGGTTTACGAGATAGCCAGACAGAGATCGCGCAGGCAACCTGCCGATGTGCGCGAAGAACTTCGCGCCGCGCTGCCGGGGCGTTGAGGCAATTCCTCGTTCGATCTTCCTGTGGCAGTCGGGTCGGTCCGCGGGATCGATCTTTTCGCGGCGCTTTGAAAGCAGCGACGGTTTCAGTGTGAATTTGCGCGGGAGCCCCGAAGCTGAGACGGCTTGAAGGCGCGGTGATCATGGCGTGCACGATCAGGAAATATTTTCATAGCGGCCCCGGGGAGTCGTCGCGGCATGTGAATTGCTCAGGTGCCGGGCATGAATCCACGCGCCAAGTTTTTGCTTGGTTTCGGTCTGATGCTTCTGAACAGCCTCGGTTTGGCGTCGGCCGCCGCCGAGGTCTGTCTCGTGCACGCACCAACATGGTCGCAAGGCGATCCTGTGAAGGAGGGAGCCGCGGAGTTCATGATTCTGATCGAACTGGCGAGGCTGGGCCAGCAACCCGGAAAGGGCGGTCTTGTCGGTGTCGGTGACCGTCGCGGGCTGTTCGGTCCCGGGGCGGAGCAGGCGATGCACCAGGCCGCTTTGCACGGCGTGCCGGTGGTCAAGCTCGCCGCGGGCGGGCAGGTGCTGCCCGCGCCCCACGGGCTTTTTCTGGACGGCAGCACGCTCTCGGAACAGGAAGCGTGTTCCGTGCTGGCGCGCTGCCTCGAGAAATACGGTTCGCCGCCAGCCGTGAGCACGACCGCGCCGGAGGCGGACCTGTCGCGGCTGCGCGATCATCTGAGACGTTTTCAGGACGAATTCACCCTGGCTGCCAGCACCCGCCTGGCCGCCCGATAGTCACCTCGGCCCCCAAAACTTCCCCCGGCATGAACTCAAACACCACCTGACCAGCCTCCCTTCCCACGTGTGGGAATCCACCCATCACCCGGGCCAGTGATGAAATCAGCCTTGGACAGCAGACAACTGCTTGCCGCACGCGTTCTCGCGGACACCGGCAGCTTCACCTTAGCCGGCCGGCAGCTCTGCCTTACGCAGAGCGCGGTCAGCCATGCCATCAAGGCGCTGGAGGAGGAGGTCGAGTGCCGGCTGTTCCTGCGCACCGGCAAGGGCGTCAAACTCACGCCCGCGGGAAAGCACTTCCTCGAGTACGCGGACACCATCCTCGAGCAGATGGAAACCGTGCGGATGCTCGTGACCGCGCGCAGCACGAGCGGGAAGGAACGGCTGCGGCTCGGGGTGAGCAACCGCGCACGGCACCTGATTCTGCCGGTGGTGCAGCCGCTGTTTCAGCGCGATTTTCCCGGCCGGCTGGTCCTGATTCCGCCGGGCAATTACTGGCGCAACATCGAGCTGCTCGATTCAGGCCTGCTGGATCTGTCCTTCATCGTGAAGCCCGAGGGGCGCGCCGATCTGGAGTTCGTGCCGCTGTTCGATGACGAACTGAGGTTCATTGTGTCCGCGCAGCATCCGTGGGCCCGGGCGGGGCGGGTGCTGCCCGACGACCTGGCGCGCGACGCGCTGGTGCTGTACCACAACTTCAACAACACGACGTTCCTCCTACACCGGCACCTGCAGAACGTAGGGCTGGCCGTGCGCGGGCTCATCCAGCTGACCGATCTGGCGTCGATCCTGGCCATGGTGGAAAGAGTACGGGCCGTGGGCGTGCTTTCCCCGTTTCTGGTCAACCAGGGGCTCCGCGACGGACGTTTCGTGGCGTTGCCGATCGGGGCACAACCTTTGGTCCGGACCTGGGGACTGGCCTATCCGGGCCATCGTACGCTCGGCCCGATGGAGCAGCGCTTGGTCGAACTGTGCCGCCAGGCCGTGCCGGGCATTCTCAGCCGGTTGCAGGGGCTGCCCGAGCCGGCGGATGAAACCCGGGAGGACCCCGACTTGCCGATGCAGCTTTTCCCGAAGATGGCCATCGGCGGCCTGTGAGGCGCGGAGGCGCGCTCAGCCCGCTTGCAGACGACGCAGCGCCTCACGCGCGCGGGCGAAGTTCGGGTCGCCGGCGAGGGCGGCCTCATAGGCGGCCTGCGCACCGGCTTTGTCGCCTTTCCTCTCGAGGATGTTGCCGATGAACGTGTGCACGCGGGCGTCGTTTTTCCGGTCGGGCTGAGCGACGATTTCCCGGAGGGCGGCGAGTCCGCGGTCGAGTTCGAGGCCGGATTGCGCGGCGAGGCGGCCGAGGTGGTAGAGTGCGTCAGGATCGCCGGGCCGCTCGCGCAGCACATCGCGGTAGAGGGCGAGCGCCTCGGCGTATTTTTTCTCGTGTGCGTACAACGCGGCGTAGGCGGCGCGGCCGCGGCGGGCGTCCAGTTTCTGGATTTCGGCCGCCTGGGCGTAGGCCTGTTCGAGGCCGCCGCCGGCCAGGCCCGGGGCCTGGCGGCAGAATTCCATCAGGCTCCAGCGGGCGTTGAGGTTCGCGGGATCCAGTTCGACCGCCTTGTCGTAGGACGCTTTGCATTTCTTCGCAAAAGCGAGCTTGGCGAAAAGCCCCGCCTTCGTCGCGGAGAGGCCGTAGGCGTGGCCCAGTTGCAGATGCGACTCGGCGTTGTCCGGCTCGAGCGAGACGGCCTTTTCAAGGGCGGTAACGGCCGGCTCGGGTCGCTGCTGCGCGAGATGACAGAGGCCGAGGCTGCGCCAGGCCGCGGCATTGTCCGGCTCCTCGGCCGTGACTTTTTCGAGCAGGGCCTGGGCCTCGGTCCATTGACGTTCGCGGAACAAGCCGGCGATGCGATCATGGAGCGCCGGATCGGCCCCGAGGGCGGGCAGGGAGACCAGCGTCAGCAGCAGCAGGTGGCGAAGCATCGGGGTTAGTCAGGTCCGGCGACGGAAGGTTTCCGGCGATCTCACTCCGCGCGCAGCGCCTCCAGCGGATCCACGCGCATGGCACGACGGGCGGGCAGGTAACAGGCGAGCAGGGTGACGATCAGCAGGATCGCGGACACGCCGGCGAGGGTGACGGGGTCCAGGCCCGCGGCCCGCGGCATGAGCGAGTCCAGGTAGCGGCCGAGGGCGAGGGCGCCGATCAGGCCGAGCAGCAATCCGACCGAGGCGAGGCCGAGTCCATGGCGCAGCACGAGGCGGACGAGGTCGCCCGGCGTGGCTCCCAGCGCCAGCCGGATGCCGAACTCGCCGGTGCGCTGCGCGACGAGGTTGACCGTGACGCCGTAGACGCCGACCGCGGCGAGGCCGAGCCCGAGAAGGGCGAAGGCCCCGAGCAGCCGGGCGACGAGGCGCAGGTTGTGCTGCGCGGCCTGAACCGCCTGCGGAACCGTGGCGATGCCGAAGGCGGGCATGTCGGGATCGAGGTCCTCCACGGCGCGGCGCAACGGTTCGACGAGCGTCTCGGGACGCTCGCTGCGCGCGACGAGGTAGACCCAGCCCCAGGGTTCGTGCACCAGCGGCTTGTAGACGACATACGGCGTCGCCGCCGGCTGCAGGTTGGCCACGGCCTCCACGTCGCGGACCACGCCGATGACCTCGGCCCAGAAGGGGTGTCCGCTGTCCATGCTGCACAGGCGCTGCCCGATCGCGCTGCGTCCCGGCCACAGCGCCCTGGCCAGGCTGGCGTTGATCACGATCACGCGCGGGCCGTCGGGCCGGATGTCCTCCGGAAACAGCCGGCCTTCGAGCAGCGGGATGCCCAGGGCGGCGAAGTATCCGGATGAAACCATCGTGTGGCTGGCGGAGGGAAACTGTTTCGAGGATCCGGGCGCCTGACCCTCGAGAAGGATCTGGCGGTCGGCGTTGTAGCCGTTGACGGGCAGCGAGGTGGCGATGGCGGCGCGCTCGACGCCCGGCAGGGCGGAGAGGCGGCGTTCAAGTTCCTGGAAATAGACGACGCGCCGGGCGTCGTTGTCGATGCGGGCGGCGGGCACGGGCAGGGTGGCGGTGAGCACGCGGCCGGCATCCCAGCCGGGCGCGCGTTCCAGCATGCGGGCGAGGCCGCGTTGCATGACGCCTGCGCCACCGAGCAGCACGAGAGCAAGGGCGACCTCGGCGACGATGAGGAGATTGCGCGCGCGGGTCAGGCCGGGCCCGGCGCCGGCTCCGCGCGATTGCTGCTTGAGCACGGCGTTCACATCGGTGCGCGCCGCCAGCCACGCGGGGATGATGCCGAAGAGCACGCCGGTGGCCAGGGAGACCGCGGACGTGATGACCAGGGTGGTGAGGTCGAGCGTGAGGGACGTTCCGGTGGCGCTGCCGGTCAGCAGGTGACGCTCGATGAGCCGGTTGACGCCGGTGGCGACGAGCAGGCCGAGCGCACCGCCCGCGAGGGCGAGCACGAGGCATTCGCGCAGCTGGTGGCCGATGAGGCTGGCGCGGGAGGCGCCCAGCGCGGCGCGGATGGCCAGGTCGCGAGCGCGGGCGGTGGTGCGGGCGAGCTGGAGGTTGGCGAGGTTGGCGCAGGCGATCAGGAGGACAAAGGCTGACAGGGCGAGCAGCATCCAGGCGATGTGGCGCACGAGTCCGTCGGTGACCGCTTCCTCCAGGGTCAGCACGCGGTAGCGGAAGCCACCATAGAGGGAGGGATGGTCGCGGGCCTGGTTGGCGGCGAGCGGGGCGAGCGCGGCCGCGGCGCCCGCATGGGTGGCGGCGGGTTTGAGCCGGCCGAAAAGGGCGAACACGCGGAAGTCGCGCCATTCCTGCTGTTCGCGCGTGAAGTTCAGCGGACGCCAGAACGCGGCTCCGTCCCAGAGCGGACGATAGTCGAAGGCGGGCGGCATGACGCCGATGATCTCGACCGGCTGGCCGTCGAGGCGGACGATGCGTCCGAGCACATCGGCGCTGCCGCCGTAGCGCTGCTGCCACAGGGCGTGGCTGATGACGACCACGTGGTTGCGACCCGGTTGCGTTTCCGCGGCGGTGAACGCACGCCCGAGCAGCGGTTGTGCGCCAAACAGGGAAAAGAGCTCCGCATCCGCCAGCACGCCGCGCAGGCGCGTGGTCGGGTGGCCCGGCTCCGCGCACGTGTTGTAGTCCCAGCCGAGCGTGGCGAGGGTTTCGAAGGCGTCGGCGCTTGCGCGGATCTCGTTCAGCTCCACATGCGAGAAGAGATTCATCGGGCCCTGCGGGGTGACACCGATCACGCGGGCCAGCCGCGCTGTGTCGGGAAAGGGCGTGGCATGAAACAGCAGCGTCTGGATGCCACTGACCATCGACGTGTTCACGCCGATGCCGAGGGCGAGGGTCAGCAGGGCGATCAACGTGTGAGCGGGGCTGCGGAGCAGCGAGCGGGCGGCGTGGATCATGGGGTGGGGCGATCGAGCGGGCCGAAAGTTTTCAGGGAGCCGTCCGCGTTCTGGTACGCGGCGCCGATTTCGGGGTGGGCGGCGCAGAACGCGGCGATTTGCTCCGGCGTCATGATGAAGAAGGCGGTCGAGAGCGCGTCCGAGACCGCGGCGTTGGCGGCGAGGGCCCAGACGCGTTGCGTGCGTTCCGCCGGCCGGCCGGTGCGCGGATCGACGAGATGACTGCCTTTCACGGCAATGCCGGAACCGCTGAGCGCCGCATGGGCGAGGGAAATCGTGCGGTAGGAGGCGTCCTCGCCGAGCCCGAGGTACCAGCCCGGCTCGCCGGGCGGAGCGGCCAGGGCGAGGGCGCTGCTGCCTCCGCTCTGGAGCAGCGCCGAGGCGACGTCCCATTCCTGCAGCGAGGCGGCGAGGCGGTCCAGGGCGTAGCCCTTGCCGACGGCGCCGAGATCGAGGTGCAGGCGCGCGGCGTGCGAGGTAAGCGTGTGGGTGGACGGGTCGAGGGAATAAAGCGGGGCGTCGGGCGCGGCGTGCTCGGCGGCAACGGACGCATAGGCGGGATCGAAGGCCCGGCCGGTGGCGGCGGACACCTCGGCCGCGACGAGCAGACAGTGGAGGGCGTCCTCGCCCAGAACGATGCTTTCGCCAGGAGCGAGGCGGTTGGCGCGGGCGATGTCGCTGGATTCGACGTAGCGGCTGAGTTCGGATTCGAGGCGATCGAGTTCGCGAAACGCGGCGGCGGCAGCCTGACGGGCGTAGGGCGGTTCCTGACCCGAGATGAAGATCCCGAAGGTCGTGGCCATGGCCTCGTGTTCGAAGTGGGCGGGTTTCATCTTACGGAAGGAAAGGCGTTTTTAACTACAGATGGACACAGATAAACACAGATGACGAAGCAGGGGGCACACCGGGCTGCGGGTTGGGTCTGCAGCCATCGGTGGCTGATCCGGTTTGCTCCGCTCATGGTGAGAAACGTCGGCGGAGTTCGCGACGGAGGCGGAGCATCGCGAAAGCGGGGCGAAGCCAGAGCCGCAGGAAACCGTATTTTGACTCGCCATGCCGGCGGGCGTGGTGGCGGACCGGGCGTTCGCCGACGCGGAAGCCGGCGGCGACGGCGATGGCAGGCAGGAAGGATTGCATCAGTTCGAACGGGAAAAGGGCAACCACCACCGCGCGCCGCATCACGCGCAACTGACAGCCGGCGTCGTGCACGCCATCGTTGAGGAACCGCCGGCGCACGGCGTTGGCGAGCCGCGACATGGCCTTGCGCAACGGGGAGTCGTGACGATCCCTGCGCCAGCCGCACGCGACGTCGAGCCGGCCGGACTCGACGAGGTCGATCAGTTCCGGAAAGTCGCGCGGGTCGTTCTGGCCGTCGCCGTCGAGCGTGAGCAACAGGTCGCCGTACGCGGCCTGCAGGCCGGCGAGCAGCGCCACGGCCTGTCCACCGTGGGGGAGCGGAAGGGGCCGGCATTGCGGCCAGCGGGCGCAGGCCGTGGTGATCTCCGCGCCGGTCGTGTCGGTGCTGCCGTCGTTCACCAGCAGGATTTCAAACGGATGTCCTCGCGCGGAGAGCACCTCCACGCAGGATTCCACGAGGGGCAGGATGTTGCCGGCCTCGTTGTAGAGCGGAATCACCAGCGAGTAGCGCAGGGTCATGGCTGGCGGGTGAAAACGAGGAGCACGAAACCCGGACGGAGTCCGACATAGCCGGTCGTGTAGCGGCCGTGCAGCCGGGATTGGACCTCGTCGGCGAAACCGGCGGACACGATCACGAGCGCTCCGTCGCAATCATCCGGCGGGGCGTTCCAGTAACCCACTTCTGGGCGGTCCCGCAAATACCACGGCAGCGGCCAGACTTCCTCGCTGATGACGCGGATCACCTGTCCCGGCGCGACTTTGTCCGCCAACGCCTTGATCTTTCGCACGTCGGGCGACGTGTGAACGTAGGCGTACGGGTTGCGCTCGTCGGCCGGCCGCTGGAAGGAGGTCAGGCGGACTTGTGCGGCTTGTGACGCAAGGGTTGCCAGGGCGAGTCCGGTGGCGAGCACGCGCCCGGCGGCGCGCGTGGGTAGCGCCGCAACGGCGCCGGCGGCAAGCAGCGCGAAGCCGGGGACGAGGTGAATGGCGTGCCAGGGCGTTTTGTAAGCCGTGAGTGACAGGACGAGCGCCACCGTGCCCGTGTAACCCAGAGACCAGCGCAGCAGCGGACGCGCGCGGGAGACCAGGGCAACGCCGAGTCCGCCCAGGGCGAGGAGCGAGAAAAGGATCTGATGCGTCACGACGCCGCCGTTTTTCTGCCAGCCGAAAAGAGAGAGGTAATACCACCACGGTTTTTCGTGGCCGGTTTCGGTGCTCAGCCGGTCGCCGAAGGCAACATAGGTGGAAAACGCCCCGGGAATTCCGCGCAGGTTCGTGCCGAATGAGGAATAAAGCAGGCCCGCAGCCGCGCCCGCGGCCAGCAGGGCGAAGGCGAGGTCGCGGCCCAAACGGAAAGAGGCCGGACGCGCCGGTCGTGCGACGGCGAGGCCGGCCAGCGAGGCGATGAGGAAGAGCGGCGCGCTGGCCTTGGTGGCCTGCATCAGGCCCGCGCACAGTCCCGTGGCGAGGGCCCAGCCGAGCCGGCCGGTGGTCCACCAGCGATGTCCGCACAGCAAAGCGCCAAGCGTGAGCGCGAGCAGCAGCGTTTCCTGGATGAAGGTGCGGCTGTAGTAGACGGCGGGCGGCGAAACCGCGAGCAAGGCCGCGGCGACCAAGGCGGGCCAGCGTCCGAGCGGCCGGGCGAAAAAATAGAGCAACAGCACGGAGGCGGTGCCCGCGAGGGCGGGCACGAGGCGGAGCGTCGTTTCGGTCAGTTCCGCGAGCGTGTGTTCGCCGCGAATCCACGCCACCGGCAGGGCGGCGTAATAGAGCGTGGGACCGTGGTGATCCGCCGGGTCGAAGGCGTAACCGCGGCCTTCGAGGAGTTCGCCCGTCTTGACGGCCTGGTTGGCCTCGTCGGCATGCATCGGCCGGCGATCGATCCCCGCGAGGCGCAGGCCAAGCGCGAGCGCGACGACGAGCGCGAGGGGAAGCCAGCGTTGCAGGGCGGACGGCATGGGGTGGTTTCACTCAATGCGGATGTCGCGCGGTGGCAATCTTCGTGAGCGATGCCGGGTGTGAACGAGACACTCCTGTATAGGGCGGGGAAAGGGATCACGCGAAGTGCGATTACGCAAAAGACGGCCAACCTGTAGGGGCGTGGCTTGACCGCGCCCGGTTTGGAGGGTGACGCTAAGCGCATGGAATCTTCGCCCAGAAGAGCCACGGAGAAATTGCATGCCGGACGTGTCTCGGTTTCTGGAGCGACGTATTTCGTGACCTTCGTCACCGAATTTCGCGCGGCCTGGCTGGCTGATCCCATGGCAACCGAAGCAATGATGGGCGTGCTGCGCACGTGGCATGCCGAAGGTGACGGTTCGATCCGGGCGGCAACGATAATGCCGGATCATGTTCATGTCCTGTTTGGCCTTGGAGGCCGGCTTGATGTCGGACGATGTGTGGCGCGATGGAAAGCCGTGGCGAGAAAGTTGACAGGTTACGCAGGTGGCTGGCAGCGGGATTTCTGGGAGCACCGGGTGCGTGAGCAAGCGCAGGAGGAAGACTATGCCTTGTATATCTATCTCAACCCCTATCGTGCGGGATTGTTGTCGGGGGCTTCAGCGTGGGCGGGCTGGTGGGCGCCGGATCCCCTGAGGTTTCGTTTCCCCAGCATGCTGGGGACAAATGGAGAACCGCCTGCCGAGTGGCTCACGTGGTCGGATGAGCGGTTTGCGGAGCTCGAAACCGGTGAGTGAGGAAGGGCGTGCGCAAGGCGCGCCCCTACAAGCAGGAAGGCGAAGCTGCTGTAGGGGCGCGGCTTGACCGCGCCCGGAACGATTCTGGAGGGATGACGCAAAAAGGGCGCGCACGAGGCGCGCCCCTACAAGGATTGAGAGCGTAGTCGGACTTTACTTGGCCGGCGTGCCGAAGACCTCGACTTCGCAGTAGTGGTTAAGCTCGTTCGAGGTGTTGCCGTTGGAATAGAGGCGCACATAGCGGGCCTTGGTGCCCTTGGCGTCCACGATGCGGCCCATGTTGCTCTCGATGTAGTTCAGGTCCTTGCCCGCACCGAGGCCGGCGGAGTTGTCGTCATCGGTGTTGTAGAGCGTGGTGACGCCGGACTTGAAGTCCTTGTCGTCGGAGACCTGCACGACGAAGTCGTGGTAGACACGGGCCTGGGAATGGAAGTGCCAGACCACGATGGCGGCGAGCGGCGAGGAGGCGCCGAGATCGATCTGGACCCACTGCGGTCCGGGCCCGAGTTCAACGAACGAGCCGTCCATGCCGGTCTTGTCGCCGTCGGTGACGAAGTCGAGTTCACCGATGATCGGGAACTCGTCGCTGCTGGTGACGGGCTTGCCCGCGGAGAGCAGCTCGGTGCCGGCGGGAACCATGAAGTCGTCGCGTTTGTGCGAGAAGACCTCGAGGTTGGCCATCTTGATGGGGCGCGGCGTGCCGACGAACAGCGGCTTGGGCAGGTCGAGCTGGAGCGGGACCTTGTCCTGCGCGGACGCGAAGGGCGCGGCCAGCACGAGGGCGAGCGAGGCGGTGAGGAGGGGGCGGACGAGTTTCATGAGGGAAGGGAAGGGTTAGGCAGAAGGGTTTAACCACGAAACACACGAAATACACGAAAAGCTGAATCAGGCAAAGACAGGGGAGCCGTTATGGTAAGCTCCGACAGGATGGATTAGGACAGGTTTCCCATCCCGGTTTTCATTTCGTGTATTTCGTGTGTTTCGTGGTGAAAATATCGAACCTCAGACGACGAAATCCTCCGGTTTGAAGGTGAGCATCTGGCGGGCGGCGACGGCCTCGTTGACCTTGAGCACCGTGACGGCGCTGGCGAAGGCCGATTCGGCCGGGCAGTTGAGGGGCGTGCCCAGGCGGATCGCGTCGAAGAAGTTCTCGAGGTGCGGCTGGTGAATGGCCTTGTCGAGGGTGACGGGGATGTCCCAGGCGGAGAGTTCGGCCGTCTCGCGGACGTCGACGGTGGCGGCCTTGGAGGGGCCGCCGAGCTTCGGGCGGGGCTTTTCCCAAGGTTTGAGCGCCACGGGCGCGCCTTCGCCGGAGCCCGGCCGGAGGATGAGGCCCTGGTCGACCCAGTGATCCCATTCGGGCGCGCGGGCCTCGCGGTAGAGCTTCGTGTACTTCGGATTTTCCGAGATCTTGAGCGCGCCCTCGTCGCCCATGAAGTATTCATGGTAGCCGCCGCCGGCACTCGTGGTGGTGAGCACCTGGTAGGTGGCGCGGACGGGGCCGGCGGGCGTGGCGTATTCGTAGATCGCGATGACGTTGTCGTACCACTCGTGGTTCTTGTAGTAATCCACGCCGCCGCCGGCGATGACCGAGGAGGGATTGGCGCCGAGCATCCAGTTGAAGATGTCGATCTGGTGGGCGCCGAGATCGGAGATGGGGCCGCCGGCGTAGCGTTTGAACCAGCGCCAGTTCCGGAACTCGTGCATGTTGGCGTAGCCGTACTCGTTGAGCTTGGCCTCGGAGAGGGCGTAGCGGGCCGGGTAGCCAAGGTCCTCGGTGACGGCGCGGTTCCACTGGCCGGAGGAATTGGTGATGCGGCCGAGCATCTTCGATTCGCGGACGATCTTGTCGCGGGCGTGCTGGTAACGCGGGTTGCTGCGGCGCTGGTGGCCGACCTGGAGCAGCTTGCCGGTCTCGCGGGCGGTGAGCACCATCGAGCGGGCGGCGTCCACGGTGTGGGCCATGAGCTTCTCGCAGTAGACGTGCTTGCCGGCCTTGAGCGCGGCGTTGGTGTGCACCGCGTGGACGAAGTCGGGCGTGGCGACGAGCACGGCATCGAGGTCCGGCACCGCGGAGAGCATCTCACGGTAGTCCTCGAAGGGCCTGGCCTCGTGGCCGAACTTGCCGAGCAGGCGCTCGGCGTAGGTGCGGTTGTAGGCCCAGATGTCGCAGACGGCCTTGAAGCGGATGTCCGGGATCTTGAGCGCGGCGTTGAGCAGCACGCGGCCCTGTTCGCCGCAGCCGATGAGGCCGACGTTCAGGGTGCGGGAGCCGCCGTCGGCCGCGCGCATGAGCGCGGGCGCGGCGACGAGCATCGCCCCGAGCTTGGCGCCCGTGGCGAGGAAATCGCGCCGCGTGAAGGTTGGATAGGGGGAGGGGGTCTCAGGCATGACGCGGGGCGGTTCAGTTCTTGTCGGACCAGAGGGCGAAGCGGTCGTGTTTCACCAGCACGAGGGCGCCGGCGAACATCGCGATGTGCATGCCGAGCCAGGCGACGCCTTCGCCTTCCTGCACGGCCATGAGGCCGAAGGAGAGGCCGACGTAGAGCAGGCCGGTGAGGATCAGCGAGCAGCGGGTCTTGATGCCGAGGAGCAGCGTGACGCCGAGCACCAGCAGCAGGTAGCCGAGGGAGACGGCGAAGACCTTGGTCATCCAGAGGGGCAGGAAGGAGGCGCCGGTGATGCCCGCGGCCATGCGGGACATGTTGTTGTAGTAATTCTCGAAGGAGTATTTGCCGCCCGCCTCGAATTTTTCGAGGCCGGCGAGGAAGGTGCGCAGGCCGAGGAAAAGCCGGAGCAGCAGGAAGGCGGCGGTGTAATCGCAGTTGCGCGGGGTGGTGGGGGCGGAGTTGTCGCTCATGGTTGGTGAAAGGACGGGATTCTGGGTGAAAATCAAACGCCGTGGCCGGCGCGGTAGGTCTTGGTGAGGTACTGGTTGGCTTCGGGAAGGTTGGTGACCTTCATCGCGGCGGTGTCCCACTCGATCGGGCGGCGGGCGCGCACGGCGACGTTGCTGAGGAGCACGGTCTCGGTGAGCTGCGCGGCGTACTCGAAGTTGGCGCCGGCCGGCGTGCCGCCCTTGCAGGCGTTGACCCACTCGAGGAAGTGTCCGCCCTGGATGCGCGGGAGGGTCTTGGCGGGAAGCGTGGGGGCGAGTTCGCGGCGTTTCACCTCGGGAATGATGCGGGCGCTGGAATAATAGGTGTCGGCGAAGACCGTGGCCTTGCTGCCGACAATGAGCGTGCCGTTGGGCTCGAGCTTGCGGGTGGCCTCGAGGTCGGGCGGGAGCAGCGGCATGAGGCCGCCGTCGTACCAGGTCCACTTGAGTTCGGGCTGCCGGCCGCGGGCGGGGAAGTGGTAGGTGACCACGGAGGCCGTCGGCGCGCTCTGCTCGGTCTGGCGGGCGCTGATCGCCTCGATGCGGGTCGGCTGGGTGAGGCCGAGGGCCCAGTAGGCGCCATCCATGATGTGGCAGCCCATGTCGCCGAGGGCGCCGGTGCCGAAATCCCAATAGCCGCGCCAGTTGAAGGGCACGTAGGCCGGGTCGTATTCGCGTTCGGCGGCGACGCCGAGCCAGAGGTCCCAGTCGAGCGTCGAGGGAACGACCGGCAGCATCTTGGAGTGATCGGGCAGGTTCACGCCTTGCGGCCAGATCGGGCGGTCGGTCCAGCTGTGCATTTCACGGACCTCGCCGAGGACGCCGGCCTCAAGCCACTCGCGGATGAGGCGCATGCCTTCGTTGGCGTGGCCCTGGTTGCCCATCTGGGTGGCGACCTTCTTCTCGCGGGCGAGCTTGTCGAGCTGGCGCGCCTCGGCGACCGTGTGGGTGAGGGGTTTCTCCACAAACACGTGCTTGCCGAGGGAAAGGGCGGCCATGGCGATGGGAAAATGCATGTGATCCGGCGTGGAGACGGTCACGGCGTCGATCTGGTTGCCGAGTTTTTCCAGCATCTTCCGGTAATCGCGGAAGCGCGGCACGTTCGGGAATTCCTCGTAGGTGCGCGCGGCTCGGACATCGTCCACGTCGCAGAAGGCGACGAAGTTTTCGCCCTTGAGGCCCTGCACGGCATCCCAGCCGCGGCCGCCGACGCCGACGCAGGCGATGTTCAGCCGGTTGTTGGGGGACTGCGACTGGCTGCGCAGGATCGCCGGGAAGGCGAGGGCGGCGGAGGCCAGCGAGGAGGTCTTGATGAAGTCGCGACGGGAGAACGAGGGGGTATTCATAAGGTGACGACGATAACGGGGCTAAGATGGCGGGGCAAACCCGCGGGGAAGGCGGAGCGTAGTTGGTCCTGATGGCGAGCGCCAAGCGGGAAAAACTGAGATCCCTTGTCCGCGACATGCCTAAAACGATCGCGGTTGCAGGCCGGCGGGCTCCGTGGTTTTGCCGCAGGCAACCCACGGCGGCGGATTTCACCTCGGGAATGTCGTATCAGCTGCGTCCGCATCCCTCATCCGAAGGGACGATGCGGCCAGCTTTTGGCCGCCAGTGGTTGCATTTATACTTCGCCGGATTGCGCCCTGGCCGGAGCCGGTGACAGGCGAATCCGGGGGCTCGCACGCCGCACGGTTGAGGATGTTCCGGTCACCTCCGGGGTGGTTGCGGCCAGGTCGCGTAGCTCAGCACGGTCGTGAACATCGTCGTGTTCACGCCGGGTGCTCAGTCCGAGCGCAGGGCGGACATCGGATCGATCCGGGTGGCGCGCCGGGCCGGCAGGTAGCTGGCGAGGAGGGCCACCACGACCAGGATGGAGGTCATCAGCGGGAGCATGACGAAGTCGATCGAGGGCCGGCCGGAGAAGATCATCGCGATGGCGAGATTGGCGAGGATGGAGCCGAACAGGCCGAGGCCGGCGCCGATCAACGCGAGACGGAAACCGGCGCCCATGACGAGGCTCAGGATGTCGCGCAACTGCGCGCCGAGCGCGATGCGCACGCCGATCTCGGCGGTGCGCTGAGTGACGAGGCGCGCGATGACACCGTACAGGCCCATCGCGGCGAGCAGCAGGCTGAGCACGCTGAAACCGGCGAAGATCGTCGTGACGAGCTCCATCGTGCGCGTGCTGGTCTTGGCCAGCTCGTCCATGGTGTTGAGCATCTGCACCGGAATGTTCGGGTCGAGTTCCGCGACCGTGCGGCGCAGCGGTTCGGTCATGGGCGTGGCGCCCGCGCGGACCGCGACGGTGACGTAGTTCCAGGTTTCCTGGGCCAGCGGCTTGAAGACCTGGTAAGCGGTGGAAACCGGCGCGGGGTTGCCGGCCAGGCCGACGTCCTTGAACACGCCGACGATCTCGGCGACGACGGTGGTGTCGCCGGAACCGGCGCGGAGGCGCTGGCCGATGGGATCCTGGCCGGGGAAGAGCGCCTTGGCGAGGGACTCGTTGATCAGAATGACCTGCGGCGCGCCCATGCGGTCGGCGGCGGTGAACTGACGGCCCGCGAGCAGGCGGATCTGCAGCGTGTCGAGAAACGCCGGGGAAACGGCGTTGAGAAAGGCGACGGGTTCCTGCCCGGGCACGGGCGGTTCCCGGCCCTCGACGACGTAGGTGCGCGTGGTAAGGAACTGGTAGAGCGGAGCGGTCCAGCCGATGCCGACGTTCTCCACGCCGGGCAGGGCGCGCAGCCGTTGCTCGAGGTTGTCGTAGAAGGCGAGCACCTGCTCGTTCGTGGCGTAGCGGGCCTGCGGGAGGTTCAGGATGCCCTGGGTCAGCCCCGCGGTGTTCCAGCCGATGTCGCGGTGCTGGAGGGTCTGCACGCCGCGGATGAAGAAGCCGGTGCAACTGAGCTGCACGAGCACGGCGGCGAACTGGAAAACGATGAGCAGGTTGCGGAAGCGGTGGTGGGAGCGGTCGCCGGTCGCGCCGCGCGCGCCGCTCTTGAGCGTGTCGTTGACGTTCACGCGGGCCGTGAGCCAGGCGGGGGCGAGGCCGAAGACGATTCCGGTCAGCAGCGACACCACCAGGGCGAAGGCCAGCACGCGGCCGTCGATCGAGATGTCGAGTTCGATCGGGAAGGTGGCCGACATGGCCCGTGAGATCCAGGTGTTGCCCCAGACGGTGACGAGGATGCCAAGGAGTCCGCCGGCGATGGCGAGCAGGATGCTCTCGAGCAGCAGCGGCTTCAGCAGGTGGCCGCGCGAGGCACCGAGGGCCGCGCGGATGGCGAACTCGCGGGTGCGGGAGGTGGCGCGGGCGAGCTGGAGGCTGGCGAGGTTGTCGCAGATGATCAGGAGCACGATGCCGGCGAGGCAGAGCAGAAAAACCGGGCCGGCGGCGGTGCCCGGCGGCAGCAGCGTGGACTGCAGCGGGTGGCCGCGCAGGCCGTCCTCGCTTTGATCGCGCGGGCGGGTGGTCGCAAGGTGTGCCGCGACGGAGGCGAGCCGGGTGTTGAGCTGGTCGAGCGTCTGGCCGCCTTCGAGGCGCGTGATCACCTGAAGCGAGTTGTCGTCGCGCGAGGCCTTTTCCTGCTCGTTGAGGCCCATCGGACGGAAGACGTCGCCCGGGCCCCAGAGAAAGAGGTTGGCGAAGGCCTCGGGCAGGACGCCGACGACCGTGACCGGCTGGCTGTCGACGGAGACGGTCTGGCCGACGATGTCGGGGTTGCCGCCGAAGTGGGCGAGCCAGGCCTTGTGGCTGAGGATCATGACCTGGTTGCCCGCATGGTCCTCCCCGGTGGTGAAGGCGCGTCCGAGGGCGGGTTGCATGCCGAGGACGTTGAAGAAGTCGTTGGAGACGCGCAGGCCGTTGAGATTCTCGGCGCTGCGGCCCGGCTGGGTAAGCGTGTAACCCCACTGGCGGAAGGCGATGAGCCGGGCGAAGCCCGCCGTCTCGCGGCGGAGATCGAGGAAGGCCGCCGCACTGTGGCCGGCGCGCGGATCCTGCTTCGTCGTGCGGTAGATGCGGACGAGATTGTCCTTTTCCGGGTAGGGCAGCGGCCGCAGCAGCAGCAGGTTCATGATGCTGAACATCGAGGTGTTCAGGCCGATGCCGAGGGCCAGGGTGGCGACCATCACGAAGGAGTAGCCGGGGGACCTGGCGAGCTGGCGGAGGGCGAAGCGGATGTCGTTCATGGAAGAAAGGCGGGCCGGATCAGCGGGCGGGGAGCGGGGTGAGCTGTGGCGCGAGGAACCACAGGCGCAGGAGGATGTGCGGCCACGCGGCGTGGGTCTGGGCGGCGGCTGGATCGCCGGTTTCGGTGCCGAGGGCGGCGGCTTCGGGGGTGTCCGTCGGGGCGGCGCGCTCGAGCAGCGCGGACGACAGGCAAAGAAGCGCGAGGAGCAGGGAAAGCAGCGCTCCGCGTTTGAGCGGGAGCAGCAGCCAGGAATTTTCGAAGCCGGACATCGGACTCAGGCGAGGCGGGTGAGCAGCGCGGCCAGGAAGGCGGCGACCGAGGCGAAGGCGATGCCAAGGGTCAGGAAAACCCGCGTGTGAACGCGAAACTGCAGGGTATGAAGCGCGAGCGGCATGTCCCTGAAATAGCGTGGGGCATGCCAAGTGGTTATACAGTTGTTAGCACCTAATCATCAATGATTAGGGGAGAATTCAGCCAAGGCGGGCGAGGCGCCTTGCGCTGAAAACGAAATCAGCTCGTCCCGATACTGGGATGGGCGCGCGCCTAGATCAGCATGGCGGCCATGCTGGCTCCGATGAAGCAGCACAGGCTGCCTCCGATCAGGGATTTGACTCCGAGCCGGGCGAGCGTCGAACGCTGATTCGGGGCGAGGACGCTGATGCCGCCGACCTGGATGCCGATGGAGGCGATGTTGGCGAAGCCGCAAAGCGCGTAGGTAACGATGATCTGGGCACGCTGGTCGGGAATCTGTCCGCCGGCGATCAGCTGGCTCAGCGTGCCGTAGGCGTAGAACTCGTTGAGGATCGTTTTTTCCCCGATCACCTGGCCGGCGACGGTCAGCGAGCCGTAATCCACGCCCATCAACCAGGCGAGCGGAGCGAACAGCACGCCGCAGATGTACTGGAGGGACAGCTCCGGGTAGCGTCCGCCGGTGCTGCCGACGATCCATTCGTTGAATCCGGTCCAGCTGCCGAGGCCGTGGGAGAGGATCGCATTGGCCATGGCGACCAGGGCGGTGAAGACCAGGAGCATGGCGCCCACGTTGACGGCGAGCTTCACCCCGTCGGTCGTGCCGTTGGCGATGGCTTCGAGCGCGTTGGCGCCGATCTTTTCCCGGGGGACGCTGATGGTTTCGTCCACGCTCTCGGTTTGCGGGATCATGATTTTCGCGATGTAGAGCGAGGCCGGCGCCGACATGAGCGAGGCCGTGATCAGGTGCTTGGCGAAAAGCAGCCGCTGGACGGGGTCCTCGCCGCCGAGCATGCCGATGTAGGCCACGAGCACGGCGCCGGCGATGTTGGCCATGCCACCGACCATGACGGCGAGCAGTTCGGAGCGCGTCATCGTGGCGAGGTACGGCTTGATCAGCAGCGGCGCCTCGGTCTGGCCGAGAAAGATGTTGGCGGAGGCGCTCAGGCTCTCCGCGCCGGAGAGGCGCATGCCTTTCGACATGATCCAGGCGAAGGCGTAGACGATGCGCTGGAGGATGCCCCAGTAGAAGAGCAGCGAGGTGAGCGCGGAGAAAAACACGACCGTCGGGAGGACGTTGAAGGCGAAAAGGTAGCCGAAGGACTTCGTATCGGTCACGAGGCTGCCGAAAAGAAACTGTGTTCCGGCCTTGTTGAAATCGAGGATGGCGACGAACGCATTGCCCACCGCGTCCACGGCGTCGCGCACCAGGTCGACCTTGAGCACGAGCAGGCCGCAGGCGAATTGCAGGAGCACGCCCATGCCCACGAGCCGCCAGGGAATCGCCCGCCGGTTTTCGCTGAAGAGCACTGCGATGCCGAGAAAGGCGGCGATACCGAGGAGGCCGCGTAAAATAGGCGAGATATGCTCCATGTCGGGCGATGTTGGCGCGTCACTGGTAGCAGGCCGCCCGGCGGGAGCGAGTTTCTTTTGGCCGGCCGGAAACTTTCGCCCGGCTTCTGCGTCTACGGGTCTTTGGTTGTTACAACGCATGGACGCGCTCGACATTCTTTTCTGTGCCGCGGGTCTGCTGGCCGCGCTTGCCGTGGCGGCGGGGTGCGTGATGGTGCTGTTCGTCTGGATCGGCGGCGGAACATCGGGGAAGGATGCAACGGAAGCTTGGCGTGAGGCCGACGAGGCCTAGACTGCCGGCATGGAACTCTCCGAGCGGCTGACCCGGCATCTGGGCAAGACTCCCGACATCAAACAGGCGGCTTTCGTCGCCTCGAACGCGAGCGTCATGGGCGACGTGAGGCTCGGGCCGCTGAGCAGCGTGTGGTACGGCTGCGTGCTGCGCGGCGACATCAATTCGATCGAAATCGGCGAGGGGAGCAACATCCAGGACCTCACGATGGTGCACCTGGCCGACGATTACGGCGTGAAGGTCGGGCGCTACACGACCATCGGGCACAGCGCGATCATCCATGCCTGCACGATCGGCGACGAGTGTCTGATCGGCATGGGCGCCACCATCCTCGATGGCGCCGTGATCGGCGACCATTGCATCGTGGGCGCCAACGCCCTCGTCACGCAGCGCTTCGTGGCGCCCGCCGGCTCCATGATCCTCGGCTCGCCCGCCAAGGTGGTGCGTCCGCTCAAGGAGAGCGAACTGATGGGCCTCCGCGCCTGGGCGGAGAAATACGTGGTCGTCGCCAAGGCGCACGCCGCGCGCAAGGGAAAATAATCCCCGCGTCGTCCTGATTCATGGCGCGGCGTCCGGCGGCCGTGCACGACGCGGCCGCGCCCGGTGGCCCGAACGGCCCGGTCTTTGCCAAGATCTGCGCAGCGTGACCGCGCCACGGGAAGTAAACTCGCGGCAACCAAAGGAGACGCCATGAAAACCAACATCGGATCCATTGACATCGGAGTGCGGTTTGTGGGTGGTTGCCTGATCGGGCTGTGGGGAGTGCATGTCGAAACCTGGTGGGGTCTCGTCGGCTTCGTGCCGGCGCTCACCGCGCTGTTCGGCTATTGCCCGCTTTACGCGCTGTTCCACATCGACACGACGGCGTGCGATCACTGAGCCGTTCGCCGGGGTGTCCGCGCGGACAGCGCCCGCATCACCGCACGCGTTCCAGGATTGAGAACGTGTAGCGGTGGTTCGCGTCGGCGCCGGCCCGGCGCCAGGTCTCGCGCCAGTTCAACTGGCGCCATTCCGGAAACCAGGTGTCGCCTGCGATCTGCGCGTGGACGAGCGTGAGCAGGAGCCGGTCGGCGAGCGGCAGGGTTTCCTCGTAGATGCGCTGTCCGCCGCAGATCATGATGCGCCCCGGCAGCTTTTGCGCGAGGGCCAGGGCGGTCGGAACATCGGGCGCGGTCAGGGGCCCGGGTGTCGGCACCGGCGCGGAGGACGGGGGTGTGACCGCACCCGGCGCGGTCGCGGTCTTCCTGGCGGAGATGTTTCGGATGTGTTCCGGTTGCGAGGTGATGACCACCGGCTGGCGTCCGTCGGCCAGCACGTCCGGCCAGGTTTCAAAGCAGATGCGTCCGAGCACGACCGTCTGGTTGGCCGTCTGGTCGTGAAACCACTGCTTGTCCTCGGGAATGTCGAACGGCAGCCGGCCGGCGCGGCCGATCACACGGTTTTCGGAGCAGGCGACGATGAGTTCGAGCGGGCGGGCCATTGCGAGGTTGCGTCGGAAAAGCGAAATGGAAAGCTGCCGCGCCATGCAGAGCAAACTTCGATTTGTCGCGGTACTGCTGGGCGTCGCCGCTCTTTTCCCGGCCGGTCGCGGCGATGAATTCGAGGCCCGCTACCAGGCGGTGCTGGAAGCCAGGGGCCGGGCGACCGAGGCGGAACGGCTGCACGCGCTGTTCAAGGCCGACTGGGACTACCTCATGGCCGCGTATCCCGAGTGGGCCACCTGGGTCGGCTATCCCGGCCACGAGCGCGAATGGACGGATCTCAGCCGCGAGGCCATTGTGCACCGCAAGGAGGTGGCCGGGCGCGCCCTGCCGGTCCTCGCCACGATCGACCGCGCGCAACTAGGGCCGGTGGACTGCGTCAGCTACGACATCTTCAAGCGCCTGACGGAGGAGGGCGTCGAGGGCAACCGGTTCCCGACCGAGCTCGACCAGCTCAACCAGCTCGGCGGCATCCACCAGGACGCGGCCCAGTTGCTTCGCGGCATGCAGGCCGGCAACGCCGTGCACCTCGAGCAGCAGCTCGCGCGCCTGGAAGGCCTGCCGCGCGTGGTGGACAACGTCATCGCGTTGCTGGAGGAAGGGCTCGCGAAAGGCATCACGCCGCCGCAGGTCACGCTGCGCGACGTGCCGGCGCAGATCCTCAACCAGATGCCCGAGGAGCCGCTGAAGAGTCCGTTGCTGGCGTCGTTTGCGGATCTGCCGCCGGCGGTCTCCGGCGAAAAGGGCCTCGAACTGCGCGCCGCCGCGGCGAAGACCTACGTCGAGGCCGTGCGGCCGGCGTTCCAGCGCCTGGAGAAATTTGTCCGGGAAAAATACCTTCCCGGCGCCCGCCGGACGATCGCGGCCTCGGCCTTGCCCGACGGCGCGGCCTGGTATGCATGGCGCATCAAGACCTACACCTCCACCGATCTCACGGCGCAGCAGATCCACGACATCGGCCTGGCCGAGGTGAAGCGCATCCGAGCCGAGATGGAGCGCGTGAAGGCCCAGACCGGTTTCACGGGCACGCTGCAGGAATTCTTCGTGCACCTGCGCACCGATCCGAAGTTCTTTTTCACCGACAAGGAGGAGCTGTTGCGCGCGTACCGCGACATCGCCAAGCGGGCGGATCCCCAACTGATGAAGCTCTTCAAGACCCTGCCGCGCACGCCCTATGGCGTGCTGCCCGTGCCGGAGTACGCGGAGAAGTCCCAGACCACCGCCTATTATTATCCGAGCGCGCCGGACATCGGCCGCCCGGGGTATTTCTTCGCCAACACCTACGCGCTGGAGACGCGGCCGAAATGGGAGATGGAGGCGCTGACGCTGCACGAAGCCGTGCCCGGTCATCACCTGCAGATCGCCCTCGCGCAGGAAATGGGTGACCTGCCGGAATTCCGGAAACACGGCGGCTACACGGCTTTCGTCGAAGGGTGGGGGCTCTATTCCGAAAGCCTGGGCGAGGAGATGTGGTTTTACGCCGATCCGTATGCGAAATTCGGCCAGCTTACCTACGAGATGTGGCGCGCCATCCGTCTGGTCGTGGACACCGGCATGCATGCGCTCGGCTGGTCGCGCCAGCAGGCCATCGATTTCTTCAAGGACAACGCCGGGAAATCCGAGCACGACATCGTCGTCGAGGTGGACCGCTACATCGTCTGGCCCGGGCAGGCGCTGGCGTACAAGATCGGCGAGCTGAAGATCAAGGAACTGCGCGCCTACGCCGAGAAGGAACTCGGGCCCAGGTTCGACATCCGTCTCTTCCATGACGAAATCCTGCGCAACGGCGCCGTGCCGCTGAGCGTGCTCGAAACCCACCTCAAGGAATGGGTGGCGGTGGAGAAGAAATAGGGTCGCGCAGCCGCATGCCGCCTCGCGTCCATCTGCTCCTGTATCGGCATGCCAACAAGGCCGTGTTGTCGGCCGGCCTTGTCGCGGCGGCGTGGTATTGGCCGGCGCTCGCAGAGAAAGGGATATTCCTGATCTTCCTGCCGGCGCTTTTCGCCTACCTGCTGCTGCCCGCCGCGCTGGCCTGGGATTTCGCGCCCGTTGTCCGGTTTGCGATGGTCCGGCCCGGTTGGAGGACGTGCCGCGGGAGGAGAGGAAGCGTGAGCGTGTTTACCGCTGCGAGCGTTGCCAGCATGTCCTGAAAACCGGCGTTCGTTTCGAGAGGGAGCCGATTTGATGATCCGGGGAGCCAGGCTGGGGCTTCGGGCTCCCCGGCTGGGGAACCTTGGAACAGGGCGATGCGGCGGCGTTTCCGGCGTTGCCCAAACCGGTCCTTGCCTGTGTCATAAATGGCAAATGACTATTGGAGTACCCCGGGAAATCAAAATCGGTGAAACGCGCGTCTCCATGACGCCCAGCCTCTGCCGTCGCGTGACCTCGCTCGGCGGCAAGGTTCTCCTCCAGAAAGGGGCGGGGCTCAGCGCGGGTTTCACCGACACCGAATATAGATCCGCCGGCGCCACGCTCGTGGCCCCGGCGGCCAAGGTTTGGAAGGGAGCGGACCTCATCCTGAAGGTGAAGGAGCCGCAGGAAAGCGAGTTCCCGCTCATGCGCGAAGGCCAGACGCTCTTCACGTACCTGCACCTCGCCGCCTGTCCGGAACTGGCGAAGGAGCTTTGCCGGAAACACGTGCTCGGCATCGCTTATGAAACGGTGGAGGGCCCCGACGGGCAGTTTCCGTTGCTCAAGCCGATGTCGCAGGTGGCGGGCCGTCTCTCGATCCAGATCGGCGCCTACCTGCTGCAGTCGCAGCTTGGCGGCTCGGGCATGCTGCTCGGCGGGATTCCGGGCACGATGCCCGGCCATGTGGTCGTGGTCGGCGCGGGCAATTCCGGCGCGCACGCCGTGCGCATGGCCGCCGGCATGGGCGCGCGCGTCACCGTGCTCGATCTCGACACCCGCAAGCTCGAGGTGATCGACCAGGAATACCGCGGCAAGGTCGTCACCCTTGTTTCCAATCCCGCCAACATCGAGCAGCAGGTCGCCGAGGCGGATCTGCTCATCGGTGCCGTGTTGATCCCCGCGGCCAAGGCGCCGGTCGTGGTTTCGAAGCGGATGGTCGCCACGATGCGCCCCGGCAGCGTGATCGTGGACATCGCCATCGACCAGGGCGGTTGTGTCGAAACGATCCACGCCACCTCGCACGATCATCCGACGTACAAGACCAACGGCGTGATCCATTACGCGGTGCCCAACATGCCCGCGCTGGTCGGGCGCACCTCGACGATGGGCCTGACGCAGGCGACCGAACCGTTCGTGGCGCTCATGGTGCAGAAGGGAGTCGATCGCGCCCTGGCCGAGCACAAGGGACTCGCCCGGGGCATCAACACCCGCAACGGCCGCATCACCTACGATGCGGTCATCAAGGCGTTGGGATTTGATTCCTGACCGTTTCGCCCTGCTCCGCGCATTCCATCGCGTCGCCGGGAAAACCCGCCGGTGCTGACCGTCACCCGGCGGCGCTCAGGTCGACCAATGTTCGTATTACGAACATTCGTCCGGTTGCCTCCTCTGGGAGCCGAAGCCAAATGTTCGTAATACGAACATTGGCGGCGGAGCAGGTTTGCGGAGACGGTGGCGCGGGAGGATCCGGGCTTTTGTGGTTGCCGGGCGGTTCAGCGGTTGCAGCGTCGGCGGAACGGGCCGCCAACTTTTCCTTCCTCGTGCATTACCGACGGTTGTTACTCTCTCTTGGACTGGTCCTGCTGTTTGACGCGGTTTTCGCCGCCGCCCCCGATCCGTATCCGGGGCTGGCGCGGAAATGGCAGTATTACCAGTCGCCGAACTTCGAACTCTACAGTGCGAACAGCGAGCGCGAATCCCGCGATGTGCTCGAGCGCATGGAGCTGCTGCGCGCGCTGTTCCTCGACATTTTCCAACTGAAGGCGCGGTTGCCGCAACCGGTCACGATCTACTATTTCGACCGTCAGGCCGATTTCGACGGCTACAAACCGCTCCGCTTCCGGGGTGGCGATGCGCGGTATCTGGGCTTCTGCAACAATTTCCCGGATCGCACCGTGATCACCCTGGCCCCGGCCCGCGATCGGGACTCGGCGATCGAGGTCATCTACCACGAGTACATCCACTACCTGTTCCGCATCACGGAGCAGAATCCCGCGCCGTGGTTCAACGAAGGGGTGGCCGAGCTGTTCTCGACGATGCAGGACGACGACGAGTGGCTCCAACTGGGGCAGCCGGTCGTCGGCCGGGTTCTGGAATTGCAGCGCGGCCGCATGATGCCTTTCGAGCAGCTGTTCGCCGTGGGGTACGACTCGCCGGTTTTCAAGGACCGGAGCCATTCCGGCATGTTCTACGCCCAGTCGTGGGCGTTTCTGCATTACTGCTATTTCGGCGTGAACAAGATCCCGCCGGACAAGATGTCGCTCTTCCTGCGCATCGCGGGTTCGTCGGAAATCCAGAGGAACCCGGAGCTGTTCCGCAGCGTCTGCGGCGACCTGCTCGGGCTCGACTACGCGGGGCTGATGCGCGAAATGGAGCGCTACATCCTGCGCGGGCGGTTTCAGGGCCGGAAGGCGAAGCGTCCCGCAATCACGCCGCGGCAGGAATACAGCGTCCGTTCCGCCGCGCGGGAGGAGATGCAGGTGCGGCTGGCGGAGCTTTCGTTGCGCATGACCGAAAGCCCATATGCGAACCTGCTGGTGCGCGAGCGGCTGGAAAAGGCGCCCGAGGCGCGGCTGCGCGAACTGATGGGCGCCGTGGCGCTGATCGCGCAGGAGCCCGACATCGCCCGCGAGCATTGGAACGCCGCGGTCGAACTGGGCACCTCGAATGCCGCGATCTTCCGCGAACTGGGGCGTCTGGAGACCAGCGCGATCTTCCGCCAGTTCGACCTCGATTACCGCATGCCCGAAAAGCGGGCCGCCTACCTGCGCGCGCTGTTGCAGAAGGCCGTCGAGTGCGCGCCGGAGCAAAGCCTCGGCTACGAGATGCTGGCCTGGGTGGAGGCGCTTTCCGGCAAGCCCGACATCGCCAGCCTCAACCGCATCCAGGCGCGCTTTTCCACGCTCAACGAAAAGGCGCAGACGTTGCTCGCCCTCGTGATCGTGCGCCTCCGTCTCGGGCAGAACGACGAGGCCTTGCAGATGCTCGACCAGCTGGATCGATTCAAACCCGACGACTGGACGCTGTTCGGCGCCGAGCTGACCCGGGCGCGTTTGGAAGGGCGGCCGGTGGATCGCGAGCGCCTGCCGAAGCGAGCGGCCCCGGGCGTCCGGCCGATGGTCACGCTTCCGCACTGAGCCCGGCTTCGCCGGGATGGTTCCAGTTCTCCACGCGCCAGAGCTCGGCGGCGGGGAGCGGAACGCTGCGCACCAGGTGGCGTTCCATGAGCGCGGTGGCGAGCGCCTGGAGCGAGCGGTCGGGCTCGTCGAGCCGGCGCGTCACCTCGGCGAGCGCGAGACGCGGGTAGATGGCCGCCAGCGGTTCATGCCGGCCGTCGGGCCGGCAGGCCATCGCGCCGATGCTGCTGCCGCAGTAGCTGCCGAGCCATTGGTACCACCAGGCGTCGATGCGCGGCATGTCCACGGCCAGCACGGCCAGCAGAAGCGTGCGCGAATGCGTGAGCGCCGTGTGCAGCCCGGCGAGCGGACCGGAGTCCGTGACGGTGTCGTGCCAGAGCATCAGGTGGTCGGGCAGGCCCAGCGGCGGCTGACCGGGGGCGCGGACGATGGCAACCGGGTCGGCCCCGGCCCCGTGCAGGGTGAGGGCCTGGCGTTCCCAGAGCGGACGAGCCTCGTGGGCCAGCAGCGCCTTGTCGCGCCCCATGCGCATCGATTTTCCTCCCGCCAGCACGGCACCGGTGAGTTGTCCCGGAGGAATCATGACAGAGCGCGCCCAGGCGTCGCTTTCACGTTTCGCGGCATGGCAATCCGGGCGCGGGCGGAAGCGTCTCCGCCGCCGGTCCGCAGCCAGCCGTCATTCAGGATGCGACAACGCAGCCCGCCGCGACCCTTGAGCCAGGCCTCGGCGCCGGGAGCGAACGCCTCGTCCATCCAGTAGCAAGGCCGGCACTCCTCGGCACCGGCCAGCCGCACGCCCTGCAGGTCGAATTCATGGCCGACGAGCGCGTTCAGGTCGACGCCGCTCACCAGCAGGTTGCGCCGAAGCGCGGCCGGACTGGCCCCGGGCCGGTTGAGCGCGCGGCAAAGACCAGCAAACACCTCGGCGGCGAAAAGCGTGACCTGACCCTTGTAATCGGCCTTGTGGTCGAAGAAGCGGTCGCCGCGCAGGCCGCGTCCGGCCACGCATTCGACGGCTGCGACCTCGTGAACCGGCTGGTTGAGCGACTCCTTGCCGTGGCGACCGAAATAGCGGTGTCCCTCGGAGACGAAGATCCGGTGCAGCGTGAGGGGCGTAGCGACGGTCGGGGGCATGAGAACTTAAAACCGGGCAATCCCAGATGAACACAGATTGACCCGGATGGGGAGGCGATAATCCGTGGTTCGGCCTTCCCGCGATTTTCCGACCGCCACCGCGCAGGCCTTGTCGGCGGGGTCGATCCCCGCCCAAGGCACGCAGGGCATGAACCGGTGGAGAGAGTGCTGCGGATGGCGGCCCAACTCCGGGAGTCGAGCGCAGCCGCGCCGGTGAGCCGGGCGTCGTTGGCGCGAAACGGCCGTCGGTCAAGCGGAGGCGAAGGTTCCCTCGGGAAGCTTGAGTTGCCGGCATGCATGAGGGTCGAGGTTGGCGGTGGCTTGGCGGAAAACGTCCTCGCGGAAGAGCCGGCGCGGCAGGCCGGGCGTGAGGAGGGAGGGCGGCACGAGGCCGGCGGCGACGAGATCGTTTTGTAGCGAACCGGCGCGTTCGGCGGTCGGGGCGCCGGCATCGCGACGCGAGAACACGATGAAATCGGGCACGGGCTCGACGACACCTGGCAGCGGGGAGAAACGGCCGAGCAGCGCGGGTTCGAGGGCTTCGGCGGACAGGTTGAGGCAGGCCGGGGCCGCGAGCACGCGCGCGAGGTCGCGGCGGTTCTCCGGCTCGTCACACCACGCCGCGGCCTCGGCGATGGCGGCGACGAGGGAGGCGGTCACGGTGGCGTGGCGTTCGAGGAAGTCCTCGCGCATCATGAACACCTTTTCGACGTGGCCGGGTGACTGGGCGACGCTCCAGGCCGGGCACCAGCCCTGGTTTTGCTGCACGGCCAGCGAGTTCCACGGGTCGCCCACACAGTAGCCGTCGAGCGTGCCGGCCACGAGGTTGCGGAACATCTGGGCCGGCGGCACGACGGCGATGCGCACGTCGCGCTCGGGATCGAGGCGGGCGTCCAGCAGCCAGCGGCGCAGCAGCACGTGGTGCATCGAGTGCGGAAAAACGATCCCGAACATGAGCCTGTTTTCGCCGCGACGACGGAGCGCCTCCTCGCGCAGGGTGGCGGCGTCGCGGACGCCGAGTTCGCGCAGGCGGTTGGACAGCGTGATGGCGTTGCCGTGCAGATTGAGCACGAGCGGGGAACAGACGTCGGACGGGGCGCAGCCGAGACCGAGCTTGGTGGCCCAGACCATCGGTCCCGGGGCATGGGCGCCGTCGAGTTCGCCGTAGAGAACCTTGTCGCGGATCGTCGCCCAGCCGACCTCGCGGCGCAGCTCGACGCGGAGTCCGCGGCGGCGGAAGCAGCCGAGCTCCTGGGCCAGGAGGATCGGTGCCGCATCGGTCATAGCGATGAAACCGAGGCGGAGCGGGCGGGCGGAGGCGAAGCGGTTGACGGCCATGATGCGAGGACAGGAGCCCGTGACATGCCAGCCGTCGAAGTTGGCCCGATTACTGCTCACCAAAGAATTCATGGCTGGCATGAGTCCGGTTCATGTCCGCCTTCCCGGGACCACGAATGAAGAACACTGTATTCGATACGCGGCAACTGCTGGCCTTCGCCACCCTCGCGAAGCTGGGCAGCTTCACGCGCGCGGCGCAGGAGCTTTTCCTGACGCAGGGCGCGATCAGCCACGCGATCAAGGCGCTGGAGGAGCAGGCGGGATGCCGGCTGTTCGAGCGCGCCGGACGCCGCGTGGCGCTCACGCAGTCGGGCGAGCAGTTCCTCCGCCATGTGGACAAAATCCTCGACGAGATGACAACCGCGCGCCGCGGCCTCGACGAACTCACGCGCTGGGGACATGGACGGCTGCGGCTCGGCGCGAGCACGACGGCATGCCAGTACATTTTGCCTACGGTGTTGCGCGAGTTCAGGCAGAGTTTTCCCAAATGCGTGATCTCGATCGATCCCGGCGACCATGCCCGCCAGGTGGACCAGCTGCTCGGCGGCAGCATCGATCTCGCCCTGATGCTGGAGCCGGAAGGCCTGAAGGAACTGAGCTTCGCGCCGCTGTTCGAGGACGAGATGCGTTTCCTCATCGCCCCGGGCCACGCTTGGGCGCGCGAAGGCCGGGTTCTGCGCGAGGGGTTCGGGGACGAGACGCTGATCGTCTACAACCACACGAGCTACACCTTCAGGCTGGTGAAGGATTATTTCCGCAGCGAGGAGCTGCCGCTCACGAACCTGCTGGAGCTCGGCAGCATGGAGGCGATCAAGGAGCTGGTGAAGATCGGCCTCGGCGTCGGCGTGCTCGCGCCCTGGGTCGCCCGCAGCGAACTCGAGTCGGGCGCGCTGGTTTCGCTGCCGCTCGGCCGGCGCAAGCTGCGGCGCAAGTGGGGCGTCGGCCACCTGCGCGGGCGTCGGCTTTCGCTCGGCGAGGAAACCTTCGTCGGCCTCTGCCAGAGCGTGACCGCCGAGATCGCCGGAAAAGCGGTGGCGGTGGCCTGAAGGGGAGCGTTTGCTCCGGCCGATGAAGCCACGAAAAAGCCCGCGTCCCTGGACGCGGGCCGGAGGAGGAAAGAGCGAGCGGGCTTACGCCTGCACCACGATCTTCACGCTCTGCAGCTCGATGCGCTCGATCGGCGTGCTCTTCTCGCCGCCGCCGCCGTTCTTGACCGGCACGCTGGCGATGCGTTCGAGCACGTCGTAACCGTCGGTCAGCTGGCCGAAGGCGGTGTACTGGCGGTCGAGGAACTTGGCGTCGCCGTGGCAGATGAAGAACTGCGAGCCGGCGGAGTCGGGGTGCGAGGAGCGGGCCATCGAGATCACGCCGCGCACATGCGACTTGGCGTTGAACTCGGCCTTGATCTTGTAGCCGGGGCTGCCGGTGCCGGGCATGCCGGTTTCACCGGCCTTGGTGTTGGGGCAGCCGCCCTGGATCATGAAATCCTTGATGATGCGGTGGAACGCGGTGCCGTCGTAGAAACCCTCGCGGGCGAGTTTCTTGAAGTTTTCGACGGTCTTCGGGGCCACGTCGGGCCAGAACGCAATGGTCATCGCGCCGTAATTCGTGGTCAGCACGGCGACTTCGGCTTGAGGAGGAGTGGTGCTCATGAACGGGCCAACAAGCCCGGCCCGGCGAGGGGCCGCAAGAACCAAATCTCATCGGCGCAATCCGTCCGCGCCTTGAGGACTATATCGGTGGAATATTTCCCGGCGGACGAAGCGCTTGCACGCAATCTGCTGTGAGCGTGGCGCCATGTGGAAATCGTCCTTCTCCCCTCATTCTCCCACCAAACAGCCTGTGCCCGTTGCGCCTCCGGCGCCAACGGGCGTCCGGGAAGCCCGCGTTTCCATGGACCGGCTGGAGGCCATGGCCGTGGCGGGCGTGAAACTCGCGGCCCTGGGGCCGCAACTGGCGGCGCTCGCCGTCCGCATGGAGGAGCAGGCCGACACGCAGGCCGCACAGGCGGCGCGCATCGCCGACGCGGCCCGTTCGCTGACCGGACGTCTCGGCGATGTCGTCGGACGCTTGGAAACCGCGTCGGGCAGCGTGCAGGAGGTGATGGCGGAGATCGCCCGCATCGCGGACCAGACGCGCATCCTTTCGCTCAACGCGAGCATCGAGGCGGCCCGCGCCGGTGAGCACGGTCGTGCGTTTGCAGTGGTGGCCCGGGAGGTCCAGCAGCTGGCCGACCAGACGCGGGCATCGACGGGCCAGATCGAGGCCCGCGTGCAGGCCATCCAGGCCAGCGTGGGCGACGTCGCCGCCGCGGTTGCCGAAGGACGCGGGCGTGATCCGAAACCGGAGGAGGCGGTGACCGTGGCGGCGGTGAACTCCCAGGTTCAAGTGATGGCCGGGACGGCTGCTGACCAGCGCAGCGGGGCCAGATCGCTCCGGGCGCTCGGAGAAAAAGCCGGCCAGTTGACCGAGAACCTGCTTCTGGCCATGGGCACCCTCCGGCTCGGGGTGCACCGCCGGGCCGCCCAGGAAATCCGCTCACTGCTGCCCGCGTTGCCGACGGCGCTGGCGCACGCCGCGCGGCTCGACGATGTGCTCGCGGCCTGGCTGGCGGAGCATGCGGGATTCGAGCTGCTGTATGTGACGGACGCCACCGGGCGCCAGCTGAGCGCCAACCTGGGCTGGCATGAAGGCGCGGTGGTGGCGGGCGAAGCGGCCCGCGGGCGGCATTGGCAGGACCGCTCGTGGTTCCGCGAGGCGCTGCACCGCTCAGGCGAAGTGGCGTGCACCGACATCTATCGCTCGGCGGCCACGGGCGATTATTGTTTCACGCTGTCGGCGGCGTTGATGGATGCGCGGGGCAGACCGGCCGGCGTGCTGGGAGCGGACGTGAATTTCCAGAAACTCACCGGTGGCAGCGCCGCGTGAGGCCCGCATCCGGACTGCCATCTTTCGGAGCAGGCCGGGTTTCCACATACCCGGCTTGCCAGCCGGGTCACGGGGGCCAAGCGTTCGCGGCGCGCATGCGCTTCACCTCGCTCACCCTGCAGGGCTTTCGCAATCTCGCGCTCACCGACGTCCGGATGGGCGGGCGGCGCATATTCCTCTGCGGATCGAATGCCCAGGGTAAGACGAACTTCCTCGAGGCGCTCGGCTACGTGACGGCCCTGCGCTCCTTTCGCGGCGCGGAGACGCGGGCGTTGATCGGACTCGGCCAGCCGCAGGCCGGGCTCGGTTTCGGGCTCGAGCACGAACAGTTCGGCGCGAGCCGCGTGACGATCACGCTCCGGGCCGACGGCCGCGAAGTCATGTGGGAACAGGGCAAGGTGACGCGCCTGGCGGATTTCATCGGCAGGTTTCCGACCGTGGCCTTCTGGTCGCAGGACAACCAGTTCCTGCGCGGATCGCCGTCCCTGCGCCGGCGCTGGCTCGACCTGACGCTCGCCGCCATGGACTCCGGTTACCTGTTCGCGCTCCAGGCCTATACGCGGGTCGTGGCCGAGCGGAACATCCTGCTCAAGCACGGCGGGTCCGATGCGGGCGCGATCACGGCCTTCGAACACGAACTCGGGGTCCAGGCCGCCAAGGTCGTCGCGGCGCGGTCCGCCGGCGTCGCGACGCTCGGCGATTTTTTCCGCCGGGCCCACGCCCGGCTGGTGCCGGAGGGCGAAACGGCCGGGCTGGTCTACGCCCCGGACACGGCGGCGGCGACGGTGGAGGACTTTGTCGCCCTGCAGGCGAAGAGCCGTCCGCGCGACATGCTGTTGAAGTCGACGGAGCGCGGACCGCACCGCGATGATCTCGAGGTGCTGCTGAACGACCGCCCGGCGCGTCAATTTGCATCCGAAGGCCAGCAGCGCTGCCTCGTGATCGCGCTGCGGCTGGCGCAGGCCGCGTACTTCAAGGCGAAGGGCGGGGTGACGCCGGTCCTGTTGTGCGACGACGTGCTCGGCGAACTCGATCCGGTGCGGCGGGAACGGTTCTGGGCCTCGCTCGAGCACGATCCGCAGGTGATCGCAACGGGGACCGCCCTGCCCAGTGATTCGGGAGGGTGGGAGGTGCTGAAGGTGGCGAACGGCTCGGTCACCGCGGATCCCGCGTAACCAAACGCCAAAGCCCCATGGCCGGTCTCCAGACAATTTTGCAAACCCGGGAGGAAGGAAGCGCCGAAAGGCCGCGGGCCTGCGGTCGCCAAGGGGGGCTGGTTTTGGATTTTGGTGTCCGTGTTTGCCCTTTGGGCATTGGGAGTCTGGCGTTTTCCTCCGATGCACTTTGAACCCTGGCAATGGATCCTGCTCGCCCTGGCGGCGGTGCTTTTCGGTTTTTCCAAGACCGGGATTCCCGGCATTTCGATCCTGTCGGTCGGCATCCTGGCCAACCTGATGCCGGCCAAGGTCGCGACCGGCGTCGTGTTGCCGATGCTCATCTTCGCCGACGTGTTCGCGTTTTTCGTGTATCGGAAAAACCTCGACTGGCGCCGTGTCGGCCGGCTGCTGCCCTGGGCCGTCCTGGGCGTGGCGGCGGGGTGGTGGTTGCTGGGGCGCATCAACGATGTCCAGACCGCGCGCGTGGTCGGCGTGATCCTCGTGGCGATGCTCGCGCTGACTTTCTGGCGGCGCCGGCGCAATGCCGATGAGGCCGCCGCGCATGCCCCCGCCTGGTTTGGCCCGGTGATGGGTCTGCTGGCCGGGCTGACCACGATGATCGCCAACGCGGCGGGCCCCGTGATGACGCTCTACCTGCTCGCGATGCGGCTCAACAAGCTGGAGTTTCTCGGCACCGGGGCGGCCTTTTTTCTTTTGATCAACTGGATCAAGGTGCCGTTTGCGATGCAGCTGGGCATCATCAATGCCTCGAGCCTGGGATTGAATTTGTGGCTGTTGCCGGCCGTGGCGGCCGGTGCGTTACTCGGCCGCCCGGTGGTTGAGCGGGTTAACCAGCGCTTGTTCGAAAATCTGGCTCTGGGATTCGCGGTGCTCGCCGCGGTGCGTTTGCTCGTTTGATATCCGAGCATGCTTTGCCTTTCTTATTCTTAAATCGGGAGTTCCTGTAAATGAATGTCGCAAGGCATTGATTTAAAATGGGTAATTTGTTAACGCTTTATGGACTTGAGTCTGGGTAATATACCCTAGATACTCATTTCGAGCCAATGAAAGTCCTGTATCAGACACTCGTGATGAGTTTCGCCCTCCTGGCGTCGTGCGCGACGGCCTGGGCCGGTTCAGCGACGGGCATCTATGGACTTTATTACACCGGTGTCGACAACAGCGGCAACACGCTCGGCAACGCCGCGCAGGATTCGCATTGGACGGTGACCTACGCCCGCGTCGGCGGCTCGGTCTACACCGGCAACAGCACCTACACCGGCGCATCCTATGTCGTCAGCAGCGACTATATCGACGGCGCGTGGGTGCAGAACTCCGCCTCCTATCGCTGGATCACCGCGCCCGGCGCGCGCAACTCATCCTCTACCAGCAGTTCCATGAACCAGGGTGGCGATTACCTTCCGGGCAATGGCACTTCGGGCAACAACAGCGCCTACTTCGTCTATCGCCTTGCGTTCACCATCACGGGCGCGGGTGGCAACGGCAGCAACGTGACGAACAACGTCGCGATTTCGCTGACGATCGCCGCGGACGATCAATACTCGATCTACGTGAATCCGGCCTCGGCCCCGACGGTGAGCAGCAGCGGGGTGATCAGCACGGGCGGCACGGCGGCTTCTGCGACCCGCACGGCGGCCTGGGACAACACCACGTCCGTGACGCTGCAGAACTATGGTTCCGGTTCGGCGAACAACGCCGATTTCGTCATCGGCACCAATTACCTCTACATCGTCGTCGCCAACACCAACAGCGCGACGGGTTCGAGCTCGTCGAGTGCCCTGAATCCGAGCGGCCTGTTGGTTTACCAGGTGGGCACGGCGATGACGATCGATGGCAAGCCCGTGCCCGAAGCCGGTACGGTGTTGCCGGTGGTGGCGGCGCTCGGGCTCTTTGCCTGGCGCCGGTTTCGCCGGCGCGAATCTTCGCCGGCCGGCTGATTCCGCGGCGTTCGTGTCGGCGTGCTTCAGCCGCCGAGATGCCGGTCGAGCAGGGCCTCCTCGGCGGAGGTCATCGTGTCCGGCGGAACGGTCGCTCGCAGGCGGCGCGCGGCCTCGATGCGTCCCTCCATGGCCAGGGCCAAGGTGTAGACGTAGCCGAGCGCGGGATTGGAGTCCGCTTCGCTGGCGCGCGGACGCAGCAAATTGAGCGCCTCGGTCGTGCGTCCCTCCTGCAGCCACACGAAGGCCTGGGTGGCGATGAAGGCGCGGTTCAGGGGCTCGTGGTCGAGATTTTCCCGGGCCAGGCGCGCGGCGAGGCGCTGGTCCCGGCCGGTGAGGGACGCGAAGAAGGCGAGGTTGTTGCCGATCGCGGAATCCATCGGCCGCAGCGCCTGCAGGCGGCGGAACACCCGGTACTGGCCCTCGGCATCGCGACGGACCTGGTAATGGCGGGCCAGCGCGCCCAGGGCCTCGACGGCAATTTCGTTCTGTTGTTCGGTAAGACGCCACCAGAGGGCCTCGGCCACCTCGGTGCGCCCCCAGCCGTAGAGCAGGCCGGCGGCAAAGAGCCCGTGCGTGCCGTTGAGCTCGGCACGGCCGAGCAGGGTGCGTTGAAGTTCTTCCGCGCGGGCCCGGTCGCCGAGCTCGTGCGCGGCCTGCAGGGCGTAGCTCCAGCGCAAAAAATCAGTCTCCTGGTTCCAGGTGCCGCCGGCGGTCCAGTCGCGGAGACCGGTCCAGTCCTCCTGCAGGCGCAGCGTTTCGGCCATGGAGACGATGAGTGGCGGGCGGAGCAACGCGTGGGCGGGCAGGGTGTTCATCCACCGCAGCGCCTCGCCGCTCCGGCCGATCTGGTTCAGCCAGCTGATCAGTTGGGCGGCACCGGCGGGGCTGGTGCCGTGATCGCGCTGGAGTCCGGCCAGCACTTCGGCGAAACGCGCGGGATCCGTACGGCTCAGGGCCAGCAATGCGAGACGCATGTCGTCGTTGGTACGCCGCGGGTGTTGCAGCAGGGCGTCCGCCCAGCCGCGGACCGGGGCGGATTCGTCGCGACCGAGCGCATCGTTCAGCAGCGCGCGCAGGGCCGTGGCTCCCCAGCCGGTGTCGCCGGACCAGCGTGTGAGCAGATCCAGGCCCTGGCGACGCGTGGCCTGATCGGTGGCGTTGAGGGTGATCAGGCCGAGCGGCACCTCGTTTTCCGCGCGCGGACCTTCGATCCTGGCGGCGGCTTCGAAATGCGCGCGGGCCTCGGTCAGGCGCAGTGCCCTCCGCGCCAGTTCGCCGCGCATGCGCTGCACGTCGGCGGAATTTTCCTGGATGGCCGGAGGCAGCCGGTCGAGATGCCGGACGCATTTTTCGGGCTGGTCGGCCCGAAGCGCGTCCGCGGCGACGGTGATGGCAATGGCGGTGTCCTCGGGGTCGAGCTCGGCGGCGCGCACGGAGTAGCCGTATGCCTGGCTGTATTGTCCGCCCCGGCGGGCGAGTTCAGCGGCGATGAGCCAGGGCTCGGGATCGTCGGGCGCGAGCGCGGCGGCCCGCTGGGCGGCTTCGGCGGCGTAGTTCAGGTGGCCGCTTTCGAGCCAGCTTTGCGCGATCCTGACCGCGTTGCGCCGGTTCCACCACGGGTAGGCCCAGTGCCAGGTGACGAGGCCGGCCACCACGCCGAAGGCCGCGAGGTACAGGCCGAGGCGGGCGAACCGGTGCGCCTCGAAGAAATCGAGAATCTGCCACCAGGCATCGCGCAGGTGAAACCGGTCCACCCGTCCGCGCAGGCGTTCGAGCCGGCCCGGAAAGGGCGCAACCGTGCGTTCGGCGGCGGGGTCATGGCGCGAGGGCTTCTTCATGAAGGCGCACCGATTGTCGCGCCGGAAGGGACGGAAACAAGCCGGAAGCCGCCGCGGCATTGCACTTCTTTTTTGGCGCGTAACGTGTATGCAGAACCCGAAACATGGCCCGCGCCTCCGTCAGACTCCTCTGGAAAGCCAAGCTTGAAGGCCGCCTCGCGGCGAAACACTGGCCGGACGCCCCGACGTTGCAGCGTCCGGCGTATGGCGGGCGCGTTCTCGGGATCGATCCCAGCCTGCGCGGCACCGGCCTGGCGTTGATCGAGTTCACCCCGGGCCACCAGCCGGTGATGCTGCGCTGCCAGACGGTGAAAATCGCCCCCAGGCACCCGATGGCCCACTGCCTCGCGGAGATCCACCGTGCGGTGACGGTGTTCATGGCGGGCTTTGCGCCGCGTCACGTGGCCTTGGAGCAGACGATCTACGTGCAAAACTTCCAGACCGCCCAGATTCTCGGCGCGGCCCGCGGCGCGGCGATCGCCGCCGCGGCGTTGCACGGGACGGAGATTTTCGAGTATGCGCCGTTGCGGGTGAAGCAGGCCGTGGTCGGCGCCGGCCATGCGAGCAAGGAACAGGTGGCCCGTACGGTCATGGGCATGCTCGGCCACGGACGCACGCTGGCCTTCGACGAGTCCGACGCCGCGGGCGTGGCGCTGTGCCATGCGCTGACCTGGCGCGGCTGATCAGGCGGAAGGTTCCGCCGGGGCGCGGTTGCGCCGCTCGACGTGTTTCACGACGACGTATCCGCCGCCGGCGATGCCGCTGAGCACGGCCGGGAAGAGCAGGGTGTCGTAGCCGAACAGGCCGTAGCCGAACGTGCCGATCACGCCGCCGGCGAAAAATCCGGAAAAGAGCACACCGTAGAGTTTGAACCGGTACCAGTCCACGTGTTCACCCCGGAGGAAGTGTCCGCAGGCGATGCCGAGATCGGTGACCATGCCGGTCATGTGCGTGGTGCGCATCGTGGCGCCGCTGTAGCTGGTGACCATCGCGTTTTGCAGGCCGCAGCCGAGCGCGGCAAGGTAGTCGCCGGCGTGGGAGCCGGTCCGCAAAAAATAAACGGCCAGCAAAAGCGCCACCGATTCGAGGGAAAGCACGACCCCGTAGCGCCGGCCAAGTTTCAGCGCGGCCTGGCGGATGATGGCGCCGCTGAGGAGGCAGCCGGCGAAGAACGAACCGAGGATGAGGAAGGCGTGCAGGGCCACGTTGAAGCGGGCCTGCACGAGTTCCATGCCGATCGTCGTCACCGAGCCCGTCATGTGGCTGAGCGCCTGATGGTGCGCCCCCAGAAAACCGACCGCGTTGATGGCGCCGGCGATGACCGTGAGGACGAGGCCGCCCAGGTAAACCCAGGCCGGCGTGTGATGCGTGCGCAACATGGTGGAAAGGGACGGGAGCATGCATCAATGCCGGCGCCACGCCAGCATGGGGCGTCCCGGAGCCATGCATATAACCCGCCGTCGTTTGTTCGATGAAAAACGCTTTTGGCTTTCACGGGCTTGCTCACGGCTTGAGTCCGGTGCGGCGGGCGGCATGCTGGCGGGCGTGGAGGAGCCAATCGCAGGGCCTTCGAACCGCATCGCGCATTTCCGTCCGCGTTTGCTCGAGGCGTTGGCCGATTACAACCGTTCCCGGTTCGCGGCCGATCTTGGCGCCGGGCTGACGGTCGGAATTGTGGCGCTCTCGCTGTGCATCGGGCTTGGCATCGCCTCGGGGGTGGGACCGGCCGCCGGTCTGTATGCCGGCGTGGTGGGCGGGTTTCTGGTTTCGGCCTTGGGCGGCACCCGCGTGCAAATCGGCGGACCGGCGGGCGCGTTCGTCGGGTTGGTGGCGTTGATGGCGGCCGACCTCGGCCTGGCGAATCTCCTGCTCTGCACGATGCTCGCGGGCGCGATGCTCTTTCTCATGGGGCTGCTGAAGCTGGGCAACCTGATCAAGTTCATCCCGCACCCCGTGACGACCGGCTTCACCTGCGGCATCGCGGTGACGATCCTGGTCACGCAGATCAGCCCGTTCCTCGGCCTGACGCCGGAGCATGAGCCGGCTGAGTTCCTGCCGAGGATGGCCGCCTTGTTCCGCGCCGGTGCCACGCTGCACTGGCCGACCCTGGGGCTGTCGCTGCTGGCGCTGGCGATCCTGTTGCTTTGGCCGAAGCGCTGGAGCCGGGTGCCGGCCTCGATCGTGGCGGTTGTTGCCGGCACGGTGTTGGTGGCGGTCTTCCGGGCGCCGGTCGAGACCATCGGCAGCCGCTTCGGCGGTATTCCCCAGGGCCTGCCGGTGCCGGCGTGGCCGGAGATCGACTGGCCGCACCTGGGGCAGCTCATCCGCCCGGCCTTCACGATCGCGCTGCTCGGGGCCGTCGAATCGCTGTTGTCCGCCGTGGTGGCGGACGGGCTGGTGGACGACCGTCACGATTCCAACCAGGAACTGATGGGGCAGGGGATCGCCAACGTCGCCTCGGGCCTGTGCGGCGGCCTGCCCGTCACGGGCGTGATCGCGCGCACGGCGACCAACATCCGGAGCGGTGCCGCCACGCCCGTGGCCGGCATGATCCATGCCGGCGTGCTGCTGGCGGTGCTGTTGGTGGCGGCCCCGCTGGCCGCGGACATCCCGCTGTGCGTGCTGGCCGCCGTACTGATCGTCGTGGCGGTGCGCATGGGCGATTGGGAGGAGTTCGCGCTGCTGCGACGCAAACCGCGCAGCGATGCGGTGGTGTTCGTGACCACATTCACGCTCACGGTGCTGTTCGACCTCACGGTGGCCGTCGAGGTCGGCCTGGTGCTTGCGGCCTTCCTCTTCATCAAGCGGATTGCCGACACGACCCAGGTGCACGCGATGGCGGGTGGCACGGCGGCGCCGTTTCCGGGCGGGCAGGGACACGAGAAGGTCGCCGACGTGCCGAAGGGCGTCGTTATCTACCGTGTTTTCGGCGCGCTGCTGTTCGGTTCGGCCGAGAAGCTCGACAACGTGATCCGGCGCGCCGGCGGGAAGACGGACGTGATCATCCTGCACATGGCGGCCGTGACGGCGCTCGATGCAACGGCGCTCAACCGCATCGAGCTGCTTCACGCCAAGCTCCGGCGGCACAAGCAGCACCTGATCCTCAGCGGGCCGCACACCCAGCCGTATTTCGCGATGGAGAAGGCCGGGTTCTTCGACGTGCTCGGCCGCGAGAATGTCTGCGCGGATCTCGAAACGGCCGTGGCGCGGTCCCGGGAGCTGCTGGCGGCCGGACGCTGAGGAGCCGGCAGCCAGGCGGTCCGATCACGAGGCCGACTCGCGCAGGCCGGCACGGTTTGCAGGCCGGCTGAATTGGACTGGGCGAAACGCAAGAACATCGGTTCCCCGTCCCGCCCCTTGCGGCGGGTCCGCCGTCCGGACACAGATGGGTTCCTCTCCGGGGATGTTGCTTGATGCCTCCGGACCAAGCGCCCCGTCTCAGGCACCCAAAGCGGCGCGGATGGCTTCGGAAACGGGCGTGGTCGGCCGGCCGATCAGACGGCTGAGCGCTTTGCCATCGTCGAAGAGGGCTCCTTGCGAAGCGCCGGCATCCCAGCTGGCCAGACCGGTCGCCAAGGCGGGCGGCAGTCCTGCTTTCAGCAGGGCCTCGGCGTATCCGACCTCGGGCAAATCCACGTAGGGAATGGCACGTCCGGCCTGGCGGGACAGTTCCGCGGCAAATTCGGCGAGCGTATAGGCGGTATCGCCGGCGAGCTCGTAGGTTCGTCCGATTTCCGCCCGGCCGGTGAGCGCGGCCACCGCGGCGGCGGCGTAGTCGGCGCGCGCGGCGGAGGAGATGCGGCCCTCGCCGGCGCAGCCAGCGAAGGCGTTGTGCGCAAGCGCGGCGGGCACCGAGGCGGTGTAGTTTTCGTGATACCAGCCGTTGCGCAGGATCACGAAGGACAGGCCCGAGGCCTTGAGGATGCGCTCCGTCTCGGCATGTTCGGGGCCGAGGTTCAGCGGGGTGGCATCCGCGCGGAGCAGGCTGGTGTAAACCAGCAGCTTCGCCCCTGCGCGTCCGGCGGCGGCAATGACGGCCGCGTGCTGCCCGGCCCGGCGGCCGAAATCGGTGCCGGAAATCAGCAGGACCTTCTCCACCCCGGCGAAGGCCCGCCCGAGGGCGGCGGGGTCGCCGTAGTCCGCGGCGCGGACGGTGACGCCGAGGGCCGCGAGATCGGCGGCCTTGGCGGGATTGCGGACGACGGCGACGACCTGCGTCGCGGGGACCTGTTGGAGGAGCTGGGCGATGACGAGGCGGCCGAGCTGGCCGGTGGCGGCGGTGATGGCGATCATGGTGGGAGGGGAGCTGGAGGGTGGTTTGGTGATGGATGAGCCGCAGGCGGTTTCAGGACTTGTCACGGTTCCATTCCGGCCTTTGGTTACGAAAGAATACCAAATTCCTGATCTTCCACAAGCAGGGTCTTTTTGGTCACCTGGTTACCGCCCGGTAACCGTCCCCTCATGTCCAACCTCCTTGAACTTCCTCCCGTTTCACCCGGCTCCGGCCACGAGACCCGCTGTCCCGTGCGCGACGTGCTGGACTGCATTGGCGACCGCTGGAGCCTGCTCGTGCTGAGCGCGCTCGAGCGCGGCACGTTGCGTTTCACCGAACTCAAGCGCGCGATCGGCGACATCTCGCAGCGCATGCTGGCCCAGACGCTGCGGGCGCTCGAACGCGACGGCTATGTGACGCGCGCGGTGCACCCGACGGTTCCGCCGAAGGTCGAATACACCCTGACCGACCTCGGCCATTCCCTGCTCGGCAAGGTGAAGCCGCTCATCCGCTGGGCGGACGAAAACCACGCGCGTGTGCGCAAGGCGCGCAAGGCCTACGTTCCGCCGCCTCCGGCCACGGCGCTCTGAGATGATGCCGGCGAGCATTTTGCGGGTTGGTCACAGCGCACCGGCGGGAACCGTCCAGTCCGGCGCATGACTGCAAAACGCAGCCCGGACGCCTTCATGCGCAACGGCCGGCTCGGCCCAGCCGCAGGCCGCTCACGGCGACCCGGCCGGAAATAAAAATCCCGCCGGTGCGTGGCCGGCGGGATCAGGCGTGGAAATCGCGTGGAAAGCGGATGACTCAGCGCAGGTCGAAACGGTCGGCGTTCATGACCTTGTTCCAGGCCGAGACGAAATCGCCGACGAACTTTCCCTCGTTGCCGCTCTCGGCATAGACCTCGGCGAGGGCACGCAGCTGCGCATTCGAGCCGAACAGGAGGTCGACGCGCGTCGCGGTCCATTTCACATCGCCGGTGGCGCGCTCGCAGATCTCGAAAAGATCCTCGGCGGGCGAGGTCGGCTTCACGACGTAGGCCATGTCGAGCAGGTTGACGAAGAAATCGTTCGTCAGCGTCTCCGGGCGCGACGTGAGGACGCCCTGCGGGGCCTTGCCATGGTTGGCGCCGAGCACGCGCAGACCGCCGACGAGGACGGTCATCTCGGGTGCGGTCAGCCCGAGGAGCTGCGCCTTGTCCACGAGGAAGTGTTCGGTGGGCACGGGATGGGGTATCCGCTTGTAGTTGCGGAAGCCGTCGAAGACCGGCTCAAGCACGGCGAAGGATTCCGCATCGGTCTGCTCCTGCGTCGCATCGGTGCGGCCGGGCGCGAAGGGAACCTCGATCTTGTGGCCGGCCTTGGCGGCGGCCTGCTCGATGGCGGCGGCACCGCCGAGCACGATGAGGTCGGCGAGTGAAACCTGCTTGTCCGCGGCCGAGGCGTTGAATGTCCGCTGGATGCCTTCGTAGACCTTGAGGATCTTCGCGAGCTTGGCCGGCTGGTTGGCATCCCAGTCCTTCTGCGGGGCGAGCCGGATGCGGGCACCGTTGGCGCCGCCGCGCTTGTCCGAGCCGCGGAAGGTCGAGGCGGAGGACCAGGCGGTGGAGACGAGGTCGGAAACCGACAGGCCGGACGCGAGGATCCCGGCCTTGAGGGAGGCGATGTCGGCCGCGTCGACGGGCTTGTATTGCACGGGCGGGACCGGGTCCTGCCAGATCAGATCCTCGGCGGGCACCTCGGAGCCGAGGTAGCGGGACTTCGGGCCCATGTCGCGGTGCGTGAGCTTGAACCAGGCGCGGGCGAAGGCGTCGGCAAACTGTTCCGGATGCTCGAGAAAGCGGCGCGAGATTTTTTCGTAGGCGGGATCGAAGCGCAGCGAGAGGTCGGTCGTGAGCATCGTGGGGCGGTGCTTCTTCGCCGGGTCGTAGGCGTCGGGAATGATCTCGGGTCCGTTTTTGGCGACCCACTGGTGGGCGCCGGCGGGGCTCTTGGAAAGCTCCCACTCGAAGCCGAAGAGGTTTTCGAAGAAGTTGTTGCTCCAGCGTGTCGGCGTCTTTGTCCAGGTGACCTCGAGGCCGCTCGTGATGGTGTCGGCGCCCTTGCCGCTCTTGTAGCTGCTGGTCCAGCCGAGGCCGAGCTCGGCGAGGCCGGCGGCTTCCGGTTCCTTGCCGACGTGGTCGGCGAGGCCGGCCCCGTGGGTCTTGCCGAAGGAGTGGCCGCCGGCGATGAGCGCGACGGTCTCCTCGTCGTTCATGGCCATGCGGGCGAAGGTTTCGCGGATGTCCTTGGCGGCGAGCACCGGATCGGGGTTGCCGTCGGGGCCCTCGGGGTTGACGTAGATCAGACCCATCTGCACCGCGGCGAGCGGGTTCTGGAGGTTGCGTTCGCCGGAGTAGCGGCTGTCGGGCTTGTCACTGGTGGCGAGCCAGGTGCTCTCCGGGCCCCAGTAGACGTCCTCCTCGGGCTCCCACACGTCGGCGCGACCGCCGGCGAAACCGAAGGTTTTGAAGCCCATGGATTCGAGGGCGACGTTGCCCGCGAGGATCATGAGGTCGGCCCAGGATATCTGTCTGCCGTATTTCTGCTTGATCGGCCAGAGGAGCCGGCGGGCCTTGTCGAGATTGGCGTTGTCCGGCCAGGAGTTCAGCGGGGCAAAACGCTGCTGGCCCGCGCCCGCGCCGCCGCGGCCGTCGGCCGTGCGGTAGGTGCCGGCGCTGTGCCAGGCCATGCGGATGAAGAAGCCGCCGTAGTGCCCGAAGTCGGCGGGCCACCACTCCTGCGAATCGGTCATGAGCACGTGCAGGTCCTTTTTGACCGCCTGCAGGTCGAGTTGCCTGAACTCCGCGGCATAGTCGAAGCCGCCGCCCATCGGGTCGGAGAGCGTCGAGTGCTGATGAAGGACCTTGAGGTTGACCTGATTCGGCCACCAGTCGCGGTTGGTGCGGGCGCCGGCGGGTGCGGGCCGGGGCGCGGCGGTGCCGTGAAGGTGCGGGAAGGGGCATTTGCCGCCCGTGCCGCCATGCGGAGGATGATTTTCCATGGGGAATTTGTTGAGGAGTTGGATCGGTTGCTCGTTCTGCGTGGGGTGCCGGGCAGGAAAGGGATTAAACCAGCTTTTTGCCGGGGTGGGAAATACCGGGTTCCTCTGGCCGTCATAGGCATTCCCTATCAGGCCGGCCGGTTTGCCATAGACGGGAGAAACCCTGTCCGGACGCGGCGAAGGGGCTCCGCCGCGTTGCCGGGAGATCTCAAGAGGCATGCCTCAGCCTTCCGGAGGTCGGGCGTGCCGGTGTCCTTCCTTGGGCAAGGTCCGCCTGATCCCGGCAAAGGGTTATCCTTGCCGGGATGGCGATCCGCTTTCGCTCAGGCCTGGAGGGCCTGCGTGATGTCGGCCTTGATGTCGTCGATGTGCTCGATGCCGAGCGAGACGCGCAGGCCGCCGGGCGTGGCGCCGGCCTTGAGCTGCTCCTCGGGCGAGAGCTGCGAGTGGGTCGTCGACGCGGGATGGATGATGAGCGTCTTCGAATCGCCGACGTTGGCGAGGTGCGAGATCAGCTTGAGGCTGTTGACGAATTTCTCCGCACGGGCCCGGTCGCCCTTGAGTTGGAACGACAGCACGCCGCCGAAGCCGCGGATGAGGTACTTCTTCGCGGTGGCGTGCGACGGATGGTCTTCGAGGCCGGGGTAGTTCACGGCGCCGACCTCCGGGTGCGCGGCCAGCCAGCGGGCGAGGGCGAGCGCATTCTCGCAGGTGCGCTCGACGCGGAGCGAGAGCGTCTCGAGGCCCTGCAGAAGGAGGAAGGAGTTGAACGGGCTCTGGCATGGACCCCAGTCGCGCAGGCCTTCGATGCGGCAACGGATGATGAACTGGATGTTTCCGAAGGGGCCCTTCTGGCCGAAAACGTCGTTCAGCACGAGGCCGTGGTAGCTCGGGGAGGGCGAGGTGAACTGCGGGTACTTGCCGTTGCCCCAGTTGAAGGTGCCGGCGTCGACGATGACGCCGCCCATGCTCGTGCCGTGTCCGCCGATCCACTTGGTGGCCGATTCGACGAGGATGTGCGCGCCGTGGCGCAACGGCTGGCAGATCGCGCCGCCGGCGCCGAAGGTGTTGTCGACGATGAGCGGCAGGTCGTGCTTCTTCGCCAGCGCGGCGAAGGCCTCGAAATCCGGCACGGTGAGGCCGGGGTTACCGATGCTTTCAAGGTAGATGGCCTTGGTCTTCGCGTCGATCAGGCGCTCGAAGCTGGCCACGTTCACGCCGTCGGCGAAGCGCGCCTCGACGCCGATGTTCTTGAACGCGTTTTTGAACTGGTTGTAGGAGCCGCCGTAGAGGTGGGAGGTGGTGACGAAGTTGTCGCCGACCGACGCGATGTTGTTGATGGCGATGAACTGGGCCGAATGCCCCGACGCGGTGGCCAGCGCCGCGATGCCGCCCTCGAGCGCCGCGACGCGCTTCTCGAAGACATCGTTGGTCGGGTTCATCAGCCGCGTGTAGATGTTGCCGAACTCCTGCAGGGCGAAGAGCCGCGCGCCGTGGGCCGAGTCCTTGAACTGGTAGGCGGTGGTCTGGTGGATCGGGACCGCGCGAGAACCCGTGGTCGGGTCTACCTGCTGGCCGGCGTGCAACTGGAGGGTTTCGAAGTTCATGAACGTGGGACGGAGGGGTTGCGGTTGAAACCCGGACGACCGGCGGCCGTTCGGGCGAGGGAGTTGTCTATGACTCCGCCAACGGCGCGCGGTGTCAAGCAGACGGGGTCGTTTGGCCGGACGCGGCATCCTCCCGCAGCAGGCCGTAGGCAACGATGTCGTGAAAGACGCGGGAGCGGCACACGTGGCGCCGGAGAATGCCTTCGCGCTTCATGCCGAGTTTCTGCATCACCCGGCCGGAGGCGGGATTCGTGGCGAAATGATGGGCGGCGATCTTGTGCAGGTCCAGATCGCGAAAGGCATGGGCGATGCAGGCGCGCGCGGCTTCGGTGGCGTATCCGCGGTTCCAGTGCGGCACGGCGACCCAATAGCCGAGTTCGGCCCGGGCATGATCGCGGGCGAGGCGGAGGCCGATGCAGCCGATCAAGGTGCCATCCTTCAGCCGGATTGCCCATGTGATGCCTTCTTCACGCCGGCATTGCCCGGCGTGGGTCGCAATCCAGGACACGGCCGCGCCGGCCGGGTAGGGGTGGGGAATGTTCAGCGTGGTCAGCGCCACGGCTTCGTCGCCGGCCAGCAGCTCGACCTGCGGGGCATCGGCGGCGGTGAAGGCGTCGAGGGTGAGACGTTCGGTCCGGAGCGGCGGGATCATGAGGGAAGGACGCGATGATTCTGATCGCGCACCGGCGCGGTGATCAAGATCGCCGGCGCGGCAGGAGCCGGCATCCCGGGGCGGAACAGTTTTCCGGGCGGCGGGACATTCCCGCAACCCAAGGGTTGCGCTCCGGGCGGACGGCCGTAGGTCTCGGCCATGACACCAACCCGTCAGGGATCCCTCCGTCTGTTGCGTCTGTGGGGCATCGACGTGCACGTGCACTGGACCTGGCTGATCGTGGCCATGTATTCGGTATCGGCCCGCGCGCCCAATTACACGGCGCCGGTGTGGGCGTTGTCGGAATACCTGACCTTGTTTCTGGTCGTGACGATGCACGAGTTCGGCCACGCGCTGGCCTGCCGGCAGGTGGGCGGTCAGGCGGACCAGATCGTGCTCTGGCCGCTGGGCGGCGTGGCCTACGTGGCGCCGCCACAGCGTCCGGGCGCGACCTTGTGGAGCATCGCGGCGGGGCCGTTGGTCAACGTGGCGCTGATTCCCGTGCTCTACGGTCTGTGGTGGGGGCTGGCGGCGGGCGGGATGCTGGAGGGAAATCCGGACCTGCACCGGTTCATGCGCGCGATCAACCTGATGAATTTCAGCCTGCTGGTCTTCAATCTTCTGCCGGTTTACCCGCTCGATGGCGGCCAGATCCTGCGTTCGCTGCTCTGGTATCCGTTCGGCCGCGGCCGGAGCCTCCTGTTCGCCACGGGCTTCGGGCTCGTCGGCGGCGCAGGCATCATCGGACTCGCCGTGTGGTGGCAATCGTGGTGGCTCGGCATCATGGCATTTTTTCTCCTCACGAACAGCTGGTCGAGTTTCAAGCACGCCAAGGAGCTGCGCCGCGTCGAACAGCTGCCCCGGCGTCCGGAATTCCGCTGTCCCGAATGTCACGCCGCGCCGCCGATCGGGAACTTCTGGCTCTGCCAGGCATGCCGTCAGCCCTTCGATCCTTTCGCCACGCAGGCCGTGTGCCCGCATTGTTCGGCCCCGCTCGACCTGACGGCCTGCCCGGATTGCGGGGCGGCCCGCGCGCATCGATCCTGGGATGCCTCGATCCGCGATGCCTGAAATGAGGTGCGGTTGGGCGAAAAGTGAATCTGTTGTCCGCAGGCCCGGGACCCGTTCGTTGAATCATTGAAACCCACCGACAACCCACCACGAAAGGATTCCCTCCCATGCCCCAGACCATCCGACTCCATCGCGTGCTCCGCACCACGCCCGAAAAGGCCTACAAGGCGTTCCTCGACGCCGGCGCGCTTGCCAAATGGCTTCCGCCCTTCGGTTTCACCTGTCAGGTCCACCACCTTGATCCCAAGGTCGGCGGCACTTTCCGCATGTCGTTCACGAATTTCGGCACAGGCAACAGCCACAGTTTCGGCGGCACCTACCTCGAGCTGGTCCCGGGCGAACGCGTGCGCTACAACGACAGGTTCGACGACCCGAATCTGCCCGGCGAGATGGTCGTGACCGTCAACCTGCGCAAGGTCGTCTGCGGCACCGAGGTCGAGATCGAGCAGACGGGCGTGCCGGATGTGATTCCCGCCGAGATGTGTTACCTGGGCTGGCAGGAATCGTTGAGCCAGCTCGCCAACGTCGTCGAGCCCGACATCCCGAACGGCTGAATGGCGTCGCGGGAGCGCCTGGTTCGGCAAAGGCCAGCCGGGCGGTCCTTCGCCTGCTCCGTGTTCCGTCGCAGCCGACATTTCCGGCGTTTGTGCCCACGTTTTGGCAAAACCTGCGCAGCGATCTGGCACGAGACGGATATGGTCAACGTGTATGACTACAAAACGCATTGTTAGCATGCTGGTCAGCCTGAGCCTTCTGGCCGGATTCGTTCTGGCCCAGACGGACTCCTCAAACGGCAGCCTGGTCGAAAGGCTGCAGCAGCCTGAATTACGCCAGGAGCTGGCCCTGACTCCGGAGCAGGACGCCAAGCTGGCCAAGATCGCCGAATGGGAGAAAACCGACCTTCGCCTGATTGGTCAGAAGCGCATGATTTCGCAGGCCAAGCGCGAGGCGCTCGTTCGCGAGGCGCTGGAAAAGTCCGCCAAGCAGGCCCGTGCCGTGCTTTCGGCCGAGCAACTCGCCAAGCTCGGGTCGAAGTAAGCGCCGGACTGGCAACCGCACCCTTCAAGCCGACACCGGCACCGTCGGCATGTGCCCTATGGGCCTCATAAGCCCTATAGGGCTTATGAGGCTCATCGTTTTTCGGTTTGAGGGGATGAGATCGGGGGCATGACTGGCGGTGCAGCGGGCCACAAGTCGGAGGAATCCATGCGGCTCACGCAAAGGAGGAGGGCGGGTTTCTACCGCGGTATGGAAATTATGCCTGGCTGAAATGCTACCGAAGCTACGCGGCTATCGCGAATTTGCCGGGACGCGCCCGGCCGAGGTGGCGGCCAACATCGCGATCTGCCTGGTCCACCAAGCCAACTCCTGCTCGACCGGTTTGATTGCGCGGCTCGAGCAGGATTTCGTGAAACCGGGTGATCTTCGCGAGCGCGGGTAGTGACTCAGTTTGCCGTAGCGGCGCGCAGTGAGCGCCGTTTCTTCGGGCGGCGGTCATAGAGCATCCCAACCCGGCGGAGCCGGAACCAAACCCCAAGCCGCAGAGGTTTTGGCCACAAAAAACACCAGGAGCCCTTGGCCAGGCAGGAGGCTATTTTCCGCGCGCCTATAGGCGCCTTGAGCGCTTTACTCGCCGCCGGGTTCTCGTGTTTTTCGTGGCCATAACATGCTTCGGGGTTGGCGAGGATTAACGTCTCAATCCTTGTCGTGGTTCGCGAGTGAGGGACTCAATAAATCTGCAGCCACGGACATATTTGACCCGGACTCAACTCGGCTCCGAAGGGTTTGTAACGTATTACGTTACAAGCCGGCTTGGGGCGTACGGTCACAGAAACACTTAAACCGCCATAGACCGCCGCGACGGATTTCGTCCAAACTGAGTCACTAGCCGCTCGCGGGCTGGCTGACTTTACAGGCCCTAGGGGGCGTATAGGGCCTATGATACGTGGATGCCTCAGATCGTCGCCAGGATCTGGTTGAGGGTTGCGCTGGGGCGCATCGCGGCGGAGGCCTTGGCTTCGTCGGGCTGGTAGTAGCCGCCGATGTCGGCGGGCTTGCCCTGCACGGCGAGCAACTCCTTCACGATCGTCTCCTCCGCGGCGGCGAGTTCGCCGAAGACCGGGATGAAGAGGCGTTTCAATTCGGCATCGGCGCTTTGCGTGGCGAGGGCGTCGGCCCAATAAAGGGCGAGGTAGAAGTGCGAGCCGCGGTTGTCGATCGTGCCGAGCTTGCGGCCCGGCGACTTGTCGTTCTCGAGGAACTTGCCGTTGGCGGTGTCGAGCGTGTCGGCGAGGGTCTTCGCCTTGGCATGCTTCTGGGTGATGGCGAGGTGTTCGAAGCTGGCGGCGAGGGCGAAGAACTCGCCGAGGCTGTCCCAGCGCAGGTAGTTTTCCTGCAGGAACTGCTCGACGTGCTTCGGGGCGGAGCCGCCGGCGCCGGTCTCGAACAGGCCGCCGCCATTCATGAGCGGGACGATCGAGAGCATCTTGGCGCTGGTGCCGACCTCGAGGATCGGGAAGAGGTCGGTGAGGTAGTCGCGGAGGACGTTGCCGGTGACGCTGATCGTGTCCTGCCCGGCCTTGAGGCGCACGAGCGTGGCCTCGCAGGCGGCGGCCGGGGCCATGATCCTGAGGTCGAGGCCGGCGGTGTCGTGATCCTTCAGGTATTGCTCCACCTTGGCGATGAGCTGCGCGTCGTGGGCGCGGTTCTTGTCCAGCCAGAAGATGGCGGGCGTATTGCTCAGGCGGGCGCGGTTGACGGCGAGTTTCACCCAGTCCTGCACCGGTGCGTCCTTGGTCTGGCACGCGCGCCAGACGTCACCCTCGGCGACGGCGTGCTCGAGCAGGGTCTGGCCGGCTTCGGTGACGATGCGGATCGTGCCCGCGGCGGGCGCGACGAAGGTCTTGTTGTGGGAACCGTATTCCTCGGCGGCCTGGGCCATGAGGCCGACGTTGGGCACGGTGCCCATGGTCTTCGGGTCGAAGGCGCCGTTCTTTTTGCAGAAGTCGATGGTGGCGGCGTAGACGCCGGCGTAGGCGCTGTCGGGAATGACGCAGAGCGCGTCCTGCAGCTTGCCCGCGCGGTCGTACATCTTGCCGCCGGCGCGGATCATCGCGGGCATGGAGGCGTCGATGATGACGTCGGACGGAACGTGGAGGTTGGTGATGCCCTGGTCGGAGTTGACCATGGCGACCTGCGGGCCGGCGGCGTAGGCGGCCTGGATGTCGGCTTCGATCGCAGCCTTCCTGTCGGCGGGGAGCTTCTGCAGTTTTTCGACGAGGTCGCCGAAGCCGTTGTTCAGGTCCACGCCGAGTTCGGCGAAGGTGGCGGCGTGCCTGGCGAGCAGATCCTTGAAGAACGCGCGGACGGCGTGGCCGAAGAGGACGGGGTCGGAGACCTTCATCATCGTGGCCTTGAGGTGAAGCGAGAAGAGCACGCCGTCGGCCTTGGCCCGGGCGATCTGCTGCTCGTAGAAGGCGACGAGGGCGGCCTTGCTCATCCTGGTGGCGTCGAGGATCTCGCCGGCCTTGAGCGGGAGCTTGGGCAGGAGCACTTTCACCGCGCCGTCGGCGCCGACGAACTCGATCTTGGCGGTGGTCGCGGCGGCGAGGGTGGTGGACTTTTCGTTGGAGAAGAAGTCGTCCTGGCCCATGGTGACGACGGAGGTCTTGGAGTCCGGCGACCACTTGCCCATGGAATGCGGGTGAGCCCGGGCGTAGTCCTTGACGGCCTTGGGCGCGCGGCGGTCGGAGTTGCCTTCGCGGAGGACCGGATTGACGGCGGAGCCCTTCACCTTGTCGTAGCGGGCCTTGATGTCCTTCTCGGCGTCGGTCTTGGGGGACTCCGGATAATCCGGCACGGCGTAGCCGTGGGCCTGGAGTTCGGCGATGGCCTCCTTGAGCTGCGGGACGGAGGCGGAAATGTTGGGCAGCTTGATGATGTTGGCCTCGGGCTTGAGCGTGAGGGCGCCGAGTTCGGCGAGATGGTCGGCCTGCTGCTGGTGCGCGGGGAGCTGGTCGGCGAAGGCGGAGAGGATGCGGCCGGCGACGGAGATGTCGCGGGTCTCAACGGCGATGCCGGCGTGCTTCGTGAAAGCCTGAACGATGGGCAGGAGGGAGTAGGTGGCCAGCGCCGGGGCTTCGTCGGTCTTCGTGTAAATGATGGTGGATTTCATGAGCGGGGAACGGGGGCTCCAGGGAATGGAAGGCGAAGACGTAAAGGCGGGCACGGAGGGCGGTCAAAGGCATTGTGGGGCGGGCGGGAGGCGTTTCAGCGCTCCTAATCTTCCGGTGAAGCCAGATGGGCATCTGGCCGCGCAATATATCGTAAGTGATGGATAAAATTCGCCGGTAAACGGCCGGCTTAGGTCTTGCCCGGGCGGAGACGTGATGAAAGTTTGGGTCGTCCGTTTTCCCCTCAACCCCATGAAGCAGACTCCTGAATCCCGTCCTGCGGCCACGCCGCCATCAGTTCCCCTGTTCAACATTTCGCGCCGTGCCTTTCTGCAGCGGTGCAGCGCGATCGCCGCCTTCACGGGCCTGCCGGCGTGGTTTGTGGAGCGCCAGCAGTTGCAGGCGGCCGAGGCCGATGCCGCCCTCGCCAAGGCGAAGTCGGCCAACGGCAAGCCCGGCATCGCCCTCATCGGTTGCGGTGGCATGGGCACCTGGGACGGCCAGAACGCCGGCAATCACGGCAACCTGCTCGCCGTGTGCGACGTCGACTCGACCCGCTCCGCGGCGGCGCAGGCGAAGTACCGTGAGTTGGGGCACAATCCCGATGTCTACGGCGATTTTCGCCGCGTGCTCGAGCGCGACGACATCCAGGTGATCGTCAACGCCACGCCCGACCACTGGCATACGCTCGTGAATATCGCCGCCGCCAAGGCGAAGAAGGACATCTACGCCGAGAAACCCCTCACGCTCACCATCGACGAGGGCCGGCACGTCATCAACGCCGTGCGCGAGAACAAGGTCGTGCTCCAGACCGGCACGCAGCAGCGCAGCATGCAGCGTTTCCGCCTCGCCTGCGAACTCGTCCGCAACGGCCGTCTCGGCAAGCTCAAGGTCGCCAAGGTCTGGCTGCCCGCCGGCCTTCGCGAGGGGCCGTTCAAGCCGGAGCCCGCGCCGGCCAACCTCAACTGGGATTACTGGCTGGGGCCCGCGCCGGCCATCAGCTACACGAAGGAGCGCTGTCACGGCACATTCCGTTTCTGGTACGAGTACTCCGGCGGCACGATGACCGATTGGGGCGCGCACCACAACGACATCGCCTACTGGGCCGTCGGCCAGGTCGCGCCGCAGACCGTCGAGTCGACGCGCCTCTCCGAGCCGATCCCGGGCGGCTACACCACGATCGCCGATTATGAGGTGCGCTACACCTACGCCGACGGCACCGGCCTGCACATCTTCTCGACCAAGGACGACAGCATCTACGGCGCCAAGAACAACCCCGACGGCCAGCGCAACGGCGTCCGCTTCGAGGGTCCCGAGGGCTGGATCTGGGTCAACCGTGACGAGATCAAGGCCAGCGATCCCGAGCTGCTGCGCAAGCCGCTCCCGGAGAACGCCACCCGTCTCTACGCCAGCAAGGATCACATGTTGAATTTCTTCGACTGCGTGAAATCGCGCGAACTGCCGATCTGCGACGTCGAGACCGGGCATCGCTCGGCCAACATGTGCCACCTCGGCGCCATTTCGCTGCGCACGGGCCGCAAGCTCAAGTGGGATTACGAGAAGGAGGTTTTCGTCGGCCGCCACGCCAAGGAGGCCAACACCTACCTCAAGCGCGAGCTGCGCGCGCCCTACGATTACTCGTTCTGCGGTTGAGCGGCTTCTCCCTTCCGAGCCGTGCGCGCCTGCGGGTGCGCACGGCTTTTTTCTGTCCAGGCCGGATCGGGTGATTGGAGCAGGCGCCCGGCCGGCGAACGCGCCGGCGGGCGTGGTGCGTCAGGCTTGGGGGGCGACGACCTTGATGAGCAGCACCTCCACCCTGGCGCCGCCCCAGTCGCCGATGACCTCCCAGACGTCCAGTTTGGCAAGATTGAGCCCGGCGGTCTTGCCGGGTTTCACCTCGTTGCCGGGCTTGGTCAGGTCGAGCCGGAGCCGCTGCAGCGTGCCACGGGCCAGGCCGTTCAGCGGAATCGGCCAGGTCCACTCGGTGCCGTCCTTGTCGACGAGCTTGAAATTGAGCGTGCCGGCCTGGTTGGCGTTGCCGACCAGGTACTGGATCTCGATTTCAGGCGTCTTGTTCAGCTTCAGCATGGTCTTGTCCTCGCCCAGGTTGCCCTTGCCGCTGGGGGCCTGGATGAGCGCGCCCTTGCCGGGCAGATCCATGATCTTTTTGTTCCAGTCATTCCAGGCGTAGGTGTAACAACGGATGACCGGACCGCTGGGGCCGTCGCGGGAGACGTGGGTGAAGTCGAGCAGGACCTCCTCCCTGGCAGGGAGGACCGGCGCGAGCGCGAGGAGAAAAGCGGCCGCCAACAAGCGTCCGCACGTGATGAATCGGGGTGAGTTCATGAACGGTGTGAGGGTGGGGGAACCGGACGCCATCATGGATGAACGCTCGATCCGTTGAAGCCGAAAAATGCGGGCGTGGCGCCTCCGCGGCCGCCACGTCGCTGCGATCGGGGTTTGCGGTGTACCGGTTTCGCGTTATCGACATCGCATGCTTTCCCCCCAGCTTGCCGGCCGCGCGACCGTACGTTGGGGGATTGTCGGTTGTGGCGAGGTCACGGAGGTCAAGAGCGGGCCCGGTCTGAAAAAGGCCGCCGGCTCGCAACTCGTGGCGGTCATGCGTCGCAGCGGGACGCTCGCCGCCGACTACGCGAGGCGCCATGGCGTGCCGCGCTGGTATGACGATGCCGCGGCGCTGATCGGCGATCCGGAGGTGGACGCCGTCTATGTGGCCACGCCGCCCGACACCCATGGCCATTACGCCCTGCTGGCGGCGGCCGCCGGGAAGCCCGCGCTGGTGGAGAAGCCGATGGCGAGGCATACGCCGGAGTGCGATCGCATGATCGAGGCCTTCGCGGCCGCCGGGCAGAAACTGTTTGTCGCCTATTACCGGCGCAGCCTCCCGCGCTGGGAATACCTCAAGGAGGCCCTTGAGGCCGGGGAGATCGGCCGGGTCACGGGGCTGACCTACCGGCTGGGCCTGCCCAAGCACCTCGAACCGGCGGCCTGGCGCGTGCGGGTGGAGCAGGCCGGCGGCGGGCATTTTCTCGACCTGGCCTCGCACGGGCTCGACCTGCTCGACTGGTTGCTCGGACCGCTGGAAAAGGTGCAGGGACGCGCGGCGAACCTGGTGTCGTCCTATGCGGCGGAGGATGTCGTCACGGCGGGTTTTGTCACGGGCGGCGTGCCCGGCACGATGGCCTGCAACTTCGCCTCGCGCATCCAGGAGGACCTCTTGATCCTGAGCGGAACGAAGGGTGAAATCCGCACGCCGCTCCTCGGTCACGAGCCGCTGCTGATCGAGACGCCGCAGGGTTTGCAGCGCCGGGATTTCATGCCGCCGCCGCATGTGACCCAGCCGCTCATCCAGGCCTGCGTGGACGACCTGCTCGGGCGCGGCGAATGCCCGAGCACCGGCGCGTCGGCACGCCGCACCTCCGTGGTGATCGACGCGATCCTCGGCGAATACTACGGCGGGCGCACGGATGAATTCTGGACGCGTCCCGCGACCTGGCCCGGGCGCCGCCCGTGAATTCCTTACCCCATGAAAACACCCCGTTTGTTCCTGTGCGCGTTGTTCGTCGCACTTTCTGCATCGCCGGGCTGGTCCGCCGAGGACGGCTGGATCGCGCTGTTTGACGGCCGATCGCTCACCGGCTGGAAGGCCTCCGAAAATCCCGGTTCTCCGCGCGTCGAGGACGGCGCAATCGTGTGCGAGGGGAAGCGCGCGCATTTGTTCTATGTCGGGCCGGACGGCCGGGCCGAGTTCGAGAACTTCGAGCTGGAGCTCGAGGTGAAGACCGAGCCCGGGGCGAATTCCGGCGTCTATTTTCACACCCGGTGGCAGGACTCCGGCTGGCCGACGGCCGGTTTCGAGGCGCAGGTGAACAACCGCCAGCCGGTGTTCAAGGAATACGACTACCGCGAGAACAAGAAGACCGGCAGCCTCTACGGTCTGCGCAACCTCTACAAACCGATGGTGCCGGACGGCGAATGGTTCACGATGAATATCCGCGTGCACCGTCCGCGGGTGGAAATCCGGCTGAACGGCCAGCTCGTGACGGAGTACACCGAGCCGGCCAATCCCGACCTGCCGCCGCCGGCGCCGCCGTTGAACCGGCTCGGACGCGGCACGTTCGCGCTGCAATGCCACGACGAGGACAGCCGCGCGCGCTACCGCAACATCCGCGTACGCGTGCTGCCTCCCGGCGAGGACCCGGCGCATCCGCGTCCGACCTACACGGAGCAGGATCTGCGCCGCCTTGTGCTCGGACGGGACAACTTTCCGCTGGTCGACCTGCATACGCACCTGAAGGGGGATCTCGATCTCGCGCAGGTGCTCGCGACCGGCCACCGCACCGGCATGAAGGCCGGTATCGCGACCAATGGCGGCGTCGGCTTCCCGATCCAGAACGACACCGCCGCGCTGGCCTTCGTCCAGCAGATGCAGGCGCACCCGGTGTTCATCGGCCTGCAGGCGGAGGGGCGCGAATGGACGGGCATGTTCAAGCCCGCGACCCGCGCGGCGTTCGACTACATCTTCACCGACTCGATGACCTGGACCAACCGCGACGGACGCCGCCTGCGCCTGTGGATTCCGGAGGAAACGGAGGTCGGGCCGGACGTGCAGGACTTCATGGAGCAGCTCACGGCGCAGGCCGTGAAGATCATCGAGACCGAGCCGATCGACATCTACGTCAACCCGACCTACCTGCCGGACGTCATCGCCGCGCGCTACGACGAACTCTGGACCGAAGACCGGATGCAGCGCATCATCGCCGCCGCGGTGAAGCACGGCGTGGCCATCGAGATCAACTGCCGCTACCGGATCCCGTCGGAAAAATTCCTGCGCCTGGCCAAGGCCGCCGGCGCGAAGTTCACCATCGGCACCAACAACACCGGCGCCGCGGACTGGGGCGACTGGAGCTACGCGTTCGCCATGCAGGAAAAACTGAAGCTCGGCTGGAAGGACATGTGGGTGCCGGGCCACGCGCCGAGCCGCGCCCAGCGCGAACTGGCGAAAAATTGAGGTTGAACGGGGCGGCCCGGCGCGCTGGCTCTGCTGCCGATGAATCCGGGCACCGGACAACTCCTGCTGGCCGTCTGGCTGGGCGCGACCAGCGCGCTCGCCTTCGGCCTGGCCGGCTACGACAAGTGGCAGGCCGGGCGCGGCGGCGCGCGCGTATCGGAGGCCGCGCTCTGCGCCATCGCCGCGATCGGCGGCTGGCCCGGCGGTCTGCTCGGGCTGCTGCTGTTCCGGCACAAGACCCGCAAGCTTTCGTTCCAGCTCAAGTTCACAGCCGCCTTCGTGGTCTGGGCCGCGCTGGGCTGGGTGGCGTGGAGGCTGCGATGAGGGTGATGTGCTACCGCTGTTTCTGGCCGCAGAGCCTGTGCTGGTGCGGCTCGCTGCACGCGATGCCGACGCGCACGCGCTTCGTGTTCCTGATGCACCCGAAGGAATACAAGGAGGAAAAGGCCGGCACCGGCCGGCTCACGCACCTCTGCCTGCCGAACAGCGAACTGCGCATGGGTGTCGGGTTCGACACGCACGAGGAGGTGCAGGCGCTGATCGCCGACCCGGGCAACCACTGCGTTTTGCTCTATCCCGGACGCGACGCGCTCAATCTGAGCAAGGGCGAGCTCACCGCCGCCGGGCTCGGTGGCCGCCGCCTGGTGGTGTTCCTGCTCGACGCCACCTGGCCGCTGGCGCGCAAGATGCTGCGCCTGAGCCCGAGCCTGCAGCGGTTGCCGCGCATCATGTTCACCCCGACGGCGCCCAGCCGCTTCGTGATCAAGCAGCAGCCGCAGGAAGGCTGCCTTTCGACCCTGGAGGCCGTGCACGAACTGCTGCTCGTGCTCGAGCGCAGCGGTCTGGACCGCTACGAGCGTCCCGACCAGCTGTTGGGCGTCTTCGACCGCATGCAGAAATTCCAGATCGCGTGCGCCGCCGATCCGGAGCGGCCGGGTTACCGCCGCCGCCGCTACAGCGAACCGGGCGAGCGCACCCGGGCCCGCGGCGAGAGCGGACGGCGGCGGGACAATTTCCTGAAGCAGCCGGCGGACGGCGCGGCTACTTGACGCTGGTCTCGCCGAGGATGATGAGCTCGCCGAGCGTGACGGACACGCTCGGGGCGTTCCGGCGGACCTTGACCGTTTCGACGGTGCCGGTGTTGGAACCCGCGAATTGCGAGGCGATGAGGCTCATGCGCTCGAGCGCGGTTTGGAAATTGTTGCCCGGAGAGCGGATGTTGAGGTGCATGGTCCAGACCGGGCGGTTGGTCTTCGGCCCGACGGCGCGGTTCTTCAGCTCGTAGGCGCGGATGATGATGAAGTAGCGCTCGCTGTTGAGGTCGTGAATCAGGCTGCGCTCCCGTTCGCCGGACCAGGCGCCCTGGCCGAGGCGATGCAGTTCCTCGTTGTAGCCGAGCAGGGAGGCATTGTCGCCCCGGCGCACCTGCCGGCTGAGCTCGTCGGTGAGGCGGTTGAGCTGGTTGAACTGCTGCTGCCGGTTGAACTCCTCGCTTTCGGGCAGGGTGGTGCCCGCAGGCAGGTCGGAAAAACCGGTTTCAAGCTGCGTCGAAGGTTCGAACCGGCGCAGGGTATCCAGCATGGCTTTCTGATGATCCACGTCCTCGGTCACCGGGGCGGTCATTTCCTGGATGCCGGTTTTGGGCAGGGTGGTGCCCCAGTGGACGATCAACAGCAGGTCCGCGTCGGTGACCGACTGGCTGGGGAAATACTGACGCTTGGCCAGCTCCGGCGCGAGCTGGCCGGCGATTTCCTCGAAGGACATGCGCTCCATGGTGCGGTCCACGGTGCCGCCCGGGTAATGGTTGCCCTTCATGAAGACGTAGCTCTGCGGGATGAGCGTGCCCTCGGCATCATAACGGCTGCGCGCGTAGTCCGGATCAGCCCGGGCGATGACGACGACATGACGATCCGCCAGCAACGACAGGGTCGGAATGGACAGCAGGACGAGCAGTCGGAGGGGGTGAAGCCGACGCATGGGGAGCCGGAGGGTGTCCGGCGCGCCACGCGGCTGTCAAACCCCGCCGCAAAATGGACAGTCCGACGCCGGTCAGGCCAGCTTGGACTGCACCAGCTTGCTGACGGCGCCGAAGTCGATAAGGGCGGCCTCGGGTCGCTGTTTCAGCGCGCCGATGACCTTGCCCATTTCCTTCTTGGTGGTCGCGCCGGTGGCGGCGATCACCTCGGTCACGAGCGCCTCGAGTTTGGCCGGGTCGAGGCCCTGCGGAAGGTATTTCTCAAGGACGGCGATCTCGGCGTTGTTGGCGGCCACCAGATCGGCGCGTCCGCCTTTTTCGAATTCGACCTTCGCATCGGCGAGGTTCTTCACCGCCTTGCGCAGCGTCGCGACGACGAGCGCCTCGTCGATGTCCTTGTTGGCGTCCATCGCGGCGCGCTTGATCTGCGCATCGGCGGTGCGGAGGGCGGTGGTCGTGGCCGCATCGCGGGCCTTCATGGCGGTGATGATGTCGGCGCGGAGCTGGTCGTAGGTGGGGGAGGACATGGCGGGCGGGTGATGCCCCGAGTCCAGTGCACCGCCCCGGCGTGGTCAAGCAACGGCTCGGCCGCAGCTCGTTCCCAGACCCAACCGATCTCCGCCCGCTCTGGCCACGCGGCATGCCCATGCACAAGTACCCTATTAGGGTACTTGTGCATGGAGGCCGTGCGGGTTTCGTCTGGGCGTTGAGGACGGTGGGGCAAGCCGCTGGGGCGGGGCTACGGGCTGCCGATCGGGGCGACGCCTTCGAAGCGCAGCACCGGCGCTGCGGCGGCGCGCGAGTCGGCGAGCGAGACGCTGAAACGAGCTTCCCAGTCGTTGAGGCCCTCGGGGTCCACGAGCACCTGCGCGATCCGCCAAAGGCCGGGCTCCTCGGCGAGATGGGTGTTGAGGGCGGAGCGGCCCTCCGGGTCGAGGCGGTAGCGTCCGCGGGCGTCGAAGTAGGTGCCGAACGCTTTTTCAACCCGGCGCGCCTCGGCCAGACGGACGGCTTCCGGGGTCGAACCTGAGGGGATTTCGGGATCGGCGAGCCGCGCGGACGCGGACTCCCAGTCGCGGGCGGCCGCGTCCTGGAGGAAACCGAGGATGTCGATGCGGACGGCGCGCTTGAAGGCGGCGGCATCGCGCGTGACGTCGAAGCTGGACGGCCGCGCGGGCTTGTCGGCGGCGTCCGCGGCGACGAACTCCGGGTTGCGCAGGCGTTCCCATTCCTCGAGCAGGCTGGAGTCGATCGCGCGGATGAGTTCGCGGAAATAGTCCTCCATCTCGACGACCACCCCGGTCTTGAACGCCGCCGGCACCGTCTGCGAGAGCACCTTGAAGGTTTGCATCAGGTGGCGGAGCAGCAGTCCCTCGCCGCGTTCGAGTCCGTATTCGCGGATGTAGTCGGAAAACGACAGGTAACGCTCGAACATCTCGCGCGCGATCGACTTGGGGCGGATGTTTTCGCCTTCGACCCAGGGGTGGGCGGCGGCGAAGGCGTTGAAGGTCTCGTAGAGGAATTCGCGCTTCGGCTTGGGGTGCTCGGTGATCTCCTCGAGCTTTTCCATGCGTTCGTCGTAAGGGACGCCCGCGGCCTTGAGCTCGTTGAGTTTCTCCGTCTTCAGCCTGTCCACCTGACGGCGCAGGATCTGGTCGGGATCCTCGACGATGGCCTCGCAGAGCGTGAGCACATCGAACGGATGGTCGGGGCTCTCGCGATCCAGCTGCGGCAGCGTGTCGATCAGGTAGAGCGAAAGCGCCTGATGCAGGGAGAAGTCATCCTGCAACCCGACGTTGACGCGGACCTTGCGGCCGGAGGGAGGGCGGGTGTCGCGGGGCAGGATTTCGACGATCCCGCGCTCCACGAGGGCGCGGAAGAGCTGCCAGGCGCGCTTGCGCAGCGCGCGTTTCTTCGCCGGGTTTTCGTGGCAGTCGCGGATGAGGCGCTGCATGGCCCGGCAGCCGTCGGTGTCGCGGCCGAGCATGAGCAGCAGCATGCCGTGCGTGACGGAGAAGCGTGAAACCAGCTCCTCGGCGGGCGCGGTCATCAGTTTCTCGAAGGTCCTGGCATCCCAGCCGACCGTGCCCTCGGGGGCGCTTTGTTTGACGAGTTTCTTTTTCCGCGAGGGATCGGCGGCGGCCCTGGCCTCGGCCTGTTTGTTGGCGATGACGTGTTCGGGCGCCTGCACGACCACATAGCCCTGATCGTCGTAGCCGGCCCGGCCGGCGCGCCCGGCCACCTGCCGGAAATCACGGACGCTGAGGATGGCCGCTTTTTGTCCGTCGTATTTCCACAGCTGGGTGAACACGACGGTGCGGATGGGCACGTTGATGCCGACGCCGAGCGTGTCGGTGCCGCAGATGAGCTTGAGCAGGCCTTTTTGCGCGAGCTGCTCGACGAGGATGCGGTACTTCGGCAGCAGGCCGGCGTGGTGGACGCCGATGCCATGGCGCAGCCAGCGCTTCATGTCGCGGCCGTAGGGGCTGTTGAATTTCACGCGCTCCAGCTCGGTGGCGAGCGCGGCCTTCTCCTCCTTGGTGCAGACGTTGAGGCTCATCAGCGCCTGGGCGGCCTCGGAGGCGGCGCGCTGCGTGAAATGCACGAGGTAGATGGGCGCGCGCTTGAGCAGGAGCAGGTCGGAGAGCTTTTCGGGCAGGGGCGTCTCCGAATAATCGAAGCTCAACGGCACGGGACGGCGGTCGCTGCGCACCGTGAGCGAGGGCGCGCCGGTGAGTTTCGTCATTTCCCGCTCGAAAAAATCCGTCGATCCGAGCGTGGCCGACATGAGGAGGAAGCGCGCCTGCGGGAGCGTGAGCAACGGCACCTGCCAGGCGTAGCCGCGCTCGGCGTCGGAGTAGTAATGAAACTCGTCCATGATGACCGCGCCGATCGGTGCGCGGTCGCCGCGGGCGAGCGCGATGTTGGCCAGGATCTCGGCCGTGCAGCAGAGCACCGGCGCCTGCGGATTCACCGAGGCGTCTCCGGTCATCATGCCGACGTTTTCCGGACCGAAGTCGCGGCACAGGCTGAGGAACTTTTCGTTCACCAGCGCCTTGATCGGGCAGGTGTAGACGGACTGCCGGCCGGCGCAGAGCTCCTTGAAATGCACGGCGGCGGCGACGAGCGATTTGCCGGAACCCGTCGGGGTGTTGAGGATGACGTTCTGGCCCTCGAACAGGGCGAGGATGGCCTCCTCCTGCTCCGGATAGAGCGAGAGGCCGCGCTCCGCCATGGCCGCGAGGAAGCGGTCCAGCACGACCCCGGAATCAGGGCGTCCGGGCAGGGGCGCGAGGGCGGGCGGCGCGGACACTCGACTCAGCCGATGGCCAGCAGCTCGACCTCGAAGACGAGCGTGGCGTTGGGCGGGATGACACCGGGGTAACCGCGCGGGCCGTAGGCGAGGTGGGACGGGATGGTGAGCTTCACCTTGTCGCCGATGCACATGGTGGCGACGCCCTGGTCCCAGCCACCGATGACCTGGCGCAGGCCGAGGCCGAACTGGAAGGGTTCGTCGCGGTCCACGGAGCTGTCGAACTTCGTGCCGTCGGTCAGCCAGCCGGTGTAATGGACGGTGACGAGGTCGCCCGACTTGGGCGCGGCGCCGTTGCCGGTCTTGAGTTTTTCGATGACGAGTTGGTCGGAAGCCATCAGGCGAGCCAACCGGCTCGCGAAAAGCCGTCAACCGGCAAACCCGGCGGCGCCCCGACCGGCGTCGTCGCGGGAGACAAACCTACAGGACGGATACGATGCGGCGCTCCTGACGGCGTGGACCCAGCTGAAGCGTGATGGCGTCGCCCTGATGGCGTCCGACGAGTTGGCGTCCGAGCGGTGAGGACGGCGTGATGACCATCAGCGTATCGCCTTCGAACTCGATCTCGGTGCCCCCGGCCCGGGGGCCGACGAAATAGCGGGCGCCGTCGTCGAGCCGGACCAGCGCGCCGAGCGCGATGGCCTCGCCGGGCTGAAATTCGCGCGCGGGCAGGGCTTGAAACTGCGCGACGGCCTCGGCCGCCTCTTCCGCGGCGCGCGACTGGCCGTGGGCGAGGTAGGAGGCCTCGAGGCCGCGGGTGTCGTATTTGTCCTCCGCCTTGTTCTCCTCATGGGTGGCCTCGGCGTGGGTGGCCAGGGCGGCGCGGGTGAGGAGGTCGACCTCGGCGCGCAGGCGCTCGAGAATACAGGCCAGCAGGGCGGTCTTGGGCATGGTCAGGGAGTGAAGGAGCGTTCGCTGGTGAAGGACATGCGCTCGAGGATGCCGGTCAGGCGCGCGGCGAGCTGTTCGTCCTCCTGCTCGCGGGTGAGGCGGTAGGTGGTGCGCTGGGTGGCGCGTTCGGCGAGCTCGGCGCTGATGGCATAGACGTAGCGGTTATGCACGAACAGCAGCGTGCCGCGTTTGGCGGTGACGGGATCGGCGGGCGGGCCGTTCAGCACGCGGGTGGCCTGTTCGAACTCGGAGCCGCCGGGCAGGAGGGAGTAGCCGATCAGGGCGCCTTCGCGCAGGGCCGGCAGGTAGCGCGCGCTCTCGACCCGCGAGCCGGGGAAACGCTGCTGGAAGTTCGCCATCACGACGTCGGTAAGGAAATACAGCAGGTAGTCACGCCGGCCGCGGGTATCGTATTCCCAGCGCTGCGTGGCGTCGAATTCGAAACAGGCCACGCTGACGTGCGTGCCGAAGTTGTCCTGAAAGGTGACGACATTGGGTGTGTCGGTGATCGAGCCGCCGAGCTCCGGCAGCACAGGGGTGCGGATGCGGAACTGCCCGGTCGGGGAAACGTAGGATTCCCCCTCCATGATGCCGATCAGCGGTGCGGCATGCGTCGCTGCGGCCGTGGCCAGGAGACCGCAGAGCAGGGACGGGAGGAGCCGGAACATGAACGGGCAGAATGGATTCACGCGGACGAATTGCAAGGGAGGCTCAGACCGTGAAATCGCGCCAGAGTGCCACCGGCACCTGCTCGGCGCGGGCCTGCGGACCGAGCCCGGCCGCCTCCAGCCGCGCAAACCAGCGGGCGGCGGCCTCGGGGGCGAGCTTGCCGCGGAGGATCGAGCCGAGCTGTTTGCGGCGCTGTTGAAAGCAGGCACGGATGAGCGCCTTGGTCGCGGCCGGAAACACGAAGGGCTCGGGCAGGCGCCCGAGGTTCAGCAGCACGGATTCGATGTCGGGCCGCGGATGAAAGCAGGAGGCCGGCACGCGATGGCCCGGCTCGACCGCGTAGGCGGATTGCAGGAAGATCGAAATGGCGCCAAAGAGCTTCGTGCCGGGTCCGGCGACATAACGCTCGGCGGCCTCCAGCTGCAGCATCAGCACCATGCGCTCCGGCAGCGGGCCGGAGAGGATTTCATCCATCCAGGGTGTCGAGATCGCGTAGGGCAGGTTGGCGACGACCTTGAAGGATGCGGCGCGTTCCGGGGGCAATCCGGCCCGCGGGTGATCCATGGCATCGCCTTCGAGCAAATGAAGCCGCGGTTGGGCGGGCACCAGCGTTTCGGTCAGGTGGGCGTGCAGCGTGCGATCCTTCTCCACGGCCCAGACCTCCGCACCGGCCTCGAGCAGCGCGGACGTGAGGGTGCCGAGGCCGGGTCCGACCTCGACCACCGTGTCGGAGGCGGTGATGCCGGCCAGCTCGAGGGATTTGCGGACGATGTTGCCGTCCACGAGGAAATTCTGCCCGAGAAAGCGCTTGGGGTGATGCCCGAGCCGGGCCAGCAGGTCGCGCGTGCCTGTGGGGGTGAGGGGCATGTCAGGTCAGACGGGCGTCGTCGGCGATCCAGTAGTCGAAATAGGTCTGGATGTCCGCGCGGCCGGCGAATCCGCTGGACGCCTTGTCGCGTTCCAGCCCGGCGGAGGCGTCGTCCCTCCAGCCGCGCTTGGCCGCGAATCCGTTCCAGATCAGGCGGTCCAGGTCGTTGATCGCGCGTCCGTGCGCTTCGCACCAGGCGAAGACCTCCTCGTTCGTGCCTCCGGCCAGGGTGCGCGCCTTCAGGTCGGCGTAGCTGACACCGAGCACGTGGCACATCCGCGCATCGAAGGAAATGCCCAGGTTGGCATGGTAGTCCTCATGGAGCTCGCCGGCGGCATGCTTGCGGATCTTGTCGAGCATGCGCGGCAGGTAATACAGCCCGCCGGCGGTCTCGTAGGGATCGGTCGGCGGGCGTTTCATCAGGGATTGGCCAGCTCGGCCATCAGGGCGCCGGTGTCGGCGGCGCGCATGAGCGACTCGCCGACGAGCAGCGCGTGGGCGCCGCAGGCGCGGGCGCGGGCGGCGTCGGCCCGGTTGGAGAAGCCGCTTTCGCTGACGGCGATCACGTCCTGGGGAAAGAGCGGGATCAGGCGCTCGGACAGGCCGAGGTCGGTCTTGAAGATGGCGAGGTCCCGGTTGTTGACGCCGATGATCTTCGCGCCGTGACGGACCGCGCGGTGGAGCTCGTCCTCGTTGTGGATCTCGAACAGGGCGTCCAGTCCGGCGGCCGTGGCGGCGGCGTGGAGTGCGGCGATCTCGCCGTCATCGAGGGCGCGGACAATGATCAGGATGGCGCTGGCCCCGGCCTCGCGGGCCTGCACGACCTGGATGGGGTGCACCATGAAATCCTTGCGCAGGCACGGCACGGCGGGCGGATGTCGCGCAAAATCGGCCGTGACCTCCCGCAGGTCGGCGAGCGTGCCGCCGAAGTACTGCGTGTCGGTGAGGATCGAGAGGGCGCTGGCGCCGGCGGCGCGGTACCTGTGCGCCTGTTCGAGGGCGGAGGCGCCGGCCTTGATGTCGCCGGCGGACGGGGAGCGGCGCTTGATCTCGGAGATGATGGCAAGCCGGCCGTCGGAGCGGCGCAGCGCGCCGGCGAAGGACGGCGGGCGCGGCAGGCGCGCGTTGAGTTCCGCCAGTTCGGCCGGGCTCACCGGGCGGATCAACGGAGCGATCTCGCGGCGCTTGTGGGCCATGATTTCCGTAAGCTTGTCCATGAAGGGAGACCACGGAATACACGGAATACACTGAATCCAGACCAAATTGCCCGGATTTTCCGTGTAATCCCTCCCTTCCGTGGTAATTGCATCTCTCCATGACGCCGATTGACGAACTCCGCCAGACCATGGCCCGGCTCCGGGCGCCCGATGGCTGTCCGTGGGACCGCGAGCAGACCCACCAGACGCTCGCCCGCTGCCTGATCGACGAGTGCAGCGAACTGCTCGACACGATCGACCGCAACGACATCCCGCACATGCGCGAGGAGCTGGGCGACGTCCTGATCCAGGTGGTTTTCCACGCGCAGCTCGCCGCGGAGCGCGGCGAGTTCAACTTCGACGACGTGGCGCGCGACATCAACGACAAGCTCATCCGCCGCCACCCGCACGTGTTCGGCGACCACGGCAGGCTCGACACCGCCGGCGAGGTCATCACCAAGTGGGAGCAGATCAAGGCGACCGAAAAGAAGAACGGCCCGGCGCAGACCGGGGTGTTCAAGGAAATGCCCCCGCGCCTGCCCGCGCTTCTGTTCGCCGAGGCGGTGATGAAGCAGATCGAGAAAAAATCCCTGCCGGCCGACGCGGTCGTGATCAAGGCCGCGGTCGGCGCCGCGGCGGAAAACCTGGCGGAGGCGGAGGCCGGGCGGCGGTTGTTCGAACTCGCCGCCGCCTGCCGTCAGGCGGGGATCGATCCCGAAATGGCCCTGCGCAAGGAATGCGCGCGCGTGATGCACGATGTCGAAGTCCGCGTCCTCTCCCGCGCCTGAGCCGGCGATGCCGCCCGCGCTGGCGGCCGCCTGGCTGGATCCGTTCCTGGACTTCCTGGCGAAGGAGCGCCGCTATTCCGTCTACACCGTGCGGAACTACCGTCAGGCGGTGGAGGATTTCGCCGCCTGGCTGAAGCGCCGCGGCGGCGCGCCGGATGGCCTCGACGCGCTGGCCTCGCGCGATGCACGTGACTTCGTGATCGAGGCGCAACGGCGCTTCGGCCGGCGCACGCTGCACAACCACGTGTCGGGACTCCGGACCTTTTACCGCTACTGGATGCGCGAGGGCCGCCTGAAGCGGAATCCGTTCACCGGCGTGCCGCTGCCCAAGCTGGAGAAACCGCTGCCCAAGTTCCTCACCGAATCCCAGATGCTCCGGCTGCTCGCCGGGCCGGAGCAGTTGCTGAAACAGGAGGCGATCGGCCGGTTTCAGGCGCTGCGCGACCGCCTGGTGCTCGAGATCCTTTATGGCGGCGGCCTGCGCGTGAGCGAGGCGGTGGCGCTGAACCATGGCGATGTCGACCCGGCCACCGGCGGCGCCCGGGTGCTGGGCAAGGGCCGCAAGGAGCGCATCTGCCCGCTGGGCGACGCGGCGATGAACGTGCTGCGGCATTTCCGCGAGACCGAGGCCCGCCGTCCGGGCCCGGCTGACCCGGTGCTGGTGAACGAACGCCACGGGCGCATGACGCCCGTCGAAATCCAGCGCCTCGTGAAGAAATACCTCGCGCTCGCCGATCTGCCGATGGACATCACGCCGCACAAGCTGCGCCATTCGTACGCCACGCACCTGCTGAACGCCGGCGCGGATCTGCGCTCCGTGCAGGAACTGCTCGGTCACTCCAGCCTCACGACCACGCAGATCTATACGCACACCAGCGTGGCGCGGCTGAAGGAAATCCATGCACGCGCTCATCCCCGCGCCTGAACCGATGCCAAGGACTGTCAAAAGCTTTCGAAGGCGGGCTGCATGTGAAAAATTGACTAAAGTCCCTGCGAAAGCATACGAGGCCAGAGCTGTGACCGATTTCCGCCGCCCGGCGGCGACGGATGCAGTCCCATGATCAAAATGGAAAAAAGCCGCCCGCCAACCACCGAGCCCAAGCCCGCCACCGTTGTCATCGTCGACGATCATCCGGTGCTGGTCTCCTTTTTGACGGAGGTCCTGGAGCGGCGCGGGCGCTTCAAGGTGATCGGTCGGGCCGACACCGCGGCCGGCGCGCTGGAAGTCAGCGCGCGGCTCAAGCCGACGCTGGTGATCCTCGATCTGGTGTTGCTGGATTCGAGCGGGCTCGACTGCCTCCGCCGGCTGCGCGCCGAGGTGCCGCGCAGCCACGTGCTGGTTTTCACGGGCCGCCTGGGCAGCACGCTGATCGGCGACATGCTGCTCGCGGGCGCCGCGGGCATCCTGGGCAAGACGGCCAAGGTCGACGAGATCGTCGAGGCCGTGGAGCGGGTGGCCCAGGGCGGCATGTACCTGTGTGCGCAGGCGTGCGACGCCATCCGCCGGCTCGTGCGCGAGGGCCCGCCGGACCTCACGCGTCATCCGGAACTCAGCCGCCAGGAACTCGCGGTGCTGCAGCACATCGCCACCGGTCTCAGCACGAAGCAGATCGCCGAACGCATGGGACTCAGCCGGAACACCATCAACGCCTTCAGGGCCCGCGTCATGAAGAAGACCGGACGCCGCACGACGGCGGAGCTCGTGCTGTATGCGGCCCGGCTCGGGTTGGTGCGGGTGCCCGGTCTCCGCATGGCCACGACCAATCCGACCGGCTGAGCCAGCGGGGCCGGCCATCCCCCGGATAACACCCCAGCCGGGCTGTGACGCGACCGAGCTAACACCCGCTTGGGCGTTCCCCTCATTTTCTGCGGCGACGGTTCTATTTAATAGAAATTTGTCGAAGCACGCGCATCAAATGGGCGCGATGTCACCCGATACCCGGACCAAGCCAGCGACGCGCGTCGTCATTGTGGACGATCACGTGCTGTTCCGAGAGATGCTCACCACGGTCGTCAACGCCATCGGCGGTCTTCGCGTCGTGGGCTGGGCCTGCAACGAGCGCGAGGCGATCGCGCAGTGCTGGCGGGAACGTCCGGACCTCATCGTGCTCGATCTCCTGCTGCCGGGCAGCCAGGGCCTCGGCACGCTCGAGCGCCTTCGGGAGGTCTGCCCGCTGGCGCGCATCCTGATCTTTTCCGGCAACCTCACGCCCGGTCTCATCCGGCAGGTGCTCGCGGCTGGCTCGCACAGCCTCGTCGGCAAGGGCGCGACGCTCGACGAGTTTCGCAACGCGCTGAAGGCGGTGGCGACGGGCCGCACGTATTACAGTCCCGAGATCGCGGCCGAGATCCGGGCGCTGGTGGTGACGCCCGCGTCCCCGGGCGTGCGCCTGAGCGCGCGCGAGGAGGCCGTGCTGGGCTGCCTGGCCCGGGGCATGAGCTCGCGGGAGATCGCGCGGCAGCTGGGACTGAGCCCGCACACGGTGGCCAACCACCGCAGCCGCCTGATGCGCAAGCTCGGCCTGCACCGCGTCGCGCAGCTTTCCCTCTATGCGGCGAGCCGCGGGTTGCTCGAGATGCCGCTGCCCAAGGCAGCCGTGGCTCATGCGTCCTGACCGAGCCATGCGCAGCCTTCCCCCCCGGCCGGCGGCGGAACCTCGTCCTATCCCGGACCCGCTCGACGCGCAGCTGCGGCAGCTGCAACGGCTTGTCGTGCAGGGCGAACTCGCCGCCACGGCGGTGCACGAGATCAGCAACCTGCAGACGATCGTCCTCTTCAACGCCGGCCTCCTGCGCGAAGGGCACAAGCAGCGGCCGGAGATCCTGCGCCATGTGGAACCGCTGCTCCATGCCGCCGGCATGGTGGCGACGCTGTGCAACCAGCTGCGCAACCTGTCGCGGCCGGTGGATCCGTTTCCGGAGCAGCTCGACCTCGCCGAGGTGGCGTTCGGCACGCATCGCCTGCTCGAGCAGATCATCGGCCGCGAGCTCGACTTCAAGGCGCCCCAGCGCGGCCCCCTCACGGTGCTGGCCGATCGCGGACAGGTCGAGCAGATGCTGATCAACCTCGTGCTCAACGCGCGCGACGCGACCGATCCGGATCGCGGCCGCATCCAGGTGCGCGTCGGCGGCGGCTGCGGCCGGCAGCCGTGGCTGGAGGTCGGGGACAACGGCAGCGGCATGACGCCAGAGGTGAAGGCGCGGCTCTTCGAGAAATTCTTCACGACCAAGGAGCCGGGTCATGGCACCGGCCTGGGTCTGGCCATGGTGCACCGGCTGCTGGAGGAGATGGGCGGACGGATCGAGGTCCGGAGCCGCGAGGGACGGGGCACGCGCATCCGCCTGATCTTTCCCTGTCCGGTGCGTCCGGCCGGCGTCCGCGGGGAATCCGCCCCATGAGCGCGCGTTCGCATGACTCCGATCGCGGCGGTGCCGGGAACGGCCACGTGCCGGCCGGATCCGAAGGCGCGTCCGCCGGCAGCACCCTGCGCTGGGTTCACATCATCGACGACGACCCGGCCCTCGGCACCGCGCTGGCCGCGGGCCTGAACGCGCACGGCTACCAGACGACGTTTTCCTGCAACGCGGACACCGCCTGGACCACGGCGCACGACAAGCTGCCGGACCTGATCCTCTGCGACATCAACATGCCCGGGAAAAACGGCTACCGGTTCCTCGAGGAGATCCGCAACGACTCGGAGCTGGGCAACTGTCCGTTCGTCTTCATGACCGGCAATCCTGCGTTCGCGCGTTCGCGCGAAGCGATGGACCGCGGCGCGGACGATTTTCTGCTGAAGCCGTTCACGCTCGACCAGCTCGTCGCCTGCGTTTCGGCGAGGCTGCGCCGCAGCGAGATCACCGGGCGGCGAGAAAACGCGCTGCTGCAGGAGCTGCGCAACAGCCTGCATCGGGGACTTTCGCACGAGTTCTTCACGCCGCTGACGGGGATCCTGGGGTTTGCCGAGATGCTGGAGCAGGAGGGCGCAACGATGAAGCCCGGCGAGGTTCGCGACGGCCTGCACAACATCCTGCAATCGGGCCGGCGTCTCCACCGCACGCTGCGCAACTACCTCTACGCGCTGGACCGGCTGCAGCCCGACTCCCTGGCGCCGTTTCCCGTGCTCGCCCCCTCGACGGTCGTGCAACTGGTGCACCAGGGCGCGCAACACGCCGCCGACCGGCATGAGCGCGGGGCGGATCTCATTTTCGAGGTTACCGGTGCCACCCTGCAGGTGAGCGCGCAGGAACTGCCGCTGCTGGCGGAGGAACTGGTGGAGAACGCGTTCAGCTTCTCCAAGCCGGGAACGCCGGTGCGCGTGCGGGCGCAGCGGACCGGCGCCGAATGGCAGCTGAGCGTGCAGGATGCGGGACGGGGCATGACGCGGGCCCAGCTGAAAAACCTCGGGATCTTCCGCCAGTTCGAGCACGCAAAATACCAGCAGCAGGGGCTCGGTGTCGGCCTTTTCATCGTGCGGCAGATCCTGCGCCGCTCCCGGGGCGATCTGCAGATCGAGAGCACGCCGGGCGCCGGCACGACATGCCGGGTGATGCTGCCCGCCGCCAGTCCGGTGCGGCAGGGGCGGTGAACCCGGGCGCGCGGACGCCCGGAGGTTACTTCAGCGGAAGACGCGCGGGCGCGGCGTTGCCGGCCTGGTCGTAGAGGATGATCTCCACCGCCGTGGCGCCGGCGGCGCGCGCTTCGGGAAACTCGGCGCGGAACGTTTCCTCCCGGCCGTCGAGCACGCCGTCGGTCGGATGCAGCACGATCTGGCGCTGGCCGTTGTTGAGGACAAACTCCGCGCCTTCCAGCAGGGAAAGCGTGTCCCGTCCCGAAACGGTCACGAGCAGCTGTCCGTCGGTCCGCTTGATCTCGGTGCCGGTGATGACCGGAGGCGTGCGGTCGATGAGCAGGCTGTCGGTTTCAAAGCTGTAGGTGAGACGCTGGCCGGCCGGGCGGGGCGCCTGCTCGGAAACGGTGAGGCGGGTCAGGTAGAGCCCTTCGGGCAGCACGCCGGTCTCGAATTGCGCGTAGGTGTCGGTGGTTTCGACGGAGACATCGGTCCACTCACCGGGGCCGTCGGGACGGATCGAGAACGTGTAGGCAAGGTTGTCCCCGTCGGGATCGTTCACGTTCCAATACACCAGCTGAACGCCGTTCTGCGGCACCACCTGGCTGCTGAGCAGGGCGCTGCGCCGCGGTCCCGACGAGGAATCGTCCTTGTTGTCGCGTCCGCCGGGGAAAAGCAGCTGGCCGAGCGTCGAGACGAGGTTGGGCGCCGGCTCGGGCGCGGGCACGAGGCCCTGGTTGGGCGGAAAGATCCTGAAGTCGCCGAGCGAGGGGCGGCGGTTCTGGGGACGGTGGTACTGGACGGCCTTGTCGATCTGGAAGTCCGCGGCGGTGCCGGGCAGGGACAGGCGGTAACGCACGAACCGGCCGCGCAGCCCCTCGGCCTGGAAGGCGTCGTCGCGCAGCGTGAGCGCGGTCCACGGCGACCAGCCCTCGAGTTCGTCGTTGCCGAAATTCGTGCTGATCTCGAGGCGCAGGTCGCCGGCCGAGACGCCGCGCAGGCGGGGAAAGAGCAGGGAGCCCAGATTTCCCGCCTGGCCGAGGTCGAGCCGTTTGGTTTCGAGGCTTCGCTCGGAAACGCCGTTGAAGGACATCAGGGCGAGTCCGGGGGCGTTGTTGCGCAGGAGCAGGTAACGGCCGTCGCCGAGCGGGGCGAGGTCCGTGAGCTGCGCGGAGGCGCTGCCCGCGAACGTCATGGAGCGGCGCGCAGCCGGATCATAGCCGAAGGCATCGCCCTGTTCGCCGGCGGTCAGCAGCAGCCAGTCGCCATGCGCGGCCAGCCGGTAGAAGGCGACGTTGGCCTTGCCCATGATCGTTTCCGGAAATCCGTCGGGCGGGAAGCGCACCACCGTGCTGCGGCCGGTGAAGGCCGGGCGGGCCGGGTCGCGCTCGGCGCGCGGGCCGGACGAGGAATCGTCCTTCGTGTCCGGCGGCTTGATGGCGATGCGCAGGGGATCGCCGGGCGTGAAAACGAGCGCGGCGTGGAAGCCGCCGTCGGCGGAAGGCAACAGGTCCACGACCTCGGCGTCGCGGTTCTCCTGCAGGAAGAGCGCGGGACCGCCCGCGGCGGGAAAGGCGTAGATGTTTCCCTTGGGCGACGAGCCCGCGACGATACGGCCGTCGGCCAGGCGCGCGAGGCGGCGGACATTGCGGTCGCGGATTTCTCCGAACGGTGCGATGCCGCGGTCGGCCAGCAGGGCATCGTTTTCGACCCTGCCCTCGATGACCCCGGCCGCGGCCAGTTTCTTCGGGTCGACCTTGTAGATCCGGCCGGGATTGCCGGTCGCCGCGAGCACGCTGCCATCGGGCAGGGCGAGGAGGTCGAACACGGAATCGGCGGGCAACGGCACGCGGGCGACATTTTTGCCTTCCTTGACGACGTAGAGCGCGGCGGACGGCGACGTGCCGACAAGCAGCGATCCATCGGGCAGCGGCAAAAGCGAGATCGCGTGGGTTTCGTCCACGTCGGCGACTTCGCGCACCGTGTAGGTCGAGTCGGCGGGGTTGAAGGTGATTTCCTGGACCTTGCCGTCGGGGCCGGTGCCGACGAGGAAGCGGTTTGCCCCGGCCGGTTTCAGGTTCCAGAGGATTTCGCCGATCTTCGGTCCCGTGAGATCGGTGAAGAGCGGTCCGGGCAACAGGCGGCCGTCGGAACGCGCGGCGAGACCCTTGAGGTTGCGGCTCGCGACGTCGCGGCCGAAGTCGATTTCCTGCGACTTGGTGAGCGGATCGGCCCGGAGGCCGAGGCAGGAAACCACGAAGCACACGAAACACACGAAGCGGGAGACAGGGCGGAGGGACATGGGCTTTTGAAACAGGTCATCCCGAGTGCAGCGAGGGATGACGAAAGGGGAAGGAAAGGGACTCAGTCCGTGATGCTGAGCGGACGACGGACCAGGATGTTGAAGAGAGTGCCGGGGAGCACGTGTTGTTCCCAAAGCGGGATGAGGGCGTCGCGCCGCTGGAAACGGGCCTCGTCGGCCGCCCGCGCGATGCGTTCCAGCGAGCCGGGCATCTCGGCGGTGCTGTCGCGGCGATCGGTGAGGAGCCGGGTCTTTTCCACGACAGCGACATACAGGCCGTCGGAGCGGCGCATGGCCCGCAGGGCGGAGATGTAGTCCTCGAAGCCGCGCAGCTGGGCCGCGGCCACCGCGCGCGGCCGGTCGGTGAGATCGTCGAGCGCGGGGCCGGTGGTGACGATCACCTCGAGGTCCTTGCCGGCCCACGAGCGCGGAATGTCGAGGCCGATCCGTTCCGTCGAAGCCGCCCGTTGAAACCCCCGCCACCCGAGCGACAGGTCCACATGTTCGCCGGGGATGGCGCTGGCGCGGGAGACCTGGAACTGCTCGAGGATGCCCTGCGGCGTGTCGGGGGTGTCCTCCACGGCAAACCGGATGCGGTCGGGAAAGATCCGTTCGTAGGGATTGAAGAGCCAGAGCGAGAGGTTGCCGACGAGGTCGGCGAGGCCCTGGTTGAAGCCCTGGGGGCCGGGATAGATCTGGCTGAGGCTGACCGGCTCCATGCCGGGGAAGTCCACGTTGACGGTGACGCGGAAACCGCGGGTGAAGCCGGACTCGTTGGAGCCGTTGACCGCCTGCGCGAGGCCGGTGGCGGCGATCACGGGCAACACCTGCTCGTGGCGGGCGACCTTGAAATGAAGCGACCTGCGGTTCTGGCGCGTCGGGAAAGCGATCTCGATCGGCACCATCGCCGGCGCGCGGCCGATTTCACCGTAGATGCCCGAGAGGCGGTCCTGGCTGAAGGCGCCGATGATCTCGCCCGTGTTGGAGACCTTGATGGAGTTCAGCTGGCTGGGGAGGATCGTGACGACCTCGGCCGAGGCCATCGGGAGTTCGGTGGCGCCGAGCGACATCATCGGATGGCCGAAGGCCAGGACGTGGCTGCCGTCCACGTGCGAGACGGTGCCGGTGCCCGCGATGGTGATGTCGCCCACGGCGAGGGCCACGGCGACGACGCCACCGGGCTGGAGCGACGGGACGACGGTGGGAGCGGCGGGCTCCGCGCCGGGGTCGAAGCTGCCGCCGAGCGCGTTGAACGAAAGGCCGAGGGATTCGAACTGCGGGGCGAGCAGGCTGGAGACGAGCGGCGAAAGGCCGCCGGCGGTGAAGGACGGCGTGAGCGGCTTGATGTCGCCGTCGAGAGCGGAGCGTTCACCCCGCTCGCCCTTGACCGGGATCGGGGTCGGCGCAAAACCGCCGCGCGACGCCGGCAGCGTGCTGATTTCGAGCATGTCGCTGATGGGCGTGAACCCGGCGTGGCGGACGGTTTCGAAGCGCTGGATCTGGTAGGCGAGCACGCCGGCCAGCTTGCCGTCGATGTAGAGCGGACTGCCGCTCATGCCCGCCACGGCGCCCATGCCTTGGACGCGCGGGTCGGTGAGCTCGCACAGGATCATGCTTTTGCCCGGGCCGAGCGCGTTGCGGAGCACGCCGGTGACCTGGACGCCGAACGACTCGGGCTGACGGCCCTTGAAGACGGTCCAGACCTCGCCCTTCATGCCGGGCTGGAGTTCGTCCAGCGGCATGAGCGGAGCGTGGGTCGGTTGCGCACCGAGGCCGAGGGTGAGCAGCAAAAGGACGGGCAGCAGGCGGAGATTGGGCATCAACGGCAGAGATAACGACGTGGGCGGGAGGTTCCTTAGAGGGACTTAATCGCAGCCGTGATCACTTCGCAAGCGCGGTCAATGGCGGCGCCTTCGTGGGCCGTGCTGAGGAACCAGGCTTCGTAGGCGCTGGGCGGCAGGTAGACGCCGCCATCGAGGCAGGCCCGGAAAAAGCGGCCGAAGAGCTTCGCATCGGAGGTCAGCGCGCTGTCCATGTCGCGCACCGGCGTCGGCGTGAAGAACAGGCTGAACATCGAGCCACGCTGCGGGGCCTGCAACGGGATGCCCCTGGCCAGGGCGGCGGCCAGGGCGGCGGCGCAGATCTGGCGGCCCAGGGCGTCGAGGCGGGCGTAGGGGTTGACCTCGTCGAGCAGGCGCAGCTGGGCGATGCCCGCAGCCATGGCCAGCGGGTTGCCGCTGAGCGTGCCGGCCTGATAGACCGGACCGAGCGGGGCGAGGTGATCCATGATGTCGGCCCGGCCGCCGAAGGCGCCGACCGGCAGGCCGCCGCCGATGATCTTGCCGAGCGTCGTGAGGTCGGGGGTGATCTTTTCGAGTTCCTGCACGCCGCCGCGGGCGAGACGGAAGCCGGTCATCACCTCATCGAAGATGAGCACCGTGCCGTGTGCCGCGGTGACCTGGCGCACGTGTTGCAGGTAGCCGGGCAGGGCGGGGATGAAGCCGGTGTTGCCGATGTAGGGTTCGAGGATGACGCAGGCGATCTGGCCCGGGTTGGCGACGAAGGCGGCGTCCAGCGCGGCGGAGTCGTTGAACGGCAGCACGATGGTTTCGCGGGCGAACGACGCCGGCACGCCGGCGCTGTCGGGGTTGCCGTGCGTGAGGGCGCCGGAGCCGGCCTTGATGAGCAGCGAGTCGCTGTGGCCGTGGTAGCAGCCGGCGAACTTGATGATCTTGTCGCGTTTCGTGAAGCCGCGGGCCAGGCGGATGGCCGACATCGTGGCCTCGGTGCCGCTGCTGCACAGGCGGACCTTCCGGATCGAGGGGAAGAACGAGACGATCAGCTCGGCCATCTCGACCTCGTAGGGATTCGGCGTGCCGAACGACGTGCCGTGCTCGAGCGCGGCGGCGATGGCGGCCTTGATGCGCGGGTGGTTGTGGCCGTGGATCGCCGGCCCCCAGGTGCAGACGAAGTCGATCAGCTCGCGACCGTCGGCCGTGGTGAGCGTCGCGCCCTGCGCGGACTTGGTGAAGAACGGCGCCCCGCCGACGGAACGGAAAGCCCGGACCGGCGAATTGACGCCACCGGGGATGAGCTGCTGAGCGCGGGCGAAGAGTTGTTCGGAAGAGGGCATTGGGCGTATAGGGCTCATAGGGCCTATAGGGCTTATGGGATCAGAGTGAGAAAAGAGAAGAGAGGCGCGAATCGCGTTTCAGCTTACGTACCGTTGCACGATCGGGATGCGGCGGCCGACGCCGAAGGCGAGGGGGGTGATCTTCAGGCCCGGGGCGGCCTGCTTTCGCTTGTATTCGTTGAGGTCCACCTTCCGGACGACGTCGTTGACGACCGCCTCGTCGAAGCCGCGCGCGATGAGGTCGGCGCGCGACAGGCCTTCCTCGACGTACGCCTTGAGCAGGGCGTCGAGCAGATCGTAGGGCGGCAGGCTGTCCTGGTCGGTCTGGTCGGGCCGCAGCTCGGCGCTGGGCGGCTTCTCGATCGAACCGACGGGGATTATTTCCTTGTGCCGGTTGATCCAGCGGGACAGCGCGTAAACCTGCGTTTTGAAGACGTCGCTGATGACCGCGAGGCCGCCGCACATGTCGCCGTAAAGCGTGCAGTAGCCGACGGCCAGCTCGCTCTTGTTGCCGGTGGTGAGGAGGAGGGCGCCGAACTTGTTGGAAATCGCCATGAGCAGCAGGCCGCGGGCGCGGGCCTGGATGTTTTCCTCGGCGATGTCGCGCGGGCGTCCGGCGAAAAGCGGGGCCAGCGTGCCCTCGGCGGCGGCGACCACGTCGGCGATCGACAGCGTGTGGTACTGGATGCCGAGGTTTTTCGCGATGGCGAGGGCGTCGTCGCGCGAGTGCTGGCTGGAGATGACCGACGGCAGGCTGACCCCGATCACGTTTTGCGGACCGAGCGCCTCGGCGGCGATGACGGCGGTGAGGGCGGAGTCGATGCCGCCGGAAAGGCCGAGCAGCGCCTTCTTGAAACCGGTCTTGTGCGCGTAGTCGCGCACGCCGAGCACGAGGGCGTCGTGGATGTCGGCGAGGTCGTCCTGGGCGAAGGTCGGGGAGATTTCCGGGGCGGGCTCCTCGCGCCTGGCTTCCGGTATGTCCGCCACCACGAGCTCGTCGCGGAACGCAGCGAGTCCGGCGAGGATGGTGCCTTGCGCGTCGGTGGCGAGGCTGCGGCCGTCGAAGATGAGTTCGTCGTTTCCGCCGATGGCGTTGACGTAGGCGACCGGGCAGCCGAGCCGGCGCGCGGTGTCGCTCACGAGGTTGTGCCGCACGCCGCCCTTGCCGTGGTACCACGGGCTGGCGGACAGGTTGACCATGAGGTCGCACCGGCCGGCGAGCTGGGCGACGGGATCGGCGCCGTGGTAGAGCCGGCGCGTCGAGATCATTTCGTGCGTCCAGATGTCCTCGCAGATGGTGATGCCGATGCGGCGTCCGCCGAATTCGACCACGGTGGGGGTGGCGGCCGGTTCGAAGTAACGGTCCTCGTCGAACACGTCGTAGGTCGGCAGCAGGCACTTGCGGGCCGAGGCCAGGATGCGCCCGTCGTGACAGAACGCCGCGGCGTTGAAATACGGGCGGCCCTGCCCGGTGGTGTTCGTCTCCGTGTAGCCGATCACCGCGGGCACGGCGCCGATGCCGGCGGCGATTTCACGGGTGACGCGTTCGACGTCGGACACGAAGCGCTTCTTGAAAAGCAGGTCGCGCGGCGGGTAGCCGCTCACCACGAGTTCGGGAAACACCACCAGCTCGGCGCCGTGGGCGACGAGGGTCTTGTAGGCCTCTTCGATGAGACGGCGGTTTCCGGCGAGGTCGCCGACGAGGGTGTTGATCTGGGCCAGGCCGATGCGCATGGAAATAGGGTTAGACAAGTTGCCGCCAAACCGCCGGACTGCAACCACCAAGCCGCCATGTTGTTAGGTGAAAAAACGCCCCGACTGATCCTGGCCTCCGCCTCGCCGCGGAGGCGCGAATTGCTGGCCGGACTGGGCTACCGTTTCGAGATCGTGCCGGCCGAAGTGACCGAGCACGAGGCGCCCGACGCCGATCCGCGGGCGATGGTCAGCCACAACGCCGCCCTCAAGGCCGACTGGGTGGCGGCGCGGCACCCGGAGGCGACCGTCATCGGCGCCGACACGACCGTTTTCATCGACCGGACCGTGTTGAACAAACCCAAGGACGCCGCCGAAGCCCGCGCCATGCTCCGGATGCTCAGCGGGCGCACGCACACCGTGTTCACCGGCCTGGCCGTCCGCCGCCTGGCCGACGGCCTCAAGCTCGATCGCGGTGTGGCCAGCGACGTAACCTTCAAGATTTTGGACGAGGCGGCCATCGAGCTGTATCTGGGCCGGGTGCACACCCTGGACAAGGCCGGCGGCTACGCGATTCAGGAACACGGCGACCTGATCGTGGCCGGCTTCACGGGATCGCTGACGAATATTGTGGGGCTGCCGGTGGATGAAATGAAACAACTTTTGACTCTCGCTGGTCTAGGGCGTTGATTTTCAACCAAACCCAGTGAGCACCCTTCGCTACGCCGCCTTGGACGCCCGTCCCGAGGCCCCTGAAAAAGAGTCCTCCGACCGCTCGATCCTCATCGGCATCGTCGGCACGCTTTTGTTCCACCTGCTGCTCATGGTGCTGTCGCCGCGTTTCGCGTTCGACGAGTTTTCGGGCGTGCACACCGGCATCCATGTCGCCAGCCAGAATCGCGGCCAGACCTTCGACTTCGAACTGGCCGACGCCGCGCAGCCGGCCGAGAAGGAACGCGATCCGTTCCGCTTCGTCGAGACCAACCCTGACGCGCCCGAGAACGAGCCCGACAAGACCGTCAATTTCAGCAACCGCAACCAGCAGTCCGCCCAGCAGGAGGCGGCCAAGGAGCTGGACCCCGAACGCCGTCCCTCGATCACGAACGGGCAGGACAAGATCAAGAACGACATGTCGATCGTGACCGGCGACATGTCGAAACCGCAGGAAGGCAACGCCGCCCGGCCCGAGCGCAACCAGACCGGCGAGCAGGATCAGCAGGAGCAACTCGTCCGGATGCTGCAGGCCCCCGATGCCGGGCATGAGAAGGTCACGGGCGACGACTCCGACGGCATCGCCAGCAATGTTTCCAGCAGCAAGGCCGCCTCCACCCATGCCGACCAGGAGGTCGAAGGTTCCGCCGATTCGCGGAATCCCGACGGCGGCCTGGTTTCCGTCACCGCTTCGCAAGCGGCCCAGCCCAAGGCCCGGCCGCGCCTCACCGCGCCTCGCTCGACCATTCTCACCAACCGCGCCGCCGGCGTGCGCGACATCGGCCTGACCGGCATCGACGCCCGCTGGAGCGAATACGGCGAATACCTGCAGGAACTCGTGGAGATCATCCAGGCCTCCTGGTATCGCATCCTCGCGGAGAGCCGCATTTCCGCCCCGCGCGGCTCGATGGTGGCCGTGACCTTCAAGATCAATTCCCTCGGTGAAACCGACATCGTGAAGGTCGAGGACGAGGGCGCGGGACGTCAGGCGGTGTTCTCCTGCCAGAATGCCATCCAGGCCCGGCAGCCGTACCGCAAGTGGACCGAGCAGATGATCGCCGTGCTCGGCGAGGAGCAGACGCTGACGTTCCGGTTCTACCACATGTGATCGTGAGCGTGCCGGCCGATTTTTGGGAAACGCTGCCGCTGGGGGAGGGCATCCGGTTGCTGAACCGCGACGCCCATGGCCTCGCGGCCTTCGACAAACCGGCCGGCGTGCTGTCCCATCCCAACAGCTCCCAGGACGAGGCGCGCTCGCTGCTGACCAGCCGCTACGATCAGGAAGCGCAGTGTTTTCATTGGAAGGCGGCGGACGGCGCGGTGCGGCGACTCTGGCTGCTCAACCGGCTCGATTCGGCCACGTCGGGCGTGATTCTCACGGCCGCATCGGAAGCGCTGGCCCTGGCCGTGCGCGAGCATTTCGCCCGCAAGCAGGTGAGGAAGCTCTACCACGCCCTCGTTTTCGGCCGGCCCTTGAAAGGCCACGACATCTGGCGCGACCAGCTGGCGGTGGTGAAACAGGGTGGCCAGATCCGCACCGCGGCGCGCGGCAACATTCCCGCCGAGACCGTGTTTCAGCTGCTGAAGCACACGCAGCGCACCTTCTCGACCTCGCTTGTGCGGCTCGAGCCGCGCACCGGCCGCAGCCACCAGCTGCGCGTGCAATGTGCCAAGCGCCAGCTGCCGATCATCGGCGACCAGACCTACGGTGACTTTGCCCTGAACCGCGCCTTCAAGAAGGCGACCGGCCTCGACCGGATGTTCCTGCACTCGGTGGAGACGGCGTTCACCTACGACTTCGCCGGCCGGAAGAACAGTTTCAAGGCCGTCGCGCCGCTGCCGCGGGAGTTTGGGGCGGGGTATTGATGGAAGGGAAGTTCCCTCAGGTGGAGGGCCCAGCTCCAGCTGGGCCGCTCAGCCATGCCAGCGCAAGAGAGTGGGTTCACCCTGAAAAGGCCACTCCTCCGACCGTGTCACCAACTGGTGCCGGACCGGATTGTTTCGAACATATTCCCACTTGGCCGCATAGCTTTCGCCGCGCCTGAGTTGCGTATCCCAGAAGTTTTTCTGCCAGAGCGTGTCTGCTCCACGGCCAGAGGCCTTGGCGACCTGACTTTTCCAGAATCGAACCCAATTCAGTAAGGGATGCGGGGGAAACGAATTCGGCGCACAAAATAAATGAACGTGATCGGGCAGGATCACGTAGCGTCCGACCAGCCAGTGGTCGGCCATCCGCCATGCCTCAAGGATGATCCGATGCATCGTGGGCGTGGCGAGCAACGGGGCCCGGTCTTTCGTGCAGACCGTCAGAAAGACGAGCACCGCCCGGTTGCCGGATGTCTGGACAGGCGGGTGGCTAGGATGGTGTCGGCGGGGAAGCCGATCGGAGTCCGAATTTGGTGTCATTCGCGGCCCAGCGGGAGCTGGGCCCTCCAAGGCGACCTTGGCAAAGGCGAAATTCCCCTCACAACAAACTCAACTGCGCATCGTCCGCCGGGGCCACGCTGATCTTCTTTTTCGGCTTCGATTGCGGCGCGGCGGGGAGCGTGACGGTGACGTCGTCGGATTCGAGCTGGGCGAGGATCGTCTTGGCGCGGTCGATCACGGGCAGCGGCAGGCCGGCGAGGCGCGCGACCTGGATGCCGTAGCTGCGGTCGGCGGCGCCGGGCACGACGCGGCGCACGAACACGATGTCGTCGTTCCACTCCTTCACGGCGACGGACCAGTTCTTGAGCCGGGGCAGGTGTTTCTCGAGTTGCGTGAGCTCCTGGTAATGCGTGGCGAAGAGCGTGCGCGGGCCGCGCTCGGCGTTGCGGTGCAGGTGCTCGACGACGGCCCAGGCGATGCTCAGGCCGTCGTAGGTCGAGGTGCCGCGGCCGATCTCGTCGAGGATGATCAGCGAGCGGTCCGTCGTGTTGTTGAGGATGTTCGCCGTCTCGTTCATCTCGACCATGAACGTCGAATTGCCGCGCGCGAGATCGTCGCTGGCGCCGACGCGCGAGAAGATGCGGTCCACGAGGCCGACGCGACAGGCCTTGGCGGGGGTCCAGCAGCCGACCTGCGCCATGAGCGTGATGAGCGCGACCTGGCGGATATAGGTCGATTTGCCGGCCATGTTGGGGCCGGTGATGAGCTGGAGCTGCGACTCCGAGGCGGAGAGGGCCGTGTCGTTCGGCACGAACGTATGGCTGCCGGCGAGCCCGAGGCGCTCGCTCTTCATCATCTGCTCCACCACGGGATGGCGTCCGTCGGTGATGGACAGCACGTCGCTTTCATCGAGGTCCGGACGGCAGTAATCCCATTCGCGCGCCAGCACGGCCCAGCCGGCGAGCACGTCGAGCTCGGCCAGGGCGTCGGCGGTGGCGGAGAGCGCGACCGATTCGTCGAGCACGGCGGCGACCAGCGCGGTGAACAGCTCGAGCTCGCGGGCGAGGGATTTTTCCTCGGCCGAGAAGATTTCCTTTTCCTTCAGCTTCAGTTCCTCGGTGACGAACCGTTCGCCGTTGGCGGTGGTCTGCTTGCGCACGTAGTCGGCGGGCACGCTGGCGAGGTTGGCCTTCGTGACCTCGATGTAGTAGCCGAAGACGGACGTGTAGCGGACCTTGAGGCTCCTGATGCCGGAACGCTCCTGTTCCTTGCGCTCGAGCTCGGCGAGCCACGACTTGTTGTCGGTCGTGAGGCCGCGCAGGCGGTCCAGCTCGGCGTCGTGGCCGGCGCGGATGTAGTTGCCGTCCTGCAGGTCGTTGGGGAGCTCGTCGGCCAGCGCGCGGGCCAGCAGGTCGCGCAGGGCGGGCAGGTCGGTGATGCGCTGGCGGATGTGCGAGACCACGCCGCCGTGCTGGCCCACGAGATGCGAGTCGAGCAGGTCGAGGCAGGCGAGGATCGGCGGGATTTGCGCGAGGGTGTCGCGCACGCCGCCGAGTTCGCGCGGATTGCGCAGGCGGTTCTGCAGGCGGCTGAGGATGCGCGGGATGTCGCGGACCTTGTTCAGGAGCTCGCGCAGCTCCGCAAGGTCGCCCGGCTGGGCGACGAATTCGCCCACGGCGGCCTGGCGGCGCTGGATCTCGAGCAGGTCGAGCCCGGGGGCCGCGAGCCAGCGCTCGAGCAGGCGCGAACCGGCGGCGGTCGTCGTGCGGTCGATGGCGCCGAGCAGAGAGCCCTCGCGCGTGCCGCGGGTGGACTGGAAGATCTCAAGGTTGCGCAGCGTGGCGGGATCGAGGAGCAGCGTGCGCGTGCTGCGGTATTCCTGCAGCGAGCGGAGGTTCTCGGGCTTCGCGCAGAGGTTCTCCGTGGCGTAATGCACGACCGCGCCGGCGGCGCCGAGGGCGGGGTGGTTGTTGGCGAGGCCGAAGCCCTGCAGGTTCAGCACGCCCAGCGCCTCCATCACGGTGCGCGCGCCGCCGGTGACCTCGAAATGGTAACCGGGCAGTTCCGAACAGAGGCGCGGCGCGCAGAAATGATGCAGCGCATGGACGGCGTGCTGCTCGTGCGGCGCGGCCTGCCATTTGGCGAGCTGGCCCTCGATGAGGACGAGTTCCGCGGGATCGAGCGCGGTGAGGACGGGCAGGAGGTTTTCCGGCCTCTCATCCGAGGCGAGGCGGAATTCCCCCGTGGACAGGTCGAGCCAGGCCGCGTGCAGGCCGGCGTCGTTGAACGTGAGCGCGCAGAGGTAGTGGTTCTTCGCCGCATCGAGCTGGCTGGCGGCGAGCGTCGTGCCGGGCGAGAGGATGCGTGTCAGCTGCCGTTTCACGAGCTTGCCGGCCTTGGCGGGTTCGGACTGGTCGCAGACGGCGACCTTTTTGCCGGCGGTGAGGAGTTTGGAGATGTAATTGTCCGCCGCGTGGTGCGGGATGCCGGCCATCGGGTAGTCCTGGCGCTTGGTCAGCGTGATCCCGAGCAGGCGCGAGGCGACCTCGGCGTCCTCATAGAACATCTCGTAGAAATCGCCGAGCCGGAAGAGGAGGAGCGTGTTCGCCGGGAGGCCGCGCTTGACCTCGAAATACTGCTGCATCATCGGCGTGAGTTTTTCTCCAGACATGGCGGGTCTGTTTGCACCAGGGAGAGACCGAGGGCACGAAGAAAATTCGGGAAATGCCGGGACTTTCGCCTTGGTCCGGCGCGGACTTCGTGTTCTTCGTGCCTTCGTGGTCAACCTTCATCACGTCGATCTGGGCGGGGCGGGCAATCCGCCGCTGATCCTTCTCCACGGGCTGCTCGGCTCCTCGCGCAACTGGCAGACCGCCGGCCGCGACCTGGCGGCGTCCGCCCACGTCTTCGCCCTGGATGCCCGGAATCACGGGCGTTCGCCGCACGATCCGGTCATGACCTATGACGCGCTCGCGGAGGACGTGGCCAGGTGGATGCGGGCCCGGGGGCTGGCCCGGGCGGCGATCATGGGGCATAGCATGGGCGGGAAGACGGCCATGCGGCTCGCCTGCCGGCGTCCCGACCTCGTCGCCCGGCTGGTGGTCGTGGACATCGCCCCCAAGGATTACTTCTGGGTCGCGCACCGCGGCGAGTTTGCCGCGATGAACGAACTCGACCTCGCCGGCCTGCAATCGCGCGCTGAGGCCGAGATGCGCTTCGAGGCCCGCGTGCCGAGCCTGGGCATGAGAAAATTTCTCACGACCAACCTCGAGCGCGACGAAGCGGGCGGCTGGCGCTGGACCGTGAACCTGCCAGTGCTGACGGCCGCGCTGCCGGCACTGGAGGCGAACAGCCTTGCGGACGAAGACCGCTACGAGGGGCCGACGCTGTTCATCGCCGGCGGACGATCCCAGTACGTCCAACCCGGCGACCAGGACACGATCCGGCGGCATTTCCCGGCGGCACGTATCAAGGTGATCCCCGAGTCGGGTCACAATCCGCACATGGAGGCGAGGGAGCGGTTCGTCGAACTGGTGGGCAGAAGGCCTGACCACGGATTGCACGGATAGTCACGGATTTCGGACTTTCCTCTCTGTCATCCTGAGCGCAGCGAAGAATCCAGACCAGTCTCAGGTAGTGACTCAGTTTGGGCGAAATCCGTCGCGGCGGTCTATGGCGGGTTAAGTGTTTCTGTGACCGTACGCCTCAAGCCGGTTTGTAACGTAATGGGGCAGGTGCCACCTGATGCAGGTCGGGCTAAGAAGGTAAAAGGCTAGTGCCAGCTGATGCAGGTCAGGGTGGACTGAAAGGTCCGTGGGCGGGGAGCGTAGGGGTGTTCGAGGAGCAGTGG
>Ga0222425_100081_pt1 | contig 160061 bp, 157 predicted proteins | sample 2B1ome_2_FD_180089 | JGI IMG/M metagenome (GOLD analysis project Ga0222425, IMG submission 180089) | Enriched microbial communities from leaf-cutter ant dump, University of Wisconsin, Madison, United States - 2B150A (version 2) | ecosystem: Environmental > Terrestrial > Nest > Insects nest >...
CGCCCTGGCGATCGGCGGCGTTGTCGACGCCCTGGCCGATATCAGGCGACTGGCCGTGCAGCAAAACGTCGATCCGGGCCTTCTTCCAGTGGAAGCCGCTCTGCTCGTAGCCGATGTCGCGGATGGCCTTGCGCGCCGCCGACTTGAACTTCGCCGGGTTGACGGCCGGATGCCCGGCGGCGTCCATGAGGACATTACCCGCCTTGTCCTTCTTCAGCAGGCTGTGCGGCACGCGCACCTCGCCCGCGATCACCACGCGATTGGTGGTTGCCAGCGTTTCGCAGGCGACGCGCACCTTCCACGGGTCGGAAACGGCGACGTCGGCGTAGCGTTTGGCGTCCTCGGGCTTTACTTTACGCGTCTCGCGATAGACCAGATCGACGATCTCGTCGGAAATGCGGTCGCAGACCTTGTCGGGATGGCCCTCGGAAACCGATTCCGAGGTGAAGAGATAATTCTGCCGCGTCACGGGTGTCCCCACTGGAAAGATGGCCGGCACACCGCCGGCCTGGCGCCGAACCTGTTAGCGGGCCGCCGGACGGTCCGTCAAGACAGCCACGGGGATCTGTCTAATATCAAAAGTATCTCGACATCGCTCTGGCGGCTCCACGCGCCTGACAGAAGGCCGGTGCGAATTTCCAATCATCGTCTGTCCGTTGAAATCCACGACATAGACAACCGCACCAACTCCAAATCCAATGATGAGAGCAGGCGAAAATGAGAGTCGTCATTTTTCGAATTCTTGGGAAACCCGACAGCGCATTGCTTTTCGATGTTTCTTGTTTATGTGAACACGATTGATCTTTCAGATTGGACGCGCATGAAGCAGATTTTGCAGGATATGAGCCACGGCTCGACCTACATTGCGGAAGCGCCGGCCCCCAGTTCGCGCAAGGGCTCGCTGCTGATCGCCTCGCGCGTCACGCTCATTTCCACGGGCACGGAGCGGATGCTGGTGGATTTTGGCCGGGCTTCCATGCTTCAGAAGGTCCGCAAGCAGCCTGACCGGGTCAAGATGGTGCTCGACAAGGTCAAAACCGACGGCCTGATGACGACCATCGAGGCGGTGCGCTCCAAGCTCGCCCAGCCTCTCGCACTCGGCTATTGCAATGTCGGCGTCGTGGAGGACGTCGGCGGCGGATGCGAGGGATTCTCCGTCGGTGATCGCGTCGTCTCCAACGGGCCGCATGCCGACCTCGTCAGCGTGCCCAAGAATCTCTGTGCGAAGATACCGGACAATGTCGGCGACGAGGCCGCCGCCTTTACCGTTGTAGCTTCCATCGGCCTGCAAGGCATCCGGCTTGCCAATCCCACGCTGGGCGAATGCTTCGTGGTGATCGGAGCCGGCCTCATCGGCCTCTTGACGATCCAGTTGCTCGTGGCCCAGGGCTGCCGCGTGCTGGCGACGGATTTCGACCAGGCTAAGCTCGACCTCGCGGCGCGTTTCGGCGCCGAAACCTGCAACCCCGGAGCCGGCGAAGATCCGGTCGCCGCCGGCATGGCTTTCAGTCGCGGTCGCGGCGTCGACGGCGTCATCATCACCGCCTCGACCTCGTCGTCCGATCCGGTCACGCAGGCGGCGCGCATGTCGCGCAAGCGCGGGCGCATCGTCCTCGTCGGCGTCACCGGCCTGGAACTTAACCGGGCCGACTTCTACGAAAAGGAACTGACCTTCCAGGTGTCCTGCTCCTACGGCCCCGGCCGCTACGACAGCGGCTACGAATTGCAGGGACAGGATTATCCGATCGGTTTCGTGCGCTGGACCGAGCAGCGCAATTTCGAAGCCATCCTCGACATGATGTCGAGCGGCCGTATCGACGTCGAACCGCTGATCACCAGGCGCATTCCATTCGACGACGCGCCCTCGGCCTACGACCTTCTTACCGAGGACAAGTCAACGCTGGGCGTTCTCCTGACATATCCGGCACAGGAAGCCGCGGTCCTGCGGCGCACGACCGTGGCTCTGGTCGAAACGCCGCCGGCATTCGCCGCCGACAAGCCCGTATGCGGCTTCATCGGTGCCGGCAACTACGCTTCCCGCGTTCTCATTCCCGCTTTCAAGAAGGGCGGCTCTCAGCTTCACACCATTGTCGCCTCCGGCGGCACCAGCGGCGGCATCCAGGGACGGCAGGCAGGTTTCGCGCATGCGGCGAACGATGCCGAGGCGATATTTGCCGCCCCCGAGATCAACACCGTGGCCATCGCGACCCGCCACGACACCCATGCCGAGTTCGTCGCGCGGGCGCTTCGCGCCGGCAAGAACGTCTTCGTCGAAAAGCCGCTGGCGCTGACAACGGAGGAGGTCGACGCCGTCGAGGCCGCCTACGAAGAAGTCGCGTCGAAGACGAACCCTCCGCGCCTGATGGTCGGCTTCAACCGTCGGTTTGCGCCGCATATCGTCAAGATGAAAGCGCTGCTGGAGCCTCTGAAGGAGCCGAAGTCCTTCATCCTGACGATGAATGCCGGCGCCATTCCGCCGGAGCACTGGACACAGGATATTGCCGTCGGGGGCGGCCGCATCATCGGCGAGGCGTGCCATCACATCGACCTGATGCGTTTCCTGGCGGGAGCGCCTATCGTATCGGTCATGGCGCGCCGGATGGGCGAGGCGCCCGGCGTGGCAGTGACCGAAGACAAGGCCGTCATCCTGCTCGGCTTCGCCGACGGGTCCTTCGGCACGGTGAACTATTTCGCCAACGGCGCGAAAACGTTCCCCAAGGAACGGATCGAAGCTTTCTGCGCCGGCCGTACGCTGCAACTCGACAATTTCCGCAAGCTGGCCGCCTATGGCTGGACGGGGTTCAAAGGCAAAGGCGGCTGGACACAGGACAAGGGTCAGGACGCCTGCGCCGAAGAATTCCTTAAGGCCGTTGCCGATGGCCGCCCCTCGCCCATTCCAGCCGATGAGATTTTCGAAGTGGCGCGCGCAACGGTCGAGGCAGCGCGGATGCTGCGCGCCCAGCAGCAATGAGTTTCGCCGTCAAGGCCAGAACGATCGCCGCGCTCGGCCTTGGCAATGTGGCGCGCGTCGCGGCGTATCGGCTGGGCCTCAAAAGCGGCCTGGGCCCGGTTCGCCGCCTGAAGGACGCCGAACCGGCGACCGGTCCGTTCTTTCGGCCGCGTTCAAGCTCCGTGCAGGGCCTTCCCGTCAGCCACGCCTGGGATACGGAAGCCGTCTATTTCGGCTGCCACCGCTTCCCGGTCGGCGACGAACCGCCGAATTGGCTGAAAAACCCGATCACAGGCCGCAGGCTGGAAAATGCCGACCGGCACTGGTGGCAAATCGCCGATTTCGATCCCGCCGTCGGCGACATCAAGGTGATCTGGGAAGCCTCGCGGTTCGACTGGTTGCTGGCCGGTGCCCAACGGGCCGCTGCTGGCGACGCCGAGGCCCTGACGCGACTGGAACAATGGCTCGATGACTGGTGCCGCTGCAATCCGCCCTATCGCGGACCGAACTGGAAATGCGGACAGGAGACGTCGATCCGGGTGATGCACCTGGCGATGGCTGCGCTCATGCTCGGCAACGAGAGCGAGCCGACGGCCGGCTTGAAGCGCCTGCTCGACATTCATTTGCGCCGGGTCGAGCCGACTGTCGGCTACGCCATCGGCCAGGACAACAATCACGGAACCTCGGAAGCCGCAGCCCTGTTCATCGGCGGGTCATGGCTGGCCGCGAACGGGCATCCGCGCGGCCGGCATTGGGAAGCGCTCGGGCGGAAACTCCTGGAAAACCGCATCGGCCGCCTCATCGAGCGCGACGGCAGTTTCTCGCAATATTCCCTGACCTACCATCGCGTCCTGCTCGATACGGTGATCATGACGGAGGTCTGGCGGCGGCGATTCAATCTGGAACCGTTTTCGTCGAGGGCACAGGAGCGCATGGCTGCGGCCGCACGCTGGCTGTTCACCATGATCGATCCACGAAGCGGCGACGGACCGAACCTCGGCGCCAACGACGGCGCTCGGCTGCTCCCGCTGACGGACACCGATTACAGGGACTTCCGCCCGACCGTTCAGGCCGCGATGACGCTGTTTTGCAGCAAGCGGGCTTATGCTGAACGCGGCAGCTGGGATGCACCGCTTGGCTGGCTCGGCATCGCCGCAGCGGAAACCGCAAGCGAGCCTGCCGGCTCCGCTCAGTTCGATGATGGTGGCTATGCCGTTCTGCGGAAGGGTACGGCGATGGCGCTTCTGCGGTATCCCCGTTTCCGTTTCCGGCCGGCACAGGCGGACGCCCTGCATGTGGATCTGTGGGTCGAAGGGGCCAACATCCTGCGCGACGCGGGAACCTTCAGCTACAACACGGATGCCGGCACGCTGGACAGGTTCGCGGGCACCGCCGGTCACAACACCGTTCAGTTCGACGGCAGGGACCAGATGCCACGCCTCGGACGGTTTCTCTATGGCGAATGGCTTAACGCCCATTCGGTTGCGTTCGACGCAGCGCAAGCCTCGGCCGGCTATACCGATTGGCGAGGCGCAACACACAACCGCGCCGTGCAACTCGAGGCAAACCGGCTGACCGTTCGCGACGAACTTTCAGGGCGGTTCGTCCGGGCTGTCCTGCGCTGGCGCCTCCAACCGGGCCCATGGAAGCTGGACGGGCAGACCCTCAGCAATGGCCGCAACACGATTCGTATTGCGGCCGATGTTCCGATCGCCAGGATCGACCTGACCACCGGCGAAGAATCGCTTTATTACCTCGAAAAGCATCCGGTGCCGGTGCTCGAAATCGAAGTGAACGATCCCGGCACACTCACCAGCGAGCTTTCCTGGCCGTGAAAATCCTCTACTTCCACCAGCATTTTTCGACGCCGAAGGGGTCCGCCGGCACGCGCTCCTATGAGATGGCCCGACGTCTGGTCAAGCGTGGGCACCATGTCACGATGGTGTGCGGCAGCTATGGCGGCGGCCATACGGGACTGGAGCAGCCGTTCGAAAAGGGCCGCCGGCGCGGGGACGTGGACGGCATCGACGTGATCGAATTCGATCTGGCTTATTCCAACGCCGCCGGATTTGCCTCGCGTACCATGACTTTCATGCGCTATGCCTTGCGCTGCATCGGACTGGTGCTGTCCGAACCGGCCGATCTCGTCTTTGCCACGACGACACCTCTGACGGCCGGCATTCCGGGTATCGCCGCACGCTGGTTGACGCGAAAGACCTTCGTCTTCGAAGTGCGCGACCTGTGGCCCGAGCTGCCGAAGGCGATGGGCGTGATCCGCAACCCGCTGATATTGTGGGCGATGGGCGCTCTCGAATGGATGAGCTATCGTTCCGCTCATCGGCTAATCGGTCTGGCGCCCGGAATGGTCGAGGGTATTGCCCGGCGCGGAATACCGGAGCCACGGATCGCCATGATCCCCAACGGCTGCGATCTCGACATCTTCGGCACCGCAAGCGAACCCTGGCGCCCGCAGGGCGCGGAGAAAGGCGACCTGCTGGCAGTGTTTGCCGGCACGCATGGCATGGCCAACGGCCTCGATGCCGTGCTCGATGCCGCGGCCGAACTGCGCAAACGCGGCCGCGACGATATCAAGATCCTGCTGATCGGACAGGGCAAGCTGAAGCCCTCTCTTCAGGAGAGAGCTGCGAGGGAAGGGCTGAACAACGTCGTCTTCGGCGATCCGGTGAGCAAGACGCGGCTCTCCGGCCTGATGGCAGCCACCGATATCGGCCTGCAGATCCTCGCCGACGTCCCCGCCTTCTACTACGGAACTTCGCCGAACAAGTTCTTCGACTATATCGCGGCGGGCCTGCCGGTGCTCAACAACTATCCGGGCTGGGTCGCCGGGCTCATCGAGGAAAACGGTTGCGGCCTCGCGGTTCCGCCGCGCGATCCGATGGCTTTCGCCGACGCGCTCGAGAAAGCGGCCGCCGACAGGGCGGCCCTCAAGGAAATGGGCAAGCGCGGCCGTCGCCTTGCCGAAACCACCTTCGCCCGCGATCGGTTGGCCGACCAGTTCGTCGATTGGCTGGAGAAGGCTCAGGCGGATCGCCGATAGAGATTGTCGCTCACGACGAAGGGAGGTGAGAGACGATCAGGTCGCTCCATTCCCAAGAGGCTGGTTTCAGCACATATAAAATAGGAATTTTATCCTCTATCAAAAATAAGATGCTACCTTCCCCGAAGGTCATTCGAGGAACGGTCATGGACGAAACTCCCAATCTCTCGCTTCCCTACATCATGCCATCCCAGGCACAGAAATCGGTCACACACAATGAGGCCTTGAGGATGCTTGATGCCCTTGTGATGGCATCGGTGGTGAGCAGGACGATTTCATCTCCACCGGCGAGTCCGGGCGAGGGTCGACGTCATATCGTACCTTCGGATGCCGATGGCGGCTGGGTCGGCAAGGCCGGTACGATCGCCGCCATGCAGGACGGCGACTGGAACTTCTACACACCCGCGGAAGGATGGCTTGCCTGGTGCCAGGACGAAACGGCCCTGCTGTGCTTCACCGACGGCTCATGGCAGGCTACCGGCGTCGGTGAGATGCAGAGTATCGACCGTCTCGGCATCAACGCGACGGCCGACACCGTCAATCGCCTTGTCCTCAAGTCATCCGCCAGCCTCTTCGACCACCAGGGATCGGACCACCAGCTCAAGATCAACAAGGCGGATTCCTCAGACACCGGCTCCCTTCTCTTCCAGACCGGCTATTCTAGGCGCGCCGAAATCGGCCTTGCCGGCGACGACCACCTGCACGTCAAAGTCAGCGCGGACGGTTCCGCCTGGACGGAGGCACTGGTTATCGACGCGACATCGGGAAAGGTCGATTTTCCGCAGACCAACGTACTGAAAAGTTATGCCCTCAACCTGTACCAAGACGGCGGCAGGATGGCGGGAAACGGTGCGTCGTCGATAACCGTCGGGGCGTTTTCGTGGCCGAGCTACCTGTCGCTTGAAAACGGCGCGATTGCCGCGGCCCACGACCAGTTCATCTACGACAACGCCGATTATGGCGGAAGCCGAGCGTCACTCGACGCTGCCGTCAAGGAACTGATCGACCGGATCAGACAACCGACATACCGGCAATACAACATCGAGTTCTGGGTGGCTGCCGTCACCGCCGGCGCGGGCAACACAAGCAGCGCACTCACCGTCGGTTCGATGTCCGGCCACATCAGTCTCTATACGTCGTTCAAGGTGCGCCCCCCGGCCCTCACCCATCACGCCTATGTCAAGGCGCTCGACCAAGCGATCCTGGTCAACGTCCTGTCGGGGCAGGTCCTCTACAAGGACGGCGTCGCCTATACATCCGCATTTGCGGTAGCGCCCGGCGAGGGCTGGACCTCGATCACCGTTCACGATGAGATCGATCCGTCCCTCTCCTATGGCTATCAGCCTACGATCTTCTCCATCTACGCGCAGACTGCCGGCGACCGCTTTCTCATCGCGTGTCCCGCCCTGATGGCCGGCATCGTCAACGTCGACGACAATGTCGGCGTCATCCCTGCCTATAACGGCTGGGCGGCCTGAGATCAGGCCGCCGCGAGGGCGAGAACTTCGTCGATGACCGAGCAGGTTCTGTCGACCTGCTCGTCGGTGATGGTGGGATGTGTCAGGAAACACATCCCCGTTTCGCCCAGTTCCTTCGCCACCGGCAGGCGATGTTCCGGACGCCAGCCGGTATCCTCGAACGCCCTCTCCAGATAGATTTCGGGCGCGGAGCCGTGATAGCAGGGCACGCCGCGTTCGCTGATGGCGCTAATGACGCGGTCGCGACTCCATCCTGCCGCGAGCCTCTTCGGCTCGACGAAGGCGTAGAAACGATAGTAGGCGTGATGAACGTCGTTGGGGACATGCGGCACCCGCACGAGATCGTGACGCCGGCAGGCATCGGCGATGCGGTGAGCAATAGTGGTACGCCGTGCGTTCCACGCCTCCATGCGGTCGAGTTGGACCAAACCCATCGCCGCCTGCATCTCGAGCATGCGCCAGTTCGTGCCGAAATGGTCATGCACCAGCCGGGGCCCCGGCGGATGCTGGCGCTCGTAGACGGCCTCCCAGCTTTTGCCGTGATCCTTGTACGACCACATGAAGGACCAGAGATTCTTGTCGTTGGTGGTGACCATGCCGCCTTCGCCGCCGGTCGTCATGATCTTGTCCTGACAGAAGGACCAGGCTCCGACGTGCCCGATGGAACCGACGGGGCGGCCGCGATAAGTCGCGCCGTGCGCCTGCGCGCAGTCCTCAATGACGAAGAAACCATGCTCCTGCGCCAGCGCCATGATCGGGTCCATGTCACAGGGCATTCCGCCCAGGTGAACCACGATGACCGCCTTGGTCCGCGGGGTGAGCACGGCGGCGATCGTTTCGGCCGAGAGGTTCTGCGTATTGCGGTCGACATCCGCGAAGACGGGCGTGGCGCCCGCGGTGACGACCGTGGACGCCGAAGCCAGGAAGGTACGTGGCGTAACGATGACCTCGTCGCCGGCGCCGACGCCCAGCGCTTTCAGCGCCACATCGAGGGCCAGCGTGCCGTTGGCAAGCGCCACCGCGTGGCTAGTGCCGCACCATTGGGCGAAGCGCCGCTCGAATTCACGTGTCACGTCACCCGTCCAGTAGTTGACCTTGCCGGACGCCAGCACGGCGCTCACGGCGGAAATTTCTTCGGGCGTATAGGACGGCCAGGGGGCGAAAGGTGTGTTCAGCATGATCAAGTAGCAGCCGAAAAAAGACTCGTTGCCGATGGATCGGCCAAGGTCTCAAGGATCGTTCGATTCACAAGCGTATACTTCTTACCATCAACAACAACATAGGCACCATCATAAGGGGGGAACCAAAACGCCCTCACTTTCCGATCAAGATCATCTCCGGGACGCACCTCTTTCATGGCCTCCATCTCTGCACGGGCAATATAGCGTCCCCCAACATTCTCCGTCGTCGGCAACCGCTCTCGTTGCTTCAAAATCCTGCCGACCACCGATTTGAACTGATCGAACAATGCTATGCGGGTCCGGGCCTCGAGGGTGTAGGCGGTCGCCGTTCCTGCATCGAAAGGGAAATGGCTGACGTCTATGATGGGTCCGGTATCTATGTCCTTGTCGACATAGTGAGCCGAACTCGCCCATTCCGACAGGCCGTTCAGGATCGCAACATTGTATCCCGCTGTCCCCTTGAAATCGGGGAGCGGTGCCGGATGAAAATTGACGACTCCCAAGGTCGCCCTATCGAGTATCGGCGCTCTGATCTTCTGCCAATAAAGCATCGATAGACCGAGATCGAATTCGATAGCTTGCTTTGACACCGAATCCTCAACCTGCTGCCGGGACATAACAGGAATACCAAGGCTTCTCGCAACGGCACTTGTCGGGGAATTTTCCAGGTGTGAGTCTGTAATTACCGCGACGACCTGAACTCCGGCCTGATCATTCAACCATACCAGAGAATCGGCAGCGACCTGCTTTCGCCCCATAAAGACAATTCTAGTCATTGTTACCCCTGAAGAAATCTACGGTAGCGTAGTTGTCCTTATTGACGCCGCGCCGCTTCATCACTGTCGCCAAGGTCATTCCAATGATGCGGACGTCCAGCCAAAGTGAACGGTTGTCTACATACCAGACGTCGAGCGCGAACTTGTCCGGCCACGAAATGGCATTGCGGCCGTTGACCTGCGCCCAGCCGGTCACGCCGGGCCGGACCTCGTGGCGCCGCGCCTGTTCGGGCGAGTAGAGCGGCAGATAGTCCATCAACAACGGCCGCGGCCCGACCAGGCTCATATCGCCCTTGAGCACGTTCCAGAGTTCAGGCAGTTCATCAAGGCTGGTGGAGCGCAACAGACGGCCGAAGGCCGGCAGGCGCTGTTCGTCAGGCAAGAGCTGCCCGGCGGCGTCGCGCGCATCCGTCATGGAGCGGAATTTGACCATCCTGAACGGCTTGCCGTGCAGACCGGGCCTGAGTTGGCGAAAGAAGACCGGACTGCCCAATCGCCATCGTACGAGCAAGGCGACAACCGCCAGCACCGGCACCCATAGAGGCGCCGTCAGCACGATGAGCACGATATCGAAGGCCCGTTTCAATTTTCGCCTCAGTACGCCGACCCGTCTCTATCCTGCCGCCACATTTCGAGGGCTCCGGCCTGCCTTCATCCAGGAACGCTCGCGTCAAATGCACTCGCCATCATATGTGTCCGGCAGCACCAAGCGACGGCAGATACCGAACAGCCGCAGCTATCGAAGCGCGCCGACGGGATCTATCACGTGGCCATGGTCCTTTATGCGCGCCTTGTTTGAACGGAAATCGCTATGGTTGACCAGAATGGCCACGACTTCGGCCTCGGCCAGCGCTTTTTCAAGATCGACCAGAGCGACCGGCTTGCCTTCATAGGCAGCCGGCAACCGGCTTATGTTCGGTTCCACAACCATGACACGCCGGAAATTCTGCTCCAGCAGACTGTCGAGGATTTCCAGCGACGGGCTTTCGCGCAGGTCGTCGATATCGGGCTTGTAGGACAAGCCCAGCAGAGCGATCGGCGTATCCTTGTTTTCGGCTGCCGCGACGATCTTGCCGACGACGCGATGCGTCTTCTCATGGTTGGTCAGCCGTGCGGTCCGCATGAGGTTGGCCGTCTTCGGCGCCTGGTTGATGATGAACCATGGATCGACGGGGATGCAATGGCCGCCGACGCCTGCACCCGGCTGCAGGATATTGACGCGCGGATGCAGATTGGCAGCGTGGATGACGGACCAGACATCGATATCCAGTTCCTCGCACACCATCGACAACTCATTGGCGAAAGCGATGTTGACGTCCCTGAAGGCATTCTCTGTGAGCTTGGCCATCTCAGCGGCCCGGGCATACGTCAGCATCATCTCGCCCTTGACGAAATGACCGTAAACCTCCTTTGCCCGAACCGCGCTGCGCCCGTCCAAGCCGCCGATGATGCGCGCATTCTCGACCAGTTCCCGCAGCGTCGCACCGGGCAGGATTCGCTCCGGGCAATAAGCCATCAGAACGTCCGAGGTTTCCGGATGCGTTTTCGGGAAGGTCAGATCGGGCCGCGCCCTGGCGAACTGGTCGGCTGCGCGCTCGGTGGTACCCACCGTCGAGGTCGATTCGATGATGACGATGTCGCCCTTCTTGAGCACAGGTGCGATCGCCGCGCAGGCATTGTCAACCAGCGTCATGTTAGGCGTGTTGTCGCCGTTGACCGGCGTCGGCACGGCGATCATGAACGCATCGACCGGCTCGGGGCTGACAGTGGCGCGCAGACGACCCGCCTTGACCCCCTCGCGAACAAGATCTTCGAGATCGTGCTCGGCAATATGAATGCGGCCGTCGTTGACCGTATCCACGACGCCCTTGTTGATATCGACGCCGACGACCTCAAGGCCGGAGCGCGCGATCACCGCAGCCGTCGGCAGGCCGACATAGCCGAGGCCGACGACCGCTACCTTACGGATTGGCTGCATTTCTCAGGATGTCCTCTGCAATTTGCTTCGACGCCGTGCCGTCGCCAAACGGATTGCTGACATGCGCCATCGCCGCATAGGCTTTCGCGTCCGTCAGCAGTTCCGTCGTTTCCGAGACGATCCGCTCGAAACTCGTTCCCACCAATTTGGCGCTGCCGGCGTCGATGGCTTCACGCCGCTCGCTGGTTTCGCGCATGACCAGGACCGGTTTTCCGAGCGAAGGGGCTTCCTCCTGCACACCGCCGGAATCGGTAAGGATCACGTGCGCTCTGCTCATCATGAAGACGAACTCGTCATAGGCCAGAGGCTCAAGCAGATGCACATTCTCGATACCGCCCAATATTCGATTGACCGGTTCGCGTACGTTCGGGTTCAGGTGCACGGGATAGACGACGCTGGTGTCGGGCGTCGAGGCGATCTCGCGGATGGCCCGGCACATGGCCTCGAAGCCATGGCCGAAGCTTTCGCGCCTGTGGCCGGTGACCAGAACGACTTTCCTGCCCTGCCCGAACGCCCCGAGTTTCTCTTCGAAGCGCTTCTGATAGGATTTGTCACCCTCGATGCGGGTCCTGACCCATTGCAGCGCATCGACCACCGGATTGCCTGTTTCCAGGATCGTCCTGGGATCGACGTGTTCGCGCAAGAGATTTCCGGTCGCGACGCTCGTGGGCGTATAGTGACGCCATGCGAAAAGGCCGACGATGCGTCGATTCGCCTCCTCAGGCCACGGATGCTGCATATTGCCGGTGCGAAGTCCTGCCTCGACATGGCCGACCCGGACACCGCGATAAAAGGCAACCAACGCCCCGACCATGGCCGAAGTCGTATCGCCCTGAACGAGAACAAGATCCGGCTTCCATTCATCGAAGACCGTGTGAAGCGCCGTCAGCAGGGAGGCCGTCAGCCCTTCAAGCGACTGCCCTGGTTTCATCACGTTCAAGTCGATATCCGGCGTCAGGCCGAAAACCCGCATGGCCATTTCCGCCATCGAGCGATGCTGGCCCGTGAAGCACAGAATCGGCTCAATACCAGCAGTTTCCTTCAGCGCCATGACCACGGGCGCCATCTTTATTACTTCCGGGCGAGTACCGCAAAGTACAATGACACGCAACGTTCTATTCCTGCAACCATTTGATTGGAGAGCCACAGCGTAGCAGCCCTCATTGGCTGGAAACCGTCTGCGATGTCAAGCGCCGTCGGGCGAACGCAACAGAGCCCGGAGGATATACGGCGACCGCGTCAAAATGGCGGAACTGCATTGTGCATCCGTCATTCAAGCAGCATGATAACCGTATACATTAACCGGTGCTGCTCCTGTCCGCCTCCAGGATGAGTTTCGTCAATTCCGCAACTTTCGTTTGCAACAGTTTCCTGTTGCCGCGTGTTTCGATATTCAGACGCAGTAGCGGCTCGGTATTGGATGCGCGCAGATTGAAGCGCCAATCATCGAACTCCATGCCAAGACCATCCAGCATGTCGATTGCCGGATCCGCAGACGAAAAACGATCGGCAATGCGCTTGCTGGTGTCTGCAGCGTCGGCAACCGTGAAATTGATCTCCCCTGAACAGGGGAAGGCTGCGATTCGATCGGCTACCACCTGCCGGAGAGGCAGCTCGCGCTCGCTCAGCTCGGCAATAACCTGCAACCAGGTCAACATGCCTGAATCGCAGAAGCTGAAATCCCGGAAATAGTGATGAGCGCTCATTTCCCCGCCGTAGAGCGCATTTTCACGCCGCATCATGTCCTTGAAAAAGGCATGGCCGGTCCGGCATTTTTTTGCTTGGCCGCCGGCGGACTCGACGACATCGATCGTGTTCCACGTCAGCCGAGGATCGTACAGGACCGTCTGCCGCGGATTGTCTCGAAGCAGGCTCTGCGCGATCAGGCCGACGAGATAGTATCCTTCGACGAAATCGCCCTCGTGATCGTAGAAGAAGCATCGGTCGAAATCGCCGTCCCATGCAATACCGAGATCGGCCTGATGATCGATAACGGCTCGGCTCGCGCGCTCGCGCTTTTCCGGCAACAAAGGATTTGGAATGCCGTTGGGAAGCGAGGAATCGGGTTCGTGGTCAATCTTCACGAATTCGAGCGGCAGGTGCTCTTCCAAAAGATCGATGATGGGCCCGGCGCAGCCGTTCCCGGCATGGCACACGATCTTCATCGGCCTGAGTCTGCGTCTGGAAACCTGATTCAGGAGACGCTCGATATAAGGGCCGCGGGACAATTTCGCGAACAGGCGGCCACGAGCTGCGTAGCTGGCGACATTGTCGATCGCCGCCTCGGACAGCACCAGTTCCTCGATTGCATTCAGAGCATTCTCGCGTGTTGCCGCGGCGGCCCCGGACAGCACCATTTTGATGCCATTGTAGTTTTCAGGATTGTGGCTCGCGGTGACCATAAAGCCGGCATCCGCTTTTTGGACATCGGTGTGGAAGTAAACCTCTTCGGTCCCGCATTGCCCAAGCGGAAGCACGTCCACGCCGCTATCGAGCAGGCCTTGGACAATCGCCAGTGCCAGGGCAGGACTGTCCTGACGCATATCGTGCCCCACCACCGCGGTCGACGGGAGCCGCAGCCGCGCCACAGCCTGTCCGAACCGGTAGGCAAACGGCACGCTCATCTGGTCGGGAATCCGGCCCCGAATATCGTAGGCTTTGAAGGGCGACGTCATTTCATTTTCAATCCCTGAGCGAGGCTTGGATATCACTCGAGACAACGGGAGAAACCGTCGGGGCGCGGGCAAGAACGCATAATCGGATTCTGGACTACCGACCGCAACACCCTAGCTGCGGCCGTAGAGGTCTTCAAAACGCACGATGTCATCCTCGCCCAGATAAGAGCCCGACTGGACCTCGATCAGTTCGAGCGGAATCTTGCCGGGGTTCTCCAAAGCATGAATCTCGCCAAGCCCAATGTAGGTCGACTGATTTTCCGTGAGAATCATCGTCTCCTTGCCGCGGTAAACCTTGGCGGTACCTTTCACCACGATCCAATGCTCAGCGCGATGATGGTGCATTTGGACCGAAAGCTTGGCTCCTGGCTTCACGGTAATACGCTTGACCTGATCGCGCTCGCCGACGTCGATAGAATCATAATGACCCCATGGACGATATACCTGACGATGGCTGAGATGCTCGCTGCGCCCGGCCCGTTTGAGTTGCTCGACAATTTTCTTGACGTCCTGCACCTTGTCCTTATGCGCGACAAGGACGGCATCCTTTGTCTCGACGACGATCAGATTCTCAACACCGACCAAAGCGAGCAACCTGGAATCAGAGCGGGCCAGGTTGTTCCTGCTCGATGCAGCAAGCACATCGCCACGGAACGCATTACCCGCCGGGTCATGCGCCTGGCTCGCCCATAGCGACGACCACGAGCCTATGTCGCTCCAACCCGCATCGAGGGGCACGGTGACCGCGTCAGCGGTCTTTTCCATCACCGCGTAATCGATGGAAATGTCCGGGCATTTGCTGAAGACGGACGCATCGATACGTACGAACTGCATATCGGGCACGACCTTCTTCACCGCTTGTTCGCAAATCTCCGCAACGGTCGAATTGAAGGTCTTCAACTCGGAAAGGTAACGGCTGGCCCGAAACATGAACATGCCGCTGTTCCAAAGATATTGCCCCGACGACACATAACTTTCAGCAGTCGCTAGATCAGGCTTCTCCTCGAAGCGCTCGATAATGAATCCGGCCCCCATCTGTCCGCCGCGCTTTATGTAGCCATAGCCCGTTTCAGGTTGCTGCGGGACGACTCCGAACGTCACGAGCTTGCCCTGTTCCGCCAACGGTTCCGCACGCTTGAGCGCCTCATGGAAGCGATCCACGTCCTGGATATTATGATCAGCCGCCAAAACGAGCAGGATCGGATCATCGCCGTCGGCGATCGCGATGTTGGCGGCTAGGGCTATCGCGGGGGCGGTATTGCGGCCGAATGGCTCGAGTAGAATCCTGGCGTCTTCGACGCCGACAAGACGCAGTTGCTCGGCAGCGAGAAACCGTTGATCCTCATTGCAGATAACAATCGGCGCCCCAGTTTCCAGCCCGCCAAGCCGCGCCAGAGTTTCCTGCAAAAGGGTAGTTTCACCGGTAAGGGCGTGGAACTGTTTCGGGAAAAGCTGCCGCGACAGCGGCCACAGCCGCGTGCCTGAACCACCAGCCATCACAACCGGAACGACCATCTCATCTCTTTCCTTCCAATAGAATCAGAACGTCGCGTCACCGGTTCCATCTTCGCCGATCGAGACAACGGCAACCGTTCGGCATCGTTCTGCAGCTATGCAGAACAGAGGTTAGAAAACGCGACAATCGTAGAGATTGCATAATTCGGACAGACCCTGAATATCCTGACGCGCGTTTTCGCAGAAGAGAACGAAGGAATGCTATCTGGCTGGTTGTCTCGAGTCTCTCTTGGATTGTTCGCTCATTTGAGCGAGATGCCGCCTACCCCGGGAAGATGCTCATCGAACCTGATAGCCAAACAAGACACTCCAACTTTGAACCGAGGGGGCAGAGCGGTCGAACCATTGCTGCGCGAAAAACCGCTTGAAGCCACACTGACCTAGGATTTCATCCAATTCATCCTCGAAATAGCAGCGCAACGCGTGGCTTTCGCGGAAGGTATGAATGGTTCCTTCCAGCTTGCGGGTCAAAAATATTTCATACTCCACATCGATACGGTTTCGATTCGGATCGAAGTGCCCTTCTGAAATCCTTACCAGTTTTATCGCGTCGTTTTCGAGACGCCTTATCCGCGTTCCGGGACGCTGATAGTGAACCGCGGGCCCATACCAACAGTCGAAAATCAGCAGCCCGTCCGGCTTTAGCGATGCTTTCACATTGCGCGCAAATGCACGCAAGGCATCAAAGTCCCGGAGATAGCTGACAACATCGAAAAGCGAAACGACCAGGTCGAAGCGCTCCTCGGTACGGAAATTTTCCAAGGTCCCTTGCCGAAAAGTCGGCCGATAAGTCACACTGGGAAAGTACACTGCGCGCTCACGAGCGACCTGTAGCATCTGCTCGCTCATATCGATGCCTTCGACCTTGTATCCCCGGTCGGCTAGAAGCCAGTCGTGAACCCCGGTCCCACAACCCAAATCCAGTATAGATTTTGCGTTTGGATCGAAGTCAGAAATTATCTCCCGGAGAAAAGAGATCTCTTTTTCATAATTCTTATCTTTATAGAGCAAATCATAATATTGCGCTACGAGATTAAAAACCCCACCCTCTACTGCGCTCTTTTCCAAACTTCTCTTCCCTATCCATTATCGAGATACGGTATCGTTATGCATACTTTCTCAGCGTTCGCCCAAGCTTTTCAACAACGATCTCCTGCTCCGCTTCTTCAATATCGTGAGACGACGGAAGATAGAACGTTGAGAATGACACCTTGTCGGCATTCGGGCACGGATTGGCGGAAACGACTTGCCGATCCGCGAAAGGCTGAAGCGTATAAGAGACGAAACCCTGTCTCGTCTCCACTCCGTCACTGCGGAGTTCTTCGAGGATTGTTTCGCGATGTGGCGCGACGCCATCGGCCAACCGGAGATGGTACATCCAGTAGACGTTCTTCACATTCTGCCTCGCCGCCGGCAGAATCAGCGACTTCTCGTCGCGTAGCATGCGATCGTAGGTTTGCCCCATGCGAACCTTGATATCGACAAGATGGTCGATCTCCTCCATCTGCGCACATCCAAGGGCCGCTTTAAGATTATCCATCCGATAGGCGTACCCGACCGTTTCGTGCAGGAACTTCTGCTTCTTGCCGAAGGCGAGGGATCTCAGCGAGCGCATCCTGTCGGCGAAAGCGGCGTCATTGGTAACCACCATGCCCCCCTCGCCGGTATTGACGATCTTGTTGGCGAAAAAGCTGAAACAGCCTCCGATACCCCAGGAGCCGCTTTGCCTGTCGTTGAAGGTGCCTCCGTGCGACTCGGCACAATCCTCGAAAAGCAGGAGCCCGTTAGCCTCCGCGAGTTCGGTCAACTCATCCATATCGGCGCATTGACCGAAGAGATGGACGACCATGATGGCCTTCGTCCTCGGCGTGATCTTGCGTCTGCAGTCGTCAACGGACATGCAATACGTGTCCAGGTCGATATCCACCGGAACAGGCGTGGCACCGCAATAGATGACGGCGAAAAACGTCGCCATGTTGGTCAGCGCCGAGACCAGCACCTCGTCCCCGGGGCCGATGTTCTGGCCGGCCAAAGCCAGATGGAGAGCGACGGTTCCGTTGGCGCAACTCACGGCATGCTCGACCCCGACGTATTGGGCGAACATGCGCTCGAATTCCGGAATATGCCTGCCAAAAAGACCAGAAATGGCTTTGTCTGCCAACGCCTCATTCACATACTTGGCGCTGTTGCGAGCGATATATGGGACCGCTACGGGTATCACAGTCCTGCCTCCAAAATCGGCTTCTCGAGCCGGAATGTGTCCTTCTCGTAGTCGAATCCGGCCCTCGGTCCTTTGGTAAAGACAAGAATTTCGGCAGGTTCGGCCCCGGCACGAAAAGCGTGAACCTCATTTGGTGTCGCCACTACGAAATCACCCACGTTCAAGACCTCCGTCTTCACCGGTTCGCCGGGGCGGCAGGACGCATAGAGGACGCTGCCGGTAGTGACGAATGTCCACTGTGTGGTCTGCTTATGGTAGTGATTGCCTCGGACGGCACCTGGCGTGAAGGTTATGTAGGTGACCGCGTCAATACTCTCGTTGACCAATAGGTCGGCAATTTTACCGCGATCGTCTTCAAACTGGACGTCAAGCGAGACTCTCAATTTTCCCATCCTTGTTGATGATATAGCCTTGAATTGGGAAAATGAGGGATAGACCGCTGCTCCGGAACTTGTCGATCAGGAAGTCGGAAAGATTCCACGGCAAGACAATCGCATAGTCCCAATCGGGGCCTAATTCGTCGTCATGGACGATCGGTATGGCGGATCCCGGCATTCGTTTGCCTACCTTCAACGCAGATACGTCACAGCAAACGGTCACCGTGTCGCTATCGAGCTTGCAATAATTCAGGAGAGTATTACCCTTCGTCGCTGCGCCTATGCAGCAAATCCGAGAACCACGCAGATGTTCCCTATGTACAAATGCCAGCAAACGTCGCTTGACGTTCAGAACATCCGCACGGAAATCTTCTCGCCATCGCGGGTTCGATTGGAAAAACCGATCTTCTTGTGCGAGCAATCCGGCGATCGGCGGCATTAGATCAGATGCTTGGCCCTTGCGGACACCATAGACACGAATGGAGCCGCCCATGTAGGCGATCTTTTCGAGGTGAGCGAGGCGAAAACCCCACTCCTCCAGCAATCGCGTGATCGCACGGATTGAAAAATAATTCACATGCTCATGATAGACGGTATCGAAGGCATTTTGCTGAAGCAGAGCCCCCAGATACGGCACCTCGAACGACAACAACGCCTCATCGCTGGTAATATCATCGATCACAGCCATCATGAGCCTAAGATCGTCGATGTGATTCACCACATTGGTGGAAGCGACCACATCGAGACTTCCGGGCTCGAATTCGGGACGGCTCTTGATACCCTCATCGAACAGTGCGCAAACGGTAGGCACTCCATTTGCAACGGCAAGAGCAGCGATATTGGCGGATGGTTCGATGCCCACGACAGAGATGCCGAAATCATTTGCCATATAGCTGAGCAAAGTCCCGACACTGCTGCCTATATCCGTCGCACGCCTGGGCAGGCGACCGCCAAAAAGAGACTTGTAGGTCTTGACGATATCGCCAGCGAACTCACGAAAGTGCGCCCTGGACACAGGTGAATTCGAGCTGTCGTAACTATACTCGCTTTCCACATACCGTTTGGCGGGCGGAATATAGTATTTCGTAAGGACATGCCCGCAATCCTCGCACTCCGCCAGCGCCAGCGGGAAATGCGTCTCCGCATCTTCAAATCTGTTTGCTGTCAGAAAAGTGTCGGCAAGGGGATGCTTTCCGAGATTTAGGATCTCACGGAGACGGCGGCTCTCGCAGATATTGCAAGCTGGTCGCTTCATGGGACTCGCGACTCCTTCATGTGCAACACGCGGTAGCCGTGAGCCGGATTGAAGTTGGATTCAACCATTTCAGTTGTCAATTGGCCCAGGTCTGTCCTCGGTTTCCACCTGAGCTTTTTGCGCGCTTAGCCGGGGCCGCCGAACGGCTCCGGCAGCTACTGCAAGCCGGTCGCTTCATGGGATTCGCGGCTCCTTCGTCCGCAACACATGGTCATCGTGAGCTAGGTTGAGATCGTTTTCAACCATTTCGGTTATTAGTTGGTCGAGGTCGGTTCTCGGCATCCATCCGAGCTTTTCGCGCGCGTAACTTGAATCGCCCAACAGGGTTTCGACCTCCGCCGGACGGTAGTAGTCGGGGTCCACCTGAATGATGCAGCGCCCCTCCTGATCATAGGCTTTCTCGTTGATACCCTGCCCCTTCCATGTCAACTCGAAACCGGCTTTCCTGGCCGCACGGCCAACAAACTCTCGCACTGAAATCTGATTTCCGGTAGCGATCACATAGTCGTCCGGCTTCTCCTGCTGAAGCATGAGCCACTGGCATTCGACGTAGTCGCGGGCGTGCCCCCAATCGCGCTTCGCATCCAGATTACCGAGGTGCAGGCAATCCTCCAGGCCATATTTGATCCGCGCCAAGCCACGCGTGATCTTGCGGGTCACGAATGTTTCGCCGCGAGTGGGTGATTCATGATTGAACAGAATCCCGTTGCACGCATAGATGCCGTAGGCTTCGCGATAATTCACCGTGATCCAGTAAGCGTACAACTTCGCCACCGCGTAGGGAGAGCGCGGATAGAACGGAGTTTTTTCGGATTGCGGCGTTTCGCGAACCAATCCATAGAGTTCGGACGTCGAAGCCTGATAGAAGCGAACCGACTTTTCCAGACCGTTCGCCCGGATCGCTTCCAAAAGACGCAATGTACCCAAGGCGTCTGCGTTCGCGGTAAAGACGGGTTCCTCGAAAGAAACCGCAACATGACTCTGGGCCGCAAGGTTATAGATTTCGTCGGGAGCGCTTCTGGCCACAACCTGCATCAGGCTCGCGGCGTCCGTCATATCGCCATAGTGAAGCACCAACTGACCCTGCCGGTAATAGTCGCTGGCGATGAGGTGATCGATGCGCTGTGTGTTGAACAGTGAAATGCGGCGTCGCAAGCCGTGAACCTGATATCCCTTTTCCAGCAAAAGCTCAGCGAGAAGTGCCCCGTCCTGCCCGGTTATTCCGGTGATAAGTGCCTTTTTCCTCACAGAATTCTCCCAGGTCCCAGTATCGTCAACAAGGATCGATGAATGCGTCGCCGACGCCAATGCGTTCGCGCGCCCCCTGATTTTGGCTTTTTCACCCAAAGTCAAGCGGTATCGCCGCCGGCTTGCAAAAAGCCGCATCGATCGGCAAAAGATCGCCGGGAAACGGCCGATTATACGCAAGCAAAAACATAAGAAGGCTGGTGTATGCCGGACGCAGGATTGCCCGAAATGTCAATCTGTGACATCGGAGGCGCCTGACGAAACGCTGCCGACGCCCAGTTTAGACTTACAGAGAGAAAAATGAAACGAACGATCGCGTGGGTCGCAGGTCATTTCGACCAGGTTGGCGGCGGAGAGCGACTCATACAGGAGGGCATCCGCTTTTATCGCAATGAAGGTCACCGCACCGTCGTCTTCACGTGGTCTTATGACGATTCCGTCAGCTTCGACGGAAAATACGATCAGAGCGAAGTCGTCACGATATCGCCGAGCGGTTCAGGAAAAAGTACGAAACGCGCGCTTGCCCGCTTATTCGACATCCCCAAATTAAGAAAATTTTTTAAAGAGTACAATGTCGATACGATTTTCGTTCAAAGCGAATACGACGTTGCACTTGTATATCTTTCTACACTTTTCCTTAAAATAGATTACAAGTTTCTTATATTTGGTCAAAACTACCAGTTTCCAGAGGATTATGGCAAATACACGTTTATTTTTCGCCGTCATTTGAAAAGCATAGTCAACTCCTACAAAGGATACCGCGACACTGTAAGCCTGGCTCCACCGAAGATCAGGATCAGTGATCGTGTGGCGATGGAAATACTGTCGGTTATCCGGTACTTCGCCGTACGTTCAGCTCAACGCCTGTTTGTTTTTTCCCGCCAGGTGCAGTGGGAAACAAAATTGCTTTTCGGTCGCACCCCGACCATTGCCAGAGGCGCATTCCGACGGGAGGACCTGGGAGAGGTTCGCGATTTCGAGTCCGCCCTAGCGGCACACGATCTCGTCGGCACCAGGTATGTGCTTTCCGTTTGCAGAATGGCGCCTAAAAAGCGGTTAAGCCTCGTTATCGAGGCATTTTATCGCGCCAACCTGGCCGACGACATTGTTCTGGTATTGGGCGGGGACGGTCCGGAGCGCTCGAATCTCGAAGCCCAGGCAAAAGGGTTGGGAATTGCAGATCGAGTGAAATTCATTGGCCGAGTGCCAGACGAACACCTTCCGGGGCTCAAGCAGGCGGCACAGGTGTTCGTCAGCATGGACATAGGCGACTACGACATTTCGCCTCTCGAAGCGCTGATTCACAAGACCCCTATTGTCCTGCCGACTGAATTTGATGCCGAAGGCCTGGAACCAACGCCCGGTGTCGTCGTGTGTCCCGCCGAAGCCGATGCCGTAGCAGCGGTTCTTCCCGGTCTGATCGGTACCCGATCCCAACCCAGCGAAGACCTTCTTAACAGCTTCACGTGGGAGAACTATTTTTCGGATCTTCTAAAATGAATCTGATGAAGGCCTTCGGCATTGATGTGCTGTTTTACGGTTCGTCCAAGGCACTTGTCGCGGTCACCTGGATCGTCATCATCTCCACGCTCACCAAGCATTTGAGCCCGGCAAATTACGCAACTTTCTGGCAGATATTCACGCTGATCGTCGGGGCAGCGACAATCGTCACGACAGGTCTGGTAACCGCCTTTCGTCGCTACTACGGGCAATTTGAACAAAACAAGACCACGCATTTATACTCTTTTGCGGCGACGGGAGTCACGAGAACGGTAATCTCCCTCGGCTTGCTTTGTTTCATCCCTGCTTTCTTGCTATCCGCATATATAGGGGGATGGCCGATATCCGGATCTTTATTTGCTTTAACGATCTTTTCTTTCGCGTCTGCAGCTTTATTCCAAATTTATTCCGGCCACCTCATGGCCAAGAGAAAGACAATCTATTTCCTTGCCATGACAACTGCGCAAGCTGTTCTTTTTCTGGCATTCTGCTCCCTGGGGATATTTTCAGGAGACGCCAAAGATGTACTTCTTGCGGTCCTGTTTCTAGGTTTGTCGTATGTCGCGGTTGTCCAGCCTTGGTCCCTTACTGCGATCCGCCAGACCTTCAAGCCGTTCAGAAATACGGAAACCCGCAAATGGGAGAGAGAATTCTTATTCTTCGGGCTGCCATTGGCTTTTATGAACGGTGCATTCCTGCTCGGGAATATGGGTATCCAACTCATCATCGCGAATATGGCAAGTCCACATGACGCCGGAATTTATGCAGCGTTCTCGGCTCCGATCGAACGGTTGGTCGGCTTCATGGCCAGCATCGCGGCTATGGCTTTTCTTCCTCTTATCGCCGTAAAGTGGGATCAAAATCAGCGAAGCGAGGTTTTGAGATTTCTCGGCTTAGTGGTTGCGGCCGTCGCCTTGATATCGACGGCGATCTCGGTCCTTCTGGTGGTATTCAACGATCAATGGGTCACGCTTATTATCGACAAGCGATACAAGTCAGGTATTGACCTGATCCCAGTTCTCTGTGCGGCCACCATCGTCAGCACGATTGCTTCCATTTTAGCGGATGTCTTGATTGTCGAAAAGAAGACTGTCCATCTCGCTGTCTTCTTCACTATTTCGAGTATCGTCGGATTGGTATTCAGCGCCGTTCTAATTCCCATTGCCGGTGTGTCGGGGGCAGTTATCGGCCGGCTTATCTCAGCCGTTTTCGCATGTATGTTGATCTGCTTCTCCATTTGGAGAAGCCTTCGATAATTTTCGATCTCCAGATTCTGTCTCAACGTAGCTATGCGTAGATGCGGGATACCGAACCGTGGATTGGGTCATATTCGCCGCGCGGTACGGCGGATAGACGGCCAACCCCTACAGCAGGCCCACCCGCTCGGCCTCTTGGCGCAGGTTCCGGCGGGGACGCGGACCGATCTGCTGGATGACCAGTCCGGCGGCAAGCGAGCCCAGATCGCCGCAATGCTTCAGGTCGAGGCCCTTGGTGTAGCCGTGCAGGAAACCGGCGGCATAAAGATCGCCGGCGCCGGTGGTGTCGACCAGTTCACTGATCTGCGTTGCCTGGATGACGACCGTCTCGTCGCCGCGCACGATCACCGAACCTTTTTCCGAGCGGGTGACGGCGGCGATGCGGCAATCCTTGCGGATCTGCGCCAGCGCCTCGTCGAAGGAAGCCGTCTGGTAGAGCGATTTGATCTCATGCGAATTGGCGAACACCAGATCGACGGTGCCGGAACGCATCAGGTCGAGGAACTCGCCGCGATAACGGTCGACGCAAAACGAGTCCGACAGCGTCATCGACACTTGGCGCTCGGCGGCGTGGGCGATTGCCGCGGTCTGGCGGATCGCTTCCTTGGCGCGCGGCGGGTCCCATAGATAGCCCTCGAAATAGGTGACGGCCGCGCCTTTGGCCTTTTCAGGCTCCACGTCCTCCGGGCCAAGCTCGATGCAGGCGCCGAGATAGGTGTTCATCGAGCGTTCGCCGTCGGGGGTGACGAAGATCATCGAGCGTGCGGTCGGCGCGCCGTTCTCAAGCGGCCAGGTGTCGAAGGCGACGCCCTGGGCGTGGATGTCGTGCGCGTAGATCTCGCCGAGATGATCCTTCGCGACCTTGCCGAAGTAGGCGGCGCGGCCACCGAAGGAAGCGACACCGGCCGCCGTGTTGCCGGCGGAACCGCCGGATGCCTCGATCGCCGGTCCCATGCGCGAATAGAGAAGTTCGGCGCGGTGCGTGTCGATGAGGTTCATCGCGCCCTTGACGATACCGTTCGTCTCAAGGAACGCTTCGTCGCACTGGGCGATAATATCGACAATGGCATTGCCGATGCACAGAACGTCGTATTGGCTCATCGGGCTCCCCGCGCGCGTCGGCCTTTGTTTCGCATCGCCCTTCGCCGAACCCGGTATCCGTTTTCCGGCGCGATGCTTCAATGCCGACCGCGGGCGGTTCTAGCCGCTTGCGCCGGATTTGCAACCCGGCGCCGCCGTCAGGCCTTGTTGCCGGCGAACAGCCCCTGAAGGTCGCCGAAGGCCATCGCCTCCCTGGCATAGTCGAAGGTCCCGGCCTCCAGCATCTCGACCGCCGCACGCCGCACCGCGCCGAACGCCGCCGTCGTCAGCTTCGAGCCGACCGATATCCGCTTGACGCCCGCCGCAGACGCCTCTCGGTAGCGGGTCGACGGGTTGGCCAGCCCCCTGAAAAGTGGTCCTCCCTTATGTATGGCTTTCGAGCCGATGGAGGACTTAGGAAATGGCCAGAAAGAGACACAGCGCAGAAGAGATTGTCACGAAGCTGCGGCAGGTTGATGTGCTGACTTCGCAAGGCAAACCGGTCGCTGAAGCGATCCGATCGATAGGTGTGACGGAAGTTACATATTATCGTTGGTGAACCGTTCCGGGTTTGCCGGAGGCCGTTTGGTTTAAGTTACGCCGCCACAGTTTGCTCTCCCAGCATTGCGTAGTAGCGTTCCTCGGCTTCGGCTGGCGGGATGTTGCCGATAGGCTCCAGCAGCCGGCGGTGGTTGAACCAGTCGACCCAGGTCAGCGTGGCGAACTCGACCGCCTCGAAGCTTCGCCATGGCCCGCGCCGATGAATGACCTCAGCCTTGTAGAGGCCGTTGATCGTCTCCGCGAGAGCCTTGTCATAGGAATCGCCGACACTGCCGACCGAGGGCTCGATGCCGGCTTCCGCCAAACGCTCAGTGTAGCGGATGCTGACATATTGCGAACCACGGTCGGAATGATGAACCAGACCACCGCGATGAACGGGTCGGCGTTCGTGCAGGGCCTGTTCGAGAGCGTCGAGAACGAAGCTCGCACGGGCGGTCCTGCTCACCCGCCAGCCGACGATACGACGGGCGTAGGCGTCGATGACGAAGGCCACGTAAACGAAGCCCGACCAGGTGCTGACATAGGTGAAATCCGACAGCCAGAGCATGTTCGGGGCCGGGGCGTGGAAGACCCGGTTCACGCGGTCAAGCGGGCACGGGGCGGCCTTGTCCTGCACCGTGGTGCGGATCGGCTTGCCGCGAATGACGCCGTGAAGGCCGAGGTCGGCCATCAGCCGCTCGACCGTGCAACGCGCGACGCCGAAGCCTTCGCGCAGCATCTGCCGCCAGACCTTGCGCGCGCCGTAAGCCTCGAAGTTCTCCGTGAAGACGCGCTCAATCTCTGGCTTGAGCTCCAGGTCAATGAACGCGATCATCGTTTGAATGGGCGGTCGAGCTCCGCCTGGGCAAAATACGCGCTCGCCTTGCGCAGTATCTCATTGGCCTGCCGAAACTCGCGGTTCTCCCGCTCAAGAGCCTTTATCTTCTCAGCCGTCCGTCGGCAAACCGACCCGCTTGCCGGCATCGATCTCGGCCTTCTTCACCCAATCCAGCAGCGTGTGCGCCGAGCAGCCGATCTTTGCCGCTATCGACTGACAGGCAGTCCAGCGCGAGGAATGATCAGCCTCGTGATCCAACACCAGCCGCACCGCACGCGCGCGCACCTCAGGGGAAAACTTGTTTGTCGTTTTGCTCGTCATAGCTCCATCCTATTTGGAAGTTGGAGCCTCCGCCAAACCCGGGGCGGTTCATGGTTGATTCGCCTGAGATAGTCGAAGGTCACAGGAAACGAATGCCTGCGGCCCTTCTGCAAGACTTGCTTGACCGTGCTACATTCGGACGCTGCCTCTACGCGCCGATCCCGCTGCGCAAAAAAGGGCGGATTTGGTCAGAGCGAGGCCGGCGAAATTACCACGGCGGTCAACTCGCCTCGCGTATCGCCTCGGCGGCTTGCAGGTCCACCGAAACGAGTTGGCTCACGCCTTGCTCGGCCATGGTGACGCCGAACAGGCGGTCCATGCGGGCCATGGTGATAGGGTTGTGCGTGATGACGACGAAGCGCGTCTCGGTCGACTTCGCCATCTCGTCCATCAGGTTGCAGAAGCGCTCGACATTGTGGTCGTCGAGCGGTGCGTCGACCTCGTCCAGCACGCAGATGGGCGCGGGATTGGTGAGAAACACGGCGAAGATCAGCGACATCGCCGTCAGCGCCTGCTCGCCGCCTGAAAGCAGCGTCATGGTCTGCGGCTTCTTGCCGGGCGGGCGGGCGAGTATCTCAAGGCCCGCTTCCAGCGGGTCTTCCGATTCGATCAGTTGCAGTTCGGCCGTGCCGCCGCCGAACAGGTGCGAAAACAGGCGCTGGAAATGGCCGTTGACGACGTCGAAGGCCGCCAGCAGCCGCTCCCGGCCCTCGCGGTTCAGGCTCTGGATCGCCTGGCGAAGCTTGCGGATCGCCTCGATGACGTCCTCGCGCTCGGAGACGATCGTCTCCAGCCGCTCCGACAGTTCCTTCTGCTCTTCCTCGGCGCGCAGGTTGACGGCGCCCAGCCGCTCGCGCTCGATCTTGAGCCGCTCCAGCTGGCGTTCCACCTCGGCCATGTCCGGCATCGGGGCGTCGGCTTCCAGGCCGGTGTGGCGGATGACCAGATGCGGCGGCACCGCCAGAGCCTCCTGGATGCGCGCCTCGACCTCCTGCCGGCGCTCGTCGGCAGCAGTCAGCCGCTCCTCGGCGCGCACGCGCTGCTCGCGCGACTCGGCCAGCGCCTGAATGGCGACGGTGGCGGCCTTGTCGAGCACGGCCTGCCGGTTCTCCGCCTCCTGCAAGTGATCGCCTGCGGCCTTGCGCAACTCCTCGGCCTGCGAAAGCTGCGACAGCAGCGCGCGCCGGCGCGCGTCGATCTCGTCGGGCGCGTCGGCGAGCTTTTCCCGCTCGGTGGCAGCTTCCGCCTTGCGCTCACCAAGGGCCGCGATCTGGCCTGCCGCGTTCTCGGCGCGCCCGGTCCAGCTTCCGCGCTCCGAGGCGATGGCCGCAAGCCGGCGCGTCCGCGCCTCCGCCTCGCGCTTCAGCCCGTCATACACGGCGCGCGCCTCGGCAAGGGCCGCGCGGTCGCCCGCCACCCGCGTCGAAGCCTGCTCCAGCCGCGCTTGCAGATCGCCGAGATCGGGCGCTCTAGCGAGCGCCGCCTCGGCCTCGGCGACGGCCGCCGAAACCTCCTCATGATCGGCGACGATGCGCGTGCGCGTGTCCGTCAGCGCCGAGCGGCGGCTGGAAAGCTCGCCGGCTGCCTTTTCCGCCATCGCAAGTGCTGCGCGCGCGGCGTCAAGCGCCTGCCTTGCGTCGCGCGCGGCTTGCCGTGCCGTCTTTTCGGCTTCGATCGCGCCGCGCAGGCCCGCTTCCGCACCGGACAGCGTCTCCTCGGCGGCGCGGACGCTTTTCGTCGCGGCGACCGCTTCGGCGTCGAGTTCCGCCAGCCGGTTCTTCTGCGCCAGCCGAAGGGCGGCCGCCGTCGGCGCATCGGCGCTGGCGGTCAGGCCGTCCCAGCGCCAGAGCGCGCCGTCTCGGCTGACCAGCCGTTGACCCGGCGCCAGCAGAGATTGCAGGCGCGGGCCGTCGGCGGCCTCGACGATGCCGATCTGCGCCAGCCGACGGGCCAGCTGGGCAGGTGCCCGCACGACGCTGGCGAGTGCCTTGACGCCTGCAGGCAGCGCCGGGTCACCGGGCTGGATGGCGCTTTCGCCCCAATGCGCCGGCGCGCTGCGGTCGAGCGGTATGTCGAGGTCCTCGCCAAGTGCTGCGCCCAGCGCCGTCTCGAAGCCGCGCTCGACGCCGATCTGTTCCAGCACTGCCGGGAAAAGGTCGCCCGAGGCGGCGTTAAGCATTTTCGCCAGCGTGCGCGCTTCCGTCTCGATGCGGGCGAGCTCCGCCTTGGCTTCCTGCAAGGGCGTGCGCGCCGCCGTTTCCGCCGCGCGGGCGGCAAAGACGGCCTGCTCAGCGGCTATCGCCGCCGCTTCCGTGCGTTCCAGCGCCGCCGACGCCTGCTCGGCCAGGGCCTTCTTTTCGACCGGATCGGGCAGGCCGGCGATCTTCGCCGTCAGGTCGGCCAGTTCGCGGTCGATCTCGCCGAGCTGGCGGGCGATGCGGTCGCGCCGCTCGGCCGTGTCGCGCAGCGTGCGTTCCATCTGCTGACGGGAGGCCGCGGCCTCGGCGCGCGCGGCGGTCAGCTTCGACAGCGCTTCCTCGCTGGCCGTGAGGACCAGCGTCGCCTGTTCGAAAGCGGCGCGCGTCGTGGCCTCGCGCTCGGCCGCGCCGGCGTTCTCAGCGTTGAGGGTCGTTTCCTCGGCGGCGAGGCGTTCCAGCACCTCCGCATTATCGCGCACCATGCGCTCCTCGCGGGCGATGTCGGCATCGAGCTGCTGCAGGCGGCGGTCCAACTCGGCCTGACGGGTGCGGATACGGTCGGCTTCCTCCTCGATCTGCGTCTTGGCGATGGAAAGCCGCTGGAAGGCGGCGGCGGCGGCGGCTTCGGCCTCGCGCAGGTCCGGCAGGCGATGCGCGCCGACCGCCTGCTCCTTGGCAGCCTCCATCTGCGCGGCGGCGCGGTCGCCAACCAGCGCGGTGGCGGTCGCCAGCGCCGAACGAGCCTCGCCCTCCTGAACCTTGGCCTGCGTCCAGCGCAGGTGCAGCAGAATCGCCTCGGCCTTGCGGATATCGGCGGACAGGTTCTTGAAACGGGAAGCCTGCCTGGCCTGGCGCTTCAGGCTCTCGATCTGGCCTTCCAGTTCGCCGACGACATCGTCCAGCCGCTCAAGGTTCTGCTCGGCGCCCTTCAGACGCAGCTCGGCCTCGTGGCGGCGGGTGTGCAGGCCGGAAATGCCGGCCGCCTCTTCCAGCAGCGCGCGGCGCGCCTGGGGCTTGGCCTGGATCAGCTCGCCGATGCGCCCCTGCCCCACCATCGAGGGCGAACGCGCGCCGGTGGACTGATCGGCGAACAGAAGCTGCACGTCCTTGGCACGCGCCTCCTTGCCGTTGATGCGGTAGATGGAGCCCGCCTCGCGCTCGATGCGACGCGAAACCTGCAACTCGTCCGCATCGTTGAAGGCGGATGGCGCGGTACGGTCAACATTGTCGAGGAACAGCGTCACCTCGGCCGTGTTGCGGGCCGGGCGCGTGTTGGAACCGGAGAAGATGACGTCGTCCATGCCGGACGCACGCATGTTCTTGTAGGAGCTTTCGCCCATCACCCAACGCAGCGCCTCGACAAGGTTCGACTTGCCGCAGCCGTTCGGGCCGACGATGCCGGTCAGCCCGCGCTCGATGACGAACTCGCCGGGTTCGACGAAGGATTTGAAGCCGAGTAGGCGCAGGCGCGAAAATTTCATCCGCGCCGCCCCGTACTCACGGAGACGTCAGAGCAGAGGGTCGATAATGGCCGACATTTCTGCAATCGACATAGCCCCCTTGTAGGTCTTGCCGTTGATGAAGAAGGTCGGCGTGGAGTCGATCTTGAATTCCTCCGCACCGCGCTTCTGGACCGCTCTCACTTGGTCGAGAAGCTTCTGGTCCGTCAAGCAGGCGTTGAAGCTCTCCTGTGTAAAACCGGCCAGTTTGGAAAGCTGGAACAGCGCATCCTTGGCGTTTTCAGCCGCCGCCCAGTTGGACTGCTGTTTGAACAGCACATCCACCATAGGGAAATAGTTGTCGCCGGCGCAGCGCGCCAGCATAAAACCGGCCTCGGCGCGCGGGTCGAAAGGAAACTCGCGCAGGATATAACGGGCCTTGCCGGTGTCGATGTATTTCTTCTTTAGTTCCGGGAAGGTCGTATCGTTGAAATGCGCGCAGTGCGGGCAGGTCATCGAGGCATATTCCACGATGGTGACCTTGGCGTCGTCCTTGCCCATGGATTTGTCCGGCAAAGCGCCCGGCTTGAGCAGTTCCGCCATATCGACGGTGCCTTGCGGCTGCGGCGCCTCGGCAGCCGGTTCGGCTGGCGTTGTAGGCGTCGCGGCCTTGGCGGGCTTTGCCGGCTCGGCCGGCTTGGTTTCAGCCTCGGCCTTGCCGGAATCGCTGCATGCCGCCAGCGCGACGACCGCCGGCACGGCGGCCAGCGTCGACAGGACGTTTCTGCGGGACAAGATACGGTTCATGCGAATCACCTGACTGGAGCTGGATTGTGCAATGCAAAGGCACGAAAAGGCGAGAGTTGGCGCGAATTAAGGCATCGGCCCGTGCAAGCCAACGGACAAACTTGCTAGCCGCGATCACGAATATGCGAGTTTCATTTGCGGTTGCCCAGAACGCTGGCGCCGAGGCGCTCCAGCGAAGCGCGCAGGCTTGCATCTTCTATGCCGCCGACCGTGCCTGCCAGCCGGCTCTTTTCCGTCTCCGACAGCGCCCGGGGGACAGGCCGGGGCGGCTTGGATGCGAGCGCTCCCGGCTTCTGAACGATGCGGATGCGGCCAATGGCGGCAAAGCCGAGGAACGTGTTGGCGCGGCTGACGATCTCGCCGGTCTGATGCTGGATGTGGAGGGCGACCACGCCTTCGCAGGCGATGACCAGCACGGCCGGCTCGAACGGGTCGTCCTCATGCAGGCGGCGCGGCCACTGGATCCGTTCCGGCCGCGACAGGCGCGCCAGCCGAGGCCCGACGATCTCCTCCCACGACTGGACGAGGCCGACCGAGATGCCCGCGCGCTTGCGCAGCATCGGGTCGAGAATGCCAGTTGCGAGATCGCTGACCGCAACAGGATTGCCCGAGGGCCTTTTCCCTGCCATGCGTGCTCCAATTGCCGGCGCCAGCCGCCCGCCGCAGTACGGTTGAAGGATCAATGACACTGCCAATGCCCGTCCGCAACCCCGCTCCGCAAGACGCCTGCGTCGTCGGCAGGCTGCTTGCCTGGTACGACGCGCATCACCGCGACCTGCCATGGCGCGTGCCGCCGCGCGATCTCGCGCGCGGCGTGCGGCCGGACCCTTACCGCGTCTGGCTTTCGGAGGTGATGCTGCAACAGACAACGGTGGAAGCGGTGAAAAGCTATTTCAGCACCTTCGTGCAGAAATGGCCCACCGTCACGGCGCTGGCGGCTGCACCGAGCGACGACATCATGAAGGCATGGGCGGGGCTCGGCTACTATTCGCGGGCACGCAACCTGAAAGCCTGCGCCGACCAGGTCGCGGCTCTAGGCGGCACCTTTCCGGACACCGAAGACGGTCTGCGCGCCCTGCCCGGCATCGGCGCCTACACCGCCGCCGCGATCGCTGCCATCGCCTTCGATCGGCCAGCCGCCGTCGTCGACGGCAATGTCGAACGGGTGGTAACCCGCCTGTTTTCCATCGCCACGCCACTGCCGCAAGCCAAGGCGGAAGTCCGCGCCGTCGTGGAAGGACTGGTGCCGGAAGAGAGGCCGGGCGACTCCGCCCAGGCGATGATGGATCTCGGCGCCACCATCTGCACGCCGCGCCGGCCGCGCTGCATGCTATGCCCGCTGCGCGAGGATTGCAGCGCGCAGGAAAACGGCGATCCGGAATTCTATCCCGTCCGACGCGCCAAGCCGGAAAAGCCGCTGCGCCGGGGCGCAGCCTTCGTTGCGGTCAGGAGCGACGGCGCCGTCCTTTTGCGCAAGCGCCCGGAAAAGGGCCTGCTCGGCGGCATGAGCGAGGTGCCCACCACCGGGTGGACCGCGCGCGTTGACGGCGCCACCGGCGTCGCCGCGGCACCGTTCGCGGGCAACTGGCAACGGGCGGGCAGTATCGGCCATGTGTTCACGCACTTTTCGCTCGAACTGGAGGTCTTCCGGACCCGTACGGACCGCGCCGCACCGCCCGGCCATTTCTGGTCCGGCCCGGCCGGAATTTCGGGCGAGGCGCTGCCGACCGTCATGAAAAAGGCCATCGAAGCCGCCATTCCTGATGCGACGGCAAGTTGGGCGATGTTGCCACGGCCAATCGCCTCACCACGAAGATCCCGTAAAGTCTGCTTTACGGGGTAGGCAGATCGAGCGCACCATGAAGATGATGCCGGTCAGCATGACCGGTTTGAGTTTTGCACCGCTCCAGAAAACCGATGGTTTCCGGTAATGAACCGAAGAGATTGAGACAGATCGTACGTGGGCTCTGCGTGGCCGCACCATGAAACAGTCGCATATAACGGCATGCCACCTAGGTGGTGGCGAGCAAAACCCATATAAGTATCATCGTTATGGCCATGATTATTTTTATGCACCGTAGATCTGATCGAATTTCGGCGAACGAGTTTTCTGCTGAATAGACATTCTCATTGCGTGGAGTTTGATATCTCTTCGCGCGAAAAATGCTATTGGAGGGCAACATTTTGTGAGACGCTCTGTCTATCGCCAATCGACTAAGGCCCGCAGTGGTTGCATAGTTGCGTATTCCACCAACGGACGCTCTCGAACTGATATAAGTGTGAATCCCTTGATCGGCGGCTTCTCCAAATAGGGCGGCAATTCTTTGTCCACGAATTGATTGAGAGAGGCGCGCAGTCTTGCGTTGCAGGCTTGGCCAGCCATTGCGCTCGTCGATTGAGGTCCAGCATAGATGTTTGACTCATCGGCAACGTGTGGCCGGATTGCTGCACGAAGACTGGAGGGGTTACTCTGACACGCTTTGTCTGATTCATGGAGAACCGACTGAACCGCGCTGGGTTTCCCGGAGGCCGTTTGGTAGGTGTCATCGGTCGGCCATCTGATCTGTGTGCAGCAAGGCCTTGGTGATCTTTTCATCATAGCCGCCACCCCGATCACGATGCAAGGGCGGTCCGCGAGCCATGCCTGCGATGTCGCCTGTTTGCGATCTGGCAGTGATGTCGCCTGTTTGCGATCTGGCAGTGATGTCGCCTGTTTGCGATCTGGCAGTAATGTCACAGGCCTGCGACGCTCGAGATCGCAGACGATCATCCTATATCGCTGACCGCATCAGAAGGCAAAGTCGTAGATGCCGATGACGGCAAGCATATCGCGGCGGCTCCGTCCGCCGGCATACAACACGCAACAAGGTATCGCTGCCAACCGGCATCACCAGACGATCGCCAACCAGTACGGCCGGCCTACCGCCTAGCGCCAGCCCCAGATGATGGACAATAGCCTCAAGGCGGCCGATCCGGCGCGACAACGGAGCCAATATATCGTCGCCGAACCGGCGACATAGAACGGGCCGCACCAAAACCGGCGAACTGTCACACGAAGGACAACTCGCCGGCCGGAAATCGGTAGATCGGCCGCCTGCCGATTTCCGGCTTTGGATTCGACGAGAACAGGCCAGCAGCACGGGCTCGTTACCGAAGCCGCTACAGCGCGCACGTCAAGAAATACCAACCGTCGTCGATCTCTGCATGCTCGACGACGGGGCTTGCCGGCGCTATGCCTGCGGAACGCGACAAGATCGCCTCTTCCTCAAACGATGGCACCGTTGAATGTGGTTCTTTCGGGCCGGTCGGAAGATCGGCAACGGATAGGCTCTTTTTGCACTTCGCCAGCGTCTTCTGATTGATCTCGTAGCGCCTCGAATCAAACGATTTTATAGGGCACCGTTCATTTCCACTTGCTCCGGTAGCAGGTGTTGAGTACTCTCGCTTTAAGGTTTCCTTACCTTCAGCAGCGTTTCGGCGTTTTGTCGCCATGAGGCATTTGAAGGCAACTCATTGGATCGGGTGATCCAATAGGGATTGCTTCATGTGTCATTTTTATCGTTGCTCGATTCCTACCCTGCCAACGGACTTGCTACAAATAAATCGATCCTTCAGGGTTGACGTCGAAATCGGATGTAGACGGGAAGTCCGTCGCGACCGAAGTCCGCGTCAAGTGACTGATCTTCATTGGCCGTCGGGCGAGGCCCACGGGCGCCTGTTATTCCATTGATTCTGAGATTACGGGCAAGAAGGAAGCACCATATGAACGCGACATTTCAGTTCAAACTCAAAAATCCGATTACAGGAAGGCGCCGTAATCCAACTCCGATTTCGGAAGAATACTTTCCGCCCCGTGATGCATTTGATCGGGAGGTCGATAATGCCGTGCGTGAAGGTCGCGCTGTAGACTATACAAAACTCTGTATCGAATACCATGCCGATTTATCCGATAAAATGACCGGCTCATTGCCCGAATGTGCAGAAGAACGAGCAGAAACCATAGTATCCTACGGCGATATGATCGACAAAGAGGAAATACGACATCGCATCATGCACCGTCTGCTATCGAGACAATTCTCAGTAACTGAGATTGCAACCGTATTGGGAGTTTCCGTTCGTCAAGCCCATCGCTTGGTTGTAAAATTAAGAAAAAAGTACGTTGCTCACGCTAAAGATATGCGTTTCCAAGAGTATGTCGGTGAAACGATATTTCATTTTAAAGACTGTATAGCTACGATGTTAAGGATTTTCGACGACAACACAATCCCCATACGCGACCGTATAGCCATCCTTCGTCTGGTTAATGACATAAAAACGTCTGAGCTTCGCTTTCTCCACCTTATTGGCTTTTTCGAACATGGCGTAGTGCGTGCGCCTGGAGAAGACGAAAGATAGAACAGGACGAACCGGGCTGTGCTCAAAATGCTTTGGAATAATTGAACTAAGGTAGCTCTGCGTTTGCACCCAGACTTTTCACGGAAGAGCGAATTAGGCCTTGTGGATAAAGGGTAGCCAAAGCTTGACTGCTGCGATGGCGACGAATGGCCTGCTGCCGGTTTTTCGGACACGGGGTTAAGCTAACATAGCTTTCTCGAACTCGACGGGGCTCATATAGCCCAGTGTCGAGTGCCGTCGCCGGGGATTGTAGAAGCGCTCGATGTAGTCGAACACATCGGCCCTGGCGTCATCCCTTCCTGTAGACCTTGCGGGCTGTCCGCTCGGTTTTCAGTGACGAGAAGAAGCTCTCCATCGCGGCATTATCCCAGACATTGCCTGACCGGCTCATCGAGCAGGTGATGCCGTGATCGGCCATCAGGCGCTGGAACTGTTCGCTCGTATATTGGCTGCCCTGGTCGCTGTGGTGCAGCAGGCTGTCGGGCTTGCCTCTCCTCCAGATCGCCATGATGAGGGCGTCGGTGACGAGCTGTGCCGTCATCTCGGCCTTCATCGCCCAGCCGACGACGCGTCTGGAGAACAAGTCGATCACCACGGCCAGATAGGCAAAGCCCTCCTGGGTTCGGATGTAGGTGATGTCTGTCACCCCCGCCCTATCCGGCGCGTCGACGTCGAACTGCCGGGCAAGGGTGTTGTCGGCCACGACCGACGGCTTGCCGCCATAGGAACCGGGCCGGCGCTTATAGCCGCTCTGTGCCTTGATCCCGGCCAGCTTCGCGAGACGAGCGATGCGATTGGCGCAACTGGTCTCTCCCTGATCGAGAAGATCGTCGTGCAGTTTGCGATAGCCATAGACCCTGCCGCTCTCCTTCCAGGCCTTTCTGATCAGGTCGATCTGACGTGCGTCTTCCCGAGCCCGTCTGCTCAACGGGCTCTTCAGCCAGGCGTAGAACCCACTGGGTCGGATGCGCAGGCAGCGACACATCGCCCACACCTTGAACTGCTGGCGATGCTCGGCAACGAACGCGTATCTCACCTTGCATCCTTGGCGAAATACGCAGTGGCTTTTTTTAGGATGTCGCGCTCCTCGGTGACGCGCGCCAGTTCCTTCTTCAGCCGATGAATCTCCACCGCCTGATCGCCATCAGTCGAACCGGATGGCTTCGAGAACTTCCTGCGCCACGCGTAGAGCGAGTGCTGGCTGACGCCGAGCCGCTTCGATACCTCCGCAACGGGGTAGCCCCGCTCGGTAATCTGCGCGACAGCATCACGCTTGAACTCGTCACTGAAATTGCCAGTTCCCATCATGGCCTCCTTGCCTCAAAATTAGGGAAGAAGGCGTCCACGAAACTCGGGGCTATTCAAAACTGGCAGCAGGCCACTCCTCTCAACCCTGCGCATACCGCCACACCGAACTATGCTGCGGTCATAACCAAGATCGCGAAGCTCATTGAATATCCGGATCAGCGTCAGACGCGCGCGCAAAGGACGTTGCCTTTCGAGGCTTCTAAACCAGGAAAGTTCCCACGCTAGCTGTCGGGAAAACCGCGGACGCCAACTGGGCGTACAACCGCAAAATTTGAGAAGACCTGAACGCTGCGTTGCAACGGGTTGCAATTTGACCGTCGTGCTTTTGTCGATTGAGTACGACACACAACACAGCAAATGCAGAGACCAGTCCGACTGATGGTCGGGGACACGATCGCGCGTCACGATGATCATGGTCATTTGGCAGACATGTCACCCATCAGTATGTGACATACTTTGACATCTCCGCTGGCATGTGTGGCTCAGGAACAGGCGCAGTCGATACCACCGACTGACCAATGCAGGGTGAAATTATTCTCAATCACCACGACGTCGATTGCGACGCTGGCCGCCGACACGTCGCGTCGATGCCCATCGTATGATCTGAAAGGCCGACTTCGCTGCCGGCCAGTCACGCATAGCCTTCGTCAACCACCACCATCCTATCGGCTTGGGCGGCTCGTCTCACGCGAGCCCAGTCAACCTTCCAGATCGGAATAAGAGACAGTATCCCAGCACCCGCTATTCGTTTTGAAGATATCTGTGTCCCTTATGCGAGACACGCCCGCCTGTGCGACAATCGTAAAGCCGCTCGAGCTCAGCACCGCGTTCGTCGCGGTCAGGAGCGACGGCGCCGTCCTTTTGCGCAAACGCCCGGAAAATGGCCTGCTCGGCGGCATGAGCGAGGTGCCGACCACAGGCTGGACCGCGCGCGCCGACGGAGCGACGGACGTCTCGGCCGCGCCGTTTTCCGCCGATTGGCAAAAGGCGGGAGCGATCGGCCACGTCTTCACGCACTTTGCGCTGGAACTCTCCGTTTTCCGCGCCGAAACGAACGGACCGGCGCCGCCTGGCCATTTCTGGTCGGGTCCAGCCGGAATTTCGGGCGAGGCGCTGCCAACCGTCATGAAAAAGGCTATCGAGGCCGCCATTCCCGGCGCGACCAAACTGAAGCGAGTCCCGAAAGCATGACCGAAATCCGCCATATCGTCTTCGACATCGGCAAGGTGCTGATCCATTACGACCCGGAATTGCCGTTCAGCCGGCTGATCCCGGACGCGGCGAAACGCAAATGGTTCTTCGACAATGTCTGCACCCACGACTGGAATATCGAGCAGGATCGCGGCCGCACCTGGGAAGACGCCGAGGCGCTGCTGATCGCCGAACATCCCGGCCACGCGGAGAACATCCGCAATTTCCGCCTGACATGGCACGAGATGGTGCCGCACGCCTATGACGACAGCGTCGCCGTCATGGAGCGGCTGATCGACGCCGGCCACGACGTGACGATGCTAACCAACTTCGCCGCCGACACGTTCGGCGAAGCGCGCGAGCGTTTTCCCTTCCTGAAGAAGCCGCGCGGCGTGACGGTTTCCGGCGAGGTCGGCCTGATCAAGCCCGACCGCGCCATCTACGACCGCCACGCCGCAACCTTCGGGCTGGAACCCTTGGCGACAATCTTCATCGACGACAGCCAGAAGAATGTCGACGGCGCCAGAGCCGCCGGTTGGCAGGCGGTGCTGTTCACCGGCGCGAATCGTCTGCAAAGGGATCTGCAAGCCCTGGGGATTTCCTGAGCGGCGGGCTCAGGCGGCAAACAGCGTCAGCCGATAAGATCCCAGCTCACCGGCGTCCCCACCGGAGCGTCCTTGCGCGCCCGCTTGCCGAGCACGATGTCGTAGAATTTTGGCGGCAGGCCGAAGCCCGGCCGGATGATGCGGACGTTTTCCGCCGAAAGCATGTCGCCGGCCTTGACGTCGCGTGAGATGTAAAGAGAGCGCCGGTAGGCCGTGGACTTTTCTTCCGCCGGCCGCACGCCATAGCTGACGGCTCCGAGCGCCTGCCAGGCCCGTTCGGTTTCGACGCGCAGTTGCCTGAACTCGTCGGGCTCCAGCGAGAAGGCCGAGTCGACGCCGCCGTCGCCGCGGCTGAGCGTAAAATGCTTTTCGATCAGCACCGCGCCGTGCGCGACGGCGGCGGCCGCCGCGCCGCAGCCCATCGTGTGGTCGGAAAGGCCGACCTCGCAGCCGGGAAACGCCTCGCGCAGATGCGGTATCGTGCGCACATTGGTGTTTTCGGGCGTGGCCGGATAGGTGCTCGTGCATTTGAGCAGCACGATATCCTTACAGCCGGCCGCCTTCGCCGTACGCACAGCATCGTCGATCTCGGCCAGGGTCGCCATCCCCGTCGAAACGATCATCGGCCTGCCGGTCGACGCCACCTTGCGGATCAGCGGCAGGTCCGTGCATTCGAACGAGGCGATCTTGAAGGCGGGCACGTCGAGCGACATGAGGAAGTCGGTGGCGGTGTCGTCGAACGGCGTCGAAAAGCAATGCAGGCCGTGGCTCGCCGCGCGCTCCATGATCGGCTTGTGCCATTCCCAGGGCGTATGCGCTTCCTGGTAGAGCTCGTAGAGCTGGCGACCGGCCCAGAGACTACCCTCATCCTCGATGACAAAGCCGGGGGCGCGGATGTCGAGCGTCATCGTGTCGGCGGTATAGGTCTGGAGCTTGATTGCGTCCGCGCCCGAGCGGGCGGCGGCATCGACGATCTCCAGTGCCCGCTCGAGCGACTGGTTGTGGTTGCCCGACATTTCCGCGATCAGATAGGGCCGATGACCGAGTCCGATTTCACGATTGCCGATCTTCAAGACATCATCCTTTTCCTGGGCGGGAGCGCGCCAGCCGCAGATCACGCGGCCGCAGTGCAGCCGTTTCTTAGCATCTGGAAACTGAAGCCGACAGGGCTTGTGGGCTTCAGGCCAAAACCTCTGGATGCGGTGTTTTCTTCGGCTATGCTGACCCGATCGAAAGACCTCCGGTCCGAAAATCGCGCGCCCGATGGAGGGGTGAAATGAACAAGTCCGATGGCGTCGTCTTGCATTTTCGGAACGTGACGGAGCTTTCCGAGGCCGACCTGTCCAGAATCCTTTCGATCAGGAACGAGCCGCCTGTAAGAAACAATATGTACACCAGCCACCAGATTGGAGCCGAAGAGCATAGGTTGTGGGTAGATGGCCTTCGTTCCTCACCGGACAGGACGTTCTTTTCCGTCGAACACGAGGCAAACATCGTCGGTGCGGCCGGGCTCAGCGCGATAAATTTCGCGCACAGAAGAGCCGACTGGGCGTTCTACATATCGGAAGCCTTCCATGGCCGCGGCATCGGCTCCGCCCTGGAACAGCAATTCCTCGATCTGGTGTTTTCCACTTTCGACATCGAGAAGCTGAATTGCGAAGTCATCGAGTTCAATGAAAAAGTCATCGCCATGCACGAACGCTTCGGCTTTCGGCGCGAAGGGTTTCGGCGCGACCATGTCATCCGGGACGGCAGGAAGTACGGAGCCGTCCTGCTGGGCATAACGAAAGCGGAATGGGAATCCAGGAAATGAAAGACTACAACGCGATCATCGATCAGATCGAGGCGGTCAGGCGCAAGAACAACAAGAACTGGATGGATTTGATGCGGCTTGCCTTCAAGCACGCCCCCGACGAGGCGGCCGCAATCGTCGCCGACATCTATCGGGAAGACGGCGAGATTTCCGCCCTAGCGGCACAACTCGTGGAAAAGTGACACCCTATCGTCAGGCAAAAGACACAGGCGGCCTGAAGACAGCCACAGGACGAAGCCCGGCCCAGACCGGTCGCAGCCGGCTCTTCACGACAGCACCTGCCTGACGGCGTCCACCACGCGCCCGGCATCCGGCTCGGTCATCAGCGGATAATAGGGAATGGACAGCGCCCTGGCGTAATATGCGTCCGCGCCGGGAAGCTCGGCCTCGCCGCTATGCCGGACATAGTATGGCTGCCGATGGATGGGGATATAGTGGACCTGCGTTCCGATCCCCAGCGCCCGCAGCTCCGCCATCACCCGTGCGCGATCCTTTCCGAGCGCCGCGAAGTCGATCAGCAGCGGATAGAGATGCAGGATCGGCTCGCCGTAAGGCACGGCCGGTACCGGCGTCACGAGATTGCCCAGGCCTGCGAAACTCCTGTCGTAGAACGCCTTCAGCCAGGCGCGGCGCTCGGCGAACAGCGGCAATTTCTTCAGCTGCGAATGAGCCAGCACGCAGGCGAAGTCTGGAACCCGGTAGTTGAAGCCGAGCTCCTGCATCTCATAGTACCAGGGGTTGGCGCCCTCGTTGCCGGAGAAGGCGAGTTCCCGGTCGACAAACTGCTCGGGCGCCTTGACCATGCCGTGCGACCGCAACAGTTTCAGCCGCTCGTAGACGGCCGGGTCCTGCGTGGTGACGACCCCGCCCTCGCCCATGGTAATCGTCTTGACCGGATGCAGCGAGAACACCGTCATCGCCGAGTGGCGGCATGCCCCGACCTTGACCATGGTGCCATGTTCGTCGCGATAGCGCGTGCCCAGGGCATGGCAGGCATCTTCGACCAGCACGATCCCGTGTTCGTCCGCGATGCGGGCGATCTCGGGCATGGCGACGGGATTGCCGTTCAGATGCACGACGACTGCCATCTTGACCGGTCGTCCCGCGCGGGCGACGGCGGCGCCGAAGGTTTCCGGCGTCACCAGGCCAGTATCGGGGTCGGCATCGGCGAACAGGATTTCGGCGCCCGTGTAGCGCATGCCGTTGGCCGAGGCGAGGAACGACATGGTGGGCGCGATCCCGAGATCACCCGGCCCGACATGCGCCGCCAGGGCGGCCAGATGCAGCGCGACGGTTCCATTGGCCACGACGACGGCATAGGGGGCGCCGACCGTTTCGGCGAACGCGGCCTCGAAGGCTTCAACGGCCGGCCCGGTGGTCAGCCAGTCGCCGCGCAGGCTTTCGGCGACGGCCGCGATGTCGTCCTCGTCTATCCAATGACGGCCGTAGGGAAGGAACTTGTCGGACATGGCAGAGCCTCAGACGCCCGCGCCGGCAACCATCTCCCGGAAACCGGCCTCGTCCAGCCATTCGTCGTTGATCTCGCTCGAATAGCTGAAATCCGCCGGCACACGCCGCGAATCGGCGGAGGCGTCGATGCCGCCTCCCCAGAACCGGAAGGTGGGCAGGATGGCATACCGATCGCCGAGGTCAATCGTCATGCGGGCATCGTCGCCTGTCACCATCACTTCATGCAGCTTTTCGCCGGGGCGGATACCGACGACCTCGTGCGGAATGCCGGGGGCGACCGCGTTGGCGAGGTCCACCACCTTCATGGACGGGATTTTCGGCACGAAAATCTCGCCGCCCTTCATCAGATCGAAGCTCGACAGCACCATGTTGACGCCCTGTTCCAGCGTGATCCAGAAGCGGGTCATGTCCGGATGCGTGATCGGAATCCGGTCGGCCTTGTTTGCCACCAGCTTGCGGAAGAAGGGCAGCACGCTGCCGCGCGAGCCCATGACGTTGCCGTAGCGGACGACCGAGAAGCGCGCGCCCGAACTGCCGGAAATGTTGTTGGCCGCGATGAAGATCTTGTCGGAGGCAAGCTTGGAAGCCCCATAAAGGTTGATCGGATTGGCGGCCTTGTCGGTGGACAGGGCGACGATCCTCTTCACGCCCTTGTTCAGTGCGGCGCGCACGACATTTTCAGCGCCGATGATGTTGGTCTGGATGCATTCGAAGGGGTTGTATTCGGCGATCGGCACGTGCTTGAGCGCCGCCGCGTGCACGACGTAGTCGACGCCGGCCATGGCCATTTCGAGACGGGCCTGATCGCGCACGTCGCCGATGAAATAGCGCAGGCAGGGATACTCCTGATTGCCGAGGTCCTGGTTCATCTCGTACTGCTTCAACTCGTCGCGCGAGAAGATGATCAGGCGCGAAGGCTTGAAGCGTTGCAGGACGGTGCGCACGAAAGCCTTGCCGAACGAGCCGGTTCCACCTGTGACCAGAATGGCCTTGCCGTCCAGGTTTGGCGCGGGCTCGAGAAAACTGCGGATCATGGCGAGACTTCCGGGTGGGGTTGACCGAATGGAACGCGGCTCTCCGGTTCAATACCCTGACTACCTTGCCCGGAGCCTGCGAAACTTGACCTGACGCCGATATTTCATGGTGTATGTAGGCAGCGGCGCCGGGGACTCGGCGCGGACGAACTGTAACACAACCGGCAAACCTTGCCGGCGAAAGGGGGAGCGATGAAGCCGACTGTCCTGGCGGTGCTGCCTGCGCGCGGCGGAAGCAAGCGCATACCCCGCAAGAACATGGTGGACTTCCACGGCCAGCCGATGATTTCCTGGCCGATCCAGGCGATCAAGGCGTCCGGAATTGCCGACGAGATCATCGTTTCGACGGACAGCGCCGAAATTCGTGCCGTCGCGGAAAAGTACGGCGCGCAGGTCCCGTTCGAGCGGCCGCCGCACCTTTCCGGCGATTTCGTCGGCACGGCCGAGGTGACCCGGCATGCGCTCGAATGGTTCGTGAACACTCACGGCAAGCCGCAATACGTGCTGACCGTCTACCCGACAGCCGTTTTCGTTTCGGCCGAAGACATAGCCAACGCGCTGACGCTGATCGAGCGGGATGGAACGGACATGGTCTTTTCGGCCGCCGAATTTCCCGCCCCGATCCAGCGGGCGCTCTTCATCGACGACAAGGGCATTGCGCGCATGTTCCAGCCCGAGAACTACCTGCGGCGCTCGCAGGACCTTGTCCCGGCCTATCACGATGCCGGGCAGTTCTATCTGGTCAGGACGGACGTCGCCCTGCAGGGGCTATCGTTCAACGAGCGACCCGCGTCGCTTTATATCATGCCGCGCGACCGGGTGATTGACATCGACACGCCCGAGGACCTGCGCCTCGCAGAAAAACTGTTCGAGGATTTCCGCAAAGGCGGCCGGACACGGAACTGACGCGGCAGGCGCCGGCTCTCGGCAGAAGTTTCCTTCAGGCTCCGGCCCGCTCCATGCCGAGGCGCGCTATCCTGCGCAACTCGTCGATGGGAGTCAGCCCTCCCGCCCGCTCATAGTGCCAGAATGTCCAGCCGTTGCAGGCATCCAGGCCCTGAACCTGGGCACCGACCCTGTGGATCGAGCCGGCATTGTCGCCGACGACCAGCGTGCCATCGGCACGAACCTTTGCACTCCAGCGCCGCTTGGCATCGCAAAGCGTGGTGCCCGGCGCGATCAGGCCGGTGTCGATGAGGCTGACGAAGGCGACGCGCGCCTCGGCGCGCTTGCCGGTCAGCACACCGAGCGAAGCTTCGTCCAGCGGCCTGACCGCCGCGATGCGCTCGTTGGCAGCGTCGATATAGGCCTGCTCGCGTTCGATGCCGACAAAATGGCGGCCGAGGCGCCTTGCCACCGCGCCCGTCGTGCCGGAACCGAAGAAGGGATCGAGCACCACGTCGCCCGGCTTGGTCGATGCCATCATCACGCGCGCCAGCAGCGCTTCCGGCTTCTGCGTTGGATGCACCTTGTTGCCGTCGTCGTCCTTCAGCCGCTCAGCGCCGGTGCAGATGGGAAACAGCCAGTCCGAGCGCATCTGCACGTCGTCGTTGGCGGCCTTCATCGCTTCATAATTGAACGTGTAGCCCTTGGCCTTCTGGTCGCGCGAGGCCCAGATCATCGTCTCGTGGGCGTTCTGGAACCGCCGGCCCCGAAAATTCGGCATCGGGTTGGTCTTGCGCCACACCACGTCGTTGAGGATCCAGAAGCCGAGGTCCTGCATGCGGGCGCCGACGCGGAAGATGTTGTGATAGGAGCCGATGACCCAGATGGTGCCGTTCGGCTTCAGAACGCGGCGCGCCGCCAGGAGCCAGGCGCGGGTGAAGGCGTCATATGCCTCGAAGCTCTCGAACTGGTCCCACTCGTCGTCCACGGCATCCACCCTGGACTGGTCGGGACGATGCAGGTCGCCGTCGAGCTGGAGGTTGTAGGGCGGGTCGGCGAAGATGACGTCGATCGACTTCTCGGGCAGACGGTCAAGTGCTGCGACGCAATCGCCCTTGAGGATCGTGTCCAGCCATTCGGCCGGCTGAGGAGTATGGGAAAGCTCGTCCAGGAGACGCACGGCAGACATCGGACACCCAGATACGCGTTACTGTTTACCGGCTGTTATGGTTACCGTTTTGCGTAAAGATTTCATGAAGTGCGGCCCACTGTTTGCGATGCCGCCGGCACTGGTGTATGCCGCCGCTTCGTCAGACAGCCCCTTTCCTTCCAGCCGCGGATCGTCATGCCTCAACCGGACCTCGTCATCTTCGATTGCGACGGCGTGCTCGTCGATTCCGAAATCATCGCCGCGCGCGTCGAGGCCGAACTGATCACCGCCGCCGGCTACGAGATATCCGCCGAGGAGATCGCGCAAACCTATGCGGGCCTGACTTTCAAGGATATCCTGATGAGCATCGAGGAAAGGTCCGGCGTGGCTTTCCAGATCGCGCTCATCGACCGCGCCGAAACGCTGGTCGGCCAGCGGCTGAAGCGCGATGTGCGCGCCATCGAGGGCGTGCACGAGGCCGTCGCCTCGATCACCGTGCCGGGCTGCATCTGTTCCAACTCGCGTTCGGAGCGCATCGAGTTCATGCTCGAGCGCACGCGGCTCCTGCCGCTGTTCGCTGGTCGCATCTTCTCTGCGGAGGAGACCCCGACCGGCAAGACCAAGCCGGCACCGGACGTCTTCCTGCACGCGGCGGATACGCTGGGCGCCGACCCTGCCAAAACCTTCGTCATCGAGGATTCCGTCCACGGCGTCACCGGCGCGCGGCGCGCCGGCATGCGGGTGATCGGCTTCACCGGCGGGGCGCACAGCTATCCCGGTCACGCCGACGCGCTGACCGAGGCCGGAGCGGAAACAGTCATCCGTCGCTGGGCGGAACTGAAAAGCGTGGTTGCCGCCCTGTCGGAATGGGCCGACGAGTAAGCGGTTTCGGCCTGAAGCGTGCCGCGATTTTCGCGATTCGCCCGTACGCTTCAGGTTCCGATCTCGCCCAGTCCTTGTCCCGAAACCGGTGCCGGTTGCGGGAGCCATGCATTAGCGCGGAATGTCGGAGACCGAGGTCTGCGAGCCTGCCGGTTCGGTCGGAGCCGGCTTCTTTTTGACGACCTGCACCTTCTTGCGGCGCGGTTTCGGCTTGTCGGCGTTGGCGACCGCCTTGGCGGGACCTTCGTCGTAGCCGGCGAATATCTGGTAGGTCTTCTCCGTCGGCTCGGGAACCACGATGCTGGCATCGTTGAAGACGAACTGCGTGGCCGCCGACATGTCGGACACCTGGACAGGATACTGATGCAGCTTGGAATAGAGCACGTCCGTGCCGTTCAGCACGACGATACGGATCGGCATGGTGACGGTGCCGGGCTTCGCCAGCGGACCCGGTACGACCTTTCCGGCCACCGCGACGTTGAGGGTCAGAGAACCGTTGGCACGGCTGCAATCGCGGGTCACGTCGCTGATCGACGCCTGGTAGACGATCTTCGTCTGGTCGCCCTGCCCACCCTTGGCATAGGAGTCGAAATAGGCGGTGCCGTCGCGCACCGTGACCTTCGGGCAATAAGCCTGCAGCGAACTCGCCGTCACCTTCGGCGCGGGCGGGGTATCCTGCTTCTGGCTTGCGAGGTTCAAAACGCCGCTGCTGTCGCTCGACTGGCAACCGGCGACGGCGAACATAAAGCCGACCAGCGCGACACCGGCCAAAAAGCGACCGTTGAACGAACGAAACACCATCGATAGCCCTTCCCTCTGGCAAAGCCGGTGTCCTATAGCAACCCGGCGGCAAAAATGCGACTGACGACGCGAACAAATCCCCCGTTGCGTGCCGCGCAACGGTCGGGACATCAAGCAGGCGGTTGACGATGCGCTACGTTAGCACTCGCGGGGAAGCCCCCGTGCTTGGATTTTCCGATGCGGTACTGGCAGGGCTGGCACGCGACGGCGGCCTCTACGTGCCCGAGGAGTGGCCGCATTTTTCCGCCGCCGACATCCGCGCCATGCGCGGCCTGGCCTATCCCGACCTCGCCATCCGCCTGCTGACGCCTTTTCTCGGTGGCGAGATCGCAGCGCCGGTGTTCGAGAAGATGGTGCGCGAGGCCTACGCCACTTTCCGCCACGACGCGGTATGCCCGCTTGTCCAGATCGGACCCGACACCTTCGTGCTCGAACTGTTCCACGGCCCGACGCTCGCGTTCAAGGACGTCGCCATGCAGCTTCTGGCGCGGCTGATGGACCATGTGCTCGCCGAAAAGGGGCGGCGCGCAACCATCGTCGGCGCCACCTCAGGCGACACCGGGGGCGCTGCGATCGAGGCTTTCGCCGGGCGCGAACGGACCGACATCTTCATCCTGTTTCCGCACGGACGCGTCTCGCCGGTGCAGCAGCGTCAGATGACGACGTCGAACGCCGCCAATGTCCATGCGCTGGCCGTCGAAGGCAATTTCGACGACTGCCAGGGCCTGGTGAAGGACATGTTCAACAACCATGCCTTCCGCGACCGTGTAGCGCTTTCGGGCGTCAACTCGATCAACTGGGCACGTATCATGGCCCAGATCGTCTATTACTTCTCGTCGGCGCTGTCGCTCGGCGCGCCGGACCGACCGGTGTCCTTCACCGTGCCGACCGGTAATTTCGGCGACATCTTCGCCGGCTACGCTGCAAAGAAGATGGGCCTGCCGATCGAGCGGCTGGTCATCGCCACCAACGACAACGACATCCTGGCGCGCACGCTGGCAAGCGGCGAATACAAGACCAAGGGCGTCGTGGCGACCACCTCGCCGTCGATGGATATCCAGGTCTCCTCCAATTTCGAGCGGCTGCTGTTCGAAGCGTCCAGCCGCGACGCCGGCACGGTGCGCCGCTACATGGGCTCGCTCAAACAGTCCGGCGCCTTCACCCTCGATGCGAAGGACCTGTCGCGCCTCCGCGCCGAGTTCGACGCCGGCCGCGCCGACACGAAGGAAACGGCCGCCACGATCGGCGCCACGCTTTCGCGCAGCGGCTATCTGCTCGACCCGCACACCGCCACAGCCGTGCATGTGGCCGCCGCTCGCCCATCCGGCCCCCTGCCGATGATCGTGCTCGCAACGGCGCACCCGGCCAAATTCCCGGCCGCCGTCGAAGCGGCAAGCGGCATCGCGCCCGCCCTCCCCGCCTGGCTGTCCGGATTGATGAGCCAAGAGGAGCACTACGCGGTACTTCCATCGGAGATAAAAATGGTGGAAGATTACGTGAGCCGTCACACAAAGGCGGTGCGTTAGGGAGTTTCCGTTACATGGGTGTTGAGGTAAGCCGTCTGTCGAACGGCCTGACAGTCGCCACCGAAACCCTTCCAAGCATCGAATCCGTCGCCCTCGGCGCCTGGGTCAAGTCCGGCGCCCGCAACGAACGCGACGACGAGCACGGGATGGCTCATCTTCTCGAGCACATGGCGTTCAAGGGAACGAAGCGCCGCAGCGCCTTCCAGATCGCCTCCGAGATCGAGAATGTGGGCGGCGAGATCAATGCCGCCACCAGCGTCGAGACGACCTCTTTCTATGCGCGCGTTCTCTCCAACGACGTGCCGCTGGCGGTCGATATCCTGTCCGACATCCTGCAGGAGTCCGAATTCGATCCCGACGAACTCGATCGCGAGCAGAACGTCATCCTTCAGGAGATCGGCGCCGCGCACGACACCCCCGACGACATCGTCTTCGACCGGTTCACGGAAACCGCCTTCCGTCACCAGACCCTCGGCCGCTCGATCCTCGGCACGCCGGAAACGGTCAAGTCCTTCACCTCGAAACAGCTTCACGACTTCATGGAGCGCCAATACGGCGCTGAGCGCATGGTGGTGGTCGCAGCCGGAGACATTCGCCACGACGACTTCGTGCGCGAGGTGGAAAAGCGGCTGGGCGGCTTCCGCACCAAGGCCGACGCCACGGCACCGCAATATGCGCAATATGTCGGCGGCGACTTCCGCGAGAACCGCGACCTGATGGATGCGCAGATCGTGCTCGGCTTCGAAGGCCGCGCCTACCATGTGCGCGACTTCTACGCCTCGCAGGTCCTGTCGATGATCCTCGGCGGCGGCATGTCGTCCCGGCTGTTCCAGGAAGTGCGCGAAAAGCGCGGCCTGTGCTACTCGGTCTATGCCTTCCACTGGGGCTTTTCCGACACCGGCATTTTCGGCGTCCACGCCGCCACCGGCCAGGCCGATCTCGCCGACCTGGTGCCGGTCATCATCCGCGAACTGGCGCGGGCCGGGCAGGACATCGAGCAGGTCGAGCTCGACCGCGCCCGCGCGCAATACCGCGCCGGCCTCATCATGTCGGGCGAAAGCCCGGCCAGCCGCGCCTCGCAGATCGCCCGCCAGCTCCTGCTGTTCGGCCGGCCGATCCCGAAGGAAGAGCTTATGGAACGCCTGTCGGCGCTGACGACCGACCGGCTGACCGACCTTTCCTCGCGCCTGTTCTCGACCAAACCAACGTTGACGGCTGTCGGACCGGTGGGCGCGCTGGCTCCGTACGAGGCGGTTCTCGATGCCCTGCCCGGCACCGAGCCTGCCGCGCGCAGGCTCGCCGTCTGATCCAGTGGCGAGCCGATGTTCGCCCTCCCTTTCCTTCGCCGTGACCTGCCGGCGCTGAAAGGCGAGAAGGTGTTGCTGCGCCTGCCGCTGACCGGCGACTACAACGAGTGGGCCAAGCTGCGCGGCGAAAGCCGCAGCTTCCTGGAACGCTGGGAGCCCCGCTGGACGCCCGACGAACTCGACCGCTCGGCATGGCGCCACCGCATCGGCCGCTACCGCGAAGACCATGCGCAGGGCACGGCGATCGCCTTCTTCATCGTGGAGAAGGAACACGGCCGGCTGGCCGGCGGCATCACCATCGGCAATATCCGCCACGGCGTCGCCCAGAGCGGCCATCTCGGCTACTGGATGGGCGAGCGCTATGCCGGGCGCGGACTGATGACCGACGCCGTCAACGTGCTCACCCGCTTCGCTTTCGATACGCTCCGGTTGCACCGGATCGAGGCTGCCTGTATCCCTGACAATCAGCGCTCGATCCGCGTGCTTGAAAAAGCCGGATTCACGCGCGAAGGACTTCTGCGATCCTATCTCAGGATCAACGGTATCTGGCAGGACCACTATCTTTATGCCCGGATCGAGGACGATCCTGCGGGCAATCGAACGAAGGGCTGATTTTTGAGGATTTCGATGCGATTTCAGGCGCTGATCGCATTCGTCGTCGCGACGGTGACGATGCTGTGCGCCATGGTTCCCGCCTTCGCCATCGAGCCGATCAAGATCGCCCGCGACGACGTCGCGCTCGACCTGTCGCGCGCCGTCGAGATCTACCGCAACCAGGGCGACAATTTCCAGGTTTCCACCGCCCCCGGCGCCGACGGCATCGTGCGGCGCATCGAGGTGGAAGCCAACGACGCGCGCTCCACCGGCGACTGGGCGGTGTTCGCGCTCTCCAACTCGACCGACCAGCAGCTCGACCGGCTGATCGTCGCGCCGCATTTCCGGCTGGTCAATTCGGGCATCTTCTGGCCCGATCTCGGCTCGACGCGCATCGCCGCCATCACGCCTTCCGAGGGCTTCGCGCTCGACCGCCAGACCAGCCCCGACGCCGACGTGTTCAGGGTGACGCTAAACCCCGGCACGGTCGTCACCTTCATCGCCGAGCTTGCCTCGCCCAAGCTGCCGCAGGTCTACCTGTGGGAACCGGAAGCCTACAAGGACTCAGTCAACTCCTACACGCTCTACCGCGGCATCGTCATCGGCATCGCCGGCCTGCTTGCGCTGTTCATGACCATCCTGTTCGTGGTCAAGGGAACGTCGATGTTTCCCGCCACGGCGGCGCTCGCCTGGGCGGTTCTTGCCTATATCTGCGTCGATTTCGGCTTCCTCAACAAGATCATAGAAGTCTCTCCCGGCAACGAGCAGATGTGGCGGGCAGGAACGGAGGTGGCGCTCGCGGCGACCCTTGTGGTGTTCCTTTTCGCCTATCTGAACCTCAACCGCTGGCACGGCCATTTCAGCTACGGCGCGCTGGTGTGGATCTTCGGCCTCGCCCTGATCGCGGGCGTCGCCATCATCGATCCGCCGATCGCCGCCGGCATCGCCCGCATCTCCTTCGCAGCGACGGCGCTGACCGGGCTCGGCCTTATCGTCATGCTCGGCATACGCGGCTACGACCGCGCCATCATGCTGATCCCGAGTTGGGTGATGGTGCTCTTGTGGCTCGTTGGTTCGTGGATGGCGATTACCGGCATGCTCGACAACGACATCGCCCAGCCGGCGCTTGGCGGCGGGCTGATCCTGATCACGCTGCTGATCGGCTTCACCGTCATCCAGCACGCCTTTGCCGGCGGCGCGCTCTATCAGGGCCTGTTCTCCGACCTGGAGCGGCAGGCGCTGGCCGTCGCCGGCTCCGGTGACACGGTGTGGGACTGGGACGTGCTGCGCGACCGCGTCGTCACGCGGCCCGACATTTCCCTGCAACTCGGGCTGGCGCCCAACAGCCTCGGCGGGGCGGCGCGCAACTGGCTGCCTGTGCTGCATGCCGACGACCGCGATCCTTTCCGCACGACGCTCGACGTCGTGCTCGAGCACCGGCGCGGCCGGGTGGCACAGAATTTCCGCCTGCGTGGCGCGGACGGCCACTACCACTGGTTCTCGCTGCGCGCCCGGCCGGTGATCGGCTCGGACGGCGAAGTGATCCGCTGTGTCGGCACGCTGGTCGACGTCACCGAGCAGAAGAAGGCCGAGGAGCGGCTACTGCACGACGCCGTGCACGACAACCTGACCGGCCTGCCGAATCGCGAACTGTTCATGAACCGGCTGGAGGCGATCATCTCCATCGCCCGCACCGAGGAGAAGGTTCGCCCGACCGTCTTCGTCATCGACATCGACCGCTTCAAGCAGGTCAACGACGGGCTGGGCATCTCGGCCGGCGACACCATCCTGCTCACCGTGGCGCGCCGCCTGCACCGGCTGCTCAAGCCGAAGGATTCCCTCTCGCGCTTCGCCGGCGACCAGTTCGCGCTGATGCTGTTGTCGGATCAGGACCCTGCCCGCATCGCGGCGATGGCCGACGCCATCAAGCACGCCATCAGTTCGCCGATCACCTTCGCCAAGCGCGAGATCGTGCTGACCGCCTCGATCGGCCTCATCACCTGGACCACCGAGCAGGCGTCGGCGGAAGATCTGGTCAAAGACGCCGAGCTTGCCATGCACCAGGCCAAACGCTTCGGCGGCGACCGCATCGAGCCGTTCCGCCCCGCCTTCCGCACCGTCGGCACCGACCGGCTGCAATTCGAATCGGACCTGCGCCGCGCCATCGAGCGGCGCGAGTTCACGCTCGCCTACCAGCCCATCGTGCGGCTGGAGGACAGCAGCATCGCCGGCTTCGAGGCGCTGCTGCGCTGGGATCATCCACGGCGCGGCATGATCCCGCCAGCGGACTTCATTCCGGTGGCGGAAAGCTGCGGGCTGATCGTGCAACTTGGCCTGTTCGCGATGCAGAAAGCGGCGGACGACCTGGCGCTATGGCAGAAGCAGTTTGGCGACACGCCGCTGTCGGTCTCGGTCAACCTGTCCAGCCGCCAGCTCATCCGCCGCGATCTGGTCAGCGACGTCCGCTCGGTCATCGCCCGCTCCAACATCAAGCCGCGCTGCCTCAGGCTCGAACTCACCGAATCGCTGGTAATGGACAATCCCGAGCAGGCCGCGCATGTGCTGACCAAACTCAAGAAACTCGGCATCGGCCTGTCGCTCGACGACTTCGGCACCGGCTATTCGTCGCTATCCTATCTGACGCGCTTTCCCTTCGACACCATCAAGATCGACAAGAGCTTCGTCGACGACACCACGCCGAAGCGCTCCGTGCTCATCCGCTCCATGGTCAACATGGCCCATGAACTCGGGCTCTCGGTCGTGGCGGAAGGCATATCCGACCAGAGCGACGCGCTGGAGCTCAGGCAAATGGGCTGCGAATACGTGCAGAGCTTCATGTTCGGGCCGCCGGTTGCCGGCGAACAGGTCCCCAGGCTGCTGAAAGAGCAGATCGCCGCCTCCCAGCCAGCGCGCGCCTGATCCGTTTCGCCTGCTGTCAGGCGTGACCGGCCGCGGCGCTCAGGCGCGTGGGATCAACGCCGATGGAGGCAAGAATCCTCTCGTATTTGCGCTCGATGTCGGCGTCGAACAACAGGTCGGGATCGGCAGGACAGGTCAGCCAGCCGTTCTCGGCGATCTCGCCTTCGAGTTGCCCTGCCCCCCAGCCGGCATAGCCGAGCGCCATCAACGCTTGGCGCGGACCGCGGCCGGTGGAAATCGCACGCAGGATATCGACGGTGGCGGTGAGGCAGACGTCCGGCGAGACAGGCAGGGAAGACTCCACCCGGTAGTCGCCCGAATGCAGGACGAAACCGCGTGAGCGGTCGACCGGGCCGCCGTTGCGCACGACGAAATCGCGCGCCTGCCGGGGCAGACGGATCACTTCCTGCTCGCTCATGATGCCGAGTTGCACCAGAAGGTCGGGAAACAGCATCTGCTGCGTCTGGTTGATGATCAGGCCCATCGCTCCCTCGTCGGAATGGGCGCAGACGTAGATCACCGAACGAGCGAACCGCTCGTCCTTCATGCCCGGCATGGCAATCAGGAACTGGTCATCCAGAAAACCGCGCTCGGCGGCGTCCTTCTTTTGACGCAGCAGGTCCATGTACGAAGCCTAACGCGTTTCCGGCATGCTTGAAAGGTGCCCTTTGGGCGGATTTGAGATAGCAGGCGGTGCATGGGTCACGCAAATATGATGCCACCGTGCTTGAGAAAGCGGTTGCCTCGCCGCAATGAGCCGGTCAAATCAGCCCATGCAAGCCCACTTTCTTTTCTCCCTCGGAACGGTTGCAACCCTGCTGTCCAGCCTGCCGGCGGCCGCCTCTTCTTCGGCCTGGTTCCAGTCGGAAGGCGGGAAGGTGCGGCTCGTCACCACCGGCGCACCCGACGAGGCCGGCCGGCTGCAAGGCGCGCTGGAGATCATGCTCAAGCCCGGCTGGAAGACCTACTGGCGCGACCCCGGCGACAGCGGTGTGCCGCCGCAACTGGACGTCGGCGCCAGCACCAACATCGCCGGCGCGGAGATGGCGTTTCCGGCACCGCAGCGCCATGACGACGGCTACGGGAAATGGTCCGGCTACGACCGGTCCGTTGCCTTTCCGGTCGTCTTCACCGTGGCGAAGCCAGGCAAGACGGCGACGATCGACGCCGATGTCTCGCTCGGCATGTGCGAGACGATCTGCATTCCGGTGCAGGCGCGCCTGACCGTCGATCCGGCCGACGGCGCTGGCGACGCTGCCGACGCCGAAGCCGTCAAGGCGGCGCTTGCCGCCTTGCCGGCCAAAGCGACGGCCGATTTCGGCATCACCGCCCTGCCCGGCGACCATGAGACGCTGGAGGTCGAAGCACATGTTCCCGGCGACCCGGCGGCGGCCGACTTTTTCGTCGCCGGAGCCGACGACTATATGTTCGCCGCGCCGCGCCGCAGCGACGACAACGGCAAGATCGTCTTTTCCGTACCGATCCTCGACCGCCCGACGACGACGCCGACCGACGCCGGACTGCACTACACGCTGACCGGCTCGACCGGCGCGGTGGCGGGCGTGCTGCCCTATCCGTGACCGCGCCGCCATTGCGGGCGCGCCGAGAACCCGTTATCGCTTCCGCCGTCTATCAACGCCTGGATGAGAACACGATGACCATTGCCGTCGGCGACACGCTGCCCCAAGCCACCTTCAAGACGATGACGCCGGACGGCTCGAAGGACATCACCGGAGCCGAGATTTTTTCCGGCAAGAAGGTGGTGCTGTTCGGTGTGCCGGGCGCCTTCACGCCGACCTGCTCCAACAACCACCTGCCGGGCTATCTGGAAAACCACGACGCGATCCTTTCGCGCGGCGTCGACACGATCGCGGTCGTCGCCGTCAACGACCAGCACGTCATGGGCGCCTGGGCGCGCTTCACCGGCGGCGAGGGCAAAATCCTCTACCTCGCGGACGGCAACGGCGATTTCGTCAAGGCGGTAGGCCTCGATACCGATTTCTCCGCCAACGGCATGGGCCTGCGCTCCAAGCGTTTCTCGATGATCGTCGACGACGGCAAGGTCGTGGCTCTCAACATCGAGAGCAAACCCGGCGTCAACGAATCCAGTGCCGCGCATATTCTAGAACAGCTTTGAGTCCGGTTGCCGCGGTCTGCAAAAGCAGCCGCGAACGGCCGGTCAGTAGCTCTGGCTGGAGCGCCGCGGCGGCCTCGGTATCTGCCTGCTTGCCTTGGGCTTCGCGGCAGGCTTGCCGCCGTCGGCAGGGGAAGCCGTCTGGACCCTTGCCGGCTTCTTCTTGAACGGCGCCATTCCGGCACGTGCGAGTTCATCGGCGCGCTCGTTTTCGGGGTGGCCGGCGTGGCCCTTCACCCAGTGCCACGTCACCTTGTGACGCTTGCGGGCCGCATCAAGCGCCTGCCACAGTTCGGCGTTCTTCACCGGCTTCTTGTCGGCGGTACGCCAGCCGTTGCGCTTCCAGCCTTCGATCCAGCCGGAAATGCCGTCCTTGACGTAGTTCGAGTCGGTGTAGAGATCGACGGTGCTGCCTTCCTTGATGGCGTCGAGGGCGCTGATGGCGGCCGTCAGTTCCATGCGGTTGTTGGTGGTCAGTTGCTCGCCGCCGTTCAACTCCCGCATCGCTCCGTCGTTCGGCCCGTCGCTGCGCAGCCTGAGCACCGCGCCCCACCCACCGGGGCCGGGATTTCCGGAACAGGCGCCGTCGGTGAAGGCCTCCACCCGCCTCATGCCGTGACCCCTTCCGGCTCCAGGCCGTATTCGGCCGGCGACCGGACTTGCCGGTGGAAGCGCATGCGGCGCAGATATTCCAGCGGGTCCTTCTTGACCACCAGGCTGCCTTCCGGCGTGTTCAACCAGTCATAGAGGCGCGTCAGCATGAAACGCAGCGCCGATCCGCGTGCCAGGACGGGAAGCATCCCGGCCTCGCGGTCGGATAGCGGCCGCACAGTGGTGTAGCCGCCCAAAAGCGCCCTGCCCTTGGTCAGGTTGAAGGAATTGTCCTTTTCGAAGCACCAGGCGTTGAGGCAGATGGCGACGTCGTAGGCCAGCAGATCGGTGCAGGCGAAATAGAAATCGATCAGGCCCGACAGGCGCTTGCCGAGGAAAAAGACGTTGTCGGGAAACAGGTCGGCATGGATGACGCCGACCGGCAGGTCCGCCGGCCAGTTGGCCTCCAGAAAGGCCAGGTCGGCTTCCGTTTCCTCCGCAAGGCCCGGCGCCACCTCATCGGCGCGCGGCTTTGCCCGTTCCCAGAGCGGCCGCCATCCCGAAACCGAAAGAGCGTTGGCGCGGCGGAGTGAAAAATCGCTCCCCGCCAGGTGCATGGCCGCCAGAGCCGCCCCAACTTCGCGGCAGTGCTCGACGGTCGGCCGGCGCATCCACATGCCTTCCAGGAAGGTGACGAGGGCGGCAGGCCGCCCGGCAAGCAGGCCGATGGTCGCGCCGTCCCTGCGGCGGACCGGCAGCGGACAGCTTATGCCGCGGTCGCTGAGATGCTGCATCAGGCCGAGGAAAAACGGCAGGTCGTCCGGGTTCACCCGCTTCTCGTAAAGGGTGAGGATGTAGGCGCCGCTGGAGGCGTGCAGCAGGAAGTTGGAATTCTCGACGCCCTCGGCGATGCCCTTGTAGGAGAGCAGTTCGCCGACATCGTAGTCGCGCAGGAAGGCAGCGAGATCGGTTTCGGAAATGTCGGTATAGACGGCCATCAGCGGGACCCGTTGACGAAGGCCATGTCCGCCGGCGTCAATTCGACGTCGCGCAGCGCACGCATGACCGGGAACTCCTCCGTCTCGGTCGCCGTGACGGCGAGTTCGACGGACACGTCGAAGCGGGAGCGGAAAGCGTCGATGATCTCGTCGACGATGATCTCCGGCGCCGATGCACCGGCCGACAGGCCAAGCGTCGAGATCGACCCGATCTCGTTCCACGGAATGTCGGCGGCGCGTTGCACCAGCAGCGACGTGGCGGCGCCGGCGCGTTCCGCCACCTCGACCAGCCGGCGGGAATTGGACGAATTGGGTGCACCGACGACGAGAAACAGGTCCGCGCCCTCGGCTGTCTCTTTCACCGCTTCCTGACGGTTGGTGGTGGCGTAGCAGATCGATTCGGCGGCGGCCGCCTGCATGGCGGGAAAACGCTCCTGAAGCACGCGGATGATGCCGGCGGTGTCTTCCACCGACAGCGTCGTCTGGGTGACGAAGCCGAGCGCCTCGGCATCCGCCGGCTCGAACGTGCGCGCGTCCGCTTCCGTCTCGATCAGCGTCACCGCGCCTTCCGGCAACTGGCCCATCGTCCCGATCACCTCGGGGTGACCGGCATGGCCGATCAGAAGCACATGGCGCCCGAGCCGCTGGTGGCGCATCGCCTGCTTGTGGACCTTCGACACCAGCGGACAGGTCGCATCGAGATAGAAGAGGTTGCGTGCCTCGGCATCAGCCGGAACCGACTTCGGCACGCCATGGGCCGAAAACACCACCGGGCAGTGGCGATGCTCCGCCGGGATCTCGGAGAGTTCCTCGATGAAGACGGCGCCGAGGTTCTGCAGGCCTTCCACCACGTAACGGTTATGGACGATCTCGTGGCGGACGTAGACCGGCGCGCCGTATTTCTTCAGCGCCAGCACGACGATCTGGATCGCCCGGTCGACACCGGCGCAGAAGCCGCGCGGCTGGCACAGTCTGATCGTCAGGGGCGGCTTGGTCTGGAGCATGGAGCGGACATGCTGTACCGGACGCCGACCTGTCAAGAGAAGGAATGCCGCGCTGCCCGGCAATGCGGCAGCCGGCGAGACCGGGTCACGCCGGTTTGCGCTGCCGCAGCAGCCAGGCGATCAGCACGCCCGCGAGAGCCGCAGCCAGCCCGTACCATGTAACGGCGTACTGCAAATGGTTGTTCGGCAGGTCGATGATGGTGGTGCCGCCGACCGGCAGCCCGCCGGGATTGGGAGCGTCGCCGGCGTCTACGAACAGGCCGAGCACCTTCGCATCGGTCGGCAGGCCGGAGCTTGCCGCCATGGCGCGGATGTCCTTCCAGTAGAAGATATTCTTGCCCGGCTCGTTATCGGGCACCAGCGACGACGGCTTTTCGCCAAGAACCGGACGCAACAGCCCGGTGACGGTGACGCGGCCTTGCACCTCGCCCTGCTCGCGGGTCGAGGCGTCCTTGCGGTCATAGGGCACGAAGCCGCGATTGACGAAAACCCAGTCGCCGTCGTCGAGCTTGAGCGGTGTGTAAACGTTGAAGCCGGCCTGCCCCTTGAAGGTCGCCAGGAAATGCCGCTCGAAATGGTGGTCGAATGTGCCTTCCACCGTCACCGGGCGGTATTCCTGCGCCGCGACATCCGGATCGGCCTTGAAGGCGGCAAGCAGATCGACGGGCGGCTCCGCCATGCGACTGGCGATGGTGGCGATCAGGCCTTCCTTCCAGTGCAGGCGCTGAACCTGCCAGGTTCCGAGCCCGATCAGGATCAGGAAGACGATCGCGCCGGAAACGATGGCGAGAGCCTTTCTCGGCTTGTGCCCGGCGGCGGCCGTCGCCTTGCTCTTTGGCTCGACGCTCACCGGCTTCCCGCTCACTGACCTCTGTCCAACCTGCCCTCGGCCGCCTTGTTGCGGTATTGCAGCGCGATCAGCACACCCTTGATCAGGCGCAACGCGACAAGGCTGAGGACCAGCGTGAGCGGAATCCAAAGCATGAAGTGCAGCCATAGCGGCGGGTTGAAGTTCACCTCCATCCACAGCGCCAGGCCGACGACGATGAAGCCGATGATCAGGATGACGAACACCGCCGGCCCGTCGCCGGCATCCGCGAAGGCGTAGTCGAGCCGGCAGAGGGAACATTCCTTGCCGACCGTCAGGAAGCCGGAGAACAGCCTGCCCTCGCCGCAGCGCGGGCAATGGCCTTTCAGCCCGGTGGCGATGGGCTCCACGGGCGGCCAGATCGCCTTGTCCTCCTGAATATGAGGGCCTTCGCTCATCCGGTTCTTACCTTCCAAAAAATGAAGGCGGCCGCGTCACCGCAGCCGCCCCCGTTTGATTTCCGCGCGGATCAGCCGGCGTGTTCGATCACAGCACCGGCCGAAGCCCAGACGTAGATGCAGGCAAACAGGAACAGCCACACCACGTCGACGAAATGCCAGTACCAGGCCGCCGCCTCGAAGCCGAAATGCTGCTTCGGCGTGAAGTCGCCGCGGATGGCGCGGATCAGACAAACAGCCAAGAAGATGGTGCCGATGATGACGTGGAAGCCATGGAAGCCGGTCGCCATGAAGAAGGTCGCGCCGTAGATGGAATCCTTGAAGGCGAACGGCGCGTGCATGTACTCGTAGGCCTGCACGAAGGAGAACAGCACGCCGAGCGCGACCGTCAGCGTCAGGCCCCAGACGAGCCCCTTGCGATCGCCGTGGATAAGCGAATGGTGCGCCCAGGTGACCGTGGTGCCCGACAGAAGCAGGATGACGGTGTTGTAGAGCGGCAGGTGGAAGGGATCGAGCACTTCCAGGCCCTTCGGCGGCCACACGCCGCCGGTGAAGGCTGCACGGGCGACCTGCTCGGTCTCGGCCGGGAACAGGCTGGCGTCGAAGAAGGCCCAGAACCAGGCGACGAAGAACATCACCTCGGAAGCGATGAACATGATCATGCCGTAGCGCAGGTGCAGCGACACGACGCGCGTGTGATGGCCCTCATGCGCTTCCTTGATGGTGTCAGACCACCAGGAGAACATGGTGTAGAGCACGATCAGAAGACCGATGAAGAAGATCCACGGCGAGGCGATGTTGACCCCGAACAGGTGGAACTCGTTGCCCTTCATGTACTGCATCCAGGCGACGCCGCCGACCGCCATGACAAGCGCGCCGACGGAGCCGGTGAACGGCCACGGGCTCGGATCGATGATGTGGTAGTCGTGTTGCGGTTTTGCGTGCGCGTCTGCCATGTCAGCCCCCGAGGGTCTTTGCGGTATCGGTGTTTATCTTGTTTCCCGTTTCCGGTGCCGAAGCGACCGGCTTGTCCCCCTCCGCCGGGAACATCGTGTAGGAAAGCGTGATGGTCTTGATGTCCTTGAGTTCCGGCTGGTTGACGATGTCGGGGTCAACATAGAAGACCACCGGCATGTCCGCCGTCTCGCCGGGTTTCAGCGTCTGTTCGGTGAAGCAGAAGCACTCGACCTTGTTGAAGTAGGCGCCGGCAAGGTCCGGCGTGACGTTGAAGGTGGCACGGCCCGTCGTCGCCGTCGGCAGCTTGTTGACGGCCTTGTAGTGGGCGCGCGCGGTCTCGCCGATCTTGATGGTGATGGAGCGGGCGACCGGCTCGAAATCCCACGGCACGCCGGCCGTGTTGGCATCGAAGCGGATGGTGATGTCGCGATCGAGCACCTTGCCGGCATACTGCTGCTCGACGCGCTGCGTGGTCCCGGCATAGCCGGTGACCTGGCAGAAAACCCTGTAGAGCGGCACCGCTGCGTAGGCCATGCCGATCATGCCGGCGAAGAACGCCACGCAAGTGCCGGCGATGACCATATTGGTCTTTTGCTTGCCCGGACGCGGGGAAGGTGCCTGGTTGTCCATCTCTACCTCACATCGGCCCGTTCGGCATGAAATGACCGAACTTGATGAAGGTCGCCACGTAGAAGATGACGACCAGCGCGCCGAGCGCGAGGCCAATTGCGACGGACCGGCTGCGCCGTGCCTTCTTCTGACGCTCGGTCAGTTCGATCATTTCCAGCTTGTCGTCGGCCATCGTCACGCTCCGCCCATGGCGAGCGCCCGCTCGACGACGCTATCGGCCAGATAGGCGGCGAAGATGGCGAACAGATAGAGCAACGAATAGCCGAACAGCGCCTTGGCCGGCCGCATGACGCGGTCGCTGTCGGGCATCATCAGCACTTTCCACGAATACCAGACGAAGCCGACGCCGAGGATGGCCGACACGATACCGTAGCCGATGCTGACATAGCCGAGGAACCACGGCAGGACGCCGACCGGAGCCAGAATGAGCGCATAGGCGAAGATCTGGCGCCGGGTCGAGGCCTCGCCCGCGACGTTCGGCATCATCGGGATGCCGGCGCGGCCGTAGTCCTGCGCCTTGAACAGGGCGAGCGCCCAGAAATGCGGCGGCGTCCACAGGAAGATGATGAGGAAAAGGATGACGCTTTCCAGGCTGACCGAGCCGGTCACCGCGGCCCAGCCGATGACCGGCGGAAAGGCGCCGGCCGCGCCGCCGATGACGATGTTCTGCGACGTCCAGCGCTTCAGCCACATCGTATAGATGACGGCATAAAAGAAGATAGTGAAGGCAAGCAGCGCCGCCGACAGCCAATTGACCAGCACGCCGAGCGTCATCACCGAAAGGGCGGAAAGAACCAGACCGAAGCTCAAGGCCTCGCCGGGCGACACGCGTCCCGACGGTACCGGGCGCGAGGCCGTGCGGGTCATCACCGCGTCGATATCGGCGTCGTACCACATGTTGAGCGCGCCGGACGCGCCCGCGCCGATGGCGATGGCGAGGATCGCGATCATCGCGATCAACGGGTTGATCGACACCGGTGCCGCCACCAGGCCGACGAAGGCGGTGAAGACGACCAGCGACATGACGCGCGGCTTCAGCAGGGCGAAATAGTCGCCCGCCGTCGCTTCCGACATGCGGAACGCGGCGTCTTCGATGCGTGTTTCTTCAACCAGGGCCATGCGTACTTAGAAAATTCCAGGGTTCCGTTTGGCTGATACCGCCGACCGGGGCCGGCGGTATCGATGAGTCTCAGCCTACTTGACCTTCGGCAGCTGCTCCCACTGGTGGAAGGGCGGCGGCGAAGGAAGTTGCCATTCCAGGGTCGTCGCGCCCTCGCCCCACGGGTTGGCGCCGGCGACGCGCTTCTTCTGGAACGCCTCGAACACGCCGTAGAGGAAGATCAGCACGGCGAAGCCGGAGATGTAGGAGCCGTAGGACGACACCATGTTCCAGCCGGCATAGGCGTCCGGGTAGTCGATGTAGCGGCGCGGCATGCCGGCAAGGCCGAGGAAATGCTGCGGGAAGAACACCAGGTTCACGCCGATGAAGGTGACCCAGAAGTGGGTGTTGGCGATCACCGGCGAGTACATGTAGCCGGTCATCTTCGGGAACCAGTAGTACCAGGCCGCGAAGATGGCGAACACGGCACCCAGCGACAGCACATAGTGGAAGTGGGCCACCACGTAATAGGTGTCCTGCATCGAGCGGTCGAGGCCGGCATTGGCAAGCTGCACGCCCGTCACGCCGCCGATGGTGAACAGGAAGATGAAGCCGATCGCCCACAGCATTGGCGCCTTGAAGGAGATCGAACCGCCCCACATGGTGGCGATCCACGAGAAGATCTTCACGCCGGTCGGCACCGCGATGACCATCGTGGCGAAGACGAAGTAGCGCTGCGTGTCCAGCGAGATGCCGCTTGTGTACATGTGGTGTGCCCACACGACGAAGCCGACCGCGCCGATGGCGACCATGGCGTAAGCCATGCCGAGATAGCCGAAGATCGGCTTCTTCGAGAACGTCGAGATGACGTGGCTGACGATGCCGAAGCCCGGCAGAATCAGGATGTAGACCTCAGGATGGCCGAAGAACCAGAACAGGTGCTGGTAGAGGATCGGGTCTCCGCCGAACTCGGGCGCGAAGAAAGAGGTGCCGAAGTTGCGGTCGGTCAACAGCATGGTGATGGCGCCCGCCAGAACCGGCAGCGAAAGCAGCAGCAGGAAAGCGGTGATCAGCACCGACCAGGCGAACAGCGGCATCTTGTGCAGCGTCATGCCCGGGGCGCGCATGTTGAAGATGGTGGTGATGAAATTGATGGCGCCAAGGATGGAGGACGCGCCGGCGATGTGGATCGACAGGATCGCAAGGTCCATGGCCGGCCCGGGCTGACCCGAGGTCGAGAACGGCGGATAGAGCGTCCAGCCGCCGCCGACGCCGTAAGCGCCCGGCGCGCTCGGGACGAACATGGAGGTGATGAGAAGAATGAAGGCCGGCGGCAGCAGCCAGAACGAGATGTTGTTCATGCGCGGGAAGGCCATGTCCGGCGCGCCGATCATGATCGGCACCATCCAGTTGGCAAAGCCGCCGATCAGCGCCGGCATCACCATGAAGAAGATCATGACCAGCGCGTGCGCAGTGGTGAAGGCATTGAACATCGACTTGCCGGCGTCGAGGGCCGCATCGCCGTCAACACCGTAGACCATCGAGGCAAGGCCCGGGAAAATCTGGATGCCCGGCTCCGCCAGCTCCCAGCGAATCATGATCGACAGCGCCCCGCCGATGATGCCGGCGCAGATCGCGAAGATCAGATAAAGGGTGCCGATGTCCTTGTGGTTGGTCGAGTAAACCCAGCGGACCCAGCCGCGCGGCTTGTGGGCGTGATCGTCGTGCGCTGCAGCGTGAGCCATGTTCCGCTCCGTTGTTCCCTAATCTTGCTGGCCGCGGCTCAGTTGCCGGCGACCGCTACCTTTTTGGTACCGTCGACTTGAGCCATCAGCGCCTTGTTGGCGCCGGGCAGATCACTCTTGGCCGCAGCCATCCAGGTATTGAACTGGTCGTTCGACACCACCCGGATGGCGATCGGCATGAAGGCGTGGTCCTTGCCGCACAGTTCCGAGCACTGGCCATAGAAGATGCCTTCCTTCTCGGCCTTGAACCAGGTCTCGTTGATGCGGCCCGGAACCGCGTCGACCTTGATGCCGAAGGCGGGCATGGCGAAGGAATGGATGACGTCGGCGCCGGTGACCAGCACGCGGACGACCTCACCGACCGGCACGACCATCTCGTTGTCGACGGCCAGCAGGCGCGGATAGGCGGCCTTGTCTTCCTTGCCGGCAGCGGCGCGATCCTTGTCGTCAAGGATGGCCGAGTTGAAGGAAAGCGGCTCCTCCGCCTGATATTCGTAGTCCCAGTTCCATTGGTTGCCGGTGGCCTTGACGGTCAGCTTCGGCTCCTCCGGCGGAGAATACTGGGCGGTGAGAAGCTGGAAGGACGGCACGGCGATGAACAGGAGCACGACCACCGGGCCGACCGTCCAGATGACCTCGATCAGCGTGTTGTGGCTGGTGCGCGAAGGCGTCGGATTGGCACCGGCGCGGAACTTCACGATGCACCAGGCAAGCAGCACCAGCACCAGGAGCGTGATGGGGACGATGAACCACAGCGTGTAATGCTCGAACCAGGCGATCTGGCGCATGATATCGGTGGCAGGCTGCTGGAAGGTGGTTTCCCACGGCCGCGGCTGGTCGGCATGGGCGGCGCCCGCGAAAAACACGGCGGAGACGCCTACGCCAGCAAGAAGTTTCCTCATCGCCCTGATCATCTCCCAGTCCCCACGACCGCGTAACAACCGCGTATTGCAAATGAACCATGGCGGGATGGGAATCCCGCGCATTCTCGATCTGGTTCAAACCATACTCTTTTTCCTATCGCAAGGAAGGAGCGGGCCAAATCATGCGGCATTTTTGCGCGCGCCCCGCGGCGCGGCGCCCCGCCTGTGGAAAGGCCCGATGGCAGCCATACGGCCGAGAGGCGACTGAACGGCCGTAAATCGGGCCGGTTTCGGCATCAAAACCGCATTGTGGCCGCATTCGCGTTCGATTGGGCCGTGCCTCACGCTTTTTTTCGATCCGGCTGGGGCTTAAAGTGCCGTGATTCGCAGGTGGAGCCGTCATGAACCCTTGGGTTTCGAGAACCTTGGCGAAAGTCGCCTTCGCCGCCGCCCTATCCCTCGGGGGATTGGCGGTTGCGGGACTGTCGGTCGCCGGTCAAGCCTATGCGGCCCAGCCGAGCGGCACGGTGAAATCCACTCATGGCGCATGGTCCATCATCTGCGACACGCCGGCTGGCGCCTCGTCCGAGCAATGCGTGATGATGCAGAACGTCGTGGCCGAGGATCGCCCGGAGATGGGCCTTTCGGTCGTGGTGCTGCGGACCGCCGACAACAAGGCCGAGATTCTGCGCGTGCTGGCGCCGCTCGGCGTCCTTCTGCCGAACGGGCTCGGCCTCAACGTCGACGGCAAGGATATAGGCCGCGCCTATTTTGTCCGCTGCTTCCAGGACGGCTGCTACGCCGAGGTGATCTTGGAGAAACCCTTGCTCGACACGCTGAAGAACGGCAAGGCGGCGACCTTCATCGTTTTCCAGACGCCTGAAGAGGGCATCGGCATCCCGGTCGACCTGAAAGGCTTCGCGGACGGCTTCGCGGCGCTGCCCTGACGTTCCTTCAGCGCATCGCAAGCGTGATCGCGATGCCGCCGGTCATGCCGATGCCGATCCCCGCGATGGCGTAGTCGGTGCCGAATACCATGCCCGCAGCAAATCCGACCACTGCGCCGACGAATATCCAGTATGATCGTTTCAAGCCTGCTCCTCACGCGAGCTTGACCCTTACCGGGATGCAAGCCGCCTTTGCCGTGCCTATATTGCGCTTCACAGAATACGAACAGGGAGCCGCCCCTTGCGTTCCATGCTGACCGAGCAATTCGACGTTTCCGAAAGCCGCCTGAAAGAGATCGTCGCGGATGCCGTGCACGGCGCCGACGACGGCGAGCTTTTCCTCGAATACAGCGAGAGCGAAGCGCTGATGTTCGACAACGGCCGATTGAAGACGGCCAATTTCAGCACCGACCAGGGCTTCGGCCTGCGCACCGTCGCCGGCGAGGCCAGCGGCTACGCCCATTCGAGCGAGCTTTCGGAGGCCGCGCTGCTGCGCGCCAGCGATGCCGTGTCGACCGTGAAGGACGGCTATTCAGGCACGTTGGCCGATGCGCCGGCGCGCACCAACCGCCATCTCTACAGCGACGAGAATCCGATCCCCTCGCCTTCCTTCGAGGCCAAGGCGAAACTGCTCACCGAGATCGACGGCTGGCTGCGCAACCGCGACCCGCGCGTGCGCCAGGTCACCGCCTCGCTCGCCTCGTCGTGGCAGCATGTCGAGATCGTTCGCGGCGACGGGCAGATCGTGCGCGACATCCGCCCGCTGGTGCGCGTCAACGTCTCGGTCGTCGTCGGCGACGGAGACCGGCAGGAAAGCGGCTCCTACGGCATGGGCGGGCGCACCGGCTTCGGCGATTTCCTCGTCGAGGAGAACTGGAAGCACGCCGCCGAGGAGGCGTTGCGCCAGGCGCTGGTCAACCTGGAGGCCGTACCGGCACCCGCCGGCACCTTCGACATCGTGCTGTCGTCCGGCTGGCCGGGCGTGATGCTGCACGAAGCGGTCGGGCACGGGCTGGAAGGCGATTTCAACCGCAAGAAGACGTCCGCCTTCGCCGGGCTGATGGGGCAACAGGTCGCCGCCAAGGGTGTCACCGTGGTCGACGACGGCACCATCGCCGAGCGGCGCGGTTCGCTGACGGTGGACGACGAGGGCACGCCAACCAACCGCACGGTGCTGATCGAGGACGGCAAGCTGGTCGGCTACATGCAGGACCGCCAGAACGCACGGCTGATGGGCATGGCGGCGACCGGCAACGGCCGCCGCGAAGGCTATGCCCACCAGCCGATGCCGCGCATGACCAACACCTACATGACCGCCGGCGAACACACGCCGGAGGAGATCATCGCCTCGGTGAAGAAAGGCATCTACGCCGTTTCCTTCGGCGGCGGGCAGGTCGACATCACGTCCGGCAAATTCGTGTTCGGCTGCACCGAGGCCTACATGATCGAGAACGGCAAGGTCACCCAGCCGATCAAGGGCGCCATGCTGATCGGCAATGGGCCGGACGCCATGCACCGCGTCGCCATGGTCGGCAACGACATGAAGCTCGACACCGGCATCGGCATGTGCGGCAAGGCCGGACAGGGCGTACCGGTCGGCGTCGGCCAGCCGCACCTGCGCATGAACCAGATGACGGTCGGCGGCACGCAGGTATAGGCGGCCCGCCGGCGATCGCCCTTGTGCGGCTTGTCGCCGGCGGCCCAGGTTCCTAGACTTCCCTGGTTCGCGAGGAGGAAGGAGCCATGGCCGTTACCATCCATCCGGAAAATAGCGTCGTCACGCACATCAACGTCTTCGCCACCACGCCGGACAGACAGCAGGCGCTTGTCGATTCACTGCTCGAAACGGTGAAGGCGGCAAGCGAAGTCCCCGGCTGGATCTCGGCCAGCATCCACCGGAGCTTCGACGGCAGGCAGGTGGTCAACTATGTGCAGTTCAAGGATCACGATGCCGCCCAGCGCGTGACACGCCATCTGCTCGCCGGCGGCTATATCCAGCGCAACACCGCGCTTGGACGGGTCGCGCCCGGCCAGTATGAAGTCGCCCACACGATGGAGGCAAGGGACTGAACTGGATTGTTTCACGGAAACGGTGAAACGATCTATCTCCTTGTTTGGCCGCATTTGTGCGACGCCAGACGATCCCGTCCGACTGCGAAATGCTCAGTCAAAGCCATGACGCCGCAGTCTTCGGCAACCTGTGGTCGGGGTCGATCACGTCGAGCCTCGGCGCATCCTTGTCGTTCCAGCGCCACAGCGCCACGCAACTTCCGCCCGGCGACATGTGCGACGGGTAGACGACGCCGTCATGGCCTTGCGCGAGAAGACTGCGCCGCAGCCGGTGCGTTTCCGGCACCTTGCCGCGATCCATCAGGTCGCGCCATTCGCAGCGATGGATGTCCGGCCTTACCTTCAGGTCGGCGAGAACGGCCGGGTCCGTCAGGTCGGCCAGATTGGCGCCGGTGAGTTCCAGCCGCGCGATCAGCGCGGGATGCTGGACGAAGCCCTGATTGTATTCGGCCCAGGCCGTCGAAAGCTCGCACGCGGCATAGATGGCCGGCGCGCCGACCGGGTTCCAGCGACCGCCGAAGCGGGCAGCGCCCTCGCCCGACAGCGGCAGATGCGCCCAGCGCGGCACGAAGGCGCGCCACAGCGTCAGCGGCGCATCAGGCATAGACGCCGGCGCGCACGGCCTCCAGATAGGCGAGCACCTTGTCGGCTTTGTCCTCGCGCACGAGATCGTAGGCGGTCTTGCCGGCCCAGCCGGGTATCGGCTGATGCTTGAACCAGATGGCGGCGCGCTGCTCGCTGCCCGCCATTTCGCTCGCCATCGCCAGGATGCGCACGACGGGGCTCAAGGCGGCGTCGACCTTGCGGGCGCCAGTGCGCGCCGTCAGCGTGTTGCGGGCGACGCCGATCAGTCCGGCCAGTTCGGTCAGCGTGACGCCGAGCAGTTCGGCGACGCGGCGGGCCGACAGGAACGGCGCACGGCCATCGCCGAAACGCAGGGCGGGAGAATCGAATGTTGCGACGGTCATGGCACAATCCTTACATGGTTTGACCGGTTCGCGCTTAAAATAAGCTCAAATCGAGTGCGTTTCAAGAACAGCCGGAGACCTTTTGGAAAACCGTCAGACCGGAGCGAAAACGGTGACCGGCGAGCACCGGAGCGGAGCCGGACGCCGTTTGCAGCCCGGCCCCACGGAATTTCCAAAAGGTCTCTCATCGCCTCTTTCTCGGCTTCTCCAGCAGCGCCACCGCCTCGACATGCGGCGACCACAGGAACTGGTCGATCGGCACAACGCTTTTCAGCGCATAGCCGCCGTCGAGCAGGATGCGCAGGTCGCGCGCCAGCGTCACCGGGTTGCAAGAAACGGCGGCGACCAGCGGCACCTGCGAGCGCGCGAGTTGCTTCGACTGGTCTTCCGCGCCGGCGCGCGGAGGGTCGAAGACGACGCCGTCGTAGGCGTCCAGTTCCTTCGCCGTCAGCGGGCGGCGGAAGAGATCGCGCTTCTCCATCGTCACCCGTTTCAGGCCGGACGCGAAACGAAAGCCGCGGTCGAGCGCGGCCAGTGCAGCTGCATCGTTCTCGACCGCGTGGATTTCCGCCTTCGACGCCAGCCGCAGGGCGAAACTGCCGCAGCCGGAAAACAGGTCGGCGATCCGTTTGGTACGGGACAGGTGACCGGCGACCAGCTCCGCCATCGTCGTCTCGGCGCCTTCGGTCGCCTGAAGGAAGGTGCCGGGCGGCGGCTGCACCGCGATATCACCGAACATCACCACCGGCTTCTTCGGCTCGATGATGATCTCCGCATCGACGGACACTCTGGCCAATCCCTCGCGAATGGCGAAATCGGCGAGTTGGTGGCGGCGTCGCTCGTCCAGGCGCCCGGCGTCATGGATCGCGACATCGAGGCCGGATGCCGTGGCGGTGACAGCTATGTGGAAGGGTTTTGGCGTGCCGCAGGCCAATTCCGCAAGAGCGCGCAGCATGGGCAATGCAGCAACGATCTCGGGCAGCAGCACCGGGCATTCCTCCAGCACGACGATCTCCGCCGACAGATGCCGGTTGAAGCCGAGCAGCATGCCGGCCTCCGTGCGGCGCGCCGTGAAGGCGGCGCGGCGGCGGGTGCCTGGTTCGCAGGCGACCAGCGGCGCGACCTCGGCCTCGATCTTCCTGCTGCGCAACGCCTGCACCACGCGCTCGCGCTTCCAGGTGCGATAGGCTTCGCCCTGCATGTGCTGCAGCGCGCAGCCACCGCAAGTGCCGAAATGACGGCAGGCAGGATCGATGCGCAGCGGCGAGGGATCGAGCACGGCGATCAGATCGGCGCGATCCTTCAGGCGGGCCGCCGTCACCGTCTCGCCCGGCAGCGTGAAAGGAACGAACACCTCGCCTTTCTCGCCGCCCTCGCCTGCAGCGATGCCGTCGCCCTGCGCGCCCAGCCTGTCGATGACGAAACGGCTGCTCATCTGTCCTTTACCCCACCCAGCAAGAATTCGCGATTGCCGTCACCGCCTTCGATGGGCGACGGCACGAGCCCCAGCGCCCGCCAGCCCGGCAGACCATCCAGCCACAGACGCAGGCCGTCCGCGACGGCTTCGGCCATTTCGGGATCCTTGAGCAGGCCGCCCTTGCCGATGGCTTCCTTGCCGGCCTCGAATTGCGGCTTGACCAGAAGCACAGCTCTCGCTCCCGTCCGGGCGAGGTCGAGCGCCGGCGGCAGCGCCAGTTTCAGGGAAATGAAGCTGACGTCGGAGACGACGAAGTCAGGCGCACGGCCATCGAGATCAGCGGCCGTGAGGTCGCGCGCGTTCTTGCCCTCGATGGAGCGCACTCGGCGGTCGGCGGCAATCGACGGATGCATCTGGCAATGGCCGACATCGACGGCAGTGACATGGGCGGCGCCACGCTCCAGCAGGACCTGTGTGAAGCCGCCGGTCGAGGCACCGATATCGAGGGCCATGCTGCCGCCCGCGTCGAAGCCGAAGTGGTCGAGCCCGGCAATCAGCTTCAATGCCGCACGCGACACATAGGCACGGGCAGGATCGTCGACGTCGAGGACGGCATCGGGCGCCATCATCTGTCCCGGCTTTGCCGCAACGGTGCCGTTGATCCGCACGGTGCCGCGCTCGACCGCATCGCGGGCACGCGAGCGGCTGGCGAACAGGCCGCGGCTGACCAGAAGATCGTCCAGGCGCCGGCGGCCCGAAGCTGGCGGGTTTGGCTTCATCGGCCTTCATTGGCGAAAGCCGGCGGCGAAGGCAAGCGCGCTCAGTTCAGCAAGGAACCCGACGGGCCTTCCACGGCAGGCATCAGGCCGTCGTCCGGCGCGGCGGCCGGCGGTGGACTGTCAGCCGCCGTCATCGCCGGGGCACTTTGCACCACGACGAACTGTGGCTTTTGGCCGAACGAAAAGCCGCCCCGGATATCGCCCATCCTGGAGGCCGCGATCCGCGCCGCCGACGCCTCCAGCGTGTGATCATAACGCTGCTCCGCGGCATTCGCCATGGAAACGAATAACGTCATGGCGGTGAAAGCCATCAGCACCTTTTTCATTGTTCTTCTGCTCCCTGCCGGCCCTCGCATTAGCAAGGCGACGTTGAGAAACGCCCAAGACAAAGGGTAAGCAGAACGCCAAAGCGCAGCGTAAACAATTAATTACGGGTGACTTCCGAGAAACCGATTCGGCCTGCTCGCGAACTGATTCAGGTCGTTGATGCGATTCTTCAGGCGCGCTGCGTCGCCGCGCCATGGCCCAGCGCGGCAAAGACGGCATGCACGATGCCGGCAGCGTCCAGACCGGCCGTCGCATACATCTTTTCCGGCTTCGCATGGTCGGTGAAGACGTCCGGCAGCACCAGCGGCCTAACCTTCAGACCGCTTTCCAGCAACCCGTCATGGGCGAGGAAATGCAGGACCTGGCTGGCGAAGCCGCCGACCGACCCTTCCTCGACCGTCAGCAGAATCTCATGCGAACGCGCAAGGCGGCGTACCAGATCCTCGTCCAGCGGCTTGGCGAAGCGGGCGTCGGCCACCGTGGTCGACAAGCCGGCAGCCCCCAGTTCCTCGGCCGCCAGCAGGCAATCGGCGAGGCGGGTGCCGAAGGACAGAAGCGCGACCTTGGTGCCTTCCCTGAGGACGCGTCCCTTGCCGATCGTGAGCGGCGAGCCGCGCTCCGGCATATCAACGCCAACGCCGTTGCCGCGCGGGTAGCGGAAGGAAATCGGCCCCTCGTCATAGTCGGCGGCCGTGCGGACCATGTGCTTCAGTTCCGCTTCGTCACTCGCCGCCATGACGACGAAACCCGGCAGCGAGGCGAGATAGGCCGTGTCGAAAGCGCCACAATGGGTAGCCCCGTCCGCTCCGACGAAGCCGGCGCGATCGATGGCGAAACGCACTGGGAGGCCCTGCAGCGCCACGTCGTGCACCACCTGATCATAGGCACGCTGCAGGAAGGTGGAATAGATCGCGGCAAAGGGCTTGTAGCCCTCGCTCGCCAGGCCGGCGGCGAAGGTGACGGCATGCTGCTCGGCGATGCCGACATCGAAGGTGCGCTTCGGAAAAGCCTCGCCGAACAGGTCTAGGCCGGTGCCGCTCGGCATGGCGGCGGTGACGGCGACGACGCGCTCGTCCTCCTCAGCCTCGCGGATCAGGCTCTCGGCAAAGATCTTGGTGTAGCTCGGCGCGTTCGCCGGGGCCTTCGCCTGCGCCCCGGTGATGACGTCGAACTTGTTGACGCCGTGATACTTGTCGGCGGCTGCCTCCGCCGGCGCGTAGCCCTTGCCCTTCTGCGTGACGACATGGATGAGCACCGGGCCGCGCGCGTGGTCGCGCACGTTCTTCAGCACCGGCACCAGATGCTCCAAGCTGTGCCCGTCGATCGGACCGATGTGGTAGAAGCCCATTTCCTCGAACAAGGTGCCGCCGGTGACATAGCCGCGCGCGTGCTCGACGGCGCGGGTGATGGCACGGTCGACGCGCTTGCCGAGATAGGAGGTCAGCTTCTTGCCGATGTCACGAATGCCCTGATAGGTGCGCCCGGACGCGAGCCGTGCGAGATAGTGGCTCATCGCGCCCGTCGGCGGGGCGATCGACATGTCGTTGTCGTTGAGGATGACGATCAGGCGGGCATCGAGCGCACCGGCATTGTTCATCGCCTCGTAGGCCATGCCTGCCGACAGCGCGCCGTCGCCGATGACGGCGATGACGTTGTTCCTGCCGCCCGAAAGGTCGCGCGCCACCGCCATGCCGAGGCCGGCTGAGATCGACGTCGAGGAATGCGCGGCGCCGAAGGGGTCGTATTCGCTCTCGGCGCGCCGGGTGAAGCCGGAAAGCCCGCCCTCCTGCCGGAGCGTGCGCATGCGGTCGCGGCGGCCGGTCAGGATTTTGTGCGGATAGGCCTGGTGGCCGACGTCCCAGATCACCCGGTCGGCGGGCGTGTCGAAGACATAATGGAGGGCCACCGTCAGTTCGACCACGCCGAGACCTGCGCCAAGATGACCGCCCGTCTGCGAAACGACATCGACCAGTTCGGCGCGCAGTTCAGCGGCGAGCTGCGGCAGGTCGCGCTCTGGAAGCGCGCGCAGGTCTGCCGGGATACGGACCTTGTCGAGCAACGGCGTTTTCGGTTTTTGGTTCAAGGAATGCGCCTCTGGCATTTGTCCGAAGCGGGATAGGCCGCAAAAAGCGGAAAGTAAATGCGCGATGAAGCCGCCGGCCGCGGCTTCATCGCCTTCGAACCTTACTCCGGCAGCGGAACAAATTCTTCCTCGTCGCCCGGAACGATGTCGAAACGGCCGGTCTTCCACTCCTGCTTGGCCTGTTCGATGCGCTCCTTCGAGGAGGATACGAAATTCCACCAGATATAGCGCTTCGACGGCAGCGACGCACCGCCGAACAGCATGAAATGCGCGCCGGAACTGGAAGAAACGACGATTTCGTCGCCCGGCTTGAAGACCAGAAGCCGCTCGTGCGGGAAGGTGTCGCCGGAAATCGTCACTTCGCCGGACAACGTATAGATCGCCCGCTCCTCGGCATCGGCCGGAAGCTTTACGCTTGCGCCGGGATCCAGCCGGATATCGGCATAGAGCGTATCCGAGTAGACGCCAACGGGGGATTTCAGCCCCTCGAAGGCGCCGATGACGACGCGGCCGCAAACGCCCTCGGCATCGAATTCAGGCAGGTTGGCGGAGGTCGTGTGGTCGAAGACCGGAGCGATCTCCTCCTTGCCGTCCGGCAGAGCGAGCCACGTCTGCAATCCGGAAATCGACATCGGCGCGCCGCGCAGTTCCTCAGGCGTGCGCTCGGAATGGACGATACCGCGCCCGGCCGTCATCAGGTTCACGTCGCCCGGCTCGATGACCATTTCAGTGCCGAGCGAATCGCGATGGCGGATCTTGCCGTCGAACAGGTAGGTGACGGTGGAAAGGCCGATATGCGGGTGCGGCCGAACGTCCAGCGCCTGACCGGCACGCAGGATGGCGGGCCCCATTCGGTCGAAGAAGATGAACGGGCCGACCAGCCGACGCCTTGCCGTCGGCAGCGCGCGGCGGACCTGGAAGCCGTCGATGTCACGCGCGTTCGGTACCACCATCAGTTCGATGGCGTCGCAACCGAAGGCATCGCCGATGTTCGGGTCGTTCCCGGGAAAGAAACTCATGACCTGAACATCGGCCTTCCCGACTTCCAGTGCAAGGGCGCCGTTGCCGGGTGCGTTCACTCCGCCGCAATGGGCTTCGCACCGGCTCCGATATCATGGTGGACGATTTCGGTCCCGAGAACTTTCAGGCATTCGCGCATGAAGGCTGCCAGCGCCGTCCAGCCCTTGGCGGACACCATGTTGCCGTCGACCAGCGCTTCGGTCGGCGAAAGGTCCACATAAGTGCCTCCCGCCAGCCGAACTTCCGGCTCGCAGGCGCCGAGTGCACCGACCCGCTTTCCCTTCACCACGCCGTCGACCGCGATCAATATCTGCACGCCATGGCAGATGGTGAAGATCGGCTTGCCAGTTTCATGGAAATGGCGGACCAGCGCCTGAACGCGGCCATCGGTGCGGATATATTCCGGCCCGCGCCCGCCGGCGCAGTAGACGGCGTCGTATTGCTCCGGCCGCACGTCGGCGAAGGTCTTGTTGATGACGAAGTTGTGGCCGAGCTTTTCGGTATAGGTCTGGTGGCCTTCGAAATCGTGTAGCGACGTGGTCAGGATATCGCCCGCCTTCTTGTCCGGGCAGACGACATGGACGGTGTGCCCCACCGCCTCCATGCCCTGCTGGAAAACGAAGACCTCGTATTCCTCGGTGAAATCACCGGTCAGCATCAGAATTTTCTTACCTGGCATGCCCGCTCCTCCCTGACGGACCATCTGGTCCTACCAGATTTGTAGGACAAAAGCCTCGCGCCTGCGAGTCCCAAAATCGCAATCGTAGACGGTGGCGCCGACCTGCAGGCCGGCGCATAGTCGGATACGGGATTTTGATGCCAGGATCCTGGGGATTTATTCCCCGTCGAGCGGCTCCGTGCCGGCGGGCTTGCCGTCGCGGGAAAGACGAATCTTTTCAACCTTGTCCTCGGCCGCCTTCAACAAGCGGTCGCAATGCGCCTTCAGCGCCTCGCCGCGCTCGTAGATGCGGATCGACTGGTCGAGCGGCACGTCGCCGCGCTCCAGATCGTCGACGATCTTCTCCAAAGCGTCGAGCGCCTGCTCGAAGCTCATCGCCTTGACGTCCGCGTTCGCTTCATCGGCCATGGATCATCCTTTCATGAGACGCCCGACATGGGCGGCGACCGAAAACGCCAACCCCTGCAGGTCGTAGCCGCCTTCCAGCAGGCTGACCAGCCGGCCGGCGCTATGACGTCCGGCCTGCTCCATCAGCTGCCCCGTCGCCCAGTCGAAATCGTCCTCGACGAGATTGATCTCGGCAAGCGGGTCGCGGTGGTGTGCGTCGAAACCGGCCGAGACGATGATCAAATCGGGGCGAAACGCATCCAGCGCCGGCAGGACGCGCGAGGAAAAGGCGTCGCGAAACGTTTCGCTGCCGGTGCGCGGCGCCAGCGGCGCATTGACGATGTTGCCGGCTCCCGTTTCGTTCCTTGCGCCGGTGCCGGGATAGAGCGGCATCTGGTGGGTGGAGCAATAGAGAACCGACGGATCGTCCCAGAAGATGTCCTGCGTGCCGTTGCCGTGATGCACGTCCCAGTCGACGACGGCGACACGTTCGGCGCCGTGCCGGCCCTGGGCATGGCGAGCGGCGATCGCCGCATAGTTGAACAGGCAAAAGCCCATCGCCGTCGTCTTCTCGGCATGATGACCGGGCGGGCGCGCGGCGACGAAAACATTGTCCGCCCTGCCGCCGAACACATCGTCCACCGCCGCGTTGGCAGCGCCTATCGCCGTCAAAGCAGCCTGCCAGCTCTTGGGGCTGAGCACGGTATCCCCATCGATGCCTGCAAGCCCATCCTGCGGAACGGTGGCCTTTATGCGCTCAATGAAATCGCGCGGATGCACGGCAAGGATCGTTTGCGGATCGCCCTCGGGCGCCTCGACGCGGTCGAGCGCCGCGAACGCCTCGTCGTCCAGCACGCGCTGGATGGCGCGCAGCCTGTCCGGCCGTTCCGGATGACCGGGCGGGGTCAGGTGCTCAAGATAGATCGGATGCGTATAGAGACGCGTCGCCATGCGCCCGATATAGGCGCGGGCGACCGGCTTGACCATGGCCGGAGGCGCCCCACCGGCAGTGTTCAACAGAAGATCGGCCCTGATCGTCTAAAGGATTTCGGTCCGCACAATGTGGATGCCGAACCCCTCGAGCCCGATATAGTGTCGCTCCCGGGAAGCGATCAGGCTGATCGATGAGATGCCAAGATCCTTGAGGATCTGGGCGCCGAGGCCGATTTCGCGCCACTCGCTCTCGCGACGGCGGGCTTCCTCGTGATCCTCGCGCTCGCCTGCCGGGCGATTGCGGTCCTGATGCGCGACGCCAACCGAGCCTTCGCGCAGGTAGACGACGACGCCGCGCTTCTTCTCACCCATGGCGCGCATAACGCCGTCCAGCTTGTGGTCGGTGCCGAAGACATCGGTGACGACGTCCTCCGGATGCAGGCGCACGGGAACATCCTCGCCGTCGCGGATATCGCCGAAGACGACGGCCAGATGGTGCATGACGTCCCACGGCAGGGTGTAGGTGTAGGCCTTGGCCTTGCCGCCGGGGGTTTCGATGTCGGTACAGGCGACGCGCTGCACCAGCGTCTCCTGACGCTGGCGGTAGGCGATGAGGTCAGCGACGGAAACCTGCTTCAGGCCGTGCTTTTCGGCGAAGGCCGAGACCTCGGGTCCACGCTTGACGGTGCCGTCGTCGTTGACCAGTTCCGAAATGACGCCGACCGGCGGCAGGCCGGCCAGCTTGCACAGGTCCACCGCCGCCTCGGTGTGGCCGGAGCGCATCAACACGCCGCCCTCGCGGGCGATCAGCGGGAAGATATGGCCGGGGCGGACGAAATCGGCAGCGCCGACATTGCCGTTGGCGAGGTTGCGCACCGTCAGCGTGCGATCGTCGGCCGAAATACCGGTCGTGGTGCCGTGCTTGAAATCCACCGAAACGGTGAAGGCCGTCGTGTGGGCCGAATCGTTGTCTGCCACCATCGGCGCAAGGTTCAGGCGCCGGGCGTCCTCCTTGGTCATCGGCGTGCAGACGATGCCGGAGGTGTGGCGCACGATGAAGGCCATCTTCTCCGGCGTGCAGTGGACGGCCGAGACGATCAGGTCGCCCTCGTTCTCGCGCCCGTCATCGTCCATGACGACGACGATCTCGCCGCGCTCGAAGGCGCGGATGGCTTCGACGGTCTTTTTCTGGTCGTAAGGCATGGGCAGTGCTCGCTTTGCTCGCAGGGCAGTAAGACAATAGGGCAATAAGGCAGTATGTTGAGGGCCGGCGCCAAACCTACTGCCCTATTGTCCTACTGCCTTCCAGTCTGTCCTCGATGCCGCAGATAATGATCCGCGATCGCGCAGGCCACCATCGCCTCGCCGATCGGCACGGCACGGATGCCGACGCAGGGGTCATGGCGGCCCTTGGTCATGACGTCGACGTCGTGGCCGTCCCGGTCGATGGACTTGCGCGGCGTCAGGATCGACGAGGTCGGCTTGACCGCGAAGCGCGCGACGACCGGCTGGCCGGTCGAGATGCCGCCGAGGATGCCGCCGGCATTGTTCGATAGGAACACCGGCTTGCCGTCGTTGCCGATGCGCATCTCGTCGGCGTTCTGTTCGCCGGTGATGCGGGCCGCCTCGAAACCGTTGCCGATCTCGACGCCCTTGACCGCGTTGATCGACATCAGGCCCGACGCAATGTCCTGGTCGAGTTTGGCATAGATCGGCGCGCCGAGTCCTGCCGGCACGCCTTCCGCGACGATCTCGATCACCGCGCCCACAGAGGAACCGGCCTTGCGAATACCGTCGAGATAGGCGGCGAAGACCGGGACGGAAGCGGGATCGGGTGTGAAGAAGGGATTTTCGGCGTCGCCGACGAAATTCCAGTTCCAGTTGGCGCGGTCAATGGTCTTCTCACCCATGGAAACCAGCGCACCGCGCACCACCAGGCCCGGCACCACTTTACGCGCCAGCGCGCCAGCGGCGACGCGCGCGGCGGTCTCGCGCGCCGAGGAACGGCCGCCGCCGCGATGGTCGCGCAGGCCGTATTTCACCTCATAGGCATAGTCGGCATGGCCGGGGCGGTACTGGCGGGCGATCTCGCCGTAATCCTTGGAGCGCTGGTCGACGTTCTCGATCAGCATCGACACCGGCGTCCCGGTGGTGACCATCGTCTCGCCGTCGTCGTCGAGGATGAAGCCGGACAGCACCTTCACCGCATCGGGCTCGCGCCGCTGGGTGACGAAGCGCGACTGGCCGGGCCGGCGCCTGTCCAGCTCCGACTGGATGTCGGCCAGCGTGAAGCGGATGCCGGGCGGGCAGCCGTCGACGACGCAGCCCAGTGCGGCGCCATGGCTTTCGCCCCAGGTGGTGACGCGGAACAGGTGGCCGAAGGTGTTGTGGGACATTTTCTCGCCGAGCTTCACCGGCTGCCACCGGTCCTTTGCGCTTCTATTGGCGTTTTCGGCCCCGGTCAAATTGCCCGACACCTACCCTTCATCTCCACTTGAAGCCGACGGCGGCATTTGGTTTCTTGTGCGCGAACCATCGGAGGAAACCATGTTCAGTCACATCGTCGTCGGCAGCAACGATCTAGAGCGCTCGCGCAGATTCTACGACGCGACTTTCGGCGCCGCAGGCGCTGCGCCAGGCACGATCGACGCCAAGGGCCGCCTTGTCTACTCGAAAGACGGCGCGCGTCTCCTGATCACCAAACCCATCGACGGCAAAGCCGCCTCGCACGCGAACGGCGGCACCATCGGCCTGAAGATGGAGAGCCCAGAGATGGTCAAGGCATGGCATGACGCCGGCGTGGCCAATGGCGGGAAATCCATCGAGAGCCCGCCCGGAATCCGCGAGTCCGCTGCAGGAAAGCTCTACCTCGCCTACTTGCGCGACCCTGACGGCAACAAGCTCTGCGGCAGGGCGGCGGCTTCCTAGCGCCGCCCCTTCCGATCGGGTTCATCGGCTTGGCGTAGCTCCGCATGCGCCGCGCTTGTTGATAAGTTATTGGAATCAAACATGCGTCAGAAAGCCGTTTTAGTTTTGACACAAAGGAATGGCTTCTGCTTTCCTCACCGTGCCGGAAAACAGGCCGCGCGCCGCTGGAGCGGGCGGCGCTGAAAAAGCGAGGTCAATCCATGCGTATCCTGTTTAGCGTCATTGCCGCAGCAACCCTGTTGGCCGCGGGCTCGGCCTACGCGGGCCAGACCGAGGGCCTCATCAAGAAGGTCGACAAGGACGCCATGACGCTGACCCTCGACGACGGCAAGTCCTACAAGCTGAACGCCGAGATGGACGTCGATTCGCTCAAGCCCGGCATGGACGTGGTCATCGCCTACGACGTGACGGACGGCCAGAACGTCATCACCGACATGGAATTACCCGAATAGGGGAACCGCCCGGGTAGCGCCCTTCAAAGCCAGTCCAGCCTGCCGCCGCTCATGCGCAGGACCTGATCCTGCGGTACCTCGATAGCGGCCGCCTCGTCCTTCGACAAGCCGCCAACCAGCCTGAACAAGGCGCGGATGACGCCGCCATGGGTGACGCAGACGGTGTCGCGGATCAGCGTCTCGAAGAACGGGCAGACCCGCGCCGAGAGTTCCTCATAGCTTTCGGCACCAGCACCCGGCGGCACGAAATCCCATTTGTCTGCCTGCCGCTTGCGATACGCTCCGGGATAGTCAGCTTCCAACTCGGCAAAGGTAAAACCTTGCCAGTCGCCGAAATTGATCTCCACAAGGCGCGGATCGGTGCGGTAGGCGAAAGGGTCGAGCCCCATCGCCGAGCGGATCAATTCCATCGTGTGGCACGTGCGCAGCATCGGGCTGGCGACGAAGTCGAACGCCAACGGATCGTCGATCAGGCCGGCCAGTCGGCGGCCGTTTGCGCTCGCCTGCCGTCGCCCGGTGGCGTTCAGGTCGGTGTCGGCCTGGCCTTGCAGCCGATATTCGGCGTTCCAGTCGGTCTGGCCGTGGCGCACGACATAGACAAGCGGAGGCATGGCGCGGGGCGTCTTCCCAAAGCTGGCCGATGATCGGTCGGGTGACTTGCCCGATCAGTCCCTGACGGTGGAGATATCGGGCGCGTCCACCGCCTTCATGCCGACCACATGGTAGCCGGAATCGACGTGATGGACCTCGCCGGTGACGCCGCGCGACAGGTCGGAGAGAAGATAGAGCCCCGAATCGCCGACTTCCTCGGGCGTGACGGTACGCTTGAGCGGCGCGTTGTACTCGTTCCACTTCAGGATGTAGCGGAAATCGCCGATCCCGGAAGCGGCCAGCGTCTTGATCGGCCCGGCCGAAATGGCGTTGACGCGGATGCCCCTGGTGCCGAGGTCGACGGCGAGATAGCGCACGCTGGCCTCAAGCGCCGCCTTGGCGACGCCCATGACGTTGTAGTGCGGCATCACCTTCTCGGCGCCATAATAGGTCAGGGTCAGCAGCGAGCCGCCGTCCGTCATCAGCGGCTCGGCGCGCTTGGCGATGTCGGTGAAGGAAAAGACGGAAATCTCCATCGTGCGCTGGAAGTTGGCGCGCGTCGTCTCGACGTAGCGGCCGTCCAGTTCCTCCTTGTCGGAAAAGGCAATGGCGTGGACGAGGAAGTCCAGCTTGCCGAAATGCGCCGACACGTCGGCGAAAACGGCATCGAGGCTTTCCGGATCGGTGACGTCGCAATGGCCGGAGACGTGTGCGCCAAGTTCAGCCGCCAGCGGCTCGACGCGCTTCTTGAACGCCTCGCCCTGATAGGTCAGCGCGATCTCCGCGCCCTGGTCGACGCAAGCCTTGGCGATGCCCCAGGCGATCGAGCGATTGTTGGCGACGCCGAGAATGAGGCCGCGCTTGCCGGCCATCAGGCCCTGTCCACCCGCCATTTAAGCGTTCTCCGCGAGGTTGTCTGCTTTGCGACAGCCTATCGCACAGGCACACCGTGCCTTCAAGCTTCAAACGGTTGAAGAGCCATCAAGCCTCACATCGTCGAGACGCGATCAACCTTCGCCGCGCAGCAGCTTTTCCAGTGCCCCGTCGCCATGCTCCGGCAGCATGATGCGGACATGGGCGTAGAGATCGCCATGACCGCCGGCCTTGAGCGGCAGGCCCCTGCCCTTGATGCGCAGTACCTTGTCGGAGCTCGACCAGGCCGGCACGTTGACGGCCACGCGGCCAGCCGGCGTCTCGACCGCCACTTTGGCGCCAAGAACCGCATCCTTGAGCGGCACAGGGAGATCGGCGTGCAGGTCGCGGCCTTCCACCCGGTATCGACCGTGTGGACGCAGGCGCAGCGTCACCAGCGCGTCGCCCGGCTGACCGCCGAAGGGCGAGGCCTCGCCCTGCCCTTTCAGGCGGATCACCTGGCCGTCCTCGACATAGGTCGGCAGTTTCACCGCGATCTTGCGACCACCCGGGAACACCGCCGTCACCTTGGGCGCGGTCGCGGCTTCCTCGACGGTGATGTCCAGCGTCACGTTGAGGTCGGAGCCGCCAGGTGCTGCCTGCTGCCGGCGCCCACCCGCCCCGGGCCGCTGCTGGTTGAAGGCGTCGCCGAAAATCTGGCTGAAGATGTCACCAGCCGCATCGCCACCGAAGGGATTGCCGCCACCCGGACCGCCGCCGCGGAATTCGAAATGGGCGCCGCCCGGCCCGTTGCCGGAACGGCGGAAACCGGCGAATGGATCGCCGCCGCCGGGCGCGCCTTCGAAACCGTGGAAGCGCGGCTTGCCGTCGGCATCGATCTCGCCGCGGTCGAAAGCCGCGCGCGCCTTCTCGTCGCCGAGGATCTCATAGGCCGTATTGGCCGCGGCAAAGCGATCCTTGGCCTTGGGATCGTCCGGGTTCTGGTCCGGATGATACTTCTTGGCCAGCTTGCGATAGGCCGATTTTATGTCCTTGGCCGAAGCGTTCTTCGCAACGCCCAGCACCTCGTAAGGGTCGCGCATGCCTGTGTCTGCACCGTGGGTTCAAAAGTCCTTCCCTATATGCGCCCGCATAGGAAGAAATTCCAGTGCCGGCCGCCGCCGGGACGAACGAAATCAAAGCGCCTTGAACGTTTCGAGGCGCCAGGCGCCCTGGCCGGCGAGACAGGCCTCCCCCTCGAAGATGGCGACGCCGTCGAAGCTTTCGCGTGAACCGGTGAAGCTGCGGCACAGGCGGCCGTCCCGCCTCGCTTCGGTCAGCCGGGTTATCGTGCCGCGCGCGCCGGTGTCGGCATTGGCCCAGGCGATCTCCTTGCCGGCGACTTCCTCGACATCGGCGGAGGAAACGGCGTTGCGGATGGTGGCCTGGTCCGCCTCAATGCCGCCCGATCCCGAAGCCTGATCGGTACTCACGCTGCTGGTTATCAGCGAGCGGTCCACGTCGGCCTTTTCGAGGCTGAAGCCGCCGGCGCCGCAGCCGGCTAGGGCAAGGATACCCGCGGCCACGGCGATCCCGCGGCAACAGGCCGAAACGAAAAGTGCGGCTGGTCCGTTGTGTGGATCGTCGGGGAACGGTTTCAATGCGGTCGGATCATGGTCGAAAGCTTGCGGGCACGCGGCGATCGGCACCCCCCCAAATGCCGAACCGGAATTTTATGAAACTATGAGCGAGACCGAGTTAACAATCGATGACTTCACCGAACGAAGCGAGCCTTACAAGCTGTTCGCCGAATGGCTGGAGGACGCCACCGGCGCTGAGCCGAACGATCCGAACGCGGTCGCGCTGGCGAGCGTCGACGCGGACGGCCTGCCGGACGTGCGCATGGTGTTGCTCAAGGGGTTCGACGAGCGCGGATTCGTCTTCTACACAAACTTCGAGAGCGCCAAGGGTCGCGAGATCCTCGGCTCGATGAAGGCTGCCATGTGCTTCCACTGGAAATCGCTGCGCCGGCAGGTCCGCGTGCGCGGGCCGGTCGAGGTGGTCAGCGACGCGGAAGCCGACGCCTATTACGCCACGCGCCCGCGCGGCAGCCGCATCGGCGCCTGGGCCTCGAAGCAGTCGCGGCCGCTGGAAAGCCGCTTCGCGCTGGAAAAGGCGGTGGCCGAATACACCGCCCGCTACGCCATCGGCGACATTCCCCGGCCGAAGCATTGGTCGGGCTTCCGCATCCTGCCGCAGACCATCGAGTTCTGGCACAATGGGGCGTTCCGGTTGCATGACCGGATCGTGTTCTCACGCAAGGGCGACGGCGGCTGGGATAAGACGCGGCTTTACCCGTGAGGTGGAGATGAGGGCGCTGGAGGAGAAGGCGCAGGCGCTTTTCCAGGACTACAGCCGGCGCAGCAACAAGGCGTTGCGCGATCCTGCGCAGGCCGACATCGACGCGCTGGCCAGCGCCTTCGCAGATCATTTGGTCGGTGCCAGTCCGGCGGGCGTGATGGGCGCGGCAAAGGACAAGGCTTTTGCCGCGACGCTTCGGAAAGGCTTCGAAGCCTATCGTGCCATGGGCGGCACGCGCTTCGAGATCGTCCACCTTGTGGTCGAGCCGCTCGACGATTTCAACGTCATGGTCCGCGCCGACTGGGAGTTCGACTATGTCCGTTCGCGCGACAGCGCAAAAGGGACGATCGCCTTCCGCAACGTCTATTTCGTCAACTTCGCCGATGGCGAGCCAAAAATCTTCGCGTGGATCACCCCGGACGAGCAGCAGGCGATGAAGGACCACGGGCTGGCCTGAAGGCCGGCACTTGCCGTGGCTCCCGGCACTCGCCTCTCGGAAAGCCAAACGCCGGCTTTTCATATGCCTCGCGGAACGTCCCTCACCCCTTCTTGCGGTTCATGAAGGCGACGAAGGCGGCGCGCGCCTCGTCCGATTGCAGGCGCTCGCGGAACCGTTCCGCCTCCTCGCCGATGCGCGCGACCACGTCCTCGCGCGAGCCGCGCATCAGGTCGCGGGCGATCTTCAGGGCCTGCGGCGGCTTGGCGGCGACGGTTTCAGCTGCGGCGAGCGTGGCCGCCTCCAACTCGTCCTCCGACACGACGGCATGGATCAGGCCAGCCGCTTTCGCCTGTTCCGCCGACAGGCCTTCGCCCAGCCCCAGCATGGCAAAGGCCGCCTGACGGCCGAGGACCTGTGGCACCAGCAGGCTGGAACCCGCTTCCGGCACCAGCCCAAGATCGACGAACGGCGTGCGGAAGGTGGTGCGCGGCGTGGCGAAGGTGAGGTCGCAATGCAGGTTCAGCGTCGTGCCGATGCCGACCGCGATGCCGTCGACGCCCGACACCATCGGCTTTTGCGATTTCGCCAGCGTCATGAGGAAATCCCAGACCTCGTCGCCACCCTCGCCGCCGGTCGCCACCGCAAGAAAATCGGCGAGGTCGTTGCCGGCGCTGAACATGCCGGGCAGGCCGAGGAAGACGTGCACGCGCACCGCCGGATCGGCGTCGCCTTCGGTGAGCGCGGCCGCCATCGCGGCGTACATGGCGCGCGTCAGCGCGTTCTTCTTGTCGGGACGGTTCATGCGGATGGTCTGAACCGCGCCACGGCGCTCGATGAGGATATGGTCGGTCATGCTGTTTCCCGTTGCGATCAGGCCGAGATGAGCGATTGGCCAGCGGCCGCGAGGCTCGCTGCGCCGCCGAGCACGCTATCGGCCAGCGCCCGCGTTTCCCCCAGCAGGTTTTCGGCGAAGAAGCGGCAGAGCGCGGTGCGGGCGCCGCTCTCGTCGGCCAGCGCGCCTTGCGCGATATAGGCACCACCGGCGGCCAGCGAAATCAGCCTGAGATAGGGCGTCGCCCCCGCCAGCGCCTCTTCCTGCCGGCCCTCGGTGGCAGCGGACTGGAGGAAGCGCGTCGCCTCAGATACGGCATCCAGCGCCTCGTCCAGCCGCGCGGCGGTGCGGCCGAAGCCATCGCAATTGGAGTCGCGCACCGCTTCGGCGACCGCCTTCAATTCGGCGATGTAGCCATGGACCTGCTCGCCGCCTTCGAACGGCAGCTTGCGGGTGACGAGATCGATCGCCTGGATACCATTGGTGCCCTCGTAGATCGGCGCGATGCGGGCGTCGCGCAGATAGGCGGCTGCGCCCGTCTCCTCGATGAAGCCCATTCCGCCGTGTACCTGCACGCCAAGCGACGCGACATCGACACCGACATCGGTGGAGAACGCCTTGGCGAGCGGCGTCAGAAGATTGGCGCGCGCCTGCCAGCGGCCGCGCTCGGCCTCCGTCGCGGCGAGCCTGCCCATGTCGATGGCGTGGGCACAGTTGTAGGCGATCGAGCGTGCGGCCTGCGTCAGCGCCTTCATCGTCAGGAGATTGCGCTGCACGTCCGGGTGATGGACGATCGGCGCCATGCCCTGCCCTTCATAGCCCGCCGCCTTGCCCTGCCTGCGCTCATTGGCATAGGCAATCGCCTTCTGCGTGGCGGCCTCGGCCACGGCCACGCCCTGCATGCCGACGGCAAGGCGGGCGTTGTTCATCATGGTGAACATGCAGGCCAGCCCCTTGTTCTCCTCGCCGACCAGCCAGCCGATCGCGCCGGGCGTCTGGCCCCTGAAACCGTCGCCATAGATCATGGTGCAGGTGGGCGAGGCATGGATGCCCAGCTTGTGCTCGATGCCGGAGCAGAACACGTCGTTGCGGGCACCCGGCGCACCCTCTTCTCCGACGATGAACTTCGGCACCAGGAACAGCGAGATGCCGCGCGTGCCGGCTGGTGCGTCCGGCAGACGGGCCAGAACCAGATGCACGATGTTGTCGGTGAAATCGTGCTCGCCGTAGGTGATGAAGATTTTCTGGCCGAAGATGCGGTAAGTGCCGTCCTCGGCCCGCTCGGCGCGCGCGCGCAATGCCGCGAGGTCGGAGCCGGCCTGCGGCTCGGTCAGGTTCATGGTGGCCATCCATTCGCCCGAGACGAGCTTGGCCAGGTATTTGTCCCTCAACGCCTGCGAGGCATGCTTTTCCAGCGCCTCGATGGCGCCCATGGTCAGCGTCGGGCCGATGCCGAAGGCCATCGAGGCCGAGTTCCACATTTCCAGCACCGCCATGGCGACGCTGGCCGGCAGGCCCTGCCCGCCGAATTCTTGCGGCCCGGACAGGCCGTTCCAGCCGCCCTCGGCCCAGCGCCGGTAGAGATCGCGCCAGCCGGGCGGCATGGTGACTTCCGCATCCTTCAGCACGGCGCCAACCTCGTCGCCAACCTTATAGAGCGGCGCGACTTCCTCGCCGGCGAAGCGGCCGGCCTCGGACAGGATCGCGTCGACGAGATCCTCGCCGAGATCGCCGAGCAGGCCGGCATCGATGGCCGGTTTCAAGCCAGCCACCTGCTTGAGCGTGAAGGCGATGTCCTCGAGCGGTGCCTTGTACATGCCTTCCTCCTCAAGCGGCGCCTGCCGGCGTGGCTCACCATAGATCGCGCCCGGTGCCAAAACCACTTTCTTTTTACGTAAACGTCAAACTTTGTCACGCGGATTTTGCAATTCGCGCGAGCCCGGTAGATAAGGATCGAAAGGAGCGCGCCATGCTTGCCAGACCGGAGACCCGCCGCTGCGCCGAATGCGGCCTCGCCTATGGAACCGATGCTTTCGGTTACCACGAAGGACGCATCGAGAACGGGCCGGCCTACTGGTCCGATCGCGGAATCCTGTGCTCGCCGGCCTGTTCGCTTGCCCACTACCAGCGCCGCAAAGCGGAAGGCACGCTGCCGACCACGCCGGCACCCGATCCTTTCGAGTTCGACCCGGCCTTTCGCCGTTAGGCGCATCGCAAGCGTTCGTTAACCATATGGCGCGCAGCATCCACCGATATTCAGCGGGGGTGCGGATTGAAGGGGTTCGCCCGACAGGTTTTGCGCATTGCGACGGCGGCGTTCTGCGGCGCGGTCGCCCTTGCTCGACCTGCCGCCGCTTCCGACTTCTCCGAGCCGTGGAAGAGCCCCGACCGCGCACTGGTCATCGACGCCTATGAATACAATTCCATCGACTGGGCAGCACTTGCCGGCGACAAACGTATCGTCGCCTTCATCAACAAGGCGTCCGACGGCCTGCCGCCGCCTTATTCATGCTCGGGCGACGACACCCAGGTCCGGCTCTGCAAGGCGCTGTGGAAACGCCATGCGGTGACACGCGAACTGTTCCAGACGCGGCGTACCGTCGCCAAGGCGCTCGGGCTGAAATGGGGCGCCTATCATCTCGCCCGCCCCGGCAATCCGGTCGAGCAGGCGGACAATTTCATCGATTTCGCCGACCCGGCTCCCGACGACCTTTTGGCGCTCGACATCGAGGACAACGATCCCGCGCAATGGATGTCGCTGGAGGACGCGGAAGAGTTCGTGCGTCAGGTGCATCGCCGCGTCGGCCGCTTTCCGTTGCTCTACACCAACGATTCCACCGCCCGCCACATCGCCGACAACCGCGGCCGCTACCGGCTGCTGTCGCGCCTGCCCTTGTGGTACGCACGCTACAAGCCGGAAATCGGCCTGCATTTCCCAAAGGGCCATTGGGAGAGCTACGCCCTGTGGCAGTTCTCCTCGCACAGCAATTGCGGCCGTATCCGCTGCCCCTATCGTGTCGCAGGCACGCCGGACGACATCGACGTCAACGTGGCCGCCATGAGCGCGGTGGAGCTCAGGGCTGCATGGCCGTTCGGTGGCCTGCTCGACGTGCCGCCCGACACGCTGCTCAGCGTGCCGATCCCGGTGTCGCGCGAGGATGGCCTTAAGGGCAACGTGACAATCGCCTATGCCGACGTCGCGCCGCTGCCGACGCCGGGTGAACTCTCCGCCGCACTCGTCAAGGGATGGAGGGGTTTTGTCGCCGGCTTCCACATGCCGGCGAACCGGCAATCGCCCTACGCCAACGGCATGGCTGAATATGCGGCTGCGAAACAGGACGAACGGTGGACGGTCCCCGTCGCGGAAGCCTTCCCGGCGGCCGGCATAGATCCGGTCGTGACGGGAACGATCGTGCCCGCCCGGCCGGCGCGGAAGCCGGTCAGTGCCGCTCCCGCTCCACGGCGCGCCAGCCTATGTCGCGGCGGCAAAAGCCCTGCGGCCAGTCGATGCGGTCGACCGCGTCATAAGCCTTCTTCTGCGCATCGGCGACGGAAGCACCGGTAGCCGTGACATTGAGCACGCGCCCGCCATTGGCGACCAGCGCGCCGGCGTTGACGGCCGTGCCGGCATGGAAGATCTCGACGCCGTCGTTAGCGGCTTCGTCCAGACCGCGAATGACGGAGCCTTTTTCCGGCGTTCCGGGATAGCCGGCAGCGGCCATCACCACCGTCAGCGCCGCCTCGTCCAGCCAGCGCACCGAGGTGTGAGCAAGCTGGCCGTCTGTGGCGGCATTCAGAAGCACCAGCAGGTCGTCCTTCAGCCGCATCATGAGCACCTGGCATTCGGGATCGCCGAAGCGGACGTTGTATTCGATCAGTTTCGGCCCGTCGGCGGCAATCATCAGGCCGGCGAACAGCACGCCGGAAAACGGCGTTCCCCGCGCCGCCATGCCGCGCATGGTCGGCTCGACTATCTCGTGCATGGTGCGCTCGACCATCTCCGGCGTCATCACCGGTGCCGGCGAATAGGCGCCCATGCCGCCGGTGTTGGGGCCGGTGTCGCCCTCGCCGACGCGCTTATGGTCCTGCGCCGTGCCGAAAGGCAGCGCGGTCGTGCCGTCGCACAGGCAAAAGAAGCTCGCTTCCTCGCCGACCAGCATCTCCTCCACCACGACCTCTGCGCCGGCACCGCCGAACGTGCCCTCGAAACAGGCTTCCAGCGCAGCGATTGCCTCGGCCTGCGTCATTGCCACCGTCACGCCCTTGCCGGCTGCCAGTCCGTCGGCTTTGACGACGATCGGCGCGCCGACCTTCTCGACATAGGCTTTCGCCGCCGCAAGCGTATCGAAACGGCCGTATGCGGCGGTCGGGATGCCGAACTCGGCGCAGAAATCCTTGGTGAAACCCTTCGAGCCTTCGAGCTGGGCCGCCGCCTTCGACGGGCCGAAGACGCGGATGCCAGCGACGCGCAGGTCGTCGGCAAGGCCGGCGACCAGCGGCGCCTCCGGCCCGACGACGACGAGGTCGATGCCCTTCTCACGGCAGAAGCCGGTGACAGCCGCGTGATCCGCGACATCCAGCGCCACCAGATGGGCCTCCTGCGCGATGCCGGGATTGCCGGGCGCGGCGTAAAGCGTCGTCAGCAGCGGCGAAGCGGCGATCTTCCAGGCCAGCGCATGTTCGCGCCCGCCGGAGCCGAGAAGAAGAACGTTCATGTATGGTCCCGTTTTTGGCGCATCGGACAGATGAACCCGCTATTGGGCGGAACAGGCTGCGTCAAGAACGATGGCTATCCTGCAACTGCCCGTCCTCAGAAACTACCGGCCGTAGTGGAACCGGCACGCGGCGATTTCAAGCGTCTGCAGATCGTCCTTTCCGGTGACGCGATAGACAAGACGGTGCTCCTGCGTGATACGGCGGGACCAGAAGCCCTTCATATCGCCAACCAAAGGTTCCGGCTTTCCCATCCCCGCGAAGGGCGTGCGCATCGTTTCCTTGATCAGATCGTTGATCCGCGTCAGAACCTTGCGGTCATGTTCCTGCCAGAAAAGATATTCGGACCAGGACTGCGACGAGAAGATCAGCCTCATTCCTCAAGGAGGCTCCGCTCGGCGCCGTTGCCGGCATCGAGTTCGGCGATGGACTGGCGCAGGCGCTCGGCATTGGCAGGCGTGCTCAGAAGATGCAGCGTTTCGCGCAATCCTTCCAGTTCCGCCAGAGGCAGGACAACGACCGGCTCGTGGTTCTGACGCGTCACGACTAATTCGGTCCGGTCCTGTTCGACCCTGTCGAAATGCTTCGCCATGTTTGCGCGCAATTCTGTCAGCGTGACGTAACCCATATCGATCTCCTGTCGTGATACGTACATAGATACGTACATTAAATTCACCGATTCATCAAGGCATCGGAGATCGACCGCCGCGAGCGCTTGACGCTTTCCCCTTCCCCTGCCACTCCATCAGCCATGGAAACAATCCAGTCGAAAGCAGCCCAAGGGCGGGTCGCCGACGCGCCGAGCGGGCATTGGGTCTACCGCGTCCTGCCGCGCGGCCTGTGGCCCTATGCGCAACTCGCCCGCTGGGACCGGCCGATCGGCTGGCAGTTACTTTTGTGGCCGTGCTGGTGGTCGGCGGCACTGGCGGCCTCGGCCTATGCGCGGCCGGACGACAGCCTCGCTTCGCTGCTGCCCCAACTCTCGACGCTGCTGCTGTTCCTGATCGGCGCCGTCGCCATGCGCGGTGCCGGATGCACCTACAACGATCTGGTCGATGAAGGCATCGACAACCAGGTCGAGCGCACGCGCTCGCGTCCGCTGCCTTCCGGTCAGGTCAGCCGCCGGCAGGCCTGGGCGTTCCTTATCCTGCAAGCGCTCGTCGGCCTCGTCGTGCTCATGCAGTTCAACAGCTTCGCCATCCTGCTCGGCCTTTGCTCGCTCGTGGTGGTGGCGATCTACCCGTTCATGAAGCGAATCACCAACTGGCCGCAATTCGTTCTGGGGCTTGCGTTTTCCTGGGGAGCATTGATGGGCTGGGCGGCCGAATTCGGCGATCTCGATGGCCCGGCCATCCTGCTTTACGCCGGCTCGATCCTGTGGACGATCGGCTACGACACGATCTATGCCCACCAGGACAAGGAGGACGATGCCATCGTCGGCGTTCGCTCCACCGCGCGCCTGTTCGGTGCCAATACCAAACCCTGGCTGGTCGGGCTCTATGGCGGGGCGCTGCTGTGCTTCGCGCTGGCTTTCGCCTCCGCGCAAGCGCCCGTCGTGGCGCTGGCGGGGCTGATCGCGGCCGGCGCCCACATGACGCGCCAGATCACCACGCTCGACATCGACAATCCCGACCAGTGCCTGCGGCTTTTCAAGTCGAACAATATCGTCGGCTGGCTGATCTTCGCCGGCCTCATCGGCGCCGCCCTGTGGGTGGCGCTGAAGCCGATAATCTGAGAGTTTTTCCTCTCCTCGAAGCCAGGGAACGGGTCATGCCCGCGCGATGATCTCCTCACCGCCGATGACCAGCCTGAGCCCGAGGTCGCCGGTGCGGCGGCGGGCGAGGAAGCGCGGCCGGCGCTGCGTGGAGATGCGGCCCTTGCGGCGCGCCTTGGGCGGCGCGGTCTTGACGGCGGTGCCGAGCGACTCTTCCAATGTACGGGCGACGCCATCGGCCTCGATCAGCAGCATCGGCAGCCGGTAAGCATCGGCCCAGGCGCGCCAGTCGGCGGCAATGTCGTCGAGGTCGTCGGCGACCAGCAGCGGCACAGACAGTGCCGCGTCGTCATGCAGCAGTTCCAGCGTCACCGTGACGGCACCGATGTCGTCCTCGATGGCCCGCGCGGCAACGCCGCGGAAAACGTGTGCCGGCAGGGCGATGATGGCCGGCAGCCCGCTTCTTTCCAGCGTGCGGCGGATGACGGCACCGCGATGGTCGATGGTGACGGTGACGTCGCCCACATCGTCGCGCGTGGCGTAGCTGACCGCCTGCGGCAGGCGAAAGGGGTCCAGCCGCATGTTGCGGCCGGCCCAGACTGGCTTCAGTCCGGTGTTCATCGAAAAGCCTTCCTGTCTCTCCTGAGAGCCGGTTTCCCGGTTCCCTGCGGGCCGGTTCTTCCGGCCTCTGTGCGAAGGAAGGTAGCGCGGGGCTGCTATCGCCCCGCTTAAGAAAGTCGGTTAAATTTTGCTGATCCGGCGCATGGTTATCCAAATGCAACCAGCGAAGCGCAGCACCGTCAGATGACCTTGCCGGGGTTCATGATGCCGGCCGGGTCGAAAGCGGCCTTGACGCGCCGCATCAGGTCGATCGCCATCGGCGGGGCGGTGGCGATCAGTTCGTCGCGCTTCAACTGGCCGATGCCGTGCTCGGCCGAAATCGAACCGCCGAGCGAGCGCACGACATCGTGGACGGCCTTGTTCATCGGCCGGTAGAGAGCCAGGAAGGCTTCGTCGTCGCCACCCTCGGGCCGCGAGATGTTGTAGTGCAGGTTGCCGTCGCCCATGTGGCCGAAGCAGACGACGCGCGCACCGGGACTGACCGAGCGAACCGCAGCCTCGCCCCTTTCGATGAAAGTCGGGATCGCCGCCACCGGCACGGATATATCGTGCTTGATGGACGCGCCTTCCTTCTTCTGCGTCTCCGGCAGGACTTCGCGGAAATTCCAGAAGGCGTCGCGCTGGGCCAGGCTGGCCGCGATCACCGCATCTCCTGCCGTGCCATCTTCCAGCATGGCGGCAAGGATATCCTCCATCAGGCCGCGCGCGTCCTCCGCCGAGCGGCCGGACGAAATCTCCATCAGCGCATACCAGGGCCAGTCCTGGGCCAGCGGGCGCACCACGCCGGGTACATGGCGCAGCGTGAAATCGTAGGGCCGGCGGGCGATCAGCTCGAAGGCGGTGAGCGCCGAGCCGGCACGTCCGGTCGCCGCAAGGAACAGCGACAGCGCCGCCTCGGGCGAACCCAGGCCGACGAACGCCACTTCCCGCCCCTTCGGCTTCGGGAACAGCTTCATGACGGCAGCGGTGATGACGCCCAGCGTGCCCTCGGCGCCGACGAACAGGTTCTTCAGGTCGTAGCCGGTGTTGTCCTTCTTCAACTTGCGCAGGTCATCGAACACCTCGCCGGTCGGCAGCACCACCTCGACGCCGAGACAGAGTTCCCGCGCATTGCCATAGGCCAGCACGCCGGTACCGCCGGCATTGGAGGAAAGGTTGCCGCCGATCTGGCACGAGCCCTGGGCTGCCAGCGACAGTGGAAACAGCCGGTCGGCGGTGTCGGCCGCCTCCTGCAAGGTCTGCAGGATGACGCCGGCCTCCACGGTTGCCGTGTTCGACTGGACGTCGAGCTCGCGGATGCGGTTCAGCCGCGATAGGGAAAGCACGACCTGCCGGCCCGAGGCGTCCGGCACCTGCGCGCCGACAAGGCCGGTATTGCCGCTTTGCGGAACGATCGGTGTGCCCGTCTCACTGGCCAGCCGCATGATGCGGCTCACCTCCTCGACGCTGCCGGGCCTGAGCACCAACGGCGTCGCGCCGTGCCACAGGCCGCGCCGCTCGACGAGGTACGGCCCGATCTCGGCCTGATCGGTCAACGCATAGCCGTCACCGACGATGGCCGCGAAGCGAGCGATAAGGGCGGAATCGATGGCGCGGGCAACAGTTTCCATGGCGCGGAAACTATGTCGGCGGCAGCGGCTTGTCACGCGGCGCGGCGGCGCGGGCGAGACGGTCGTTGATCGCCTCCCCCAGTCCTTCTCTTGGGACCGGCTCGACGGCGATGACGGATGCGCCGCTTCGATCTAGTTCCGCCATGAAGCCGAACAGGTTCGCCGCCGCCTCGCGCAGTTCGCCGGCCGGCGACAGGTTCTTCACCGCCACCGCATTCCCGGCATCCCGCACCCGTGCCGGCCCGAAAGCCAGCAGCGCCTCACCCGGCCGCACCGCATCGGCATCCAGGCGCATGGCGGCATTCGGCGCGTAGTGCGACGCCAGCATTCCGGGCGATTGAACACCCTTTGCGCCGCGTTCCAACTTGCTACCGGCGACGGCTTCGATCTCGTCGGCGGCGATGCCGCCCGGCCTCAACAGCAGCAGGCGACCGCCATCGACCTTGACGATGGTCGATTCCAACCCGACCGGGGTTTTTCCTCCGTCGACCACCAGCGGAATCCGGTTGCCGAGATCCGCTTCGACCGCGGCGGCGTAGGTAGCGCTGATCCTGCCGGAAGAATTGGCGCTGGGGGCGGCCAGTGGCCGGCCAAGCCCAGCGATCAGGCCATGCGCGAAACCGCGCGGCATGCGCAGCGCAATGGTGTCCAGCCCGGCCGTGACCAATGGATGGATGCCGGCGCCGGCCCGCAACGGCAGGACCAGCGTCAACGGCCCCGGCCAGAAACGCGCGGCCAGCCGGCGCGAAAGCGGATCGAACACGCCAATGCGTTCGGCCATAGCGAGATCGGCGACATGAGCGATCAGCGGATTGAAGCGCGGCCGGCCCTTGGCTTCGAAAATGCGCGCCACCGCCGCGCCGTTGGTCGCGTCGCCGGCCAGCCCGTAGACCGTTTCGGTCGGAATGGCGACCACCTCGCCGGCATCGAGCAGCGTCGTTGCCCGGTCGAGCGCGGCGCCGGCTATGATCACCTCAGCCATGTGAACCTCTTTGCGCGAGGTGCCTATACCCGCGCTTGCCAGCCAGCAAGACCGGTGCGGCCAAATCGGCGATCTTTAAAATGCGAAGTTCTCGTACAAGCCGGTATCAATCCGTGCCTGCTATGGTGACGGCCATGGTTCGGGCAACGGGGTCCATCATGCGCGGTACAATCTTGGTACTTTCCTTCGCGGCGACGTGCTTCGGCGCACAGGCTTCCTCCATCATCACGCTCGGCGGCACGCCGGAAGCCACTCCGTCCATCGTTTCGCTCGGCGAGCCTGCCGTGGCCGTCAGCGACGACAAGGTCGCCGCCATACCGGCACCGCCAGTGTCGCCCTCCAAGCCGGCGCTTGCGCCCATGGTGATCCGCGGCGGCATCGCCGGCGGCGCCTCGGCCAATCCGGTTCCGACCCCTGTCCGTTCGGAACCGGCAGAAGCCAGCACGAAGCCGAGCCTCCAGGCCGACACCCGCTCCGCTCCTCCGGCCAGCCAAAGCTCACAGGCCGAAAGCCCGGAACCGGTCAGCAACGGGCCGCGCCGCAAACCGATCTGACGGCAACAGCGGCACACCGATCCGCCGCAATTTCGTCATCGAGCCTCAGCAAGAATGCCCCGGCATTCACGCCCAAAGGGCATTCAGGGGGTAATCATGAAAAGACTTGCAGCGGCAACCGCCGTCGGGCTTCTTGTCGCCGGTTTCACGGCCACGGCCAAGGCCGACGAATTCCTGGGCAGCTACGTCGCCCGCATCTCCGACGAGGACCATTTCGCCAGCGACGGCTACCGGCTGGATGGAGCCGCGCAAATGGTGCGGCAGGACCGCGCCAACTATCACAAGTTCCACCGCCGCGACCGCGATGACGAGCGTGACCGCTGGTTCCGCGGCAACGACGACAGGGCACGGCTGGAGCGGATGCTGCAAAGGCCCGGCGCCATGAGCGGCAGCACCAGAAACGCCATCGTCAGGGGCGAGCCGCTGATCCAGGTGGACGTCTATACGCGCTCCGTGCGGGTGACCGTGCTGGAGCGCTGAGGTCCGGCCTCATCGAGGCGTTCGCCACACGAAAAGCCAGGCGACTGGCTTTTCGTCCGCTATCACCCGGCGATCTTCGAGAAATCGGCGACCTGGCCTGTCGCCGCCCGGATGCGTTCGAGCAGCGCCAGGCGGTTGGCGCGCACGGCCGCGTCCTCGTCGTTCACGAGAACGGTCTCGAAGAATGAATCAACGGGTTCGCGCAACACGCTAAGGGCCAGCATGGCGGCGGAAAAGTCTTCCTTTTGAATCGCTTCGCCGGCTTGGCTCTCAGCCTGATTCACCGCCGCAAAGAGCTTTTTCTCGGCATCCTCGCGCAAAAGCGACGGATCGACGGCCGCCGCGACGGCCGTTCCCTTCTTCTCCTCGGCAGCAAGGATGTTGGCGGCGCGCTTGGTGCCGGCGAGCAGGTTCCTGCCGTCCTCGGTGTCGAGGAACTTTCCGAGTGCGTCGACGCGGCGCACGATGGTGAGAAGGTCGTCCGACTGCGGCGTGATGACGGCATCGATCAGGTCGTGCCGCGCGCCTTGCTCGCGAAGATAGACCTTCAAGCGGTCGTGGAAGAAGGACAGGAGGTCGCCGGTCAACGGCCCAGCCTTGTCGGCCGCTTCCGCGCGGATACGCTGTTCGTATCCGCCCACGGCATTGTCCAGGTCCTCCTCGCCGTCGACGTCACCGGACTTCTGCGCGTCGAGCTTCTTCTGGAAAGCGTCGAGCTGCTTCTCGATACGCGGCTCGTCATGCCATGCGAGAGCCGAGGCGAAAAGCTTCGTCAATTCGAGCTTCTTGTTGTTACCGGCAAGCGCGAGGCGAATGACGCCCAACGCCGCCCTGCGGAGCGCATATGGGTCCTTGCTCCCCGTCGGCTTTTCGTCGATAGCCCAGAAGCCGGCCAGCGTATCCAGCTTGTCGGCCAGCGCGACGGCGACCGAAACCGGATCGCTCGGCACGCGGTCGGACGGGCCTTGCGGCTTGTAGTGCTCTTCGAGAGCCGCCGCCACGGACGGATTTTCGCCTTGCAGCAGGGCGTATTTGCGACCCATGGCGCCTTGCAACTCGGGAAATTCGCCTACCACTTCGGTCTGCAAGTCAGCCTTGGCCAACGTCGCCGCGCGGTCGGCAAGGTCCGGATCGGCGCCGACGACGGGCGCCAGTTCGCGCCCCAGCCGGCGGATGCGCTCCACCCGCTCGCCCTGCGTGCCCAGCTTGGCATGGAAGGTGACGTTCAAATGATCGAGGCGTGCCATGCGCTGATCGAGCGGCTTGCCCAAATCCAGATCGAACTTTTCCGCCGAGGTCTTCAACGCGCTGAGGTCCGGCAAGTCCGACTGGTCGGTCTTCCAGAAGTAGAGCGCGTCCGACAGGCGCGCGCGCACCACCTTGCCGTTGCCGCGCGCGATCTCGACACCGCCGTCGGTCGCCTCGATATTCGCCGTGACGAGGAAACGGTTGGAAAGGTTTTCGGCCTCGCCCTGCGGACGGGTGACGAAGCATTTCTGGTTCGCCCGAATAGTCAGCCGGATGACCTCGGCGGGGATGGCCAAAAAATCCTGCTCGAATTCGCCCATCAGCACGACCGGCCATTCGACCAGCCCGGAAACCTCGTCCAGCAACGCCTCGTCCTCGACCAGATCGAGGCCGTTGGCGAAAGCGAGGTTCCTGGCATCGGCCAGAATGCTCTGCTTGCGCCGTTCGGCGTCGACGACCACCTTGGCCGCCTCCAGCTTGGCCGCGTAGTCGTCGAAGCGCTTGACCGTAATGGCCTCGGGCGCATGGAAGCGGTGGCCGAAGGTGACGTTACCGGAGCGGATGCCGTCGATCTCGAAATCGACCACGACAGGCTCCTCCGTCTCCGGCCCGAAGGTGCAGACGATGGATTGCAGCGGCCGTACCCAGCGCAGCGCTTCGCCGCCGCGCCCCTCGATGCCGCCGTAGGAACGGCCCTTCGGCCCGGAAGCGGCGCCCCAGCGCATGGACTTCGGCCAGGGAAAGGCGTGGATGACCACAGGCGCCAGTTCGGCGATGATCTCTTCGGCCGCACGGCCCGCCTTGACGATATGGGCGACGTAGAAATCGCCCTTCTTAGGGTCGGACTGGACCTGGGCGTCGGCAATCGAAGCCAGCCCGGCCTTGCGCAGAAAACCCTGGATCGCCTGCTCAGGCGCCTTCGTCGACGGGCCCTTGATCTCGTCGCGCACATCCTTCGAGCGCGCGGTCAGCCCGCGGACGTCCAGCACCAGCCGGCGCGGCGTCCAGTATTCGCGGGCGGCCTCATAGGTCAGGCCGGCGTCGACCAGGCCGTCGGTGATCATCTTCTTCAGATCGCCGGCAGCCTTCCTCTGCATGCGCGCAGGGATTTCCTCGGAGCGGAGTTCAAGAAGAAGGTCGGGCATGGTGGGCTCTTGGCGAAGGACTGTCGCGGCGCGGCATAGCAACTCAGCATGCCGCTGTCACCCTTGCGGGTCGGAACGGCAAAAATTTCGCAGGCCTGTCGGCTTCGGTCCGGCCCGCGCGTCCTAGGGGGACAACGGACATCGACAGGAACGACGCACTGAAGCGGCGACGCTCAGGCAGGAAGCTATTGGGCAAAACGGCCATGAAGACCGCCTCCTCACTTCTCCAGACCATCGCCCTCGGCGCCCTGCTCGCAGCCCAGGTGCATGGAGCCATCACTATGCCGGGCGTGCGCCAGGCACTGCGCATCATCGGCACCCAGACCTCGCCCGTCTTCTGCAATTCAGGCAATCAGGCGGCTGCGGTTCGCCATTCCGGCATGGACTGGGCACCACTCGAACCGTGCCCTTGAAAGTTTTGGTGCTAGGCTGCGAAGCCGCCCGCCTCGGTCAGCAGGAACGCTTCGCCGCAAGCCTTGGCGAGGTTGCGCACGCGCAGGATGTAGCTCTGCCGCTCCGTCACCGAGATGACGCCGCGGGCGTCGAGCAGGTTGAAGCAGTGCGAGGCCTTGATGCACTGGTCGTAGGCCGGCAGCACCATGCGGTGCGCACCACTGTCCTTCGGTGCGCCGGCCGCCAGCAGCGCCAGGCATTCCTTTTCGGCGTCCTCGAAATGGCGGAACAGCCGTGCGGTGTCGGCATATTCGAAGTTGTGCCGCGAATATTCCTGCTCGGCCTGCAGGAAGACGTCGCCATAAGTGACCTTGTCGGCCCCCTCGCGACCATTGAAGTTCAGGTCGTAGACGTTGTCGACGCCCTGCACGTACATGGCGAGGCGCTCCAGCCCGTAGGTCAGTTCGCCCGCAACCGGGGCGCATTCGATGCCGCAGACCTGCTGGAAGTAGGTGAACTGCGACACTTCCATGCCGTCGCACCAGCATTCCCAGCCGAGCCCCCAAGCGCCCAGCGTCGGGCTTTCCCAGTCGTCCTCGACGAAGCGGATATCGTGCAGCAGCGGATCGATGCCGATCGCCTCCAGCGAACCGAGATAAAGTTCCTGCAAATTCGGCGGATTCGGCTTCAGGATGACCTGATACTGGTAGTAGTGCTGCAAGCGGTTCGGGTTCTCGCCGTAGCGGCCGTCCTTCGGCCGCCGCGACGGTTGCACATAGGCGGCGTTCCAGGCCTTCGGCCCAAGCGCCCTGAGCGTGGTGGCCGGATGGAAGGTGCCGGCGCCGACCTCCATGTCGTAAGGCTGGAGCACGACGCAACCGTAGTTCGCCCAGTAGTCGTGCAGCGTCAGGATCAGCCCCTGGAACGAGCGGCTGGGATGCATATGGACAGGTACGGCGGTCACGGAAACGGCCTCTAGGGAATGGCTGGGTGCGCCATTCCCTAGAGGGCACGCCGGGAAGCGTCAAGCGAACGTGTCCAAGCCGAATTCTTTGCCGCCGGTTGGCTCATTGCCGCCACTCGAATCGACGGCTAGGGCCAGGACGGTTCTCAATGGGAAAAATCCGATGTCCGACCGTCTCGTCATCCGCCCGGTCACGCGGGCCGACTTCGACCGCTGGGTTCCGTTGTGGGACGGCTATAACGCGTTCTACGGCCGCGAGGGCGAAAAACGCCTGCCGGACGAGGTCACGCGCATGACATGGTCGCGCTTCTTCGATGCCTACGAGCCGGTCCATGCGCTGGTGGCGGAGCGAGGCGACGACCTGCTTGGCCTCACGCACTACATCTTCCACCGCAACACGACGGCAATCGCGCCGGTGTGCTACTTGCAAGACCTGTTCACGGCCCCGGCGGCGCGCGGAGCGGGCGTCGGGCGCGCCCTGATCGAAGGCGTCTATGAGCGGGCCATGACCGCGGGCGCGGCGCGCGTCTATTGGCACACGCACGAAACGAACAAGACGGCGCAGGCGCTCTACAACAAGGTCGCGGAACATTCCGGCTTCGTGGTCTATCGGAAGATGCTCTGAGCTAAGGGTAGCCGGGTCGTGTCGGGGACAGGTGCCAGCAGAGCCGGTGCGGCGTAAGCGCCGGCGATTGCAGGTTGCCGCCCTACACGGAACGACGCCCGGCCCGGGGCCCGCTGCCTTCGGCACCTCCCGAGCGTTCGTGGCCTTTCATCGTGCCACCGGCACGATGAATTCGCTACGCGAACCGGCCACTCACCCCTTCGGCGCGGGCGTTGGGGCCGGCTTCGGCTTCTGCATTTCCTGCGCGGTGTTCTTTTCCACCGGCGGCAGGCCCTCGCGCAGCTTCCGTTCGATGGTGGCGAGCACGTCGGGGTCGGGTTTCAGGTCGCGCGCGGTGCGCCACTGATAGGTCGCTTCCAGCTTGCGGCCGACGCGCCAGTAGACATCGCCCAGATGATCGTTGAGCACCGGATCCTCCGGCTTCAGCGAGACGGCGCGCTCCATCTCGCGCACGGCGTCGTCGTAGCGGCCGAGCTGGTAGTAGGCCCAGCCCAGCGAATCGACGATGTAACCGTCGCTCGGCCTCAGATCGACCGCCTTCTGGATCATCTCCAGGGCTTCCTTGAGGTTGGTGCCCTGATCGACCCAGGAATAGCCGAGATAGTTCAGCACCTGCGGCTGGTCAGGATAGAGCTCCAGCGCCTTGCGGAAGTTCGGCTCGGCCTTCGGCCATTCCTTCAGCCGCTCATAAGCGATGCCGCGCTGATAGAAGATGTTCCAGTTGGCCTTGGTCGGCGTCTTCAGGCGCTCGACAGCCTTGTCATAGAGATTGGCGGCGGAACGGTAGTCCTCCTTCACCGAATAGACGCCGCCGAGCGCCAGATAGCCGCGCATGTCGTCGGGATGGGCATCGACGAGCGCCTTGAGATGCGCGACGGCCTCGTCCTTCTGGCCGATATCGGCGAGGTTGAGGCCAAGCTGGAGGTCGGCGACCTCCTTGAGCGGCGAAGTCGCAGGAATGCGGCGGTACAGCTCGATGGCGCGCTTGCCGTCCTTCAGTTGCTCGGCAACGGCGGCAAGCTGCATGAGGGCCGCGTCGCTGTCCGGCTTCAGGGCGAGCGCATATTCCAGGTAGAGCCGCACGAACGGCTCGCCGCCGCCGCGGTTGAGCGCGGTGGCGAGGTCGAGCAGGATTTCGGATGCGCCGTCGGCGGGCGAGGCCACCAGCGGCTGCGGCTTGCCGCCCTTGGTGATCTCCTCGCGCAGGGCGACGATTTCGGGCTTGCCGGCGGCGAAACCTTCGGCCTGGTCGAGCACGACGAGCGCCTTGTCCTTGTCGCCCTGGCGCGCCAGGAACGAGGCGTAGGCCTCGGCGCAACGCATCCAGGTCTCGGGCGCGGCGCTGCCGGCGGCCGTGTCCTTGATCGTCTCGTCATAAATCTCGCCCGCCTTGTCCGTCAGGCCGGCGGCGTCGGCGATCAGCGCGCGATGGTAGGATTTGAACAGGTCGAACCATTCCGGCCCGTCGAGCTTCTCGACAAAAGCCATGGCGTCGGCGCCCTGGCCGGCGCCTTCCTTAGCCCAGCCGGTCATGATGCCGGTAATGAGCTTGTCGATATCGGCCGCCAGCGACAGCTTCAGCCAATATTGCGCCTTGTCGTAGTCCTTCTTCTTGAACGAATCGACGGCCAGCACCAGCCGCGAGAAGCGCTCGACGTCCGGCACTTCCTTGAGCTTGTCCGCATAGGGCAGCGCCTCTTCGAAACGGCCCTGCGCGACCAGCGTCAGCATCAGGCTCTGCTGCAGCGCCGTATCGTCGGGCGCGAAGGCCAAGGCCTGCTTGTAGTAGTCAATGGCGCTGTCGAGGTCGTTGTCGCCTTCGGCGATGCGGGCGGCCAGGAATGCGCCCGAAAAGGAAGTGATCTGGATCGGCGGGGCCTGCTTGTCCTCGGCCTGGCCCGGCTGGCCGGAGGCCATCAGCACCGCGAGGACTGCGAGGCCCGAGAGCCAGCGAGCGCGTCTATGCCGCATTGTCTTCCTTTCCGACAGGGCGCGGCCCCTGCCATGGCAAGGGCTATTCCAGCGAGCGTTCTTCGGGGCGAAGCATGGCCATTTTGCGGTCACGCCCCGATCACGCCCGATTTTTACAATCCGGACACCCGATTAACAAAGCGCAAACCACGATGCCGCCGCATCGCTCACGAAACCCGGCTGATGCAGAAATCGATGACGTCGATCAGCGCCGATTTCTGCGGTGTCGCCTCCAGCGGCGCCAGCGCGTCGCGGGCAATCTCGCCGAAATGGCGCGCGCGCCCGATTGTGTCGGCTATCGCCGCGTGCCGCTTCATCAGCCCGATGGCCTGCTCCAGGCCGGTATCGTCGGCCGAATTCTGCTCGATCGCCTTCTTCCAGAAGGCACGCTCGCTCGCCGTACCGCGCCGGTAGGCCAGAATCACCGGCAGCGTCACCTTGCCTTCGCGGAAATCGTCGCCGACGTTCTTGCCGAGGTCCTTCGAGGATCCGCCGTAGTCGAGCGCATCGTCGATGAGCTGGAAGGCAAGGCCGAGATTCATGCCGTAGGAGCGCAGCGCGGCACGGTCCGTGCGCGTGGCCCCCGCGATCACCGGCCCGACTTCCGCCGCCGCCGAGAAAAGGGCCGCGGTCTTGGCCTTGATGACGGCGAAGTGCTCGTCCTCGGTTGTTTCCAGGTTCTTGGCGGCGGCAAGCTGCATGACCTCGCCCTCGGCGATCACCGAAGCGGCGCTCGACAGTATGTCCAGCGCGTCGAGCGAGCCGACGTCGACCATGACGCGGAAGGCCTGGCCGAGCAGATAGTCGCCGACCAGCACGCTCGCCTGGTTGCCCCAGATCATGCGGGCCGTCTTCTTGCCGCGGCGCATGCCGCTTTCGTCGACCACGTCGTCATGCAGGAGCGTGGCGGTGTGCATGAACTCGACCGCCATGGCGAGCTTGACATGGCCGTCGCCGGAATAGCCGAACATCTGTGCGGCGGCGAGCGTCACCATCGGGCGCAGGCGCTTGCCGCCCGAGGAAATCAGGTGGTTGGCGACCTGCGGGATCATCTCGACGTCCGAACCGGCCTTGGACAGGATCAGTTCGTTGACGCGCGTCATGTCGGTCGCCGTCAGGTCGATCAGGTGCTTGATGGAGGCGGCTTCCCGCTTTCCGTCCTCGAGGTTGACTACGACACCCACCAAAAACTCCGCGTCCCGCTGTTCGCCCGCGTTCTTTCGAACCGCAAGGAGTCTAGGCGGCGCCCGCAAGCCCGGCAAGGGGCGAATTGGCGCGGACCACAGGCTGCGGGGGCGCCCTTGCCCGAAGCGCCGGCATGGTTACTGTGGCGATGATCGCGACTGTGCGTCCGACTCCGGAGCGATCAGGAAAGGTGCCGATGACGAGAGACTGGATCGAGCGGTTCTGGCGGACCCTGTCGCTGGCCGGGCTGCTTGCCGGCACGCTGTTCTTCGCCGCTTCGCTGACGCCGTCGCTGATCCCGCGCGACTTCACGGTCCAGGGCGTCCTTTCCGGCATCGCCTTCAGTGCCGGCTACGGCATCGGCGTGTTCGGCCAATGGCTTTGGACCTGGCTGGAACTGCCGTTGCCGCGAGCGCGTGGCGGGCGCATCGCCAAGCAGGTTGCGACTGCCGCTTGCGCCGCCATCGCGCTGGCCTTCCTGTGGCAGGCCTCCGCCTGGCAGAATTCCATCCGCAGCCTGATGGGCATGGAGCCGGTGGACAGCGTGCGTCCGTTCCAGGTCGGCCTCATCGCGCTTGTCGTCTTCGTGGTGCTGCTTGGCCTGGCGCGCCTGTTCCGGCTGACCGGGCGCATGACGTCGCGCAGACTTCGCCCGTTCGTGCCGCGCCGCATCGCCGCCGTCGCCGGCAGCGCGGTTGCGGCGATCCTCTTCGTCGGCGTCGCGAACGGCGTCCTGCTGCGCTACGCGCTGCACGTGGCCGATTCGTCCTATCGCTCCATGGATGAGTTGATTGAAGACGGGTCGAGCCCGCCGGCCGATCCGCAGAAGACCGGCAGCGCGGCTTCGCTGCTCACATGGGAGGGGCTCGGCCGCGCCGGCCGCGATTTCATCTCCAGCGGGCCGTCGGCGCAGGATATCGGTCGCTTCCTCGGCCGCGACGCCCAGGAGCCGATCCGCGTCTATGCCGGACTAGGGTCCGCCGAAACGCCCGCCGAGCGCGCAAGGCTGGCGCTGGAGGAATTGAAGCGCGTCGGCGCTTTCGAGAAATCCACGCTGGTCATCGTCACGCCGACCGGCACCGGCTGGGTCGATCCGGCGGCCGCCGACACGCTCGATTATCTGGAAGGCGGCGACGTCGCCAGCGTCGCCATCCAGTATTCCTACCTTGCAAGCTGGCTGTCGCTGCTGGTCGAACCCGGTTACGGCAGCGACGCCTCCCGCGCGCTTTTCCACGAAGTCTACGGCTACTGGACCACGCTGCCGAAGGATCATCGGCCCAGGCTCTATCTCTACGGCCTGAGCCTCGGGGCGATGAACTCCGAACTGTCGAACGAGCTGTTCGAGGTGCTCGGCGATCCCTATCAGGGCGCGCTGTGGGCCGGCCCGCCCTTCGCCAGCCGCATCTGGCGCTCGATCACCGAACGCCGCAACGCCGGCACGCCGTTCTGGCTGCCGCAATTCCGCGACGGCTCCTATGTGCGCTTCACCAGCCAGAAGAACGCGCTCGACATTGCGGGCGCGCAATGGGGACCGCTGCGCGTCGTCTACCTGCAATATGCCAGCGATTCGGTCACCTTCTTCGATCCCTATTCCTTCTACCGGGCGCCCGAATGGATGACCCGGCCGCGCGGCCCGGACGTTTCGGACCAGTTGCGCTGGTATCCGATCGTCTCATTCCTGCAATCGCTGGTGGACCTCGCCTTCGCCACCACCACACCGATGGGGCACGGCCACGTCTACGCGCCGCAGCACTATATCGACGCCTGGGTCGCGGTGATGGGACTGCAATGGACGCCGCAAGACATAGCGAGGCTGAAGGCGCATTTCGCTGGGAAGTGAGGCCGATGCCACCGTCATTTACATCGTCGCGCCAAGCTGCGAACCTCGCGCCATGATCGAGCTTGTCCGCACCAACGACGTCGTCATCATCTCCTTCGTCGAAGCGCTGATGCGCGACGCCGGCATCGGCTTCCTGGTCGCCGACCAGAACATGAGCGTGCTCGACGGTTCGATCGGCGTCCTGCCACGCCGCATCCTGGTCGAAAAGGGCCGGGCGGACGAGGCGCGCCGCATCCTCACCGACGCCGGCATCGCCCACGAGATGCGCGTTCCGTGAGCTTTCGGCCATGAACGCAATTCCCGCCGGGACGGCGCAGACAGTCGACGCCTTCCATCGCGGACGCTTCTTCCTTGTCCAGCCTGCCGCAAGCGGTCACCGCGCCGGCATGGACGCCATGATGCTGGCCGCAAGCGTGCCTTCCGCCTTTGCCGGACGGCTGGTCGATTTCGGTGCCGGCGCCGGAGCAGCCGGCCTCGCCGTGCTGTCGCGTTGCGCTGGCGCCGAGGCGGTGCTGGTCGAGCGCTCGCCCGAGATGGCCGCCTTCGCCGAAGCGACGCTGGCGCATCCCGGCAACGCTGCCCTGCGGAGCCGCGCTTCGGTTCTCGGAGCCGACGTGACGCTGACCGGACGGGCGCGGGTGGCGGCAGGCCTCGCCGACAACGGCTTCGATTTCGTCGTCATGAACCCGCCCTTCAACGCCGGCGCCGACCGCGCGACGCCGGACGCGCTGAAGCGGGCCGCGCATGTCATGGAGGACGGCCTGTTCGAGCGCTGGGTGCGCAGCGCCGCAGCTGTCGTAAAACCGCGCGGCGGCTTGGCCGTCATCGCCCGGCCCCAACAGCTCGCCGAGCTGCTCGCCGCCATCTCAGGCCGCTTCGGCGGCGCCGAGATCCTCGCCATCCATCCGCGCGCCGACGCCGCCGCCATCCGCATCGTGCTGCGCGCCTGGCGCGGCTCGCGGGCAAAACTGTCGCTCAGGCCGCCGCTGGTGCTGCATGAGACCGGTTCCGACCGCTTTTCGGCCCGCGCCGACGCCATCAACAACGGGCTGGCCTCGCTTTTCGGCGATTGACGCCTCTTTGATATTGCCGCCGCGCGGCGAATGCCTACATGCTTTCAGCCATTGCCGGAGAACACCTTGCGCCGTCTCATCAACCGCCTGCTGCCGAAATCCTGGCGTTCCGACGCCGTCACCATCCCCGTCATCCGACTGCAGGGCGCGATCATGGCCGGCGGCAGCCAGTTCCGGCCGGGCCTGTCGCTCGCCACCACGGCCGGGCTGATCGAAAAGGCCTTCGCCTTCGAGGCGCCGGCGGTGGCGATTTCCATCAATTCGCCGGGCGGCTCGCCGGTGCAGTCGCGGCTGATCTACAAGCGCATCCGCGACCTGGCGGCGGAAAAGAACAAGCGCGTGCTGGTCTTCGTCGAGGACGTGGCGGCCTCCGGCGGCTACATGATCGCGCTGGCCGGCGACGAGATCATCGCCGATCCCTCCTCCATCGTCGGCTCGATCGGCGTGGTGTCGGCCTCGTTCGGCTTTCCCGAACTGTTGAAGAAGATCGGCGTCGAGCGGCGCGTGCATACCGCCGGGCAGAACAAGTCCGTGCTCGACCCGTTCAGGCCGGAAAAGCCGGAAGACGTCGAGCGGCTGAAGGCGCTGCAACTGGAGGTGCATGAAACCTTCATCGACATGGTCAAGGAACGGCGCGGGCCGAAGCTGAAGGACGATCCGGACCTGTTCACCGGCCTGTTCTGGACCGGCAAGCGCGGCCTCGACCTCGGTCTGGTCGACGCGCTGGGCGACATGCGCGGCGTGCTGAAGCAGCGCTATGGCGCCAAGACCCGCCTCAAGCTGATCAGCCAGCCGCGCGGCCTGTTCGCCCGCTTCGGCCTGTTCGGCTCGAAGGCGGAACCAGCCGACATCGCGGCGGCAGCCGCCGGCGGCCTGGCGGATGCGGCGGAGCAGCGCGCCCTTTGGAGCCGTTACGGCCTTTGAAAAGCCGCATGAAAGGTCTAGCATGGGCGAAAATCGCATTGCTGGCCGCGTAACCGCCCCTGAGGCAGGAGCATCGACATGCCGCAACTCATCCTGTTCACCATCGTCGGCGTCGCCGCCTATGTCGGCTACCGGTCGTTCGCGCGCGAGGCCGGGCGAGTGACCGCCAAGGTCCGCCGCGCCGAGAAGCAGCAGGCCAACGGCACCATGGGCACGCTGGTGCAGGATCCCAAGACGGGCGAATACCGGCTGGCCAAGGACTGAGCCTTCGGCCGACCGCACACCGTGGACATCGCGCATTTCCCCACCAATCCGGCCCCCACCGATCCGGCCCCCGCCGATCTGGCCGTCACCGAGCTGGCGCCGGCCAAGCTCAATCTCGCGCTGCATGTGACCGGCCGGCGCGCCGACGGTTTTCATCTGCTCGAAAGCCTCGCCGTCTTTACCCGCTTCGGCGACCGGCTGCATGTCGAGCCGGCGGTAGAGGACGGCTTTGCCATCGACGGCCCGTTCGCCGACCGGCTTGACGTCGGCGCCGACAATCTCGTCCTGCGCGCCCGCGAAGCGTTGCGGCAGGCCCTGCCGGAACCGGCGCGACAGGCGCTTGCCCCCGTTGCCATCCGGCTTGAAAAGAACCTGCCCGTGGCCTCCGGCATCGGCGGGGGATCGAGCGACGCGGCCGCCGCGCTGCGCTCGCTGAACCGGCTGTGGCGCGGCAAGCTGGACGACCGCGCGCTTGCCGAGATCGGCGCCGGCCTCGGTGCGGACGTGCCGATGTGCCTTGCAGCCCGGCCGCTGGTCGCCAAAGGCATCGGCGAGATCGTCGAGCCGGTGGCGGATTTCCCGACGCTGGCGCTGGTTCTGGTCAATCCGGGCGCGGCCGTGGCGACGCCCGAGGTGTTCGCCCGGCTGACCCGGCGCGACGGCGAAGGCCTGCCTCCCCTGCCCGGCACGATCGATTTCCATTCGCTGCGGAACTGGCTGGAAACCACCCGAAACGACCTCGAACCCGCCGCGCGCGAAATCCAGCCGGCCATCGGCCAGGCGATCGCGGCACTGGACAAGGCCGGCTCCGGCTTCTCGCGCATGTCGGGCTCGGGCGCCACCTGCTTCGGTCTGTTCGAGACGGGCAACGTCGCCAAGCGCGCCGCGCTCGCCATCAGGGCCAAGCACCCCGGCTGGTTCGTGGCGGCGACGCGCGGCATGCCCTCGCCGGGTCGAAGCGAAGAGGCGAACCATGGCTGAGCGCTCCTTCATTCCCGTCCGCATTGCCGTGCTCACCGTTTCCGACACGCGTACGCTGGCCGACGACAAGTCCGGCCAGACGCTGGCCGACCGCATCGCCGAGGCAGGCCATGTGCTTGCCCACCGCGCCATCGTCACCGACGACCGCGACAAGATCCGCGCCAAGGTTCTGGCATGGTCGAAGGACGAGGGCGTGGACGTCGTCATCACCACCGGCGGCACCGGTTTCACCGGCCGCGACGTGACCCCGGAGGCGCTGGAGCCGATCTTCGAGAAGCACATGGACGGCTTCTCGGAGGTCTTCCACCGCATCTCCTTCGACAAGATCGGCACCTCGACGATCCAGTCGCGCGCCACCGGCGGCGTCGTCAACGCCACCTTCGTCTTCGTGCTGCCCGGCTCGCCCGGCGCCTGCCGCGACGCCTGGGACGGCATCCTGAAGGCGCAGCTCGACTACCGCCATATGCCCTGCAACTTCGTCGAGATCATGCCGAGGCTGGACGAGCATTTAAGGCGCGGCGGAAGCTGAATATCGGCGGGCTTTCAGGGGCTTTTCGTGCGCTACGCACACCACTCCTCGTCGCCACGCCCGGAATCTCTTCCGTCTGGCCATTGTCAAAGAGCGAACCTTGCGAACAAGGTCGGGAAGCGGGCGCGGGGGCCGTGCCTGCTAAGTTAAATAATGGCGCGGCTTGCCGCGCCCGCCGGTGTTCTTGCCTCCCCGAGGGTCGCTGCCGCCTTTTGGGCGGCCCGCTGGCTCAGTCGAGGCCCGGACTTGGGGGCTCATCACCCAGCAGCGTACCGTCACGCTGCCAGCCCGGCACCGTCTCCCGCCACAAGCGCCCGGTTCGCGACCCGCGTTCCCGCACAGGAGATGACAGGCAGTATGGAGCGGATGAAAAGGACGGGGATAGATTTAGGCAAGTTTTTCGCGGAAGGCATGTCGCCTTCGTCATCAGCTCTGAGATCTGAGTTGATGACGAGGTGTGGGCGCCGCCGCTCAACGTCCGGCGGGGCGGACGCCGGAGTCAGAACTTGTAGGCGACTCCGACAAGGAGATCGTGGGTTTTGATGTCGACGTCGTAAGACACCCAATCACTATAAACATAGCTGTTTGGCACCGTTCCAAAATCGGAGTATCGATACTCTACCCGGCCAAAGAGCGAATTGGTGAAGGCGTAGTCCATGCCCACGCCGACGGTCCATCCGGTCAATGTTTCGTCCAACGACGGCCTTCTATTGCCGTCGGTCATATCGTCGATGTGAACGTCCGCGACGGCAAGACCTCCCGCAACGAAGAGCAATGCACGGTCGAAAGCGTATCCCACCCGCCCCCGAAGGTTAGCCGTCCACTCCACGCGCGTAAAATTCAGCTGCTCAGGCTTCGTCGGAGATCCGTCGAGGCCGATCCATACGCTCTCGGACGCAATGGATGCGAGGCTGAAGTTGGAGTCCGCTCCGACAACCAGCCCTCCATCCAATTGCAAATTATAGCCCGCAAAAACGCCGCCAAGGATTCCGTCCGGTCTTATGTCTGTTGGCGGCCAGTCGGGATAGCCGAGAGGGTGGGGATCCACATCGCCCCAAGCGTACCCGACTTGCCCGCCGATATATGCGCCTGACCAGTCATAGACTTGATCCTGGGCGGCGGCGGCTCCAGTGCCGAGCGCAAGGGCGAATGCACCAAGCAAAAGCAATTTCATGGCTGAATACTCTCTCCCCGGGCGATGAAGCGGCCTAACACGCACCAGTTGCACACGCAAGAAACATAGCATCTCGAGCGGCCGGGGGGACGGTGCCGGCCTATACGCTCCGGCTCTGGTGTTCTTCGTAGGCACCAGCTCTCACGGCCGCCGGAAGCCCGTCGGGCCGCCATAGAGATACCCGATCCGCGCGATGGCTTCGCGCAGGCTCTCGCGCGAGACCAGCATGGTGTGGCCGTTGGCGTGGATCATGGTGTCGGCGTCAAGCATGATGGCGACGTGGCCTTTCCAGAAGACGAGGTCGCCGCGCCGCAGACCCGCATGGTCTTCGCCCGGATCGAGCGGTTCGCCCAGCCCGTTCGCCTGCATGTCGGAATCGCGCAGCACGTCGCGCCCTGTCATGCGCATGGCAAGCTGGACGAGGCCCGAGCAGTCGATGCCGAAACCGGAGACGCCGCCCCACAGGTAGGGCGTGTTCTCGAAACGCTCGGCCACCGCGACATAGTCGGCCGCATTCTCGCCGAGCGGCGTGAGATGGCCGGCTATGACCGCCTCGCCGGACGGCAGCAGCGCATAGGTCGTGCCGCGTGTCTCGGCCGTGCCGGTCACCGTCAGCGCCGAGCCCATGGACAGGGCCTCTTTCCGCGGAAAGCGCAGGTCCGGGCCGGGATAGAGGAAGGTGCGCGGCACCGAGACCAGATGCGTCGGCGCATGGTCGCGGCCGGTGAGTGCCGAGGCCGCGACATAGCCGACATAGCCGTCGCGCGCGCCCTGCACCCAGGCGAAGCCGGCGGCTTCGTCGAAAACCGTCACGTCGTCGCCGAACAGGAACTGGGTGTCGATGCCGCTATCGGGGCGCGGTTCGCGGCGGACGTCGGCGACGGGCACCGCGATGCGCGCCGGCCGCCCGGTGACAAAGCGTGCGGCGTCCACCTCGCCCTCGAGGCGCTTGTCGGCGAGATCGGTGCGGAAGGCGTGCAGGCGGCGGTCGCGAACGGTCAAGATTCAATCCAATAACAGGGCCAGTGGCAAGGCCGGCAACGGTGCCGGCTATCGACACATCAGATCGGCAGGTCGAGAGCCTTGGCGACGATAGCATCGCCGAGCCGCTCGACATAGAGCGCACCTTCCACCGTGCGTTTGACCAGCACGTTGCGGCGGTCGAGTTCGTCGCGGTGGCGCGACACCAGCTTGAGCGCCCCCATCGTGTCGAGCGCGCGGGTGATGACCGGCTTGGTGACGCCGAGCCGTGCCGCCAGCGCGCGAATCGTGTGCGGCGGCGGGTCGAGGTAGATGGTGAGCAGGATCGCCATCTGGCGCTGCGTCAGGTCGGGCGCGTCGTCGCGCACCTCGGCCAGCAGAACCTGCTGCCAGAGCCGCATCGCCTGGGACGGTCGCATGGTGATCGCCATGCCGGCATTGTGGCGGCAAATCGTTTCGGATGCGTTTCAGATCGCGATCAGCCGAACCGGCTCGAAATCACCTTCTCCAGCGCACGGATGGCCTGCGCCTCGCCGCCGGCGAGGCCATGCGGCCGGTCGGCGGGATTCCAGGCGAAGATGTCGAAATGCGCCCAGCTCTTCGCCTTCGCCACGAAGCGGCCGAGGAACAGCGCGGCCGTGACCGAACCGGCGAAGGCGTCCGCGGTAACGTTGTTCATGTCGGCCACCTTGGAGGACAGCTTCGCCTCGTAGGGCTTCCACAGCGGCATGCGCCAGAGCGGGTCCTCGACCGCGTGCGACGCCGCCGCCAGATCGCCGGCAAGCGCGTCGTCGTGGGTGTAGAAAGGCACGAGATCCGGTCCGAGCGCCACGCGCGCCGCGCCAGTGAGCGTCGCCATGTCGACGAGAAGCTCGGGCGTTTCCTCGTCGGCCAGCGCCAGCGCGTCGGCGAGCACCAGGCGGCCCTCGGCGTCGGTGTTGCCGATTTCCACCGTCACTCCCTTGCGGCTCACCAGCACGTCGCCGGGGCGGAAGGCATTGGCGGAGATGGAGTTTTCCACCGCCGGGATCAACACGCGCAGCCGCACCTTGAGACCGGCGGCCATGATCATCGAGGCGAGCCCCAGCACGTTGGCCGCGCCGCCCATGTCCTTTTTCATCAAGAGCATGCCGGATGCCGGCTTGATGTCGAGGCCGCCGGTGTCGAAGCACACGCCCTTGCCGACCAGCGTCACCTTCGGCGCGCCTTTCGGCCCCCAGGCGAGGTCGATCAGGCGCGGCGCCTCGGCTGATGCACGGCCGACGGCGTGGATCATCGGGAAGTTCTTTTTGAGCAGATCGTCGCCCTTGACGACGGCAACCGTCGCCTTGTGGGCGCGCGCGAGGGCGCGCACGGCCTTTTCCAGCGCCTCCGGCCCCATGTCGCTGGTCGGCGTGTTGACAAGATCGCGCGCCAGCATGGTGCCGGCGGCGAGCCGCTCCACCCGCGGGGCGTCGGCGCCTTCCGGCAAGGCGAAGCGCAGCGCCCTGCCCGGCTTCTTGCCGTAACGGGTGAAAACGTAGCCGCCGAGTTGCAGGGCCAGCCCGGCAAGGTCCGGATCGGCCGGCTGTGCTGCGAAATGCCAGTCGCCTTCCGGCAAGGCACGCGCCAGCGCGCCGAGCGCCAGCATGCCGTCGCCATACCCGAACAGGGCGCCGGCCAATGCGCCGTTCTCGCCCGGCACCAGCAATGTACGGCCCGCATCGCCGGAAAAACCCGCGGCCTTTGCCCAGGCTATCGCCGACGGCGGCAGGCCGGCAGCTTCCAGTTCTCCCGGCCGCACCAGATGGACCGGCAGGGACTTTTTCGATCTGCGGGGAACGATCTCGACGGGCATGGGCACTCCGTGACGACGCCGGCAGGTGCGCCGACTCGCATTTTAACCGACTGTTAGGGTTAACAGAATATTTCTCGACTGGGGAAGGTGCCGTCGAAAGGCAAGCGCCCGCAACGGAGGCTCAATTCCATGTCGAGACATGCCGGCACGAGGGGCAACGCCCGCTTCGCAGCGACAGCGCTGGCGCTGATCCTGGCGGCCGGGCTCGCGGGCTGCGGCACCGACCGCATGAGCACGGGTTCGATCGGCCCCTCGCGCGGCAAGGCGGTGGAAACGATGTCGGCCGGCGAACTGCAAAGCGCCTCGGTGGCGCTCGGCCAGTCTTATTCGCGCAATCCCAACGACAAGGGACTGGCGATCAAATACGCCACCGTGCTGCAGATGAACGGCGACGCCGACCAGTCGCTGGCGGTGATGCGCAAGCTCGCCATCGCCTATCCCAAGGACCGCGACGTGCTGGCGGCCTACGGCAAGGCGCTCGCCGCCAACGGCCAGCTCCAGCCGGCGCTGGACGCCGTGCGCCGGGCGCAGACGCCCGAATATCCGGACTGGAAGCTGGTCTCCGCCGAAGGCGCCATCCTCGACCAGCTCGGCCAGAAGGACCAGGCGCGCGACCTCTACCGCAAGGCGCTCGAACTCAAGCCGAACGAACCGTCGGTCCTGTCCAACCTCGGCATGTCCTATCTCCTCGGCGGCGACCTGCGCATGGCCGAAACCTATCTGCGCTCGGCCGCCCAGCAGCCCCACGCCGACAGCCGCGTCCGCCAGAACCTGGCGCTGGTGGTCGGCCTGCAGGGCCGCTTCGACGAGGCCGAGAAGATCGCCTCGCAGGAACTGCCGCCCGACCAGGCCGCCGCCAACGTCGCCTACCTGCGCAAGATGCTGTCGCAGCAGAACGCCTGGAACCAGCTCAAGAAGCAGGACAAGGGCGGCGACACCGAAACCAACACCAACTGAGCCGAGCGCCCGCCCGCTGGCTCGCCGCCGGCCCGTCACGGCAGGATCGCAGAACGAAAAACCCGACCGGACGGTCGGGTTTTTCGTTCGGATGCTCTCTTCGCCTTGCCGCGAGCAATGCAAGGCCTCGATCTTATTGCGAGCTGTCTTCCGACGTCCCGTGCGCGGCGCCGAACATGCCGCCTCGCTCGCTGATCTGGATGCCGGCCGGGCCGAGGATGACGGCGAACAGCACCGGCAGGAAGAACAGGATCATCGGCACCGTGAGCTTCGGCGGCAGGGCGGCGGCCTTCTTCTCCGCCTCGTTCATGCGCATGTCGCGGCTTTCGGAAGCAAGCACCCGCAGCGCATGGGCGACCGGCGTGCCGTAGCGTTCCGCCTGGATGAGGGCCTGGGTGACGGACTTGACCGTCTCCAGCCCGGTGCGCGAGGCGAGGTTGTCGTAAGCCTGGCGGCGCTCCTGCAGGTAAGACAGTTCGGCATTGGTCAGCACGAACTCCTCGGCCAGCGCCACCGACTGGGAGCCGATCTCGTCGGCCACCTTGCGCAGCGCGGCCTCAGTGGACATGCCCGATTCCACGCAGATCAGCATCAGGTCGAGGGCGTCAGGCCAGGCGCGCTGGATCGACTGCTTGCGCTTGGTCACAAGGTTGGAGACATAGAGCACCGGCGCGTAGAAACCCGCATAGGCGGCCAGGACGCAGATGAAGATCTTCACAAAGGTGGACTGCTCGGGCAGGCTGTTCAGCACGAAGACGTAAAGCACCGCCAGCGCCAGCCCGGCGAACGGCAGGACCAGACGGAAGAACAGGAACTTCGTCAACGGGTTCTGGCCGCGGAAGCCGGCCATCTTCAGCTTCTGCATGGTCCCTTCGTCGGCCAGCGCGCGCTTCAGATCCAGCCGTTCGACGATGGCGCGCATGCCCATGGACTGCTCCTCGCGCAGGCCCTTGCGACGCCGGTCGGCCTCGGCCGCCAGACGGGCGCGCTGCTTGGCGCGCAGTTCCTCGCGCTCCAGCGCGACCGACTTCATGCGTGACTTGAGCTGGTTGCCGCCGAAGGCGGGAGCCAGCGTGAAGATGGTGGCGAAGACGGCGATGCCGACCAGCAACGCGATCAGGATGGCGGGATCGGTAAGGGTCTTAACGACGTCCATCGCTGCACCTACACGTCGAAATTGATCATCTTGCGCATCACGAAGATGCCGACCGCCATCCAGATGCCGGAAAGGCCGAGGATGAGATGACCGGTATCGGTGATGAACAGCGGCATGATGTATTTGGGGCTGGTAATGAAGGTCATGACCGCGACGATGAAAGGCAGCGCGCCGATGATGGCGGCCGAAGCCTTGGCTTCCATGGACAGCGCCTGCACCCTGGCTTTCATCTTCTTGCGGTCGCGCAGTACGCGCGAGAGGTTGCCCAGCGCCTCCGAAAGATTGCCGCCGGCCTGAGACTGGATCTGGATGACGATGCCGAAGAAGCCCGCCTCGGGACACGGCATCGTCTCGGGCATGCGCGTGACCGCATCGGGGATCGACAGGCCGAGCTGCTGGGCATCGACGATGCGGCGGAACTCGGTCTTGACCGGCTCCTGCGCTTCGTTGGCGATCAGGCGAATGCCGTCGTTGAGCGGCAGGCCGGACTTGACGGCGCGCACGATGACGTCCAGCGCGTTGGGGAACTCGTCGAGGAACTTCTTGACGCGGCGCTTGCGGCGGAACGAGACGATCCAGCGCGGCGCACCGACGGCACCGACCAGCAGGGCCGCCGGCACGGCGAACAGCGGCGCCCCGATCACGAAGACGAGCAGGGCCAGAACCAGGCCGAAAATGACGGAATAAAGATAGAAACGTTCGATCGTCACCGTCATGCCGGCCTGGCGCAACTGCACCTTGAGGGGCGGCTTCTTGACGTTGACGTCCTTGCGCTTCTGCTTTTCCTCCAGGTCCTTCAGCGAATCCTGCACCGATTTGCGGCGCTTGGCCACCTCGGCGACGCGGTCGCGCGAGGCCTTGGCGGCGGCACGATCGGTCTCTGCCGCCTTGACGGTCTGGAGCCGACGGCCGACCTGCTTTTCCCGGCTGATGTCGTTGAACAGGAAGGCATAGGCGACCGCACCGGCGGCAAAGCCGGCCAGCACCACGAAGGCCGGGATCGTGGGATCAATTCCAAACATGATGCAAAGCCCCTGCCTTTCCCGCGGCGGCGTCAGTCGGCCCGTTTCTCCATCGCCTCGAGCGCAGTCGCCAGGCGCAATTCCTCACCATAGTAGCGCGCGCGTTCCCAGAAATGCGGCCGGCCGATGCCGGTGGAGACGTGTTCGCCCAGCAGGCGGCCGTTCTGGTCCTCGCCCTTGATGTTGTAGACGACGATATCCTGGGTGATGACGACATCGCCTTCCATGCCCACCACTTCGGTGATGTGGGTGATGCGGCGCGAGCCGTCGCGCAGGCGCGCGGCCTGGATGATGACGTCGACCGAGCCGACGATGATCTCGCGCACGGTCTTCTGCGGCAGCGAATAGCCGCCCATGGCGATCATCGATTCCATGCGGTTGAGGCATTCGCGCGGGCTGTTGGAGTGGATGGTGCCCATCGAGCCGTCGTGGCCGGTGTTCATCGCCTGGAGCAGGTCGAACACCTCGGGTCCGCGCACCTCGCCGACGATGATGCGCTCGGGCCGCATGCGCAGGCAGTTCTTGACCAGGTCGCGCATGGTCACCTCGCCCTCGCCCTCGAGGTTCTTGGGGCGGGTTTCCAGGCGCACCACGTGCGGCTGCTGCAGCTGCAGTTCGGCCGAGTCCTCGCAGGTGATGATGCGCTCGTCGCGGTCGATGTAGTTGGTGAGGCAGTTGAGCAGCGTCGTCTTGCCGGAGCCCGTGCCGCCCGAGATGATGACGTTGCAGCGCACCCGGCCGATGATCTTGAGCACCTCCGCACCTTCCGGCGAGATGGCGCCGAAGCGGACGAGCTGGTCGAGGGTGAGCTTGTCCTTCTTGAACTTGCGGATGGTGAGAGCGGTGCCGTCGATGGCCAGCGGCGGCGCGATGACGTTGACGCGCGAGCCGTCGGGCAGGCGCGCGTCGCAGATCGGCGAGGACTCATCGACGCGCCGGCCGACCTGGCTGACGATGCGCTGGCAGATGTTGAGGAGCTGCTGGTTGTCGCGGAAGCGGATGCCGGTCGTCTCGACCTTGCCGTTGACCTCGATGTAGACGTTCTTGGAGCCGTTCACCATGATGTCGGCGATGTCGTCGCGCGCCAGCAGCGGCTCCAGCGGGCCATAGCCCAGGACGTCGTTGCAGATGTCGTCGAGCAGTTCTTCCTGCTCGGCGATCGACATGGCGAAGTTCTTGATCGCGATGATGTCGTTGACGATGTCGCGGATTTCCTCGCGCGCGCTATCGGGATCGAGCTTGGCGAGCTGCGACAGGTCGATGGTGTCGATCAGCGCCGAAAAGACCTGGCTCTTGGTGTCGTAGTAGGCCTCGGAGCGTTCGCGCGAACCGCGCCGCGGCTCGGCAGCCAGCGGCGGAGCCTCGACGTTGCGGCGCGTGGACGGCGGCGGTGCCGGCGGAGCCAACGGGGCGCTGGGAGGGGCCGCGGCGGGACGTGCGGGCGCCTCCGCCACGGCGGAGCGCGGAACAGCCTCGGCCGGCGTCGTCGCCGGCGCGGTCGGGCGGAACTCGGGAACACCCCGGCTGCCGTCGTCGTTGCCTCTTTTGCCAAACATGATCGCTACCGATTCCGCCGAACTGCCATCACTTCTTGCCGCGCTTCAGCTTTTCGAGGATGCCGCCGAGCGCGGCCTTCTTCCTTGCCTTGAGTTCGCTGCGGCCGGTCAGCACATGGGCGATCTCGTTGACGGTGGCCACGATCGGGCTCTTGGCGTCCATTTCGCCCAGCATGCGGCCGTTGTTGGCGGCGTTGCCGAACAACAGCGGATCGAAGGGGATGACAGCCATCGGCGTGACGCCGAGCGGTTCGGCGAAATCCTGCGCGGTGATCTCCGGGCGCTTGGGTACACCGGCCTGGTTGATGACCAGCTTCGGCGGCGGATCGTTGGGCCTGAGTTTCTTCAGCATATCCACCAGGTTCTTGGTGTTGCGCAGGTTGGCAAGCTCGGGCGTCGCCGTGATGACCACGTCGTCAGCCCTGGCGAGCGTGTTCTTCGACCAGCCGCTCCAGACATGCGGCACATCGAGCACCAGCAGCGGCGCGCTGCGTTGGGCGGTGTCGATGATTTGGGCGAAGGCGTCGGCGTCGAAATCGCAGACGCGGTCGAGCGTCGAGGGCGCAGCGAGCAGCGACAGGTGCTCGGCGCACTGCGCCAGAAGGCGATCCAGGTAGACCTCGTCGATGCGCTCGGGCGAGAACACCGCCTCGGCGATGCCCTGAGCCGGATCCTGGTCGAAATTGATGTTGGCGGTGCCGAAAGCCAGGTCGAGGTCGGCCACCATCACCTCGGACTTGAACAGCGACGACATCGCCCAGGCGACATTGTGAGCGATGGTGGAAGACCCCACGCCGCCCTTGGCGCCGACGAAGGCGATGGCGCGGCCGATCGGCTCGGCCTCGGGATCAACGAAGATCGATGAGATGACGCTGACGATGTCGGCCATCGAGATCGGCGCGATGACGTATTCGGAAATGCCGGAGCGGATCAGCTCGCGATAGAGGCCGACGTCGTTGTAGTGGCCAACCACCACCACCTTGGAGGTGGGATCGCAATGTTCGGAAAGCTGGCCGAGCTGCGCCATCAGTTCCTTCGGCTCGGCGCGCGATTCCAGCAGGATCAGGTTGGGCGTCGGCGCCGACTGGTAGAATTCGATGGCCGTGGGGATACCGCCCATGTGCACCTTGAGGTGCGCCTTGGCCATGCGGCGGTCGCTGCCGGCGCGCTCGATCGGCCCGGCCACCCCTTCCGTCTCGCAGAAAGCCTGGATGGAGATGCGCGGGATCGGCCGCAGGGTCTGCATGGCGGCGACGTCGCGGGCGTCGTCGCTGCCTTCGATATCGGTGTCGTAGGCGAGATTGCTCATGGTTGCCGGCCCTCAGACTTCGCCGTCATGACTAGTAGTCGACTTCTTGGTTGACCGGCGGGATCGCCAGCGGGACCTTCCGGTAGTCATCGATGATCTGGCCGCGCCTCTCGGCGTCGATCGGGGTCTGCTTGCGCGGCCCGATCAGGTCCGCCGGATTGGCGATCTGCGCGGCGAGGTTGTTCTGGTAGGAACAGCCGAAATTGGCGTAGTGCTTGTTCTCGGCGTTGTTCAAGAGATCGTCCGGCCAGCGGCCGCACCGGTCGGTATGCGCCTTGACGGCGGTATAGGAGACCCGGATCGGCGCCGAGACGTCGGAACCGCCTGCCTGGTAGGGCAGTGTCGAGATGCGCTTGCGGCTGATGCCGCTGGCCGCCGCCAGCCGGGCGAAATCGCGGGCGGCCGCACGGGCGGCGACCTCGTTGGCAGAACCGGACGGCACCGCAATGGTGAGCAGGGGCGCGGCGCTCCTGTCGTAGCCGTCGAGGAAGCCGAGCAGCGTCTGGCGCTGCGACCTCGTCATGCCGCGGTCACCCGCGCCGACCGGCAGGTCGATCTTGAGATCCTGCTGGGAAATGACGATCGGATGATTGGTGCGGTAGTCGTCCGGCACCGAACCGACGGTGATGGAATCGCGGTTGGCGCAGCCGGCCAGCAATGCCGCCGCGGCAATTGCCACGAGCGGAAGGGAAATGCCTGCGCAGAACCGGCGAACGGAATGCGGTGCCGTCACCATGACCCCTGCCCCGAAGTTTGAACCAGACATGTCCGTTCCCCGCTTACTTGTAGATGAAGCCGACGACGCCGTGATACCGGCCGGCCGGCCTGTCCGTCTGCATGGTGCCGTAGACGCGGTTGACGCGGCCAAGGAACATGCCGGCGCCATCGCTGGCGGCGTTGAAATTGTCGTCGGGCTTGGCAAGGTCGTTGCGCGCCACCGGTCGCGACAGATAGGGCGTGATGATGATGACGAGCTCGCTCTCGTTGCGGACGAAGTCACGCGAACGGAACAGCGCGCCGAGCACCGGGATCTTGGCGAGGCCGGGCAATCCGTTGATCGACTGCCGGACGTCGTCGCGCACGAGGCCGGCGATCATCATGGAGCCGCCGGACGGCAGCTCGATCGTTGTGTCGGCAAGCCGCTTGCGGATGGAAAGCAGGTTCAGAGCCCGGTTGTCGCCGGCCGCGATCGACAACGCCCCTTCCGTCGTCGGCTCCGAAACGCTGGTGCGAACCTTCAGGCTGATGCGCCCCGGCGACAGCACGACGGGCTGGAACTCCAGGCCGATGCCGTATTCGATCTGCTCGATGTTGGTCTGGGCCTGCCTTGTGGGGGCATCGTACTTGGAGCCGGTGATGACGTTGAACTCGCCGCCCACCTTGAAGGTTGCCTTCTCGCCGGAAACGGCGGTCAGCGTCGGCTCCGCCAGCGTCTTCATGACGCCGGACTGCTCCATGGCGTTGATGTAGGCCTTCAGGTTGGACGTGGCGAGGTTGAGCCCGGAATCGGACAGACGCTGGCCGAGACCCGTCAGGTTGTCGGAGACGGCGCCCCAGGTGATGCCGTTGCTCGAACCGTTGCCGATCATGTTGACGCCGAGCTGCTTCATCACCGAACGGCTGACCTCGGCGACCGTGACCTTCAGCGTCACCTGGTCGTCGCCGATGATCTGCAAAAGATTGATGATGGCGCTTTTCTGGCGCTCGGAGTCCGGGTTGTTGATATCGACGCCGCCGGCGGCGTTGCCGCCCGCCGCGGTCTGCGAATACTGGCCCGTCGTCGCCTCGCCGCCGGTGACGAAGGCGGTGGCGAGATCGGCGGCGCGCTTGGAATCCAGCGGCGTGTCGACGGTGCCGGTCAGCACCACGTTGTCGTTGAGCAGTTCGACCTTGATGTCGGAGCCGGGAATGAAGCGCTTGAGATATTCCTCCAGACCGGCGACGTCGCGTTCGACGTCGAGGTCGAGGCTGACGATCTGCTCGCCGTTGGCGCCGAAGACGAAGATGTTCGTCTCGCCAACCGACTTGCCGAACAGGTAGATCCGCCGCGAGGTGCGGGTGACCGCGTCGGCGACTGCCGGGTTGGCCACCAGTATGTCATAGGCATCGCTGGGCAGGTCGATGACCACCGACTTGTTCAGGCCAAGCTTGACGCGCTGGTTTGCCGAACTGGTTCCGACGCGCGCTTTGCCGGCCTGTGCCTCGACCGGCGTAAAGCTGTCGGCGGCGAACAGACCGAGCCCGAGCATGGCGGCCAGGGCGATGCGCACTCCCGTAAGTGTCCTCATTTCCTAGCTCCCACTTCGGAAACCTCGCCCGACTTGATCAGACGCACCGTTCCCCGCCGGCCGTTGCCGGAAACGAGATAATCAGCCTCGCCAAGCCCCTTTTCGTTGATGTCGGTGATGGGCCTGAGCGCCAGCGTCAGGCGGTCCGCCATCTGCTGCGCGACGGTGATGATCTCGGCCTGCTGCGGCGTCAGCTCCAGCGTCGCCGTCTGGCCGACGCGGGTCTTCTTGCCTTCCTCGTCTTCCTGGATCGTCTGGTCGATGGCCAGTACGCGGATGTTCTTGAGGATGGTTTCGGTGATGAAGCCAGTGGTTCCCGTCACGTCCTTGTCGGCCCGGCGGGTCATGATGACGTCGACGAAGTCGTTCGGCAGGATGAAACCGCCGGCCGAGGTGTCGGCGGCGATCGAGGTGGCGACGGCGCGGGTGCCCGACGGCAGGATCGAGGACATGAAACTCTGCCCCTCGCCGATCAGCTTGGACCGGCGCAGCGGCTCGCCGGTATACATGGCCATGCGGGCGACCGAGTCCTTCAGCTTTTCCACCGCGTCGGGCTCGCTGGCACGGGTGATGAAGTTGGCGTTGATGCCGTCGGCCGGCCACTTCTCCCACGAGATGTTGTTGTCCAGCGTCGCGCCCATCGGCACGTCGCCGGACAGCACCAGCACGTCCTGGAGCGCGATCGCCGGTTGCTGCGGCGCGTTGACGACGACTTCGGCAGGCGGCTTGACCGCCATGTTCTTGGCGACGTAGCCGGCCCCCCCGGCCGCGGCCACCGCGACGCTTAAGATAATCAATCGGGATGCCGGCATATGCCCAACCCTCGCCCTAGCAAACCTCTAGCCAGGCCGGACTTTGCAGCGGCAATCGTCAAATTAGGGTTAATGCAATGCTTACGATCGTGATTAATTTAACGTTTATGCAAATGCGCGGCATCGCCCGCCGCACCCGTCTGCAGGCATGAAAAAGGCGGCCCGGGCCGCCTTTGCGAGGAAACAGGCCAGTGGCCGCTTACGAGGCGGTGTGCTCCAGCGCCCACTGCATCAGTGGCGACGCCGGAAAGGCCAGAAGCCCGCCCAGGCCCAGCGCGATGCCGTAGGGAATGCCGCTCTTGTCGTCGGCGAAGTGGCGCAGGAACAGGTTATTGCGCGTCAGCGTCGCCAGCGTCGAACTGCGATAGACCAGCAGGGCCATGGTCAGCAGCCCGCCGATGACGGAAGCGATAAGAAGATAATGAACGAGGCAGACGCCGAAGCCCATCCAGACGGAGGTTGCCGCCATCAGCTTGGCGTCGCCGCCGCCCATGGCGCCAATGGCGAACAGGCCGAACGTGCATGCCAGCACCAGAGCGCCAGCGCCCAGATGCAAGCCGTACTGCGTCCACTCCATGCCCGTGAGCGGCGCCACGACCATGAAGACACCGACGAGAATAAGCGAGACCCGGTTGGCGATCGTCATCGACAGCATGTCGGAGATCGCCGCAAACAGCATGCAGAAAGGAAAGACGACGAAGATCAAGGCTTCAAGCATCGGGTCCACCACGGTCCTGGGGCGGCGAATGCGCCGCTTGCAGGCACCCTAGGCGATTTCCGTTAAGGATCGATGAGCCCGGAATGCCGGATTTGCGCGATTCCCGCTTGTCCGCGATGCCGGAGGCGCGGCCACTTAACCGTTGGTTCACCAATCCCGTTCATGATCCGTTGAACACATTCGCGAAATCCGCGCTGTCCGGAGATTGAAATGGCCCTGTCGAGATCGTTCCTGATCGCCGCCGCGCTGCTTTCGGCAACGGCCTTCGCCTCGCCGGCGCTGGCGGACGCGGGCATCGAGGTGACGATGAACCAGGCCCGGATCGTCAAGCTGGCGCGCGCGGCCGACACCATCGTCGTTGGCAACCCGCTGATCGCCGACGCCGCCGTGCAGGACGCCTCCACCATCGTGCTCACCGGCAAGGGCTTCGGCGTCACCAATCTGGTGGTTCTCGACAAGGACGGCAGCCCGATCATCGACGAACAGGTGACCGTGACGCGCCAGAACGCCTCGACCGTGCGCATCTACCGGCGCTCGCAGGTGCAGACGATGTCGTGCACGCCCTATTGCGAGAGCTCCTTCAAGAGCGAAGCCGAGCGCACCTCGGAAATGGAGATGAACACCGGCAACTGACCGGTGCTTACGCCCGACCGGCCGCGGTTCGGTTAGCGGCGCGTTAAGGCGAACCGTGCGAATTTAAGTTTCCGTCAAACCGGACCTCAACGGGTTTCGTCTACGGTGCCCTGCGATAGAGTTTACGGGCCGCACGACATGGACGACACATCTGGCCGAACGAACAGCCGCAAGACGCAAGGCAAGGGCCTGCTCGCCCGCTTCGCGCGGGATCGCCGCGGCGTGACAGCCATCGAATTCGGCCTGCTGGGCGGGGCGTTTTTCGCATTGGTCTTCGCCATCCTGGAAAGCTGCATTTCCTTCGCGTCCCAGGAAGTCATGGCCAACGCCACCGACAACGTGGCCCGCCAGTTGCGCACCGGCCAGGTCAAGAGGGCAGACGCCACCGAAGACTGGGTGAAGCAGCAGATCTGCGACCAGCTCAGCCTGCTGGCCGCAAACAACTGCCTCGGCCGCATCGAAGTGGATTTGCGCAATTTCAACACGTTCGCGCAAGCCGCAGCCATGAGCTTCAGGATCGGCAAGCAAGACGAGACCCAGACGGACCCGACCAAGCAGGGCCCGGACGTCATCAAGCTTACCAACGGCGCGGTCAGCGACGATCCGTTCCAGTTCAACCCCGGCGCCTCGATGACCAAGAACATGCTTCGGGTTTTCTACAAATGGCCGGTGCTGACGGACTACATGGCGCTCTGGATGTCCAACCTCAACGGCAGCGACACGCTGCATTTCGCTTCGGCGGTCTGGCAGAACGAACCCTTCAACGACTAGGCTGGCTGGCGCAGGGGCCGGAAGCGACGATCATGGCGAGCGCGGGGGCGCATGGGGCAATGAGGAATCTGGCAGCAAGAATCAGGCGCCTTGGCACCGACAGGAGCGGCGTGGCGGCGGTCGAATTCGCCTTCATCGCGCCCATCCTGCTGATGCTCTATTTCATCACCATGGAAGCGGCGCAGGGGATCGAGACCAGCAAGAAGGTCGCCCGCCTCAGCTTCACGGTGGCGGACCTCGTCGCCCAGCAGTCGACAGTCGACAGGGCAACGCTTGGGAACATCCTGGCTATCGCCGACTCGACGATGCAACCCTATAACCGCTCCACGCCGACGACCACCATCACCGCCATCAACATAGCATCCAGCGGCGCGACGGTCGCGTGGACGTATCAGTCCGGCGGGGCGTCCAGCGGGGCGTCCAGCAACACCGTATCCGTGCCCGCCGCGCTCAACGTCCCGGGTTCCTTCCTGCTGCGGGTGACCAGCGGGCTCGACTACGTGCCCATCATCGCCTGGTCGGGAGACAACGTGAAAGCGACCGGCCTGATATCGGATTTCAGCAGCATCGGCATGGGCGACACCTATTATGTCAGGCCGCGCGTGACGATGACCGTCCCCTGCTCCGACTGCGGCGGCAGCTAAGGCATGTCTCCCGAAAGTGGGAACCGGTTTCGGGACAAAGACATGCGTAAAATCAAGAATCCAAAGCGTCCGGAGCGAATCTGAAAGATCGCGACACGCTTTAAGGCCCAGGCTTGCCGGCCACGGCGCGCACCAGCGCCACCGCCGGCTCGTAGTCCTTCGCACTGACGGCGACGAAACCGCCGGGATGGCCGCGCTCGATGAGGCGATAGACTTTCGGGTCCCGGTCCTTCAGACCAGTCAGGAAATCGACGAGGCGACGCTTGGCGTCGGCGTCCAGGTCGCTGCGCACGGCATGCGGCCCATAGCGTAGCAGGTTCGATGTCCACACGACCTGTAGCGCCGAGGCAGGGATACCCGTAGCCTTCAGGCGGGCCACTGTGCCGCCACCCGGCGACCGGTCCGCGCCGCGCGTCGCCGCCGCCCGTTCCCAGCCGAACATGGCATCGACGGTGCCGGCTGCCAGCATCGCCTCGGCGGCCGAAGCCGAGGCGGCGCGCCGGAGCAGCGGCTGGCCTTCCAGGTCCGCCACGCCGGCGGCGGCCAGGTCTGCCAGCGGCATCAAGGTGCCGGCGACGCTGTCGGGCGGACCGAGGGCGATGCGACGCGAGGCCATGTCGGCCGGCTTCGATATCCTGGCGTCGCGCGTGACAAGGACCGAGCGGATGCCGGCTGCCCCGTCGGCATCGGTCGGCGCCACCAGAGGCTCGACGCAGCCGCAGCGCAGCGAAACCAGCGCATAGGCCGTGGCCGAATAGACCGCATAGTCGACGCGCCGGTCGATCTGCGCTTCGATCAGAGTGGCGTAGTCGCGCGCCACCAGAACCTCGACCTTCATGCCGAGCGCCCTGGAATAGGCGTCCGTCAGCAGGGCGAGGCCGGGAACCGCGTTGCCGGCACCGGGTTCGGCCACGATGCCGATGCGGAAGGTGCCGATATCCTGGCGCCAATCCGCCAGGGCCGGGCGGCAAGCGAGCGCGACCAGCGCGGCAAGTCCAACCGCCGCGACACGCGCATGCGCCCTGCGTCCCTTCCTCACGATCTGCCCCACCGGTCCCATGTCCTGAAGGTAATTATCGCGGCAAGCGGTTGCCGTTTGGTTTCCGAATTGCCAAGGCGTGCGGTGGCTCCTATGTCTGGGTTGCAACCAGCATGGGCAGCCGATGGCGCGCGCTTTCGTTTTCGTTCTCGATTCCTTCGGCATCGGCGGAGCCGCAGACGCCGGCAAGTATGGCGATGCCGGGGCCGATACGCTCGGCCACATCGCCAAAGCGTGCGCGGCGGGCAAGGGTGACCGGGACGGCCTGCGCCACGGTCCGCTGCTTTTGCCCAACATGCTCGCTCTCGGGCTCGGCGAAGCGGCGCGCATCGCAACCGGCCTCGACTTCGGTCGAGGGAGCACGCTTGCCCCCTCCTCCTTCCACGGCGCCGCACAGGAAATCTCCGTCGGCAAGGACACGCCGTCCGGCCACTGGGAGATCGCCGGCCTGCCGGCGCGCTTCGACTGGGGCTATTTTCCCGACACGGTTCCGGCCTTTCCGGCCGCGCTGACCGAGGCGATGATCCGCGAGGGCCATGTGCCCGGCATCCTCGCCAACCGGCATGCGCCCGGCACCACCGTCATCGAGGATTTCGGCGAGGAGCACATCCGGACCGGCAAGCCGATCTGCTACACGTCGGTCGATTCGGTGTTGCAGATCGCCGCGCATGAGGAGCATTTCGGCCTCCAGCGGCTCTACGACTTCTGCAAGGTAGTACGGCGCCTGTGCGACCCGCTGCATGTCGGCCGCGTCATCGCCCGCCCCTTCCTCGGCGAGAGCCGCGACACCTTCAAGCGCACGCCGAACCGCAAGGATTTTTCCGTGCCGCCGCCTGAGCCGACGCTGCTCGACCGTGTGATCGACCATGGCGGCAAGGTCATCGCGGTCGGCAAGATCGGCGACATCTTCGCCCATCGCGGCATTTCGGAAGTGCGCAAGGGCGCCGGCAACATGGCCATGTTCGATGCCGCGCTTGGCGCCTTGGACGACGCGAAGGACGGCGACTTCGTCTTCGCCAACTTCGTCGATTTCGACACAGAGTTCGGCCATCGCCGCGACGTGCCGGGTTATGCGGCAGCCCTCGAAGCCTTCGACCGGCGCGTGCCGGAGGCGCTGGCGAAGCTCACGACAGGCGATCTTTTCCTGCTGACCGCCGACCACGGCAACGACCCGACCTGGCACGGCACCGACCATACGCGCGAGCGTATCCCCATCGCCGGGCTGGTGCCGGGACTGGAGGGCGGCGCCGTCGGGTTGAGGCCGACCTTCTCCGACATCGGGGCTACCGTGGCCGAGCATCTCGGCATCGCCCCCGGCGGCAACGGCACCTCCTTCCTCAAGGCGTTAAGCGGCCATGCCTGAACTGCCCGAAGTCGAAACCGTCCGGCGCGGGTTGCAGCCGGTGATGGAAGGCGCGCGCATCGAAAGGGTCGAGGCACGCCGGCCGGACCTGCGCTTTCCGCTCCCTTCGCCCTTCGCCCCGCGTCTTGAAGGCAGGCGGGTGACGGCGCTCGGGCGCCGCGCCAAATACCTGACGATGCATGTCGACGGCGGGCCGGTGCTGATCTGCCACCTCGGCATGTCCGGCTCCTTCCGCATCGAAAGAGACGGAGCGGGCGAGGTCCCCGGCGATTTCCACCACGAGCGCTCGAAGAACGCGGCGCACGACCACGTCGTCTTCCATCTCACAACGCAGGAAGGGCAGCCGGCGCGCGTCGTCTACAACGATCCGCGCCGCTTCGGCTTCATGCTGTTTGCCGAAGGAGCGCCGGACGAGCACGCCATGCTTGCCGGGCTCGGCGTCGAGCCTACTGGCAACGCGCTCGACGGGCCGCTGCTGGCGGGCCTGCTCCAGGGCAAGAAGGCCCCCTTGAAGGCAGCACTCCTCGACCAGAGCCTGATCGCGGGGCTGGGCAACATCTACGTATCGGAAGCGCTCTGGCGCGCCGGCCTGTCGCCGCTCCGGCTCGCCGGTACGCTCGGCAAGGCAGGCCCGAAAGCCCGCGCCATGACCGACCGGCTGGCCGGGTCGATCCGCGCCGTCATCGCCGACGCCATCGCCGCCGGCGGCTCGTCCTTGCGCGACCACCGGCAGGCGGACGGCTCGCTCGGCTATTTCCAGCATAGCTTCGCCGTCTACGACCGCGAGGGCATACCCTGCCCGACGCCGGGCTGCAGCGGCACGGTGCGGCGCATCGTGCAAAGCGGCCGCTCGACCTTTTATTGTCCCACCTGTCAGAAGTAGCATCGCGGCCCAGCACCAGCCGAACGGGAGAAGACCATGGCCTATGAAACGATCATCGCCGAAACGCGCGGCAAGGTGGGGCTGATCACGCTCAACCGTCCCAAGGCGCTCAACGCGCTGAACTCGCAGGTTCTGGCCGACATCGTGGCGGCGGCGCAGGCCTTCGACGCCGACGACGGCATCGGCGCCATGGTCGTCACCGGCTCGGAAAAAGCCTTCGCCGCCGGCGCCGACATCAAGGAGATGCAGGCGAAGTCCTATGTCGAGGCCTATCTGGAGGACTTCTTCGTCGGCTGGGAGGAGTTCACCCGTACGCGCAAGCCCGTCATCGCGGCGGTGGCCGGTTACGCGCTGGGCGGCGGCTGCGAACTCGCCATGATGTGCGACTTCATCATCGCCGCCGACAGCGCCAAGTTCGGCCAGCCGGAAATCACGCTCGGCGTCATGCCCGGCATGGGCGGCTCGCAGCGACTCACCCGATTCGTCGGCAAGTCGAAGGCGATGGACATGGTGCTGACCGGCCGCATGATGGACGCCACTGAGGCCGAGCGGTCCGGGCTGGTGTCGCGGGTGGTGCCGGCGACCGACCTCGTCGAGGAAGCCGTGAAGGCCGCCCAGAAGATCGCCGACTTCTCGCTGCCCGCCGTCATCATGGCCAAGGAGGCCGTCAACCGCTCCTATGAGTCGACACTGGCCGAAGGGCTGCGATTCGAGCGGCGCGTCTTCCATTCCATGTTCGCGCTGGACGACCAGAAGGAAGGCATGGCCGCCTTCGCCGAGAAGCGCAAGCCGGCGTTCAGGAACCGGTGAGCGCCATACGGCAAATTGCTGTACCTTCTCCGTTGACGCGCCCGGAAAGCTGAACTATAAGCCGCACCAACCGAGGCGGCCGCGTGGCTGCCCGTTTGTTTTTTGCGCCTTGCGGCTTGCCGTGGCGCCGACCCGTTGAGATCAGAAGAGAGGCACCATGGCCAACACCTCCTCGGCCAAGAAGGCAACGCGCAAGATCGCCCGCCGCACGGCGATCAACAAGAACCGCCGTTCGCGCGTCCGCAACTACGTGCGCAAGGTCGAGGAAGCCCTGGCCGCCGGCGACAAGGCCGCCGCCGAAGCCGCCCTGCAGATCGCCCAGCCCGAGTTGATGCGCGCCGCCGGCAAGGGCGTGCTGCATATCAACACCGCCTCGCGCAAGGTTTCCAGGCTGACGCGTCGGGTCAAGACCCTGACCGCCTGATCGACCTCGAAGGCAGGCCCGTTCCAATCGACCCGGCGCATCGCGCCGGGTTTTTTCGTTTGTCGGCAAGGGCTTGGAAAACGCCCGTGCCGATTGCCGCTACGGCAGGCCGGCAGGCTTGGTTTTCGTTTGCCGGCGGGAGGGCCTGCCCGGTCCATTAGAGAGCGCGCAAAAGCCTCCGGCGGCCATTACCCCGGACAGACATTTCCGTTTTATTCCAGTAACTTACGGAAGGTCATCCACAAGCCGTCCACACTATGCCCAGGGCGGCGGCGAACAAGCCTGTGTCAAGGGAAATAATAAAAAATATTTCGCGCCAGCTACCCTTTTTCACGCTGCTTGGAAAAGGGTTTGAATCACAACGGCTTTGCGGTTTCGACCCGGTGCGACACCGCGCCGGAAGGCGCCCACGCTAACCAGATTCGTTAAAAATCCGTTAGAGGCGGCCTTGCCCTTTCCACAGCGATTTCGTTAGTGTCTGCCCATCGAAAGGGACGGGCCCCAGGCCCTCGACCTAGCTGAAATCGGCAGCGTCCACAACGCGGATCGTCTCCGCGAACGGGCGAGGTTTGCCCTCTCGATGCGTAGGGGACTGAGTCATTGTGCATGGCAGTCGCAGGCCCACCGGCTTTAGCCGGGCGGCATTGCTTTGCCTGATCGGTCCCCCGGCCCCATGTCGGCAACGGCAGCGGGCAAACGGCGGCTACGGTCAGCGGCGACCGGTGCGGCCGGCAAGGAGCATCGTCGGGATCCAGGTGCAGGAGGCGCACCCCCGGCGCAACGAAGGTACGAAGACAGGAACCATAAGAATGCAGAGCGGCACCGAAAGGGAGATGAGCGGCGACATCCCGTTTGCGGGTAATCCCGGCGGGAGCGACACCGTGGCGAGCAGCGCGGCAGACCAGCGCTTCGAGAGCATCAAGACCCAGTTGAAGGCCCGGCTCGGCAGCGAGGTCTATTCGAGCTGGTTCGGCCGCATGAAGCTGGCCGAAGCCTCCAAGGGCATCGTGCGCCTTTCCGTGCCGACGGCATTCCTGCGCTCATGGATCAACGGCCACTATCTCGACCTCATCACCGAATTGTGGAAGCAGCAGGCCGACGACGTCCTCAAGGTCGAAATCATCGTGCGCAGCGCCGTGCGGCCGGTGCGCCACACGGAGGCCGAGGCGACGCCGGCACGCAAGGCCGCACGCCAGACCCAGACGGCGCTTTCCTCCGGCACGCTGGCGCCGGGCAAGCCCGAGCGCATTCCCGCGCCGCGTAGCGCCGCAAGCGCAGGCGGCGGCATGGACGGCGAGCAGCGCCAGAGCGTGCTCGGCTCGCCGCTCGACCCGCGCTACACCTTCGCTTCCTTCGTCGAGGGGCCGTCCAACCGGGTGGCCTTCGCGGCGGCGCGGGCGGTGGCCGAGTCGGCCTCCAGCGCGGTGCGCTTCAACCCGCTGTTCCTGCACGCCACGGTCGGCCTCGGCAAGACGCACCTGCTGCAGGCGATCGCGGCGGAAGCGCTCAAGCACAATCCGAAATCGCGCGTCGTCTACCTGACGGCCGAATATTTCATGTGGCGCTTCGCCACCGCCATCCGCGACAACGACGCGCTGACGCTGAAGGAACGGCTGCGCGACATCGACCTGCTCATCATCGACGACATGCAGTTCCTGCAAGGCAAGTCGATCCAGCACGAGTTCTGCCATCTCATCAACATGCTGCTCGACAGCGCCAGGCAGGTGGTGGTGGCGGCCGACCGGCCACCGGCGGAACTGGAATCGCTGGAGCCGCGCGTGCGTTCGCGCCTCAACGGCGGCGTGGCGCTTGAAATGGCGGCGCCCGACTATGCGATGCGGCTTTCGATGCTGAAGCAGCGGCTCGCGGCGGCTCAGGCCGAGGACCCTTCGCTCGCCATTGCCGACGACATCATCGCCCATGTGGCGCGTACCGTCACCGGCTCGGGCCGCGAACTGGAGGGCGCCTTCAACCAGTTGCTGTTCCGCCAGTCGTTCGAGCCGATCACCATCGAGCGCATCGACGACATCCTCGGTCACATCTACCGCTCGGGCGAGCCGAAGCGGGTGCGCATCGAGGACATCCAGCGCATCGTGGCGCGCCACTACAACGTCTCGAAGACGGAACTCCTGTCCAACCGGCGCACGCGCACCATCGTCAAGCCGCGGCAGGTGGCGATGTACCTCTCCAAGGTGATGACGCCGCGCTCGCTGCCCGAGATCGGCCGGCGCTTCGGCGGCCGCGACCACACCACCGTGCTGCATGCCGTGCGCAAGATCGAGGACCTGTCCGGTTCCGACAACACGCTGGCGCAGGAACTGGAACTGCTGCGGCGTCTGATCAACGACCAGGCCTGAAAACGTTCGTGAAACCACGGCATGGCCGGCTGCCTTCGCGGCCCGGCCATGCGGTTTTCCGGACGATTTCCGGATGACGGGCGACGCCGGATCGTTCCACCGTTTCATCGAAACGGCGTAACGATCGGCCTCTCCGCTTTAGCCGCATTTGCGCGACGCCAGACGATTCCGTCCGGCTGCAAAATGCTCTGGCCCGACCGGAGGAAGGTTATCCCCGACAAAGCCTGCGGCGCCTCATCGCACGAGCCTGCCGGGCTTGCTTTTCAAGGGGTTTTCCTGTCAGTTTGACCAGATTCCAAACGAGTTTGGAGCAAGTTGCGGGTCGGCATACCGGAGACCCGCTTTGCCAGTCGGAGCGAGTCTTTTCGTCATGCGCGTGATCCTGGAACGGTCGAACCTGCTCAAGTCCCTCAACCACGTCCACCGCGTGGTCGAGCGGCGCAACACGATCCCCATCCTGTCCAACGTGCTTCTGTCGGCCGAGGGCGGCTCGCTGGAAATGAAGGCGACCGACCTCGACCTCGAGATCAACGAGGCGACGCCGGCCAAGGTGGAACAGGCCGGCGCCACCACCGTGCCGGCGCACCTGCTCTACGACATCGTGCGCAAGCTCTCCGAAGGCGCCGAGGTGATGCTGAAGACCGACGAGGACGGCAACGCCATGTCGGTCATCTCGGGCCGCTCGTCCTTCCGCCTGCAATGCCTGCCGCAATCCGACTTCCCCGAGCTTTCGGCCGGCTCCTTCCCGCACATCTTCCGGCTCGACGCGACGGCGCTGAAGGCGCTGATCGACAAGACGCAGTTCGCCATCTCCACGGAGGAGACGCGCTACTATCTCAACGGCATCTACCTGCACGCGATGGAAGTCGGCGGCAAGCTCAAGCTGCGCTCGGTGGCGACCGACGGCCACCGGCTGGCGCGCGCCGAACTCGACGCGCCGGCGGGCTCGGAGGGCATGCCCGGCATCATCATCCCGCGCAAGACGGTCAGCGAATTGCAGAAGCTGGTCGACGATCCGGACGTCGCCGTCACGGTCGAGCTGTCCGACACCAAGATCCGCTTCACCATCGGCTCGGTGGTGCTCACCTCAAAGCTGATCGACGGCACTTTCCCCGACTACCAGCGCGTCATTCCGACCGGCAACGACAAGAAGCTCGTCATCGACCGGCAGACATTCGCCGCCGCCGTCGACCGCGTCTCCACCATCTCGTCCGAGCGCGGCCGGGCGGTGAAGCTCGCCATCGCCGACGGACAGTTGACGCTGACGGTCAACAATCCCGATTCGGGCAGCGCGACCGAGGAACTGGCGGCCGACTATGCATCCGATCCGCTGGAGATCGGCTTCAATGCCCGTTACCTTCTCGACGTCGCAGCCCAGCTCACCGGCAGCGAGGCGCGCTTCATGCTGGCCGACGCCGGCTCGCCGACGCTCATCCACGACACCAGCGACGAGAACACGCTTTACGTGCTGATGCCGATGCGGGTGTAAAGCTGCAATCCCTGTGCACGCCCCGCACATTACGCGCCTGACGCTCACCAACTTCCGCAACTATGCGGCGCTGGCGGTCGATCTTCGTCCGGGCGCGGTGGTGCTGACGGGCGACAACGGCGCGGGCAAGACCAATCTGCTGGAAGCCGTGTCGCTGCTGGCGCCGGGGCGTGGCCTGCGCCGCGCCGCCTATGGCGAGGTGGCGCGCGAGGGCGGCGCGGGCGGCTTCGCCCTGCACGCCCGGCTCGACGGCCCCGGCGGCGAGGCCGAGATCGGCACCGGTACGTCCGGCAACGACAGTCCCGGCGAAGGCGGGCGCAAGGTGCGCATCAACGGGGCGGCGGCGCGCTCGGCGGAAGCCATGCTGGAATGGCTGCGCGTGGTGTGGCTGACGCCGTCGATGGATTCGCTGTTCACCGGCCCGGCCGGCGACCGGCGGCGTTTCCTCGACCGGCTGGTGCTGGCGATCGACGCCGCCCACGGCCAGCGCGCGCTGGATTACGAAAAGGCGATGCGCGGCCGCAACCGGCTTTTGGCGGAAGGCTCGCGCGACGGTGCCTGGTTCGAGGCAATAGAAACGCAGATGGCCGAGACGGGCACGGCGATCGCCGCCGCCCGCGCCGAGACGGTGCGGCTTCTGGCCGCCATGATCGAGCGCCTGCCCGGCGACGGCCCCTTCCCGCAGGCCGATATCGGACTGGCCGGAGAGCTGGAGGCGGCGGTGGCGACGATGCCGGCGATCGAGGCCGAGGAACGGTTCCGACGGGCATTGGCCGAGGGCCGCGAGCGCGACCGCGCCGCCGGACGCACGCTGGAAGGGCCGCACCGCGCCGACCTCACCGTGCGCCACCGGCCCAAGGACATGGCGGCGGAATATTGTTCCACTGGCGAGCAGAAGGCGCTGCTGATCGGCATCGTGCTGTCTCATGCAAGGCTGACCGGTGAGATGGCCGGCATGGCGCCGATCCTGCTGCTCGACGAGATCGCCGCCCATCTCGACGCCGGGCGGCGCGCGGCGCTGTTTTCGATCCTTGAGGAACTCGGCGGCCAGACCTTCATGACCGGCACCGACGCCGCGCTGTTCTCCAGCCTGAAAGGCCGGGCGCAGTTCCTCACCGTGGACCATGGCACGGTGACGGCGACGGAAGGTTTCTGAGCGACACCGCTTCGAGTTTTCCCCTCCGTACGGCGCGCGCCGTCGCGTATGGAATCTTACGCGATTATTTCCGCCGGGACGGGGCGGAAACCTGCGTGGCACAAGCCCTCGCCGCGCATCGCTCCTGACAGAGCCTCTTTCGCGCTCTATGGTTCGACCATGACGACCGCCCTGCCCCTGTCCGACGAGGAACTCGAGCGCTATGCGCGCCATATCGTGCTGCCGGAGGTGGGCGGTCCCGGGCAGCAGAAGCTGAAGCGGGCGCGGGTGCTGGTCATCGGCGCCGGCGGGCTCGGCGCGCCGGTGCTGGAATATCTGGCGGCGGCCGGCGTCGGCACGCTCGGCATCGTCGACGACGACACCGTCTCTCTGTCCAACCTGCAGCGGCAGGTCATCCACGGCACCGAGTCGATCGGCCGCCCGAAAGGCGAAAGCGCGCGCGAGACGATTCTGCGCATCAACCCGCATGTCAGCGTCGAACTTCAGATGCTGCGGCTGACGGCGGAGAACGCCCCTGCCCTCGTCGCCGGCTACGACCTCACCGTCGACGGCTCCGACAATTTCGACACGCGCTATGCCGTGGCGGATGCCTGCGAACAGGAGAAGAAGCCGCTGGTGCATGCCGCCGTCGGCCGCTTCGACGGCTCGGTGACGGTGCTGAAGCCGTTCGAGACGGGCGCGGACGGCAGGCCGAATCCCTCCTATCGCGACCTTTTTCCCGAACCGCCGCCCGCAGGCGTCGTGCCCTCCTGTGCCGAGGCCGGCATTCTGGGCGCGCTGACCGGCGTCATCGGCACGTTGCAGGCGATGGAGGCGATCAAGCTCGTCACCGGCATCGGCGAGCCGCTGGTCGGCCGGTTGTTGCTCTACGACGCGCTCGCGGCGCGCTTCGAGACGATCCGCTACAAGAGGCGCTGACGTGGCTTTCATCCTGACCGCCGAGGAACAGGCCGTAGCCGGCGGCCGCGACGGCGACGGTGCCGCGACGGCCATGCACATCGTCGTGGAGGCCGCCCGCCTGCTCGGCGCGCCGCGCCTCATCGAAATAGCCTCGGCCCATATCGACGGCGCGCTCTATCATGGCGATTCCGGCACGCTGTTCGCCGAAAGGCTGGTCGAGGGCGGCGCCAAGGTTGCCGTGCGATCAACCCTCAATGTCGGCGCGCTCGACCTCATGGGCTGCTCGAAAGTGCGGCTCGAAGGCCATGAGCGCACCATGGCGCGGCGCATGATGGACGCCTACCGCACGCTCGGCTGCGAGCCGAGCTGGACCTGCGCGCCCTATCAGGCCGGGCATCGGCCGGCTTTCGGCACGGACGTTGCCTGGGGCGAATCGAATGCCGTCGTCTTCTGCAATTCCATGCTCGGCGCCCGCACCAACCGCTATGGCGATTTCCTCGACATCGCCTGCGCCATCGCCGGCCGCGCGCCGGATTACGGCCTGCACCGGCCGGAGAACCGGCTGGCAGAGGTGGTGTTCGACGTTTCCGCCCTGTCCCGCGCCTTCCTCGGCTCGGAAATCGCCTGGCCGGTGCTGGGCAGCCTTTTCGGCCGGGAGGTCGGCACGGCAATCGGTGTCGTCGCCGGCGTCGAAGAGCATCCGGGCGAGGACGCGTTGAAGGCCTTCGGCGCGGCCGCCGCGTCCTCGGGCGCTGTCGGGCTGTTCCACATCGCCGGTGTCACGCCGGAAGCGCCGGATGTGGCGACCGCGCTCGGCGGCCTGCCGCCGCAAGCGGTCATTCAGGTCACGCCGGGCATGGTGGCGACGGCGCGCGCCGGCCTGTCGACGGCAAAGGCCGCCGACCGCATCGATGCTGTGGCCATCGGCAGCCCGCACCTGTCGCTCGCCGAGTTCGATGCGCTGGAGAGGCTGATCGCCGACCGGCGGCTCAAGGTGCCGTTCTATGCCTGCACCGGACGCCATGCGCTGGCCGAACTGGAAACCGACGGGCGGCGCAAGGCGCTGGAGGCAGCGGGCGTCACGATCGTCGCCGACACGTGCGTTGTCGTGACGCCGATCCTGCCCGACCTTGCCGGGGCCGTTTTGATGACCAATTCCGGCAAGTTCGCACACTACGCGCCGGGCAACACCGGCTACGGCGTGCTCTACGGCTCGCTGGCCGATTGCGTGGAAAGCGCGGTGACCGGACGGCCGGTGTTTTCGGATCTGGCGGCGGAGCGCGATGCTATTACCCCCACTCCGTCTTGCTTCGCAAGCCACCTCTCCCCCTCAAAAAGGGAGAGGAAGAGTGCCAAGCTCGCGGCCGGCATTTCCTCTCCCCCGTCGAACGGGGGAGAGGTGGCTTGCGAAGCAAGACGGAGTGAGGGTCGAATGGACCTTGTACCCGGCGCGCCCGCCACCGGCGAATCCCTCATCCTCGCCGCACCTATCAGCTTCTGGGGCGGCGTCGATGCGAAGACCGGCCGGATCGCCGACGTGCGCCATCCGCAGCACGGCGAATCCATAGCGGGCAAGGTGCTGTTCCTGCCGGGCACCATCGGCTCGTCGTCGGCCTCGGCGGTGCTGCTGGAACTCGTCCACAACGGCCATGCGCCGGCCGCGCTCGTTCTTCACGAGCCCGACGCCATCCTGCTGCTCGGCCTGATCGTGGCACGCGAAATGAGCTGGGAGACGCCGACGGCGGTGAAATTCGACCGGGACCGGTTCGAGCGCTTTCGTGGAAAAACCGTGTCGACAGCCGACGGTCGACTGACAGCAGTGGAATAAAACCGCCCGGCCGGCCGCGCGTCAGGTCCTGAGCGGCAGAACGCGGTCCGGCGGACGATGACCGTCGAAGAAGGCGCGGATGTTGATGATCACCTTCTCGCCCATGTCGATGCGGCCTTCGAGCGTGGCCGAGCTCATATGCGGCAGCAGCACGACCTTGCCGCGAGCGGCGAGCTTCAACAGCTTTGTGTTAAGAGCCGGCTCGTTCTCGTAGACGTCCAGCCCCGCGCCCGCGATCTTGCCGTCCTGGATGAGCTTGACCAGCGCGTCCTCGTCGATGATGTCGCCGCGCGCGGTGTTGACGATGTAGGAAGTGGGCTGCATCAGCGCCAGCCGCCGCGCCGACAGGAGATGGAAGGTGGCGGGCGTCGAGGGGCAGTTGACCGAGATGATGTCCATACGCGCCAGCATCTGGTCGAGGCTTTCCCAGTAGGTCGCCTCCAATTCGTCCTCCACCGCCTGCAGGACGCGATGGCGGTTGTGGTAGTGGATCGACAGGCCGAAGGCCTTGGCGCGGCGCGCGACCGCCGTGCCGATGCGGCCCATACCGACGATGCCGAGGCGCTTGCCGCCGATACGGCGGCCGAGCATCCAGGTCGGCGACCAGCCCGGCCATTTCTTGTCGCCGGGAAGCACGTTGGCGCCTTCGGCCAGCCGGCGCGGCACGGCGAGCATGAGCGCCATGGTCATGTCGGCGGTATCTTCGGTCAGCACGTTAGGCGTGTTGGTGACGGCGATGCCGCGCTTTGCCGCGGCGGCGATGTCGATCTTGTCGACGCCGTTGCCGAAATTGGCGATCAGCTTCAGGTTCTCGCCGGCCTCGCCGATCAGTGCGGCGTCGATCGTGTCGGTGATGGTCGGCACCAGCACGTCGGCCTCCCTGACGGCGGCGACCAGCTCGTCATGGCTCATCGGCCGGTCCTCGACGTTCAGCCGGGCGTCGAACAGCTCGCGCATGCGCGTCTCGACTGGATCCGGCAGCTTGCGCGTGATGACGACGAGAGGCTTCTTCTTGGCCGCCATTCCTTCCCTCGATCCCGGATTCGTTGAGAGCTCTTTAACCAAGACGGGCGAAACTGCAAACCGGTGGCAGCACCCTCTGCTTCATGTATCAAGCGCTGCCGCCGATGACAAAGAAAAAGGGTGCCGCGCGAGCCTGAGGGCAACCGGCGCGGTCAAGTGAACGGCAACATCTGGGGAATGAAAGTGTCTGGTTTCGCGTCGCTCCGCCTGATCGTCAGCGCAGCCTTGCTGGGCGCAGCCTTCCACCCCTTGCCGTCCGCCGCGCAAGGCGCCGCCCAGAGCGTGACGCTCGGCCCGAGCGGCCTGCCGCTGCCGCGATTCGTCAGCCTGAAGTCCGGCCGGGTCAACTCGCGCATCGGGCCGGGCGTGAACTATTCCGTCAACTGGATGTACCTGAAAGCCGGCCTGCCGATGGAAATCGTGCAGGAGTACGACACCTGGCGCAAGGTGCGCGATGCCGAAGGCTCCGAAGGCTGGATCAACCAGTCGCTGCTGTCGGGCAAGCGCACGGCGATGGTGGCGCCGTGGCAGCGCGGCAAGGACGCCGAGATCAAGCTCATGAACGATCCCGACAAGAGCGCCGGCGTCGTCGCGCTGGTCGATCCGGGCGTGATCGGCACGATCAAGTCCTGCACCGGGGACTGGTGCGAGATGACGCTTGGCGGACAGACCGGCTGGATCAACCAGTCGTTGCTGTGGGGCGCCTATCCCGGCGAGAAGATCAAGGACTGACGGCGCAAGCCGGCGAAGGTCGCCAGGACCCTACGAGTTGCGCTTGGCGCGCAGCCTCACCACCACGTCGACATTGGCGATTTCCATGCCGTCCGGCGGTTCCGGCAGATTGCCGACCGTGACCGGGCCATGCTCGATGTCGAAAACCCGGTTCTCGCCTTCGACGAAGAAATGATGGTGGTCGGACGTGTTGGTGTCGAAGTAGGTGCGGGCGCCTTCGACCGCGAGAATGCGCAGCAGGCCGGCCTGCGTGAACTGGTGCAGCGCATTGTAGACGGTGGCCAGCGACACCGGCACGCCGGCAACCTGCGCCTCCTCGTGCAGTTCTTCGGCCGACAGATGGCGATCGCCCTTGGCGAACAGCAATTCGGCCAAGGCGACGCGCTGGCGCGTCGGCCTCAGCCCGGCCTCACGCACCCGCCTATCAACCGTGGTCGTTTTCGCCTGCCCGTTGTCGTCCATCACCCAGCAGCAATCCGTCTCCGCACGGCCGCGAAAGGAAAAACGGCGCTTTCCTCGAGCCCATGCGTTCCCCGACATATATTCTGTCGGCTCAACACGATCAATAGCGCGCATTGACCCGCGCAGTGGGGCAGGTTAGAGCCTCTGGACCGATCGGACAGCCGGTTTTCCGGCGCAAACGGGTTATTATGCTACGAACGTCGCGACAGACGTCGAAACAGCGCGGCACAGCCCGCAGGAACGGGGACGAGTTCAATGGCGGATCGAAAGTCGAGCTACGACTATGAGGATCTCCTGGCCTGCGCGAAGGGCGAATTGTTCGGCCCCGGCAATGCGCAGCTGCCCTATCCGCCGATGCTGATGTTCGACCGCATCACCGAGATCAGCGAGACCGGCGGCGCCTTCGACAAGGGCTTCATCCGCGCGGATTTCGCCATCAACCGCGACAAGTGGTTCTTCCCCTGCCATTTCATCGACAACCCGATCATGCCCGGCTGCCTCGGCCTCGACGCCATGTGGCAGCTCACCGGCTTCTTCCTCGGCTGGCTCGGCGAGCCCGGCAAGGGCATGGCGCTTTCCACCGGCGAGGTGAAGTTCAAGGGCATGGTCACGCCGTCGGTCAAGAAGGTGGAATACGGCATCGACTTCAAGCGCGTCATGCGTGGCCGGCTGGTGCTCGGCATCGCCGACGGCTGGCTGAAGGCGGATGGCGAGCCTATCTATTCCGCAACCGACCTGAAGGTCGGCCTGTCGAAGCAATCGGCAGCCTGAACCAGAACAGCTTTCCCGCGAGGAGCTTGCGCATGAGACGAGTCGTAGTCACAGGCCTGGGCATCGTGTCGTCCATCGGCAACAACGCTGACGAAGTGAGCGCCTCGCTGCACGACGCCAAATCGGGCATCAGCTTTTCCGAATCCTTCGCCGAGCACGGCTTCCGCTGCCAGGTCTGGGGCGCGCCGAACCTGGACACGACCGACCTCGTCGACCGGCGGGCGGCGCGCTTCCTGTCGCAGGGCGGCATGTGGAACCACGTCGCGATGAAGCAGGCCATCGCCGACAGCGGCCTTGAGGAAAGCGACATCTCGGATAATCCCCGAACCGGCATCATCATGGGCTCGGGCGGCCCTTCGACGCGCACCATCGTGGAAGCTGCCGAAACCACGCTGAAGAACGGCAGCCCGAAGCGAATCGGCCCGTTCGCCGTGCCGAAGGCGATGTCGTCGACGGCGTCGGCCACGCTCGCCACCTGGTTCAAGATCCACGGCGTCAACTATTCGATCTCCTCGGCCTGCTCGACCTCGGCGCACTGCATCGGCAATGCCGCAGAGATGATCCAGTGGGGCAAGCAGGACGTGATGTTCGCCGGTGGCCACGAAGACCTCGACTGGACCATGTCGAACCTGTTCGACGCCATGGGCGCGATGTCGTCCAAGTTCAACGACCGGGCATCCGTGGCCTCGCGCGCCTACGACGTGAACCGCGACGGCTTCGTCATCGCCGGCGGCGCCGGCGTGCTGGTGCTGGAGGAGCTTGAACGCGCCAAGGCGCGCGGCGCCAAGATCTATGCCGAGATCGTCGGCTATGGCGCGACCTCGGACGGCTACGACATGGTTGCCCCCTCCGGCGAAGGCGCGATCCGCTGCATGCGGCAGGCGCTTTCCACGGTGAAGGGACCGGTCGACTACATCAACACGCACGGCACCTCGACGCCGGTCGGCGATTCCAAGGAGATGGGCGCCATCCGCGAGGTGTTCGGCGAGAAAATGCCCAACATCACCTCGACCAAGTCGCTCACCGGCCACTCGCTGGGCGCGGCGGGCGTGCAGGAATCGATCTATTCGCTTCTGATGATGCAGGGCGGCTTCATCGGCGAGAGCGCCCACATCGAGAACCTCGATCCGGAATTCGAGGGCATGCCGATCGTGCGCAAGCGCATCGACAATGCCAAGATCGACACGGCGCTGTCGAACTCCTTCGGCTTCGGCGGCACCAACGCCACCCTGGTCTTCCAGCGCTACAACGGCTGAGGAAATCCTGCCATGGAAGGTCTGATGAAAGGCAAACGCGGCCTCGTCATGGGCGTCGCCAACGACCATTCGATTGCCTGGGGCATCGCGAAGAAACTGTCCGAGCACGGCGCGGAACTCGCCTTCACCTATCAGGGCGAGGCTTTTGGCCGCCGCGTCAAGCCGCTGGCCGAGCAGGCCGGTGCGACGCTGGTGCTGCCCTGCGACGTCGAGGACAGCGCCTCTGTGGCCGGCACCTTCGATGCGATCAGGCAAAACTGGGGCGGCCTGGATTTCGTCGTCCACGCCATCGGCTTCTCCGACAAGAACGAGCTGAAGGGCCTTTACGCCGACACAAGCCGCGAGAACTTCGTCCGCACCATGGTAATCTCCTGCTATTCCTTCACCGAGATCGCCCGCCACGCGGCAGGGCTGATGACGGACGGCGGCGCCATGGTGACGCTTACCTATGCAGGCTCCGTGCGCGTCATGCCGAACTACAACGTCATGGGCGTCGCCAAGGCGGGGCTGGAAGCCAGCGTGCGCTATCTCGCCAACGACTACGGCCCGCGCGGCATCCGCGTCAACGGCATTTCGGCCGGTCCGGTGCGGACACTGGCGGGCGCCGGCATTTCCGACGCGCGCTATATGTATTCCTACCAGCAGCGCAACTCGCCGCTGCGTCGCACCGTCAACATCGACGAAGTCGGCGGCTCGGCGCTCTACCTGCTGTCAGACCTGTCGTCGGGCGTAACCGGCGAAATCCACTACGTCGATTCGGGCTATCACATCGTGTCGATGCCGACGCTCGACGAGTTGAAGCATACCGACAGCGGGCACGAATAAACGCCGACTACCGTCAGCGGCGGGCTAAAAGCACCTTGAAGGCGGCATCGCGGACGATTTCCGTATGGCTGGAAAGGGCTTCCGCCAGCACGGGCTCGTAGGGCAGTTGGCGGTTCGCCACCATGAGCAGCCTGCCGCCCGGCTTCAACGCCCTGGCTGCGGCGCGGATCATGCCGGCGCCGATGTCCGGTTCGGCTGCGCGCCCCTTGTGGAACGGCGGGTTCATGACGACCGCGTCGTAGCGGCGCTCCACGGGCTCGGCCAGAAGATCGTGCCAGAAGAACGCCGTTTTCGGCGCAATCCCCTGCAGATTGACCTTTGCCGCCTCAAGCGCCTCGAAATCGGCCTCATAGAGGTCGAGCGCCGATACCGCCGGGCACTGCCGCGCAACTTCGGCGGCCAGATAGCCCCAGCCGGCGCAGAAATCGCCGACCGTCCCGGCAAGATCGCCGGGCAGGTTCTGCGCCAACAGGCGCGAACCGGCATCGATCCGATCGTGCGAGAACATACCGGGCGCCGCGAGGAAACGGTCTTCCACCCGAACGGCCGGATTGGCGTCGCGCAGGGCCGAGGCCACGCCATCTTCAGCAGGCCGCCGGAACCAGAAGGCGAGGCCGTGATACTTCGGCAGCGATCCTTCGATTTCGACGAGACCGCCCAGCCGCTTGCGCAGGCTGGCGATGCCGTCGTCCTTGGCGCCGGCGACGACGACCAGCCCGCCTGCCCTCGTCCGCTCGATCGCCTCGGCAACGTTCAGTTCGTTCCAGCCGCGATGGCGCCCGGCGAGAACCAGCACAAGGTCGTAGCCTTCGCCTTCGGGGCGCGGCGCCACCGACGCCAGCCCCATGCGCTCCAGCGCGCGGAAATCCGGCCGGAAACCCTGCACGGCATAGATCGCAGCGGTCCAGCCGTCGGCCAAGCGAAAACCCGGCTCGGCGCCGAGGAACAGGGCACGCGCATTCCGGTCCGGCAGATCCAGGTCGCCGGCCGCAAAGGGATGGAATAGGGTTTTCAAGGCCTCGCTTGAGAGCATGCGCCGCGCTCAGAGCGATTTCGAGCGGTATTCGAAGACGAGGCGATCCGGCTTGGTTCCGATCTCACGGCAATTGCGGTCGCGGACCGGTTTGGCCCCATGCAATTCGACGCGGGTGAAATCGGCCGAAACCTGGCCGCTCACCTTGTAGGCGATCGGCGCGCATCGCTTCGAGAACAGGTAGGCCATTCCCGAATAGGTACGCCCTGAAATCCTGCCTTTGAACAGCAGGCTGCCGCGGGAAACGCCGGCCTTGGCCATGAGTTCGCGCGGACGTTCGTAATAGAAGACACGGGAATTGCCGCTGGCTGAAAGCGCGACGAGCGAATTGTTGTGGTTCCAATAGCTTGAGATCGCATAGGCCGCGTCGGAAGATTCTTCCTCCGGTGCTGCCCGCAAGGCGACATCCTGCCCGCCCGATGTGCTGACGGCCATCGCAGGCTCGGCAAGGCCGGACGCCGCCACATCCGCCATGGAGTCCAGCCGCTTTCGGATCGCGGCCGCGCAGAAGCCTTGCGGATAGCGATCCAGATAAGCCTCCATCATCAGGGTGTTGTCACCGTCCTTGCCCAGTTTCTCGCAGAGCTGGACGTCCTCGCCGAGCGACGTCGCCTGGGGAACGTCCAGCAGGTGAGCCTGCCGATCCTCGCCGGCCTTGTCGCCGTTCGAGTCCGGCCCGCCGAGGTAGACATCGTTGAGGAACATGTCGTCCCACCAGGGGAACTGGCGTTTCTGGGTCGCGGCATAGACGGCGGCGCGGACGCGGCGCAGCATGGACTGAACCTCAATGCCGGGTTCGGCAAGATTGGCGATCAGGCCCTCAGTAAAGGGCGAATTGCGCCCGTTCCCGTCATAGGCGACCCGCCCCGGCTCGGTGGCGAAGGCGATCAGGGTGTCGATGTTGGTCGCGTAATATTCCTTGAGACCCAGGCTGCGGGCGCCACGCATCCCGCGCGAAGCCAAGGGGTTGTTGCGGCAGGCATCGACCAGCACGATCTTCACCTTGGCCCCGGCGCGCACCATGGTGTCGACCACCTGGTCGAGCCGGACGCCCATGTTCACCAGGTCGCTGTCGCTGCGGATATCGGCCTTCACCGGCAACATGTAGTTGGCGCTGTCGAGCTCTATGCCGTGGCCGGCATAGAAGAACAAGGCGACGTCGGCATCCGCGGCCGCACGCCCGAACATGGCCATGGCCTGGGTCATCTGCCCCTGATCGGCGTCGAGCAGCCGTATCACCTCGAAACCCAACCTGTCCTGGAGCAGGCCTGCAATGCCGTTCGCGTCGTTTACCGGATTGGGAAGAGCGGCCAGCCCCTCGTAGTTGGCATTGCCGATCACCAGCGCGACGCGTTTCTCCGCCATGGCCGACGGTGCCAGCGCCGCCATCAAGACGGATACGAAAACGACAATGACAACGCGCAACATGAGCCACCCCTGACCGAACAGGAATGGTAGTACGGGATCGCCGATCCACCAAGCAAAACGGGCGCGGCCTGCGCCACGCCCGTTCCATTTTCACAGTTTGTTGGAAGAGTTACGCCGCGTCTTCGGCGTCCGCCTTCTTTTCCCTGACGATCTCCTTGCCGGTCGCCTGGTCGACGACCTTCATGGAGAGGCGCACCTTGCCGCGCTCGTCGAAGCCCATCAGCTTGACCCAGACCTTGTCGCCTTCCTTGACCACGTCGGTGGTCTTGGCGACGCGCTCGTTGGAGAGCTGCGAGATGTGGACCAGACCGTCCTTCGGGCCGAAGAAGTTGACGAAGGCGCCGAAATCGGCGGTCTTGACGACCGTGCCCTCGTAGATCTCGCCGACTTCCGGCTCGGCCACGATGGTGTGGATCCACTTCTTGGCCGCCTCGATCTCCTTGGCGTTCGACGAAGCGATCTTGACCGTGCCGTCGTCCTCGATGTTGATCTTGGCGCCGGTCTTTTCCACGATCTCGCGGATGACCTTGCCGCCGGAGCCGATGACGTCGCGGATCTTGTCGGTCGGGATGTGCATGACTTCGATGCGCGGCGCGAACTCGCCGAGCTGACCGCGGCTTTCGGACAGCGCCTTGGCCATTTCGCCCAGGATATGCAGGCGGCCGTCCTTGGCCTGGCCGAGAGCGACCTTCATGATCTCCTCGGTGATGCCGTCGATCTTGATGTCCATCTGCAGCGAGGTGATGCCGCCGGAGGTACCGGCCACCTTGAAGTCCATGTCGCCGAGGTGATCCTCGTCACCCAGGATGTCGGAGAGCACCGCGAAGCGCTCGCCTTCCTTGATCAGGCCCATGGCAATGCCGGCAACAGGCTTTGCCAGCGGCACGCCGGCATCCATCAGCGCCAGCGAGGTACCGCAGACGGTGGCCATCGAGGACGAGCCGTTGGACTCGGTTATCTCGGAGACGACGCGCAGCGTGTAGGGGAACTGCTCGGCGACGGGCAGCATCGGGTGAACAGCGCGCCAGGCGAGCTTGCCGTGGCCGATCTCGCGACGGCCCGGCGAACCCATACGGCCCGTCTCGCCGACCGAGTAGGGCGGGAAGTTGTAGTGCAGCAGGAAGGTTTCCTTGCGCGTGCCGGTCAGCTCGTCGATGTACTGCTCGTCCTCGCCGGTGCCGAGCGTGGCGACGACCAGCGCCTGCGTCTCGCCGCGGGTGAACAGCGCCGAACCGTGGGTGCGCGGCAGCACACCGACTTCCGCGACGATCGGGCGGACCGTCTTCAGGTCGCGGCCGTCGATGCGGGACGAAGTGTCGAGGATGTTCCAGCGCACGACCTTGGCCTGGAGTTCCTTGAACACGGTGCCGATCTGCTCGGACGTGTACTTCGCCTCTTCGCCCTCGGCAGGCGCGAAGGCCGTCTTCACCTTCGCCTTGACGGCGTCGACGGCGGCATAGCGGTGCTGCTTGTCGGTGATCTTGTAGGCGTCGCGCAGCTCGTCGCCGACGACCTTGAGCATTTCGCCTTCGAGCTCGGAATAATCCGGCGAGGTGAAGTCGCGCGGGTCCTTGGCGGCGACTTCGGCCAGCTTGATGATCGCCTCGATCACCGGCTGGAAGCCCTTGTGGCCGAACGTGACGGCGCCGAGCATCACGTCCTCGGACAGCTCCTTCGCCTCGGACTCGACCATCATGACCGCGTCGGACGTGCCGGCGACGACGAGGTCGAGCTTCGATTCCGGCATCTCGTCGAGATGCGGGTTGAGCACGTATTCGCCGTTGATGTAGCCGACGCGGGCGCCGCCGATCGGACCCATGAAGGGCACGCCCGAAAGCGTCAGGGCGGCGGACGCGGCGACCATGGAGACGATGTCGGGGTTGTTCTCCAGGTCATGCTGGACGACGGTGACGATGACCTGCGTGTCGTTCTTGTAGCCGTCGGCGAAGAGCGGGCGGATCGGCCGGTCGATCAGGCGCGACACCAGCGTCTCGTTCTCGGACGGACGGCCCTCGCGCTTGAAGTAGCCGCCGGGGATCTTGCCGGCCGCGAAGGTCTTTTCCTGGTAATTGACGGTCAGCGGGAAGAAATCGAAGCCCGGCTTCGGCTCCTTGGCCGAAACGACGGTGGCGAGAACGACGGTCTCGCCGTAGGTCGCCAGCACCGCGCCGTCAGCCTGGCGCGCGATCTTGCCGGTTTCGAGGATGAGCGGACGGCCGGCCCATTCGATTTCCACCTTATGGTGATTGAACATATCTTGTCCTTCGTGTGCGAAAGGGGCCGCGACACCTTTGTGCGCGACTGCCCCCTTCCCTGGCTTCGTTCAGGGCAGCCACGGGCAAGACAACGGGAAGCTCGATCAATGCCGCCGGCGGTCGGCGCGAGCGTCCTGCAATCCTGCCCCATGACCGTCCATGGGCGGCTTCAGGCTGCCCTCTGCAGCGAAAAGCCGTTCGGACCGACGCTCTATGCGCGGCCCGGATGCGCGACCGGCGGACCCTCGTTGAGAGAGCCCGCCGGCCGAATGGTCAACGACGCAGTTCGAGCTTCTCGATCAGCGTCTGGTAACGCGCCTCATCCTTGCGCTTGAGATAATCAAGCAGGCTGCGGCGCTGGGAAACGAGAGCGAGCAGGCCACGGCGGGAATGGTTGTCCTTCTTGTGGCCCTTGAAGTGCTCGGTCAGATTCTTGATGCGTTCCGAAAGGATGGCGACCTGCACCTCCGGCGAACCGGTGTCGCCCTTGACGGTGGCGAACTGAGCCATCAATTCCTTCTTGCGTTCGGCAGTAACCGACATCGTGCTTTTCCTTGTCTGTTGGAGGAAACGGGACGCCTTGAGCCGGGATGTCGTCCAGCAAAGGCCAGTACAAACGGCCCGGACCAGCTTTTTGCCGGCCAAGCTGGCGCGCATATAGGCGATTTTGCCGCGTCTGGCTAGTCCCGTCCCAAGAAAGGCTGGTCCGGCGTTTTTGCAACCCCTGCTCTGGCCATGTCAGTCTGGCTGACCTAAAAGTGGAATAGCCAACCCGGCCGGGAGGACCGATGCAGGCTGAGACTGGCCAGACCCCGCAGGACGCCGTCCATCTGGACGGGGTAGCAATTTCATTCGACCTCGCGCAGGGCCGCCGGTTCGATGCGGTGGCGCCGACCGACCTCGCTGTCGGCGCCCATCAATTCGTCGCCATCGTCGGTCCCACCGGATGCGGCAAATCCACCCTCCTCAACGCCACCGCCGGTCTGCTGAAGCCGGCGCAAGGAGCGGTCAGAATCTTCGGCCAGCCGCTCACCGGCATGAACAAGTCTGCCGGCTACCTTTTCCAGCAGGATGCGCTGATGCCGTGGAAAACGGTCATCGAAAACGTCGCCATCGGGCTGGAGATCGCAGGCGTCGGCCGCAACAAAGCGCGGCACGAGGCGCAATCCTGGCTGGAGCGCGTCGGCTTAAGCGCCTTCGCTGACCGCTATCCGCAAATGCTGTCCGGCGGCCAGCGCAAACGCGTCGGCCTGGCGCAGGTGCTGATCCGCAATCCCAAGCTGCTCCTGATGGACGAGCCGTTCGGCCCGCTCGACGCCCAGACCAGGCTGATCATGGGCGACCTGCTGCTCAATCTGTGGTCGGAGGACCGCAAGGCGGTGCTATTCGTCACCCACGATCTCGACGAGGCGATCGCGCTGTCCGACCGTGTCATCATCATGTCGGCCGGGCCGCGCTCTCGCATCATCGGCGACTATGCGATCCCGCTTGCGCGACCGCGCGAGATCGGCGAAATCCGCCACGACCCGCTGTTCAACGACCTGCACCGTACCATCTGGAACGCGCTGCGGGACGAGGTGATCGCCGCCTACCGCCAGACCGGCGCCGTGTCCGACAGCCAGACCGCGGCGGCAGCCTCATGAACCGCGGCTCGTTGCTCGTCCTGCAGGTTCTGGTCGCGGTCGTCATCGTGGCCCTGTGGCACCTCGCCTCGACGACGACGCTGTTCGGCAATCCCAAGACCGTCGCCTTCTTCTTCGGCGACCCGGTGAGCGTCATGCGCCGCATCGGTGAGTGGGTATTCGAAGGCTCGATCTGGTACCACCTGTGGATCACGCTGTCGGAATCGATCCTCGCTTTTCTGCTCGGTGCGGCCGGCGGCGTGCTGTTCGGCTTCTGGTTCGCGCGCAAGCCGCTGCTCGCCGCCGTCTTCGACCCCTATGTCAAGGCCGCCAACGCCCTGCCGCGCGTCGTGCTGGCGCCGATCTTCGCACTGTGGTTCGGCCTCGGCATCTGGTCGAAGGTGGCGCTCGGCATCACGCTGGTCTTCTTCATCGTCTTCTTCAACGTCTACCAGGGCGTCAAGGAAGTCAGCCCGACGGTGCTTTCCAACGCACGCATGCTGGGCATGAACGAACGTCAGTTACTCCGGCACGTCTATCTGCCGTCGGCATTGTCGTGGATGTTCTCCAGCCTGCACACCTCCGTCGGCTTCGCCGTCGTCGGCGCGGTGGTCGGCGAATATCTCGGCTCGGCCGCCGGCCTCGGTTATCTCATCCAGCAGGCGGAAGGCGTCTTCGACGTCACCGGCGTGTTCGCCGGCATGTTCGTGCTGATGGCCTTCGTTCTCTTGGTCGACTGGCTGGTCGGGCTGGTCGAGAAGCGGCTTCTGGCGTGGCGCGGCCGCTAGCCCTATCCGAAACATGAAGGAGGAAAGACCATGAAACGCAGAGACTTCCTGATCGGAACCGCGGGCGTCGGGCTTACCGCGCCGTTCCTCGGCATGCTGCCGGCGGCGGCCGAGGACGCCGCACCGGAAAAACCGGACCTCACCCTGGGCGTCGGCGGCAAGCCGCTTCTCTACTACCTCCCGCTGACGATCGCCGAGCGCAAGGGCTTCTTCAAGGAGGAAGGGCTCAACGTCACGATCAACGACTTCGCCGGCGGCTCGAAGTCGCTGCAGGCGCTGATCGGCGGCTCGGTCGACGTCGTCACCGGCGCCTACGAGCACACCATCCGCATGCAGGACAAGGGCCAGGACATCACCGCCGTCTGCGACCTCGGCCGCTTCCCCGGTATCGTGATTGCGGTGCGCAAGGAGCTGGCCGGCGAGATCAAGTCCGTCGCGGACTTGAAGGGCAAAAAGATGGGCGTCACCGCCCCGGGCTCCTCGACCGCGCTGATGCTGCAATATGCGTTGCAGAAGAACGGCCTGAAGGCCGACGACGTCGCCATGATCGGCATCGGCGGCGGCGCCAGCGCGGTTGCGGCGATCAAGAAGGGCGAGATCGACGGCCTGTCGCATCTCGACCCTGTGATCGCGCAACTGCAATTCGAGGACGACATCGCGGTGCTGCTCGACACGCGCACGGAAGCGGGCACGCGCGCCCTGTTCGGCGGACCAAACCCGGCGGCGACGGTCTATGTCCAGCGCGCCTTCGCCGAGGCCAATCCCGTCACCATGCAGCGCACGGTCAACGCCTTCATGAAGGCGCTGAAGTGGATCGGCGAGGCGAAGCCCGAGGATGTGGCCGCGACGGTGCCGGAGGAATATCTGCTCGGCAACAAGGACCTCTACATGCAGGCCTTCCAGAACTCCAAGGAGATGTATTCGCCGGACGGCATGGTGACCAAGGAAGGCTACGATTCGATGATGGCCGTTCTGAAGGAACTGGACCCTGAGCTCGCCAACGCCGACGTGCCCTACGAAAAGACGTTCGATCCGAAATTCGTGCAGGCGGCGAAGACCTGAAGCGCCTTACCTACGATGAAAACTCTCAACGGGGCCGCTATCGGCCCCGTTTTCATAGCCACTTCTTGCGCTTGAAATAGACGTACATCGCCACCGCCACGGCAACCATGAAACCCAGCGCCGCCGGGTAACCGTAGTAGGCGCGCAATTCCGGCATGTTCCAGGGCGAGGCGTCGGGGTCGAAGTTCATGCCCCAGACGCCGACGAGGAAGGTGAGCGGAATGAAGATGGCCGAGACGATGGTGAGCAGCGAGATCACGTCGTTGGTGCGCGCCTGGGAAAGCGACAGGTGCATCTCGATCAGTCCCGACATGGTGTCGCGCTCCGTCTCGACCATCTCGATCAGCCGGATGGCGTGGTCGAGCGTGTCGTTGAAGAACACCTTCGTCTCGGCGTGAATGCAGGAGACCTCGCTGCGGACAATGGCCGCCAGCGCGTCGCGCAACGGCCACAGCACGCCCTTGAGCGCGTTGATGTGGCGGCGCATCTGCTGGAGTTGCAGCATCTGCTGCTTCTGCGGCGAGTTCAGCATGGCGTCTTCTACTCTTTCGGCCATGTCGCCGGACGCCTCGATCGGGGCGAAATAGCTGTCGACGATGGCGTCGATCAGCGCGTAGGCGAGATAGTCGGCGCCGCGCGTGCGCAGCCGGTTGGGGCTGGAGCTTTCGATGCGCTTGCGCACGGGATCGAACGGATCGCCCTCGCGCTCCTGGAAGGTGACGACGAAGTTGTCGCCGAAGAAGACGGCGATCTGCTCGTAGCGATGGGTGGCCGGATCGTCGATCATCGACAGGACAACGAAGGCGTGGTCGTCGTAGAAGTCGACCTTGGGGCGCTGGCCGGTGTTGACGACGTCTTCCAGTGCCAGCGGATGCAGGCCGAAGATGCGGCCGACTTCCTCGATCGCGGTGATATCGGCGAGGCCGGTGCAATCCAGCCAGACCAGCGGCCAGTGGCCGCGGTTCTTGACCAAGTCGTCGAGGCCGGCGTTCTGGACGGTCCTGGTCTTCTCCGCCGCGATCAGCGTCAGCGTCAGTCGGGTCTGCTGCGCGGACGGATCGGCGATCAGCGTGCCGGGCGAGGCGCCGACCGGCGAGCGCCGCGCCTTGCGCCTGATGCGTTTGCCGTCAGCCTTCGCCATGTTCCGATTCCCGATCCGTTCCGAGCCTAAAGCACCCCGGTTCCGGCGTGAATGCCCTGCCGGAAGGTGGCGTCAGCCGACGAAGACCCTTTTCGGCTTGAACATGCCGTGCTCGATGGCGCCGATGGCGACGAGGCGGCCGCGCTGGGTGGCGCAGGCTTCCTCGGCCTCCAGCGGCGCGTCGCGGCCGCGCACGATGACGGCGTTGCCGAGCCTGAGCTTGGTCGCCGCATCGTCGCCGACGGCGACCTGCGGCAGGCAATCGAGCGCCGCCACCGTGTCGATGAGGAAATCGTCTATCGCGGCGAAATCCATCGGCAGTTCGCCGCTCTCGGGCTGGCCGGCCTCGCCGAAGCGCGCCAGTTCCAGTTCCTTGACGGTGACAAAATCGTCCGGCGTGAAGGGATCTACCTCGGTGCGGCGCAGTTCGGCGATGTGACCGTAGCAGCCGAGGTCGCGGCCCATGTCGCGTGCGAGCGAGCGCACATAAGTGCCCTTGCCGCACTCGATCTCGAAGACGGTGCGGTCGGCGGAATGCTCGACGATATCCAATCTACCGATTTCGACTTCCCGCGCGGGTATCTCCACCGTCTCGCCCTCGCGGGCGAGGTCATAGGCGCGCTCGCCGGCGATCTTGATGGCCGAGAACTGCGGCGGCGTCTGCATGATGACGCCGGTGTATTTCGGCATGACGGCGCGCACCTCCGCCTCCGACGGGCGCTTGTCGGAATTTTTGGTCACCGGGCCTTCGAGGTCGTCGGTGGAGCGCTCCTCGCCCCAGGCCACCGTGAAGCGGTAGACCTTGGCGCCGTCCTGCACGTAAGGCACAGTCTTGGTCGCCTCTCCAAGCGCGATCGGCAGCATGCCGGACGCCAGCGGGTCGAGCGTGCCGGCATGGCCGGCCTTCTCGGCCTGGAACAGCCACTTGATCTTAGAGACGGCCTCGGTCGAGCCCATGCCGACCGGCTTGTCCAGGATCAGCCAGCCGGAAACGGGCCGGCCCTTCTTCTTGCCGCGACGCGCCATCTAGTCCTCATTCTCGTCGTCATGCCGCAGGTCGCGCGCGACCTCGGGCGAATGCAGGAGATCGTTGATCTTCTGGAAATTGTCGTAGCTGGTGTCGAGCCGGAAGCGGAATTCGGGCATGTATTTCATCTGCCTGAGCGCCGGCGACATGCGGCCGCGGATGAAGCGCGCGTGCCGGTTCAGCGCCTCGACCACCGCGGCGTCGTCCTTCGCGCCGAGCGGGGCGACGAAGGCGGTGGCGATCTTCAGGTCCGGCGACATGCGCACTTCCGAGACCGAGATCACCGTCGTCTCGATCAGGTCGTCGCGCACCTCGCCGCGCTGGAGAAGGTCGGAAAGCGCATGGCGCACCTGCTCGCCGACGCGCAGCATGCGCTGGGAGGGCCCAGCCGTTGGGGATCGGGACATGGAAATTCTCTTTTCTTACGGGTTCGAACCGTCGTGGAGCGGCCACTTAGAGCCTTTACGCCGCTTTGGCTATAGCCGGCTGCGGATTTTCTTGCGCTTCAGGGGGCTGCGTCCATGCTGCGGCGGTCGATCGCCTCGCCGAAAGCCCGCATCGCCTCGGCGTACTCGAAGGCACGCAACGGCAGGATCAGCGAGCCACCGCGCCAGAGGACGAAGACATGGCCCGCGGTGACGATCACCCGGCCGATCGCTTCGTCGGCTAGCGAAGCCGTGCCGGCTTGCGAGCGGATGACGAGATGGTCGCTCCAATCCTCGACCTCGATCTGGCCTTCGCGAGCGGCGCGTGTCCTCGCACGGCGATGGATACGCCAGTTGAAGACGACAAGCCCGACAGCGGCCCATAGCACAAGCAGGCCGGCAACCAACACCCACCACCAGACGCCGAGTTCGTCTTCGAGGAAACCGGCCAGCGCGCCAACAGCGATCAGCGGCAGGATCAGCGCCACCTTCTGCCAGCCGGTCCATTCACCCGGCAGGCGTTCATAGGCGAGCGCATCGACCAGCGTCAGCCGGTAGCGGTAAACGGCAAGGGGCCGATGGACGGTCTCGACCATCGGCCCCTTCCCAATCGTCCGCCTACAGCGTGCGCGTCACCATCTCGACGCGGAAGCACTCGATGATGTCGCCGACCTGGATGTTCTCGTAGTTCTGGAACGCCATGCCGCATTCCTGCCCGACGGGAACTTCCGGCACCTCGTCCTTGAAGCGCTTGAGCGTCTTCAGCGTGCCTTCGTGGATGACGACGTTCTCGCGGATCAGGCGCACGCCCGCGCCGCGCTCCACCTTGCCTTCGGTGACGCGGCAGCCCGCGACCTTGCCGACCTTGGTGATGTTGAAAACCTCCAGGATCTCGGCGTTGCCGATGAAGGTCTCGCGGCGTTCCGGCGACAGCATGCCCGACATCGCCGCCTTCACGTCATCCACGAGGTTGTAGATGATGTTGTAGTAGCGGATCTCGATATCGGCCTGTTCGGCCGCAGTCCTCGCCTGCGCGTTGGCGCGCACGTTGAAGCCGATGATGGCGGCTCCCGACGTTTCGGCCAGCGTCACGTCGCTCTCGGTGATGGCGCCGGCGCCCGAATGGACGATGCGTGCGCGCACCTCGTCGTTGCCGAGCTTTTCGAGTGCCGCGTCGATCGCCTCGATGGAGCCCTGCACGTCGCCCTTGATGATGAGCGGGAACTCCTTGGTGCCGGCCTGCTGGAGCTGCGACATCATCTGTTCGAGCGAGCCGCGCTGGCCGGCATGCTTGGCCACCGCCTTGTCGCGGGCAAGCCGCTGGCGGTATTCGGTGATCTCGCGGGCGCGGGCCTCGTTGTTGACGATGGCGAAGCGGTCGCCCGCCTGCGGCGTGCCCTGAAGGCCGAGAACCTCGACCGGCATTGCCGGCGGCGCTTCCTTGACCTGCTCGCCACGGTCGTTGACCAGCGCGCGCACGCGGCCCCACTCGTTGCCGGCGACGAGGATCTCGCCCGGCAGCAGCGTGCCGGTCTGCACCAGCACGGTGGCGACCGGGCCGCGGCCCTTGTCCAGCCGCGCCTCGATGACGACGCCTTCGGCGGTGCGGTCGGGATTGGCCTTGAGGTCGAGGATTTCGGCCTGCAGCAGGATGGCTTCCAGCAGTTTGTCGATGCCGGCGCCCGTCTTGGCCGAGACTTCCACGTCGAGCGTCTCGCCGCCCATCTCCTCGACCACGATCTCGTGCTGGAGAAGCTGGGTGCGCACCTTCTGCGGGTTGGCCTCGTGCTTGTCGACCTTGTTGATGGCGACGATGATCGGCACGCCGGCGGCGCGGGCGTGGTTGATGGACTCCACCGTCTGCGGCATCACGCTGTCGTCGGCCGCCACCACCAGAACGGCGATGTCGGTGGACTGTGCGCCGCGCGCACGCATCGCCGTGAAGGCGGCGTGGCCGGGCGTGTCGATGAAGGTGATCTGCTGACCGTTCTTCTCGACCTGATAGGCGCCGATGTGCTGGGTGATGCCGCCCGCCTCGCCCGACTGGACGTGAGCGTTGCGGATGGCGTCGAGCAGCGAGGTCTTGCCGTGGTCGACGTGGCCCATGATGGTGACCACCGGCGGCCGCGACACCAGATCCTCCTCGCGGTCGGGGATGTTGAACAACCCCTCCTCGATGTCGGACTCGGCGACGCGCTTGACGGTGTGGCCGAATTCGGACGCGACCAGTTCGGCCGTGTCGGCGTCGATGACGTCGCCCGGCTTCATGATCTGGCCCTGCTTCATGAAGAACTTCACCACGTCGACGGCGCGTTCGGACATGCGCTGCGCCAGTTCCTGGATGGTGATCGTCTCGGGAATGGTCACTTCGCGCATCACCTTTTCGCGCGGCTCATTGTGCATGGCGCGCTTGAACTTCTCCTGGCGGCGGCGCATGGCCGCCAGCGAACGGGCGCGGGCGTCGCCATCCTCGGAAGACAGGGCGCTGTTCAGCGTCAGCTTGCCCTGGCGACGGTCGGCTTCGCCCTTGGTGCGGGCCGGCCTTGCCACTTCCGGCGTGACGGGACGGCGCACAGGAGCGACCGGACCACGGCCGCGCGGCCGTGCTTCCTCCTCCTCGCCACCGGCGGCCTCGGCCGTCTGCGGCGCACGGCGACGCGCTTCTTCCTCGGCGCGGCGGCGCGATTCCGCCTCGGCCTTCAGACGCGCTTCCTCTTCCGCCTGGCGGCGGGCCGAATCCTCGCGCTCGCGCTTGCGGCGCTCGTCTTCCTCGGCACGGCGCTTGGCGTCCTCGGCGGCACGGGCGCGATCCTCGGCCTCGCGCGCCTGCGAACCCTCGAGAGCCCGGCGGCGGGCTTCCATCTCGCCGCGCGACAGCTCGTTGAGAACCATCCGCTCCTGTGGCGGCGGCGCGGGAGGCGGCGGCGCAGGCGTGCGCGGCTCGGGCGCTGCCGGCGCAGGCGCTGCTGCCACGGTGGCGGCCGGCGTCGGCCGCGGCGTGAAGACAGCCACCGGCTCCGGCTTCTCGCCGGGCTTTATGAACTTGCGCTTGGTCTCGACGACGACCGACTTGGTGCGGCCGTGCGAGAAATTCTGCCGCACGGTGCTCTGTTCGACACCCGGTCGCTTCAAGGTCAAGGTCTTCTTGGGGGTAACGCTCAAGGTCTTGTCGTCACCCGATTTCGTATCGCTCATTCCACATCCTCTGCGGCATCATCTTCGCCGGCAACCGCCGCAAGCATTGCCAAATCATCCAGGGAACCGCCCCGGTATCGGTCGAGCGCAACCATGCGCTTCAGGACCGCGCGACCCGCGTCCGACGCGAGAACGGCAGCATGTATCACATTTGCCCCCCCCAATGCCAAACCCAATTCCGCCTCGGCGAAAAGTTTGTAGGCAGGGATGGCAGGCCAGCCGAGATGGACGGTGGCGCGCCGGGCCTGGCTGATCTTGCGCACGCCGTCCTCGGAAGCCTCGGTCGCATGCAGCACGGCGATCGCCTTGCCGGAGCGGACGGCGCCGTCGACCTTGGCCGCTCCCAGCGCCACCATGCCTGCCTTGCGGGCAAGGCCCAGCGACCCCAGCACCGCCTTCACCAGCAAGGCGTCGACCATGGCGCCGAGATCGGGGGGCACGACGACCTGCCGCTTGAAGGCGCGGGCAAAATGGCCCTTGGCCGCCGCCTTGTCGACATATAGGCGCTCGGCGCTGACCCAGCAACCGCGGCCGGGCAAGGTTCGCTTCAGATCGGGGACGACGGCCGAATCCGGGCCGACGACGAACCGGATGAGGTCATCCGGCTCGGCGTGCTTCCTGGTGACGATGCAGGTGCGATCGTTCATCTCTTCCAAGAGCGGCCCCGATGCGTCTCATCTCAAGCTTCGGCCGCTTCGGCGGCTTCAGCGTCGGCGGCCTCGGCCTGGGCTTCCTCCTCGGAAATCCAGCCGGCCTTGAGGCGCGCCGCCAACACCATCTGCTCGGCATCCGCGCGGGAGACGCCGTGATCGGCGAGCACGCCCGGATAGACCTTGGTCTCGCCGTCCTTGCGTTCCTTCCAGCCGACGAGATCGTCGGCGGCGTAGCCGGCGAAGTCCTCGATGGTCTTCACGCCGTCCTCGCCGAGCGCCACCATCATGGCGGTGGTGATGCCGGGAATCTCGCGCAGTTCATCCTTGACGCCGAGCTTCTTGCGGGCGGCATCCTGCTCGGCCTCGACCTTTTCCAGGTATTCGCGGGCGCGGGTCTGGATCTCGGTCGCGGTATCCTCGTCGAAGCCGTCGATGGAGGAGATTTCATCCGGCTCGACATAGGCGACTTCCTCGACCGAGGTGAAGCCCTCGGAAGCCAGCACCTGGCCGACCATCTCGTCGACGTCGAGCGCTTCCATGAACAGGTTCGAACGCTCGGTGAATTCCTTCTGGCGGCGCTCGCTTTCTTCCTGTTCGGTCAGGATGTCGATGTCCCAGCCGGTGAGCTGGGAAGCCAGGCGTACGTTCTGGCCGCGACGGCCGATGGCGAGCGACAGCTGGTCGTCGGGCACGACGACCTCGATGCGCTCGGCATCCTCGTCGAGCACCACCTTGGCGACCTCGGCCGGCTGCAGCGCGTTGACGATGAAGGAGGCGGCGTTCGGCGACCACGGAATGATGTCGATCTTCTCGCCCTGCAACTCGCCGACCACGGCCTGCACGCGCGAGCCGCGCATGCCGACGCAGGCGCCGACCGGATCGATCGACGAATCGCGGGAGATGACGGCGATCTTGGCGCGCGAGCCCGGATCGCGGGCCACCGACTTGATCTCGATGATGCCGTCGTAGATTTCCGGCACTTCCATGGTGAAGAGCTTGGCCATGAACTGCGGATGGGTGCGCGACAGGAAGATCTGCGGGCCGCGCTGCTCGCGCCGCACGTCGTAGACATAGGCGCGCACGCGGTCGCCGTACTTGTAGTTCTCGCGCGGGATCAGCTCGTCGCGGCGGATGATCGCCTCGCCGCGGCCGAGATCGACGATGACGTTGCCGTATTCGACGCGCTTGACCGTGCCGTTGACGATCTCGCCGATACGATCCTTGTATTCGTCGTACTGGCGATCGCGCTCGGCCTCGCGCACCTTCTGGACGATGACCTGCTTGGCCGACTGGGCGGCGATGCGACCGAAATCCATCGGCGGGAGCTGCTCGGCGATGAAGTCGCCGATCTGGGCGTCCGGATTGCGCTCACGCGCCGACGACAGCGCGATCTGGGTGGCGTAGTCCTCGACCGCCTCGACCACCTCCATCAGCCGCTGCAGCTTCATCTCGCCCGTATTGGGGTTGATGTCGGCGCGGATGTTGGTTTCCTGGCCATAGCGCGAGCGCGCCGCCTTCTGGATCGCGTCGGCCATGGCGGCGATGACGATCCCCTTGTCGATCGACTTTTCCCGCGCGACGGCGTCGGCGATCTGCAAAAGTTCGAGCCTGTTGGCACTGACAGCCATTTCTTTCTCCCTGACAAGGCCGCCATCGGCGGGCGGCCGCTCAATCAGCTTTCAATTTCGGTTTCGTCGGCCGTGTCGGCGCTTTCGTCCGTCTCGCCGCGATGCTTCTTCGCTTCCTTGCGGGCGCGGTTGTCCTTCGACAGCGCGTCGCGGATCAGGTCGTCGGTGAGGATCAGCCTCGCCTCGGCGATGGCGTCGTAGGGAACGGTTATGCGCGGCTCCTCGCCGTAAGCGGCTTCGCGTTCGACTACCACCGCATCCTCGCCGGCCTCGGCGATGCGCCCCTTGAAGCGCTTGCGCTCTGCAACCAGCGTCGCGGTCTCCATCTTCACCAGATGACCGGCCCAGGTCGAGAAATCCGACTTGCGCACCAGCGGACGGTCGATGCCCGGCGACGACACTTCGAGGTGATAAGCCTTCTCAATGGGATCGTCGACATCAAGCGCCGGCGACACCGCGCGGCTGACCTCTTCGCAATCCTCGACGGTCATGGTGCCGTCGTTGCGCTCGGCCATGATCTGGAGGGTCAAGCCGTTCTGGCCGGACAGCCGCACGCGCACGAGGCGGAAGCCCATGCCGCGCAGCACCGGCTCGACGATCATGGCGATGCGCGCATCGATGCCGCTCTCGCGGATGATGCGGTCGTCGCCGTCGGTCACGCTCTCTGCCATCGGTTCCAGTCGGTCGCCTTTCGGGCGGCCGGTAACAAAAAAGAGCGGGACCGGGTGGACCCACTCTTCGTCATACCGACCAAGAATTTGATGCCGATATAGACGATCCATGCCGGCGTTTCAAGTCCGAAAGGCCGGCTGACCAGCCGCGCGCCGGGCGCAAGCCGGCCATGCGCGAAACGCCCTACCGTCACGAGCGGACAATTCCTATTTATGTTGCGATGCAGCACAGATATTGCCGCACCGCACATGAAAGGAAATGTCATGAGCAAGCGTAGCACCTTCGCAACGATTGCAGACGCGATCAACGTCCTCGGCAGTGCCGTGGCAGCCGCCTATGCGGCCGAAGCCGGTCGGCGCCCGAAGGCGCGCGACCTCGCCAATCTCGGCATCGAGCCGAAGGCGTTCAGGGATATCCGTCGCTACTATTGAGCCTTACCGCTCGAACACCAGGTTGGTGGGGGCGGCGCCGAGTTCGGTCAGCGCGGCGTTGATGTCGGCGACCATCTTGTCAGGTCCGCAGACATAGAAGTGCTGGCTGAAACCGCCGGCATGGTCACGCAGAAAAACCTGGTCGACCGGGCCGGCGGGGAATTTCTTGCCGTCGCCGCGCGTCACCACGAACAGATGCTCGAGACCGGGCATTTTCTCCCATAGATCGCGCAGGATGATGTCGTCTTCCGTCCGGTTGGAGAAGATCAGCCGATGCCCAGCGACCGCCTTCCTGTCGGCAAGGTCGCGCAGGATGGCGATGAAGGGCGTGATGCCGGCGCCGCCGGCAATGAAGGTGCCCTTACCCTTGTATTCGATCGTACCCCACGGATCGTCGATCAGCAGCGCATCGCCCGGCCCGAGCGTTGCCAGCCGATTGGTGACGCCGTCGTGGTCCGTGTAGGTCTTGATGGTGAATTCCAGGTCCGGCCACTGGCTGAGGCCGGTGAAGGTGAACGGCCGCTTTTCCTCGCGCCAACCGTCCTGATCGATCGAGACCTCGGTCGCCTGTCCGGGAACGAAGGCGTAGCCGTCCGGTCGTTCGAACCGGAACCGGCGCACATTGTGCGTGACGTTCTCAGCTTCGAGGATTTTGACCCGGTGCGCCATAGCACTTCTCCCTGCCCGTACCGTCTTGAACCTGCATCGTCTTGGATGCCGGCAAGCCTATCAGGTTCCCGCGCGGTTGCGCTATCGGTTCAACGGCGCAGGAAGGTCAGATAGGCGGGCTTGCGACCCTCGCGGATGGCCTTGGCCTCGTAGCGCGTGCCCGGCCAGCCGGGATAGGGCCCGTGCCAGTCGCGCGAAGAGGCCGCCTGCCAGTCGAAGGCGCCGTGGGCGCGGCAGGCGAGCAGCGTCCAGTTGACGTAGCTGTCGATGTCGGAGGCGAAGCAGAAGCGGCCGCCCGGCTTCAGCACGCGGGCAAAGCGGTCGAGATTGGCCTTGCCGACGAAACGCCGTTTCCAGTGTCGCTTCTTCGGCCAGGGGTCGGGATAGAGCAGGTCGATGCCGTCGAGCGAGGCCGGCGGCAGCCAGTCGAGCAGGCGTGTGGCGTCGTCCTCGTAGACGCGCAGGTTCGCCAGCGGCTCCCGCTCCACCGCCGTCATCAGCTTGGCCATGCCGTTGACGAAGGGCTCGACGCCGATGAAGCCGGTTGCCGGCGCCGCCTTCGCCTCATGCAGAAGATGCTCGCCGCCGCCGAAGCCGATTTCCAGACGCACGGACGAAACCGGGGCCGCAAACAAAGCCGCCAGCGCGGCGGGCGCCGCGTCGTCAAGATTAACGCCGTAGCGGGACAGCCCGGCGGCAAGGGCGGCCGCCTGGTGCGGGCGGATCGCCTTGCCGTGGCGCCGGCCGAAAAACGCCTCGCTGGAGCGGCTCGGCCGCCGCTCCTCGACCGGGGGTTCCGGAGCCGTCATGGCGCGTCAGGCGGCCAGCGCCCGTTCCTTCGAAACGGCGTCCTTGAGCGCCTTGACGAGGTCGGTCTTCTCCCACGAGAAAGAGCCGTCGCGGCCGGGCTTGCGGCCGAAATGGCCGTAGGCCGTGGTCTTGGCGTAGATCGGCTTGTTCAGGTCCAGATGCCGGCGGATGCCCGACGGAGACAGGTCCATCACCGCGCGCAGCGCCTTCTCCAGCACGGCCTCGTCCACGGCGCCGGTGCCGTGCAGGTCGACATAGACCGACAGCGGCTGGGCAACGCCGATCGCGTAGGAAAGCTGGATGGTGC